>Ga0302135_10000700_pt1 | contig 20253 bp, 19 predicted proteins | sample CBN3_surface_MG_FD_203119 | JGI IMG/M metagenome (GOLD analysis project Ga0302135, IMG submission 203119) | Marine microbial communities from Western Arctic Ocean, Canada - CBN3_32.1 | ecosystem: Environmental > Aquatic > Marine > Oceanic | place: Canada: Western Arctic Ocean | collected...
CGGCCCGTGTGGTGCAGTTTTCCTTGCTTACGCGTCCGCTCCCGACACCGGATCAGGTGTCGACGCTGCTGGCCCGTCTTGGCGCGCTGATGGGCGAGGACCGCTGTGGAGCGCCTGCGGAGGTGCAGAGCTGGCAACCCGGTGCATTCGCCATGCGCGCGTTTGCCCCGATGGAGCAGAGGGAATCGTCGGATGACACGGCCCAGGTTGGCATGTCGGCACCAGTAATTGCCACGGCGCTCCGTCGGTTCCGTGTCCCCGTGCCGGCGCGCGTCCGCGTGGAGCGCGAGACGCTCGTGCGCGTGACCACGGATCGTCGTGGACTTGCCGGCGGCCGTGTCGAGACGTGTGCGGGCCCGTGGCGCACGTCTGGAGGCTGGTGGACATCGGCGGGCGATCCGGGCAGATGGGATCGGGACGAGTGGGATGTGACGGTGTCCGGCGGCGCCACGTACCGCGTGTTCCACGATCGCGCTGCGGATGCGTGGTTCCTCGATGGCATCGTCGACTGATCTCGAGGTCCGGACCCGTGTACATCGAACTCCACGCCGCCTCGGCGTTCAGCTTTCTACGGGGCGCCTCGTTGCCCGAGGCGCTGGCTGACCGCGCGGCGGCACTCGGCTATTCCGCGATGGCGCTCCTCGACGCGGATGGCGTGTACGGTGCCCCGCGGTTTCACAAGGCTGCTACCCGAGCCGGCGTGCGCGCCATCATCGGCGCCGAGTTGACGATGGAGGGCCCCGCGGCATGGACCCTGCCCGTGCTCGTCGAGAGCCAGGCGGGATACCGGAATCTCTGCCGCCTCATCACGCGTATGAAGATGCGCGCCACCAAGGGAGCGGGTGCGTTGCGACTCGACGAGCTGGACGGCTGGACGGAAGGACTCGTGGCCGTCGGCGGCCGCGACGTGCTCGATGCGCACCATCACGGTGTTGGTGGTCTCCTTGACCGGATGGTGCACCTGTTCGGACGGGCCAGTGTGTGCGTGGAACTCCAGCGGCACGGCCTGCGTGACGAGGAAGCGGCCAATGCCGGGTTGACCGCGTTGGCGCGGGCATTCAAGGTGCCAGTCATCGCCACCAACGACGTGCGGTGCGCGCAGTCGTCCGACCGTCCTCTCCTCGATGTCCTCACGTGCGTGCGACACCACACCACGGTTGACGCGGCAGGGCGGCGACTTGCCCGTAACGCGGAGCGGTATCTCAAGTCTCCCGAGGCGATGGCCCGGCTCTTCGCGGATCGACCGGACGCGCTGGCGGGTACCGCAGCGCTGGCCGAGCGGCTGCAGTACTCGATGACCGACCTCGGGTATCGCTTTCCGACATACCCGGTGCCGCCTGGCGAGACCGAGACGTCGTTCCTGCGGCACGTCACCGAGGCGGGCGCCCGAGACCGATACCGTCCGTACTACGACAAGGCCCGAGCGCAGATCGCGCGCGAGCTCGATCTCATCGAGAGGCTTGACCTCGCGGGCTACTTTCTCATCGTCTGGGACATCGTCAACTACTGTCGCCAGCAGAATATCCTGGCGCAGGGCCGTGGTTCGGCGGCCAACAGTGCCGTGTGCTACAGCCTGGGGATCACGGCCGTCGACCCGGTCGCGATGAACCTGCTCTTCGAGCGCTTTCTGTCCGAGGAGCGGGGCGAGTGGCCGGATATCGACCTCGACCTGCCGAGTGGCGATCGCCGGGAACGCGTCATCCAGTACGTGTACGAGAAGTACGGTCGGCTGGGCGCTGCCATGACCGCCAATGTCATCACCTATCGTGGCCGGAGCGCGGCGCGTGAGGTGGGCAAGGCGCTGTCACTGGATCCGGATCACGTGAATTGCCTCGCACAAGCGATGAGCCACTTCGAGTACACCGACTCGCACAATACCCTCGCGAAGCACCTGGCGTCAGTGGGCCTGTCACTCGACGCGCCGCGCATGCGGACGTTCGCGGATCTGTGGGTGGCTGTCCAGGATCTTCCCCGCCACCTCGGACAGCACTCGGGCGGCATGGTCGTGTGCCAGGGGGAACTCGACGCGGTGGTGCCGCTCGAACCCGCGAGCATGCCGGGCCGTGTCGTCATCCAGTGGGACAAGGACGACTGCGCCGACATGGGCATCGTCAAGGTCGATCTGCTCGGGCTTGGGATGATGGCTGCGTTGCAGGATGCGATCGAACTGGTCAACAGCCAGGCCACACCGTTCCCAGCGGTGGATCCTCAATTCTCGCCCCCTGATGCTCGACCCGTGGTTTCCGGCCTCCCCGTGCTCGATCTCGCGCGTATCCCGCCCGACGATCCGGCCGTCTACGACTTGCTCCATCGGGCGGATACCATTGGGGTCTTTCAGGTGGAATCACGCGCGCAGATGGCAACACTGTCGCGTCTCAAACCTACCTGCTTCTACGACCTCGTCGTGGAAGTGGCCATCGTCCGGCCGGGCCCCATTGTCGGGCAAATGGTGCACCCCTACCTGAACCGGCGGGCAGGAAGAGAGCCTGTGGTACCGCTCCATCCCTGTCTCGAGCCGATTCTGGCCCGGACGCTCGGCGTGCCGCTGTTCCAGGAGCAGTTGTTGCGGATGGCGATGGTGGCCGCCGGGTTCACGGGTGGACAAGCGGAGGAATTACGGCGGGCAATGGGTTGCAAGCGATCCGAGCAGCGGATGGCAAAGATCGAGGAGCAGTTACGCGACGGCATGGCGCGGAACGGCATCATCGGCGAAACAGCCGAGCGCATCATCACATCCATCACATCATTCGCGCTATACGGGTTTCCCGAATCGCATGCGGCGAGCTTCGCGCTCCTGGCGTACGCGAGTGCGTATCTCAAGGTGCACTACCCTGCGGCGTTTTACACGGCGCTCCTTAATAACCAACCGATGGGGTTCTATCACCCGGCGACACTCGTCAAGGACGCCCAGCGCCGTGGCGTACGGTTTTATCCGATCGATGTCCAGGAGTCCGATTGGCTCTGTCGTGTCGAGGAGGACGGAGGGATTCGTCTCGGTTTCAGATACGTGAACGGCTTACGCAAGGAAATGGGACAGGCCATGGCCGCATTCGACAGAACGAAGACGCTGGTGCCACCGGTGCTGTGTGGCAAGTGCGGTTCGGACGACGAATCGATGATCGAGGTAGTGCGCAACACGCGGGCCGCCCGTGCCTATTTTTGTAACACCTGTGCACACGAGTGGACCGTGCAGTTGCGGCCCGTGGGCCGTTTTGCTTCGATCGATGCTGTCGTGCGGCGTACCGGGCTCCGGCGCGATGAGTTGACGACACTGGCGGACATCGGTGCACTGAACGCGTTCACTGACGAACGTCGGAGCGGGCTGTGGCAGGTGGAGCGGGCGGTGCGGCCAGCGGGGGAGTTGTACGAACAGCAGAAATCAGGGAGCCTGGAACAGGGATCGGAAGCCGTGACGTCACCCCCTAGCCCTCTAGCACCCATGCTCGCCAGCGAGCGACTACGCGCGGACTATGGCGGCACGGGGGTGACTATTGGTCCTCATCCGATGGCCTTGCGCCGTAAGGACCTAGCCCTGCGCGGTGTGTTGCGTGCATCGGATCTCTCCCTCGCCAGAAATGGTCGTCGCGTACGTGTGGCGGGGATGGTGATTACGCGCCAGCGCCCAGGCACGGCAAAAGGATTCGTGTTTCTGACGCTCGAAGATGAAACTGGCATTTTGAACGTGATCGTCCGCCCTGATGTCTTCGCTCGCGATCGGACTGTCGTGGTCCGCCAGCCCTTTCTCATCGTTGAGGGCGTGTTTCAGAACCAGGAGGGCGTCCTGTCGGTACGCGCCGAGCGGTTCCAGAAGATCGAGGGCGTCGCCGCCGTGGACGCGCACGATTTCTACTGATGCTGTGGGCCGACGGTGTAGGAAACGGATGATCGTCGAATTACATGACAAGATGTGCTTCTTGCGCCTTGTCGGCGAGATGCCTTGCTCGTCTTGGTGCAACGGGGAACTCCAACCAGGGGCTGCTCATGCGCTTTATCGCTGTCGTCCTCGGCGCCCTCGCCGTTCTCAACGTTGTGCCAGTGGCCGTCCAGTCAGATCGGCCCTTGCCGGATCTCGACACCTTTCTTGGCGAAACTCGCACGCGTATGCAGTTGAACGAAGACCAACAGGCCAATTACTTCTACGTGGAAACCCGACGAGAGGCTCAGCTTGACGGCTCCGGCCAGCCGAAGGGCGAGTCAGTCAAGGTGTTCGAGAACTATCCGGGTGTGCCTGGCGAGGGACGATGGGAGCGCCTGGTCAGCGAGGATGGACGGCCTGTGCCGGCGGAAGAGCTCGCCGAGGCCGAGCGTAAACGGGTGCGGAAGGCGCAGGACCTCACCCGAAAGTTCGAGAACCTATCGGATGATGATCGAGCCAAGATGACTCGCGAGTACGAAAAGCAGCAGCGGGAGTCAGAGGAGATGATCGACGACGCCTTCCGCGTGTTCGATGCCCAGATGATCGGCCGGGAAATAGTCGGCGGGCACAGCACGATCGCACTGTCTCTGACGCCGCGCCGCAACGCGAAGACTGAGACCCGCATTGGCGGGATGCTTCGTCATTTTCAGGGACGTATGTCGATCAGTGAGTCTGATTATGAAATGGTTGGCCTTGATGTCACGGCGTTGGACGACGCGACGATGGGTTTCGGGCTACTGGCGCGCATTCATCGCGGAACACGTTTTGCCATGGAGCGGCAAAAGGTCGACGGGAACGTTTGGTTGCCCGTACGGGCTGCGTTCAACCTGAGTGCCCGCATAGGCCTATTCAAGCGCATACGAATCAACGCCACCTCGGAGTTCTCGAGCTATCGGAAATTCTCGGCAAGGATTCCAGCGGCGGACGTGACGCCGGCAACGTTCGACCCCGGTCCCAGAACACCCTGACTCGCCGAGTCGCCATGCGAATCGGAGTCGATGTGGGCGGCACGAAGATCGAGGGCGTGCTGCTCGACCGGCAGGGTCGCGAACTGGCTCGAAAACGTGTGCCAACGCCGAAGGGCAACTACGCGGCCACGTTCGACACCATCTCGACGCTCGTCGCCTAGCTCCAAGCGCACGATGAGGCTGACGCAACGGTGAGCGTTGGCATTCCTGGCGCGATCTCACCGTATCAACAGCCGAGGGCGTTTGGTATTCTTGGCGCGATGGCTCGAGACCGAATACCGTCGCGGATCGTGCGCCGACGCTCCAAGGTACACGGTTGGGGCGTGTTCGCCCTAAGTGTGATTACGAAGAACACTTGCATCATCGACTACGACGGCGAACTCATCAACCACAAGGAGAGCCTCAAGCGCGAGACGCGATACTTGGAGAAGGGATGCATCTGGTGCTTCACGGTCAACCGACGCTGGGTGCGCGATGCGAACGTCGGCGGCAACGTCGCGCGCTTCATCAACCACGCGTGCCGTCCAAACTGCTACAGTCACATCACGGAGCGCACGATCTGGATTCGTGCGGGACGTAACATCGAGCCCGGCGAAGAATTGACCTACGACTACTGCACCGACGGCGATCGGACCATCGAGTGCCGGTGTCGTCCGGGGTGCCAACGGCGCCTGTAGCCGCGCTATGACAAAGGACAGGCATCCATGAGGCAGGCAGCGATGTCACGGCTCTGGTGCCGCCAGTCGGCGACCGTCGCGGTGTGCATCGGCCTCCTGTGTCTGGTTCGGCTCTCAGCGGGAGTGGGGGCACAGGAGTCGCCAACCGACGCCGACCTCGAGGTCGCGAGCGCCGGACGTAGCGCGCGGATTGGCGTGACCGCATCCGGTGGCCCAAAGCCCACGAAGATCCCTCTTGAGGTGTACGTTGCCAGGGTCCTGGCTGGGGAGGGCGAGCCCCGTGCGGCCGAAGGGGCACATCGGGCGCTGGCAATTGCGATCCGGACGTATGTCGTTGCCAACGAGGGGCGCCATCACCGCGAGGGATTCGACCTCTGCGACACCACCCACTGCCAGGTCATGCGGTCGGCCACGCCGGTGTCTCGTGCTGCGGCGTTGTCCACGGCGGGGACGGTGCTCATGTACGCGGGAGGGCCGGCTGAGGTGTTCTACTCAGCTTCCTGTGGCGGGCGCTCGGAGACCGCGGTGGCCGTTTGGCCAGGACTTCCAGACTTCCCGTATCTGCGACCAGTTGATGACAACGTGCATGGTAACGACTCCTCCTGGACGCTCGACATGTCGTCAACTGATATCCGCAAAGCCCTAGGGCGCGCGGGATTCACAGGACGCCGATTGACGGGCATCAGCATTGATCAGCGCAACGACTCCGGACGGGTGTCGAGGCTGTCGCTGAAGGGACTGCGGCCGACCGCTGTTTCGGGAGCCGAGTTCAGGATGGCTGTGGGCCCCACAGCCCTGCGGAGCACGGCGTTCACGGTGGAGCGGGCGGGGCGCGGCTATCGGTTCACCGGCAAGGGCTACGGTCACGGCGTCGGGATGTGCGTGATTGGAGCCGGACGTCTGGCGAGGGCTGGGGCATCCGCGGAGAAGATTCTCGGCCACTACTACCCGGGCCTGAGTCTCGGTTCCTACGACGGCACTCCGGCGGGCCCAGTCTCGAGGACTGCACCGCCAGCCGCCACGCTGCCCGCACCGCGCGGGATATCGCCGATTTCCCTGATGGTGGCCGAGGGCTCCGGTATCGATCGTGCGGATCTGGAAGGTTTGGCCGGGACCGCCTTCGCCGACCTCTCACGGATCCTCGGTGTCTCGGTTGCGCCGGTCGCGCTTCAGATGCATGGCACGGTGGAGAGCTTCCGTCGTCAGACAGGCAAACCTTGGTGGGTGAGTAGCGCCGTGAGCGGTGCCGTCATCCACCTCTCGCCCGCGACCCTGTTGGCACAGCGAGAGGGTGTCGAGGCGACACTTCGCATGGCCATGGCTGAGTTGCTGATCGGTCGCGCGTTCGGCGCCAGGCCGGCCTGGGTGCGTGTAGGTGCGGCGCGGTACTTCGGTCGGGGCGCGAGTGCCGGTCGGCCTGCTCAGCCCGGTGTGCTCGAGTGCCCGGCCGATACGGAACTGCTGACGGCATTGTCCGCGTCCACACAACGCGATGCCGACGCTCGGGCGGAGCGCTGTTTCGCGCGCGCCCTGGTCGATGCCAAAGACTGGCGGGACGTCCGATGACGGCCCGGGTTCGAACCGCACTCATCGCGAGCACCCTGCTGCTCTTGTGCGTCGCGCGGTCGCCGCTCATAGCGAGACAGACACCGGGTGTCTTTGCCGAGACGATCGCGAAACTGTCCGGGACCAGCGGGCACTTCGACACCGACAACTTGATCTCGAACGAAGGTTCGTAACTCTTGGTGGACGGGCACACGGTGGACCGGTTTCGGCGTTACGGTGAGCTGGTGCCGCGCTAGGAACGGCTGTACCAGCGCGCGAGCCTAACCGGCGAGACGCCCGCAAAGTAGAGCGCGAGCAGGACCAGGTTGCGAGCGCTGCACCGGAACCATCCATCCCGTGCCCAGCGCCGCGCTGACGTGACCAGCGGAAGCGGGATCTGGATAACGCGGCCGGCGCGCGTCAGCCGACGAACGAAATCCACATCTTCCATGAGCGGCCACTCACGGTAACCGCCTAATTTAGTGAAGGTGGAGCGGCGGACGAACAGGCCCTGGTCACCGTACGCCAGCCCCAGGACGGCGATGCGCAGCGCCACGAGTCTTTCGATGAGACGCGCCTGACACGCGGTCGCATCCAGGCGAAATCGAAACCAGCCGCCTACCACCAGAGGATCGGAAGTCCCATGGCGCACTGCGTCGAGCCATCCAGTCGGTGGGCGCGAATCGGCGTGCAGGAACAGCAACCATGGCTGGGTCGCGGCCCTGGCGCCGGCGTTCATTTGGGCACCGCGACCTGGCGTCGCTCGGATCAATGTGACGTCGGCACGACCGGCGGCCAAGGCGTCGAGCGCCTGATCCTGGGCGCCGTCCACGATCAGGAAGTCGACTGCAGGGTCAGGGGGCAGCGAGTGCAACAGGGTGCTGACGGCGACGGCGTCGTCAAGCACCGGAATTACGATCGTCACCATCTGGGTATTCTTTGGCATAATGGCGGAAAGCCCTACCGTCATCTCATAGACAGGATTTCACCAATGTTGATACAAAAACCAAGTGAATTTCGTTGGTCCGAGATCACCCCCCAGGCGGTGTATCAGCAGCGGCGGAAATTTATCCGCGCCATCGCTGGCGTTGCCGCGGGTGCCGCAGGGACGCTGGCCTTTCCGTGGGCGGAGAGCCTGGAAGCTCAGACGGGCGTCAAGCTGCCAAACGTCTCCAAGAGCAAGCTGAGCACGATGGACGAGAAGGTCAATTCGTACAAGGACATCACTACCTACAACAACTTCTACGAGTTCGGCACCGACAAGGACGGGCCAGCCCGCAACGCCAAGGACCTCAAGGACAATCCCTGGACGCTCACGATCGAGGGTGAGGTCGGCGAGAAGAAGGTGTTGCACTACGACGACCTCCTCAAGGTGGCGCCACTCGAGGAACGGATCTATCGGATGCGCTGTGTCGAGGCCTGGTCGGTAGTCGTGCCATGGGTCGGGTTCCCGCTGGCGGCGCTCCTCAAGCAAGTCCAGCCGACGTCGAAGGCGAAGTTCGTCTCGTTCGAGACGTTCTACGACCGCGGGAAGATGCTGAGGCCTGAGCAGGCCGGCATCGAGTTTCCGTACGTCGAGGGACTACGGCTCGACGAGGCCATGCACCCGCTGACCATCCTGGCCGTGGGGCTCTACGGCGAGAAATTGCCCAAGCAGAATGGTGCTCCGATCCGACTCGTGGTGCCGTGGAAGTACGGCTTCAAGGGCATCAAGTCGATCAAGAAGATCCGATTGGTAGAGAAGCAGCCGCCTGCGACGTGGAACATTTCCAATAGTCGCGAGTACGGCTTCTACTCCAACGTTAATCCGGAGGTCGATCACCCTCGCTGGACGCAGGCGAGTGAACGGCGGCTCGGTGAGATCTTCCGCACGAAGACGTTGATGTTCAACGGGTATGGTGATCAGGTGCAGTCGATGTACGCCGGAATGGACCTGAGGAAATTCTATTGAAGCCAGGCGCCCTGAAGGCCCTGGTCTTCTGCGGCGCGCTTCTGCCCTTGGCGTGGGTGGGTTATCGCGGCTACACGGGCGATCTCACCGCCAATCCGATCGAGTACATTACCCACCACACTGGCTGGTTCGCACTCATGTTTCTGGTGTCGAGCCTGTCGGTGACCCCGGTACGCCGACTCACGGGCTGGCAGCCGATTATTCGATTTCGACGTATGCTCGGCCTCTTCGCGTTCTTCTACGGCACTCTGCACTTTTCCATCTGGTTCGTTCTCGACAGGTTCTTTAGCTTCACCGAGATGGCGAACGACGTCGTGAAGCGGCCGTTCATCACCGCCGGAATGACGACGTTGCTACTCCTGGCGCCGCTGGCTGTCACATCCACGAAAGGGATGATACGGCGGCTCGGTGGACAGAGGTGGATGCGTCTCCATCGGCTGGCGTACGTGGCGGCGATAACGGCGGTGTTCCACTTCTGGTGGCTCGTCAAGTCCGACATACGTGAGCCGCGGCGCTGGGCGATCGGGGTCGCACTTCTACTCGGTCTGCGCGCATGGTGGATGTTTCAGGCACGGTTGTCGTCGCGGTCCTGACGCGGTCGCCGAGTTCCGGAGGCAAGACCCGCCTCTTTCAGGCCCTCGGCCGCTCACCAGACCCCGACCTGCTTCGCGCGCTGTTTCTCGACACGCTAGATGCCGCCGAGTTGCCTGGCGCCGCGCGCGTGGTCTGCCACACACCTCCCGGCGCCAGCGAGGAGATGCGGGCGCAGGTGCCAGATGACGTGGCACTGCTTCCGCAACGGACTGGTGACCTCGGTCAACGTATGCAGTCCGTCTTCGACGACCTGTTCGCATTGGGCGCGGCGAGCGTGATCCTGATCGGGTCCGATTTGCCCGCGCTGCCGCGCGCGGCGCTGACCGCGGCGCGCGACGCGCTCATCGCAAAACCTGCTGCCATCGTAATCGGGCCGTCGCGCGACGGCGGCTACTTTCTCGTGGGTGCGACATCGGCTGCGGCGCCAGCCGCGATGCTGGCTGCCGGTGGCTGGGGCGGCCCCGATGTGTTCGCCAGAGCGCTGTCAGCCGCGAAACGCGAGTGTCATGAGGTGGTATTGCTGCCGGAAGAATCGGACGTGGATACGGTCGAGGACCTTCGGAGAACCGCGACTCGGCCTGATGGTGGAATCCGCACCCGCGCGTGGGCGCGACGTCATCTCGGAGCGATTCTATAATATGCCGTGTTTGTGAGTAGGCGATGTCTGGGGCGAGTCGTCGTGAGTAAAGCCGAGGCGCTACCGGGGGCTTCGGCTCATCTTCATGGAGCGCAATGTTGCAGCGACTTGTCGTCTCCGTCTGGTTTGTTGAGCGCGTTGCCGGCCCGCAACGTCCGCATGGACGGGCGACGGTCGCTGTTTGCGAGCCTGATCGCGTTCTTGCCTCGCATGGTTGCCGTCACCCTGCTGGCACCAGCAGCGGCGTTCTCGCAGGTCGGCCCGTCCGGCAGGCCGATGGTCGACGCCGTCAGGGTGGATGTACCGCCTGTCATGGACGGCCTTCTGGACGATCCGGCGTGGACAACGGCGACCCGTCTGGCAGGATTCGTTCAGCAGCGGCCGATCGAAGGCGCACCCGCCGTCGAGCGGACCGAGGTATCCATCGCCTACGACAGTCAGCGGCTGTACGTCGGGATTCGCGCGCATTACACGAACGCGTCGCTCGTCCGGGCGAACCGTGTCGACCGTGACCAAACGATGGAGGACGACACCGTCACGGTGACGCTCGATCCATTTTCAGACGGCCAGCGAGGGTACCAGTTCTCGGTCAATGGTTATGGCGTTCAGGCCGACTCTATCCTGAGCAGCGGCGGCTTCGGTGGCGGCGATTTTACCTGGAACGCGCTCTACGACTCCGGCGGTGTACTCACCGATGACGGCTGGACGGCCGAGATGGCGATTCCGTTCAAGAGCCTCAGGTATCCCGGCAAGGAGGCCGACGAGGAGCACCGCTGGGGACTCCAGGTTGAGCGAGTCGTGAGAAGCAAGGACGAGGTGAGTCACTGGTCCGCCCTGTCGAGCGATGTACTCGGCGTGCTGACGCAGATGGGTGCGCTCGGCGGTATGAGGGGACTCTCCACCGTCAGAAACCTCGAGGTGCTACCGACCGCAACTGCCGTGCTAGCGGGGCGGCTCGACCCGGACGGCAGGTTCGGCACGGAGGACGTCGAGGAGGCTGGTATCAACATCAAATACGGGCTCACCTCCAACCTCACCCTCGACTTCACCTACAACCCGGACTTCTCGCAGATCGAATCTGATCGCCCACAGATCCAAGTCAACCAGCGTTTTCCTGTGTTCTTCCCGGAACTGCGGCCCTTCTTTATCGAGGGCCAGGAGATCTTCTCGGTGGGCATCGGCCCACCCATCCGGCTCCTGCACACACGGGCTGTCGTCGACCCGCAGGCTGGAATCAAGCTCACCGGGAAGGTCGGGGGCAACACGCTCGGATTGCTCGTCGCCAACGACGAAGCTCCTGGAAAGGTGGGCGATCCCACTTCCGCCGAGTTCGGCAAGACCGCCAAGGTGCTTATTGCCCGGTTCCGCCGCGACCTTTACAAGGACTCGTTTGCCGGTGTGCTCCTGCTTGACCGGGAGTTTCTCGGTCAGTACAGCCGCGTCGTGGATTTTGATGCGCAGCTCGCTATCGGGCAGAACTACCAACTCAACGTAAAGGTCATTCCGTCGTGGCATCGGGACGCCCAGGGCGTCGAGCGCTCCGGTTACCTCCTCGACGTCATGCACCGGAGGGTGGGTCGTCATTTCACTTACATCATGGCTCTCAACGACGTGACGCCAGGGTTCCGCAATGATCTCGGTTTCGTGCCCCGGACCTATCGTCGGCCGCTCGCCAATGTCGAGTACAAGTGGTGGCCGGAAGGGATGCTCGTGAACTGGGGCCGAAGTTCACGTTCGACCACAGTGAAGACTACGACACGGGTGAGTTGCAGCAGCAGATTCGCCAGCTGTCCGTGAGTTCACTGTGGGCGCGGAACATCACGCTCACAGGGAGTGTCAACTCAGACCGCGAGCGGTTTGCGGGTATGGACTTCAGCAAGCAGCGGATGGCGATTGGCGCAAGGATCAATGCCAGCAGCAAGGCGCTGCTGTCGATCGACATCAACCACGGTGACGAGATTCGCTACGTGGCCTCGCCCTTTCTGGGGAGCACGACCGGCGTGAACCTGGGCGTCACGCTCCGACCATCGTCTCGACTTCAGTCAGATGTCAGCGTGATCACGAATCGCTTCCGGGATTTGCGGTCCGGCGAGCAGGTCTTCGATGTGAAGATCTACTACGTGCAGACGACGTATCAGTTCACGGATCGCCTGCTCGTGAGGAACATCCTGGAGCACAACACACTCAACGGGACGCTGGGCCTGAACCTGCTGGGCACATACCGCGTCAATGCGGGCACCGTGTTCTTTGTCGGGTACGACGACCGCTACCGGCAGTCCGATCGGATCGTGCCGGGTGTGTTTGCCGACGATCAGTACCGTCGCATCAACAGAGCGGTATTCGCGAAGTTCTCGTACCTCTTCCGCCGCTAGCAGGTCGTGGTGAAAGGCCCGCCGCATTCGACAAGGGATGCATTCTGGCGATCTGGGTTACCTCTCGATCGAATGCAGGCGGTTATCTCCCTCATCTCGCCTTGTTTGCCAGGCGCTTCGCTCGTCTCGGTGCAACACGGGACTTTCACCACGAACTGCTAATGCCTGGGGGAGGGGGCGCAAGTGGGATGGTGACGTGGCCATTGGTTGGTCTGCGAAATTGTTTGCAGCACAGATGAAGAATTCCTGGTGGCGTTCACTCCGCCAGGTGCCCCGCAGTCGGAGTCCCGGCGGATGTGCGCGGCCTCGTCGTGCAGGATGTGAACCCGAGCGGCCGCGACCGGCATCAGGTCCGGTGACGTCATCGAGTAGATCGACCGGAAGCCGGTTCAGTCTGTCGACGAACTGCGCGCTTCGATCGGGTCGGCGGGGGACAGGCCGTTGCTGTTGCTCATCAACCGCGAGGGGTACGCGTTGTTCGTCGCTGTTCGACCGGCGAATTCCTGACCGGCCAGCGACAGGGTCAGGTTATCAACGGCACCGCGGTCGAGTCGAAGAGGCTCGTCTGGGGTGGGTCAGATACGCCCGAGCCACTCGAGCAAGCCCAGGGTGAGCCACGGGACATAGGTGATGACCAGGACGCCAAATCCCAGTATTGCGAGCAGCGGCACCGACGCCCGGTACACCTCCATCAGGGGGCGGTCGAACCGATAGGAGGCCAGGAACAGATTCAGGCCAACCGGCGGGGTCAGGAAGCCAAGTTCCAGATTGGCGATGAAGATGATCCCGAGATGAAGCGGGTGGATCCCGAACTGTTCGGCTACCGGCACGATGAGCGGCACGACCACGAAGATGGCCGAGAAGATGTCCATTACGGAACCGACCAGAAGAAGGAAGACGTTCAGACCGAGGAGGAACATCAAGCGCGACTCGATATTCTCGGTTGCCCACTCCACGAGCAGGAGCGGCACCTCCGCGTCTACGAGGTAGGCGGTGAATCCAACCGCTACACCAAGAATGATAAGGACCCCACCGACCAGGACCACGCACTCGGTAAAGGCCTGTCGCAGTCCACGGCCGAGTGCGAAATCACGGTGGATCACGCCCTGGATGAGCGCTGCATAGAATGCGGTGAAGGCAGCGGTCTCGACCAGTGTGGCAAAACCACTGAACAGCACTCCCAAGACCACGAACGGAATGCTAAGTTCCCATTTCGCCGTCCACAGAGACGCTCTGAATTCGGGCCATCCAAATCGATGCTGGCCGGCACCGGTCACGAGGCCTTCTCGCACACCCCAAGCCGCTGTCAGCACGACCAGAAGAATGCCAGGCCCGATGCCGGCGACGAACAGATCGTCTGGTGCCACCTGCGCGACGATTGCATAGAGAATCAGAGGCATCGCCGGTGGAAAGAGCAGTCCGAGCGACCCGGACGCGGTGATCAGGCCGAGCGAGAAGCGTTCCCGATAGCCGTCCTTCATGAGCGCCGGAAACAGCAGTCCGCCCAGCGCGAGGATCGTTACCCCCGATCCGCCGGTGAACACCGTGAAGAACGCGCACAACAGCACACACACAACGGCGGTGCCGCCGGGAATCCAGCCGACTCCCGCCCGAAACACGCGCAGGAGCCGCTCCGAGGCGTTCCCCTGCGCCAGAACGAATCCCGCCAGGGTGAACAGCGGGATGGCGGGTAGATGCGGTTGGATATTGAGACCATAGGTCTCGATCGCGACGATGACCGGCAGGTTGCCGTCGCCCATGTAGAGGAAGACCGCGGCACCGCCAAGAATGGTAAAGATGGGCGCGCCAAGCACGGCCGCAGTCAGCACGAGGGAGACGAGTGGCCAGACGGGCACCGCCTCGAGGACGTACTCGGTGAGCCCCAGCCAGAGCCCCAGTGCGACTCCGATGGCCGCCACCAATCGACCACCCCAGCCCGAAGACGCGTGCTGAACGAGCCGAAGGGCGATGATGCTGAACGACACCGGGAGCACGAGCTGGGCAACCCAGACCGGGACTCCGGCGGCCAGGATGGTGCCGTCCGCCTTGTCGAAGAGCACAAGCTGGTACGCCGCGGTGGCGAGGATGGTGGAGACTGTAGAGGCAACGAGTGCGGCGAATATCTGGGTGGCGTGCCGCACCCGCCCCTGCGGGATGAACGTTGCTGTCGCCAACGCGATGAGCTTGCCCTCCCTAGCGGCGAGCGCCGCCCCGAGGAAACCGACCCAGAGCGTCAGATGCTGAACGAAGGAGATCGACCCAGGCACTCCGCCAGAGAGAAACGGCCGCACGGTGATCTCGGCCAGTGGCAGAATGACCATCGCCGCCAACGCCAGATTTGCGACCAGTTCTTCGCCGCCGCGGAGTGTTCGCGCGAGCCGCGACCGTTCTTCGGTCGGCTCTGTCGCGATGCTGTCACTCATGAGACACAGGTGGATGGGGGCGTTCCGCTCGATGTCAGTGTGCGGCGCGGAAGGCGTTTCGAGCGCGCAGCGCCTGGTCGTACACCTCGGAGGGGATCATGGTTCCGCGCCATGACGCGGTCAGCTCGTCGGCGACTTCCCTGAACGACGCCTTGACTGCCTTATCAAATGTCACCACGGTGAGGCCACGATTCTTCATCTCGGTTACCGCTTGTCGCTCCTGGGCAGGAACATCGCGCAGAAGACTTGTTTCGATCCGTTTGGCCGATGCCAGCAGGGTCCGCTGGTCCTCGGGACTGACGCGGTTCCACGTCCGTTTCTCCACAACCGTGATTCCGAGTACAGGAGCCAGTGGGATATCAAGCATGAATGGTGTCTTGTCGTACCACTGAAAGAGAAGCGCGACGTACGGCGGGCTGGGATGGGCATTGATAAGGCCGGTATTCAATCCCAGGAGTACGTCGGTCACCGCCAGCGCTGTCGGATGGAACCCGTTGGCCTTGTACCACTGCACCATCTGCTCGTTACCCGCCGCGGAATAGAGCTTCGTTCGCTTGAGAGCATCGAGGGTCTCGACCCGGTTGGCGGTGAAGAAGTGTGCCCACCCCGCATGCCCCCAATTGAGCAGCACCAATCCACGCTTGTCGAGTGCCTTCTTGAAGATTGGCGTGAGTGCATCGACGACATGGAACGCCTCAGCGTCCGACTCGAAGAAGAACGGAATGCTTAGGACGTTGAAGGCCTCGTCGAGTTCGCCCGGTTGCCCGAATACCGCAGCCTGGGGTCGTCCCGCCTTGAGACGCCTGGCTAGCGAGCCCTCGTCCTTGACCGATCCGGCGAGCACGCGCAATTGCACCCGGCCATTGGTCTCGCGCTGCCACTCCGTCGCCATCTGCTTGAGTGACTTGTCCCAGACTGAGTTGGCCGGCAGGATGGACCCGAGCTGGATCTTGGTGCCCCGCTGCGCGAACAGTACGAGCGGCGTCAGCGCCAGGGCGATTACGACGACGAGACGACGCGATGTCATGGGATGGCCTCCTCCGCCTCCAGCGGATCAAAAAACAAGTCGTCGATCTGGTCGAGTAAGGACCGCGCTCGTCGTTGACTCACCAGGTTCAGCAGCCGCCGGCTTGTATCCTCGTTCGGATCGACTGACAGCGCCTTCGTGAGCAGTGCCTGAAACTCGGCCTGGTGCTCTTCCGGCACCGATACACCCGCCGCGAAGGTGACATAGGGTCCCGCGTCAAGGCCGCGCGACAACTCCACTGCCCGCTCGAAGTGCGCGCGGGCTCTCTCAGGTGACCCGCCCAGTTGGGGTGGCAGCGCCTCCAGTGTAATCAGCGCGGCGTGAAGCGCCCCCTCGTCGTAGTCCTCATCGAGTTCGAGCGCTCGCACCAGCAGTGCACGCACCACGGGCAAATCGGCAACAAGGTTCGGCTGGTCCAGCGCATTCGAGATCGCGAGCCCCCAGGCGGCGCCCAGGAAATACAGTACCTCGACATCCTCTGCGGTGGTCTCATCCAGTGCGGACGTCGGATCTTGCCGCAACCCGTCGGTGATGCCGGCGTACTTCAGTTCGAGACTGCCTAGGCAGTAGTCACGTGCCCGCACGAAGAGCAGCCAGGTGCGACCGCCCAATTCGGCGGACCGTTCATAGTCGCCCTGCGAATCGGCGATCTGTGCATCGACATACAGTATGTTGCCATACAGCGTGAACCCGGAGCATGCGAACAACAGGGCCTGAGCCTGCTTCGGCTCAGAGTCGAGGATCGATTCAATCGTCTTGAGCAGGAACGGCAACGCTTCTCGCACGAGTTCGGGATCTTCTTCGGAGAGATAGACGTCCGAGTTGGCCAGCATCGGCACGATGGCGTTGACTGCCATCGACCGAAGCGAGCAGCCACCCGAGGCGAGCACGGTGATGGTCACGAGAACACTCGCGCCCAATCGAACTCTCAAAAAATCAGACATTTGCAGTCAGGCATTTGCAGATGGGACCGAATAGTCCCGGCACCTGCTTGCCGGGAACGGAACGAGATCTCCAAATAGTATCAGCCTTGGTCTAGTGAGTGTAACGAGCCACTCTATTGTCGCTTTACGCTGTGCCGGCACCCGAGATTTAGAGGGCGTCGCCAATAACCCTGGGCTGCTATAGCAGGGTTATCAGGAAGACAACGGCCGTGCCGCCGAGCAGCACGAGGCCGGCATACGAAAGGACGAGCAGCCCTCGGCCGGGTCGGTGCTCGGACGGGACATTGTCCCCGGTGACGGCGCGCAGGCCCAGATATCCAAGAATCGGGCTAGTCAGGAACGAGACGATCGTGGCGAAGTCGACCATGGCGGTCAGGCTGCCGCTCAAAAGAGCGGCAACGATCACCGTGAGGATGCCAAGGACCAGGATGGCGATGCGGTAGACGGGGCCCGTGTCGCCGCCGCGATCGCGCTGGTCACCCGAGCTACGGATCACATCCACCGTTCGCTCGATCACGCGGGGAAATCCGTCGATGACCGTGAGGGCCGTTGAGAACATCGTCGTGACGACTGCCACGAGGACGATCGGTCTGGTCCACGCACCCAGTGTCTGGCTGTATAGCTCGATGAGCTGTATCGAGAACTGCGGGCCCGCACTGTTGAATGAAGTTCCTGACTGGTACATCACACCCGCTCCCAGCAGTAGGAAGGCGAAGGCGAGAATGCTGGTGGCGATGTACCCGATCCGAAAGTCCAGCAGCGCGTGCGCGACGCTTGTGCGCCCGCCGAGTTCCCGGTCCTTGGCGAGGGTCCAGACGGAACTCCACGCGGCGGTGTCCAGGGCCGAGGGCATCCAGCCAGCCAGGGCGAGAATGAAGGCAAACGGCACCGCGGCCGACGCAGGCGGCCAGGCGGCGAGCGTCTGAAAGTTGGCGCGCGGCAGGGCGAGCGTGGCCGCGCACAGCGTCGATACCGCCAGGACGATCAGAATGAGTTTGACCGTACGATCGAGCAAGCGGTACTGGCCGATCATCAGGAGCGCAGCGCACGCAGTCAGGAAGAGGGCCGTGACGGTGGGCAACGGGAGCGACACCCCGAACGTGGTCTGCAGCAGAAACCCGGTGAACACCACCACCGCCGACTGGACGATGAGAGCGGTCGATAGCGTGATCGCTAAGTAGAGCCAAGCGGCCCATTTTCCGATCCGCCTGTAGCCTTCGATCAAGCTCTCGCCGGTCGCCGCGGCGTAGCGTGGTCCGTACTCGAAAAACGGGTACTTGAGCACCAGCGCCAGGACGATCACACCGCTCAGCGCGAAGCCGGCGTCAGCTCCAGCTCGCGTGGTTTGCACCAGGTGTGACACGCCGATTGCCGTCGCCGCCCACAACAGCCCAGGTCCGAAGCTGTCGGAGAGGGCTCGCCGGGCCGGTGGCAAGGAGGAGGGCTTGGACTCGCTCGACATGAGACGGAGGAGTATAGGGGATTCCGGCGGGTGAGTTTGTCGTCAGGTTGGCGTTTCCGGTCAGATGACCGCAATTCACAAGAATCGATGAAGTGCAAAATGACGATGCCAGACGCGATGCGCTTGTGATCTTCGGTTTCATCGAAGCAAGGCGCGCTGCTCCGACTGATTGTCCCGCTCCGGCACGGAAACCGGAGCATCAAGGCCATCTCGAAGATCATGCTTGGTACGCCGAGTCTGCCGATGCCGGCCTGAGGAATCTGTTCCGCGCTTCAGACGGCGGTGCGACTAGCCGTTGACGAGGATACCCAGGGCGGACAAGTGGGCACAGGGTGAGGGGGTCACGTCGATATCCGTGTTGCCTCAGATGCGCTTGTAGGCAATCGCCCCGTGATGACGCTCGAGCGCGGAAATGGACGTGCTCAGTGACCCGCTGGCGTCCATCTGGGCATCTGCCCGGTCCACGTGTCTAAACTCAAGCGAATGGCCGAGTTCGTGGGCAAGCACAGTCGGATGCACGACGCACCCTGCTCTTGAGCATCTGGCGGCCACGTTGAGCCAGACGTGGCCAGCCGGCGCGCCGACAGAAGCCAGACCGCAGCTCGCTCCATCCGATTCGTTCACGATCTCGACCACGAGCGAGCCTGACGTGGGGGCGTGGCCTCTCCGGCTTCCCATGCGGCTACGGCCAGAACCCCTCCAGCGAAGGCAGGGACGGCGTCTCGCGCCGTCTGCTCGAGTGCCGCCACGTTCGCTGCCGGCAGCCCGGCCGTTTGCAGGTAGATGCGTGGAGAGGCGCTCAGTATTCGGAGTTCGTGGAACTCATTGTCGAGGTCGCCTCGCGCCAGTTGTCGATAGAACTCCAGGTCGAAACCTGCTTTTGGAATCAGATCCACCGTGGCCATGGACGTCGTGATCCACGTGGTTCGCGAGATGTACCCATCACAAGAGAGGGTCACCTGTGCGGGGAGACCGGAGACCGAATGTGTGGGTGCGTCGAGTGCGAGCCAGGCACGCATGGGACTACCAGGATGGCTGAAGATGGTGTGCAACGGGAGACTTGCAGGGCCGGCAGCGCCGCCCTTTAACTACTTCTCCACGTCGGCCACGCCCTCTGTTGTCGCCGCGGGGGCACTGAGTTCAGTGCTCGCTCGTCGTCGAGCGAGCCGGCTCGCGACGGCGAGGGCCTCGGCCAGGTGGGGACGTGCGCCAGAAACGGCGCCGTCGATGCGGGCCAATACCGCGCGGCCATCCAACTCTGCGCGCTCACGCCCTGATGTGTGAATGGACGAAGCCAAGAACGACTGATCGATGTTGTTGACGACGAGCGAGATCGAAGCGACCGTGAGTGCGTCGGTCGGATCGAGGGTCCCGATGATCGCGAAGAGTCCCGCGTGGGAGGGGTTGCGCTCGGGGACATACGTCGTTGAGTCGCGAAGCGCTTCGCGCAGCGCGGACACGAAACGAGTTCCTATGATCCCACCGTCGCCGTCGTGCATGACGTAGACGGTCATGGCATTCGACGTCTGCGCCAGTACGACCGATGCTGAAGGAACGATCACGGCGAGGGCGAGGACGAGGCGTAGCGCGTGTGTCATGTATCTGTCCTATCCAGTTCGTCGCTCTGGTGCGTGTAGCGTGAATCCGGTAGCACAGACGCCCAGAGACTGCGCTGCGTCTGAAGTTCTAAGTATTGCGCCGCACATGCTGGGCTTGGACTCGGAGGGCAACATGTAC
>Ga0302135_10000702_pt1 | contig 20251 bp, 20 predicted proteins | sample CBN3_surface_MG_FD_203119 | JGI IMG/M metagenome (GOLD analysis project Ga0302135, IMG submission 203119) | Marine microbial communities from Western Arctic Ocean, Canada - CBN3_32.1 | ecosystem: Environmental > Aquatic > Marine > Oceanic | place: Canada: Western Arctic Ocean | collected...
AACGAAGGAACGCCGGCATACCGGCAGCCGCTGGTGCTTGGACACCCGGTGCAATGAGGGTGTGGCTCAAACAAGCCACGTAAGTAGGTGGTGCTTTGGTAGCGGCGCTGCCGCCAGTGAGTGGCGGGCCATGAAAACCCGTACGGTAAAATGCTAAGTCTCGCTCAGCGGCTGGCCGGCGTCGAGGAAGTAACGGAACACGACGATAAGGTCTGCCCCTCCCAACGTCAGATCAATCGCACGCATTCGCAAAGCGACAGTTTCGAGTCTTGCCCTGTCTATGGCACCAACAGCTAGTCCCGCAAGGGTGGTCAAGGCGTCCCGCGCCGCGCTCGTTCGTGGGACACCCGGTAATTTAGATGCCGTATGATGGGCGCCGTCAGTACAACCGCTTGGACGAACGAATCGATGGATCTCGACCTTAAAAGTAAAGTCGCAATTGTGACCGGTGGCAGCGACGGCATTGGCCTCGCTAGCGCACGACGGCTAAGCCGCGAAGGCGTAAGTGTCACCATCTGTGCACGCAGCGAGGACAAACTGCAGCGTGCGGCCGATGAGATCCGGCGCGAGACAGAAAACGCCGTGCTAGCCGTACGTGCGGATGTGCGAAGCGAAGCGGATGTGCACACGGTCGTCGACGCAACGCTCGGTCAATTCGGCGGCATTGATATCTTGTTCAACAATGCAGGTTCGTCACACGCTCACGCTTTTCTCGATGTCAGCGATGACATCTGGCACGAAGACTTGGATGTAAAACTATTCGGCGCCGTTCGGTTCTGCCGCGCCGTCATACCGCATCTGCGTAAACGCGGAGGGGGGCGCATCATTAACGTCACCACCGGCGGTGGCAAGGCGCCGGTAGCGAAGGCTTTGCCGACTTCAGTCAGTCGCGCGGCTGGCATCAATTTCTCGAAGAGTCTCGCGCACGAATATGCCGTCGACGGAATTTTGGTCAACTCGATCTGTGTCGGTCTAGTGAAAAGTGCTTTCTGGGAGGAACGCTACCGCGCACAAGCGCCCGGGGTATCTCTCGATGCGTGGTACCACAGCATTGGTGACAGCGTCCCCATCGGCCGCCTCGGGGACCCGGAAGAGGTTGCTGATCTGGTCGCGTTTCTTGCGTCGCCTCGTGCCGCGTTCATCACGGGCGCCTCAATTAACATCGACGGCGGCGCATCACCCGCAACCTGATTAACGTCAACCATGAAGACTAATGCAATGAAACTCGGTGTCCCCGATCTCGTTACCAACTCCTACTTTCCCGCGCTGGCCGCGGTAGAACTCGGATTCTTCGCGGCGCAAGGTCTGGACGTAGAAATTGAGCTTATCTATCCACAGACAGTCGACGCGCTTCGTGATGGCAAGGTCGATTTTGCCGCAGATTGCGCCCACGTAACACTCGAAGCGTTCCCGGGCTGGCGTGGTGCGAAGGTACTCATGGCGCTCTCGCAAGGCATGTACTGGCTACTTATCCTGCGTTCCGATCTCAACGTCGATCGCGGCGACCTGCAAGCACTCAAAGGATTGAGAATTGGCGCCGGGACCGGCGTTGACCTCGCCCTGCACCAATTGCTGCGCAGCGCGGGCGTTGACCCCGTTCTAAATAACATTCAAATCGGTCCCGTGCCCGGCGGTGACGCACCAGGTGCATCGTTTGGCGTGACCGCGGCGAAAGCCCTCGAAGCCGGCACCATCGATGGTTTCTGGGCGAACGGTATGGGAGCCGAAACCGCGATTCGCCGGGGGGTGGGAAGCATCGTGCTGGATGTTCGCCGGGACAACCAACCACCTGGCGCTCGAGCCTATACCTTCTCCGCCCTTATGACGTCCGACCGACTAATCAAAGATAACCGAGCGGCCGTCGAGTCAGCGATGCGTGCCGTGCGCAGCACACAGATCGCGCTTCGCAATGAGCCGGCGCTGGCGGCAAAGGTGGGCGAACAACTGTTTCCCCGGCAACAAGCCGACATGATCGAAGACGTCGTTCGACGCGACATCGAGTTTTACGAGCCGTCCATCTCGCCGGCCGACGTCGAAGCTATGAACGGATTTTCAGCTGCAATCGGCTTGCTTGACGAGCCGGCGGCATTTGAACAAGTCGTTGCTACCGAGTTCACATCAATCTGGTCGGAGTGAGCGATGCACATCACCCGTACGCGATTAACGTCGGCAGACAACCGGCAGCCTCTGCTAAATGGTGAAATGACAGGAAAAAAACAGAGACCAGATCCACCTAAGGGCGCTACCATAAGCGCTCAGTGTGACCGGGTCGGCGACGCCCGGATTGCATTAAACTGGAACTGCGCGCCCCTGAGCCCACGTGGAGGACAGCATGGAATTTGGTTACGTGAATTTGCTGGAGCAACCGCCCGAAGAACCGTATGCGGATTTGCTCGATGAGCTTCGCGAGCAGACGGCGCTCTGTGAACAAGGAGGGTGGGATCACCTGTGGCTAGGCGAGCACCACTTTGGCGTGAGTGGTCGGGACAACATACCCAATCCGTTCATGGTGGCCGCCGATCTCGGCGCGCGCACCACACGGCTGCGATTCGGTATCGCGGTAGTCGTTCTGCCGCTTTGGCATCCGTTGCGTGCCGCGGAGAACATCGCGCTGTTAGATCAGTTGTTACGCGGCCGCGTTGAGATTGGCTTGGGACGCGCCAGTCAGCCTCATGAGGTGGTTACGTTCAATCCGGCGGCCGACCCGAGAGTTGAACAAGGCTCGCGTGAAGTGTTTGCGGAGAGCCTCTCGATCGTCCGCACGGCGTTGACGGAGAAGTATTTCTCTCATCAAGGCAAGCATTATCAGTTGCCGCCGCCAGGCGTCACCTGGGCTAGCCGCGAAGGCGTTGAGGAATCTCCCAGTTGGATTACCGATGGCAAAGTGCATCACCTGCACCTGGTGCCAAGACCGTATCAGCAGCCCCACGCGCCTTTGTGGATGGCTGTCTCGACAGAGCCGTCCGTGCGTGTCGTCGCAGAGCTCGGCATCAAACCTATCGTTTGGCGCCAGAGCGCACGCTTGATTAAGCAATGGGTGGATAGCTACGGCGAAGTGTTAACCAACACGGGGCGAGGCAAGAAAAACCCGGCGGACGACTGGGCGGTGTTACGCAACATTTACGTTGCGCCGACGATGGAAGAAGCTCGCCGCGACTACGAAGAAGTCATCATGGGCTCATTGCGTTATCGTGCCGCGGATCCGTGGCGGGCACTAAAAGCTCATTTGGATCCAGGCGAAGAGATGACGGATGACATGCAGCTCAACTTCGATTTCCTGCAAAACCGCAGCATGCTGTGCGGCACACCGGACTTCGTAGCGGAGAAGCTCGCGGAACTGGAAAGCACCACGGGTATTCAAACCGTTCTCGCCGGCGTGGGCACTTACGGCCTGCCGCAAAAGAAACTGATGCGCTGTTTAGAATTGTTCGCCGATCGAGTCATCCCGCAGGTCAGGGCGGCGAGTGGGGTCACCCTCAACGCCTAGCCGGTGCCGGTAGATACCGACAACGGGCGGTCGATTTCCCTCGCTGACAGGGCGATTCGAATCCGAGCGCCCGCAGGACCGCCTCGCCGAGGGACCGCACACCAGCCATCGCAATTAGCAGACCACGGGTGGGAGAGTCTCGATGAAACTGGGCATCGCACTACCGACGTCGCATCAAGGCGTCTATTTGCCGAGTCCGTTTGCGGGTGCCGAGGAACTCACGTCAATCGTGCGCATGGCGGAGCGTTTCGGTTTTTACTCCGCCTGGGTGCTCGACTTGATGACGCCGTCCTATCCGCGTCACAAGCAGCCAGGGAGCCTGCCGCAGTGGTATGAAGCGATGCTCAGTCTCGGCTATCTCGCCGCGGTGTCGAAGACGATTCGGCTCGGCACCGCAACCATCCAGCTTCCATTACGAGATCCCTTTTTGCTCGCTCGTCAGGCGGCCACGTTGGATGCGCTCAGCAACGGCCGTTGTCTGCTTGGCGTTGCACTCGGTCAGGCACGTTCGGAATTCGCCGGCATTCGTCCTCGCGATGCGACCATGCACCGAGGTAAGTTGCTCGAGGAGAGTCTCGAGGCGCTGCATCGATTCTTTCATGAAGACGTGGTGAGTTTCGAAGGCGAAGCCTACCAGTGTCACGACCTGCGTCTCACACCAAGACCGGTGCAATCACCACTGCCCATCTACCTGGCTGGTGCGACCAAAGAGCAACCGCGCCGTGTCGCTCGATGGGGCTCGGGCTGGCTGCTGTCGCGCGCGCACAGCCGCAGCATCGAGGAATGCTTGGATGCTTTGTATCCCCATCTCGAAGCGGTCGGCCGCGAGCGCGATGAAATCGAACTGGTGGTCACCAAAGGGCTCAGTCTCGGCAGGACCGAAGAGCAAGCTTTCGACAAATTCAGCGCGAGCATGTTGGTGGACCGCATGCAAGAGCTCGCCCAAGAATTTCGCATTGACGCGGACGATTCCAAGCAACGCTTGTTGAGTCAGAACTTTATCGGCACCGCGGCGTCAGTCGCCGAGCAATTGGACAACGTGCGACTTTCCGGCGTCGATCACTGTGTTCTCATGTACTTCGCGGTCCCCAACTCAAACGAACTGCTTGACCAACTACAGTGGTTTGGCGAGGAAGTCTTACCGCTGCTCGACTGGGCCAATGCCGGCGGCTGAGCGGTGTGGTGCGCATGAGCGAACCGCTCTCCCCACTACGCCACCCGCGGCCTAGATTGAGAAGTGCGAAATGACGTCAGCGGAAATCTGCCGCATAAGGGAACGCCATCCACGCCCCCAGGCATCACGTTGAAGATTCGATTCACGCTAAGCTCACCGAGTTTGCCAATTCTGTCCTGTACCTCGCTCGCTGTTCCGGCAAGGAGAAACAAATCGGCAACTGATTCGCTTACGGCTACTGCCGCCAAGACTCTGAGCGGACTCGACCTTGTAGGGATCATACATCTCGAACAACCGTCCAAGATCTTCAATCATTCAGGGCTCATCACGGGCGAGGATCTGGCGAAGGTGTGTGTTCTCGGGCGAGGCATGTTGCAGCTGGTAAAGACACCACGCGCCTTGGTGAGCGCGAAACTCGATAATCGTTGGATGGCGCGCTGCTTCGAATCGTCAATGCCAATAGTCGTCGTGAGCCAAACATCGATGCCGGTCAGGACACGTCCAACTTTGACGCGCCGTCTCGAATCAGCTCGAGCTTCCACTCGACCACGCCGGGGCGATGGACCCACCGATCATTACTCCGTTGGCGATCTCACCGGCAAGCCGACAGGCGTTCGGTCCATTGCACGCCATGTATACCGGCAGTCGTCGATTGACCCAAGTCGAACGGATTGAGGCATCGCCCCAACGCGCGTCCTCGCCGGCGCTGTACGCCCTAATGAAATCCACGGCTTCGCGGATCTCGTTCAACGGGCGTGCTTTCATCATCTTGCCGAATGGACCAGCCCGCCGATGCCGACAAAGGCGCGTCCGCCCGAAAGTTCGTCGATGCTCGCAGTCGCATTGGCGACAACCAGCGGGTGAATTGTGCACGAGTCGGTGCCCCCCTGACCGATGAGAATGTGAGACGTGTGCTCGGCTGCCACGGCCATCATGACATGAACGTCGCGCGCCGCAGCCGGCGTATCGACGAAAGCAGGGTGCGAGAAACCACTCTCCTCAGCGCAGCGAGCGTAATCGGCGACGTCGTGCATGCCGAGGACAAAGCCCATGCCTACCACAAACCTCATTTCCATTTTATGCATCACTCACCCGCACGCAGTCACCAACGTACCATCGCGATGCCCGACGACCTAACTGGCGGAACAAGATGACGGCAACGGCACGAGCACAAAGCCTTAAATGCGCAACGTATCGCCCGTCGCGGGCCTGGTGAAGCAATCAGAGAAGGACTAACGTAGGTACCAGTCGCGCTCGGAGCACAACGCGGGAGACACACTATGAGCGAACGGTTCGAGTATCCACTAGGGGCTGAGCAAATCACCGCCTTTGAACGCGATGGCGTGATCCATTTACCCGGCGTACTCGACGAAGAATTCGTCGAGCGGGGCCGCGAGGCATGCGTACAGGTACCAGCGGTGGAAACCGTCGAAGGCTCCACGGCCGACGAGTACTTCATGAAACTCCGATGTTGGGAGAAGAACGAGACCTTCAAGCAGATTTGCACGGCCTCGGTGATGCCGGGCATCGCCGCGCAGTTGGTTCGCTCCAAAAAGATGAACGTGCTGTACGACCAGATGTTCTCCATCGCTCCGGGCAGCGGCGATCGAACGCCATGGCACCACGACTTGCCCTATTGGCCGGTACGCGGTTCTCAGGTTGTCACGCTGTGGGTCGCATTCGATCACGTTACCCAGGAAAATGGTGCGCTCAAGTTCATCCGGGGTTCTCATCTGTGGGATGTTCGCTATCAAGCTTTTAGTACTGGCGAAGACAATGAAGACGGATTTGTACCATTCGAGTCGGGAGTTACCGACGGCGTACAACCAATCCCCGACTTTGATGTGCAACGAACCGAACACGATATTGTGTCGTTCGACTTAGTGCCCGGTGATGCACTGGCGTTTCACGGTTTATCGGTGCACGCATCACACCCAAACACCACGGCGAACATGCAGCGCCGTGGTTACGCAATGCGTTACACAGGCGATGACGTGCGCTACTACGCAGGGCCTGTGTGGAATGTGTATATCGTCAACCCGACGCTGACAACGGGTGACTTGCTCGACAGCGATCAGTACCCGGTGGTCTTCGAGTCACGGCTGACTTAAAACAGCAGCGCGCTGCGCCGGTTGGCACCAGCCTCGCAGCAGACGGTTAAAATCATCGGCTCGGTCATGCATGACGTTGTGTGCCGAGTCCGCGAACACGTGCAGCTCGCCGTTCGCAATGTAGTCGAGTAGTTTGTACGCGCGCTGCATCACGACACCCGGGTCGTTCAGTGCCCAAACCAGAAGCACCGGGATATCGAGATTGCGCAAGTACGGCAATACATATTCGCGTTGCAACCGTTCACGCTCGCGATAGTCTGTGTCGGCCTTAGGCATATTCGCCATCAACTTGTCATGACCTGTTTGCCGCGCGTGACGAAAGCCTTCTCGTAGAAGAGCCTCATAGTCAGGATGCACTTTGTGACAGAGGCCGCGAGCAATTCGAATGAAGGCGTCTTCACTTTCGAACTGGGCGGGATCGTTGTAATTCGCCTCAGCGACCTTAATCCACTCGGCGTCACGTCCATCACCCAGATAAGGGGCCGTTCCACCGCTGGTGACAATGACCAATCTTGAGGCCATCGACGGTCGTGTAATGGCAATGCGAGCCGCCACAAATGCACCCTCGGAATGCCCGACCAGCGCGGCGCCCTCAACCTCCAACGCCTCGAGCACGGCGAGCGCATGTTCAACTCGCTCCAAGCGCCCTTGGTAACATCCATCAGCGGGCATATCTGTTTCGCCGAAGCCGACTTGGTCGAACGTTACCACGCGGTACTCACCGCAAAGCGCGTCGATTGCGCGAAACCATGTGTTGTAACAATCGACTGCGAAGGCCGCGCCGTGCAACAGTACGACCACCGGGCCAGTGCCCTCATCGAAGATCCGTGTACGCACACCATTAACGTCGATGAACTTAGCCTTCGGCCGGTCCACGCTTTAGCTCCTAGATAAACTGACGAACGCTACACCCATGATGGTAATCGCGACTCCCAGTATGATGCGGGTAGTAAGTTTCTCCAAGCCGAACAACCTACCCGCTAGTAACGTAAACAACGGAGCGGCTGAAACAATCGGAATGACGACAACCGCGCGACCATTTAGCAGTGCGTAGTAGATGCAAACAGAGGCTACAGCGCTCATCACGCCGGACACGACAAACCACCACGACCCAGACTTCCCTAAATGGCGAATCAGTGGCCTTCTTTGAATGACGAGTAGGCTAACCGCGAGCAATGCCGAGACCGCAAATGTGACGAAGGCCGCCATGAATGGATTCGGTAGCGAATTTAGACCGAACTTGCCGGCGACCAAGCCAACGGCGCGAAAGATGGCCGCACCGAAAGAGAACAATACAGCGCCCTGCATAACGAGCACCGATGTGGACGGTGCCCAGTAGATGAACATCACCCCCACCACTGCGAATAGGGTGCCAATCAGAATTCCAGGCGAGAGCGTTTCGCCGAGAAACAAGATAGCCAGAGCCGCACCAAACAGTGGCGAAGTGGCGTCGAACGTTGACGAAGCAGTTGCTCCGATGCGGCGATTCGATTCGTAGGCGCAGTAACGGCTTAAGACCGGATGCACCAGGCCAGCAACGACGAACGCCAAGAGACCGGGATTCATCCACTCGCCAGCTCTGAACCACCATGGTGACATCACAACGAAGCAAGTCAGCGTCGTCAGTATGGATATCGCTGAGCCGCGCTGCGGGTCAAGAAAGTTCAGCCCAAGTCGCGTGGTCTGCGCGACCAAGCCATAGATGATCGCCGCCGCAAGGGCCAACAAAGGAGACAGCAGCGAGGAGGTTTCCATCGAATCCAAAGGTATGGGAGGCGCCAACCGTCGACCACCATAGTGCATGCCTAACGCAACGGCCAGCGGTTCTATAATGGCACCCCAGTCTGCGTTTGCGATTCGAGTGTTACCCTGAACGCCGCAGGCGTTACATGCTTCGCCGAGCAACTAACAAGGCGGAGTAAGCGATGGGAAAATCGTTGCATGATGCGAGGTACCAGGAAGAAACTCTCTACGACCACATGCCGGTGTATCACGCGCGATTAGCGGGCGTACGGTCGTTGATCGCGCAACCGGAAAATCTCAATCTCAATGCAGTTCATATGCACTACGACGGCCTCGCGCCGCTTGAACGTGCCGCCGAGTTTTTCGACGACACCGGCATCTTGCTCAATCTAGGCTGGGGCTACGGCAGCAACGTAGTTTGGTTCGCGCACAACATGCCCGAACTCAAGAGCCTACTCGGTGTCGACTTGATGTCCGAACATATCGAGACCGCCACTCTGCTCACCATCCGCTTCCTTGGCAACAGTCAAAAGACACGATTTCTGGCCATGGATATCGCGGCGCTCCATGTAGGCCGGGTCGAAGTTGTCGTAGACACGCTTACAGTCCTCCGCGATGGTCGGATACTCCCTTGACCAAGCATTTGCGAAGCTCCGCCGTCTCCGGACTCTCGTGACTCATCACCGACCACATCAGGTACGCCGCATTGACCGCGTAACCCGCCGCCTCATAGCGCGCAGCTTCCTTGCTCTCGGCAATGCGGATCATGCCGCGAATCCAGAAATCAATGGTGCCTGGATCTCGGCCTGCTTTCTCGGCGCCGATGGCGACCTGCTCAAGCCGCCACTTGTTTGTAGTGATGTCCGCATTACTGGATGAGATGCCGCCGTCGGCCAGTTGACAGGAGCGAGCACCACCGCATGCCATATAAAACCGGCAGCTGACGTTTGCACCACTCCGATTGAAACTTAACACCTTGCCACTCGACCTGTTCACCGGCGGTATAGCGCTTTATGAACTTGACGGCTTCGCGCAACTGACTCAGCCGGGCCGGCTTTTGCATCGGCTTGCCTCAGGGGCCGCCAGTACCGACGCCCACGACCGCACGGCCATTGGAGAGTTCGTCGCTGGTCGCCGAGGCGTTGGCCGATACCAGAGGCTCACGCGTCACGGGGTCGGTGACGCCTTGGCCTTGAGCACTCTTTTGGTGCTCAAGGCAGCCATGGTCATCATCGAGTCCACTTCACGGCCGAGATACGGCATGTCGACAACGCTCACGAATACAAATCCATTCTCTTCAGCGCCCCGCACGTGATCGCCCACTTCGTGGATGCTCTCGGTACCACCAATTCCAATCGCGAAACCCATTGCGTTGCTCCTCAGTAATCGACTGTCATTCTTGCTTGCCTGAATGCATCCAATCAGCAATGATTCGCGGCACACACAGTTGCATAGCCTAACAAGTGAGCGATGTTCTTGAGTCCGAATTTGGCGATGATTGACGACACCACAGGCCTTACGCTATCGATCTGCAGATAAGGTTTGACCAACGTCCTAAGGAACTTGAAACCATGTACCAGGCACCCTTCGGTAATGGCTGGCATGACAGCCTTCAATATCACGCGTTTTGCGGTGATCGACTGTTCGCGGTCAGAGTGTTTTGGACGCAGCAACTGTGGCATTACTCCGCGTGGGTTTACGACTCCGGGGTACGCGAAATCATCAATGCCTGTGAGCCACTTGCGCAAAGCGAAAAACCCTATGCCGACCTGCGCGGCCCGGCATTTAGGTTGTCCGCACCTGATGACGAAGTCACGATAGAGGTCGGCCGTGACGCAGCGCTCGTGATGCGTCTGATACCACGGCATACATTTGACGGTCCATCACCGATTGGTCCGGGATTGCACCACCCCAATATGGTCGCAAAGGTTTCTTACCACGGAGAAGACCTGGAGGGGTCAGGCTATTGTAAACGCTACGATTTTCGAGCGGCGCCGATAAACCACTGGGGCTATCGATTTGTCCATGGCACGGTGAATAATCACGAGTGGACACTGTGGACCGCGGACGCGACGTTTGGTAGGGACAAACACGCATACTTCCGAGTGATGTCGGCAGATGGCGACGTGCGGCAAGCACCGCTGAACAGGTCGTGCCATCGTGACGACAACGTGTACGGCACCTTAGAAGGTGTAGAGTACGACGTTGAACTCGAAGGCTCACCGTGGTGGGAAACGAGACTACGTTCGAGCGCGATGGACAGTCTGATGTCGCAACGCTGGTGTCGGATGAAAGTTCACTACGCAGACCGAACCGAGTCCGGCTACGCCCTCAATGAACTCTGCTTCGGCACGTTAGGATGAACAAATGGATACACAACTTGTAAGCCAGGAAGAGATCGCAACATTCGAAGCCGATGGCGCCGTCTGTTTACGACAAATTGTCAGCAGCGAGTGGCTCGAGTCATTGTGGACAGCAAGCGATGAGGCACTCGCGTCACCGCCTAGCGATCCCGGGCAGCGCTACTTCAAACATATTAGGCTGTGGCAGAAGATCGCCACATTCCGCTCTTTCTGCACGGAGTCGGTTCTTCCCGAAATTGCCGCCTCGATGCTCAAGACGAACAAGGTCAATCTGCTCTACGATCAGCTATTCGCGAAACAGCCCTCGATGGTTGATCGCACAACCTGGCACAACGACCAACCATACTGGCCCTTCACGGGTCAGCCACTGATGTCATTCTGGGTGGCTTTAGACGACGTTGATGAGAGTCTCGGGGCGCTAGAGTTCATCCGCGGCTCGCACGCTTGGGATGCGTGGTACCAACCTATCCACGGTGATGAACAGGGCAGGGTGAAAAGCACGCCGGAACCTCGTCCTGGCTTCATTGAAATGCCGGATTTCGAGCTACAACGCGACAGCCACGAAATCTTGCGGTGGGATATGCAGGCCGGCGACGTAATCGCGTTCCACGCCATGAGCGTGCATGGCGCGACTGGCAATACGTCTGACAGCAAAGTGCGACGAGCGTACTCCGTTCGCTACGCCGGTGCCGAGACGCAGTACAAGGATTCTTCGGACATTCCCGGGCGAAATCTAGACCTCATCAATCCGGCTCTCAGTGACGGCGCGCCGTTGGACAGCGAGATGTTTCCCGTCGTCTTCCAATCCTGATATCCGATCGGCTAGCAAGCAGCCGGCAATCCTGTAGTATCGCAATGTCCCGGCGCCAAGCGGGCTGTTTTGCAGGCGATGTGTGCACCGGACTAACGACGGCTATTATCAACAACGAAGTGATAGTGCGCACCTCGAGGACGCCAATGTGACGAAGTTCAGTATCATGACGGGCATTGACCCGGCAAAGCCGGTCACAGATGTGATCCCGTACGCCAAGGCGGCCGAGCAACACGGCTTCCATGCCTTGTGGATCTGGGATACATGGTTTTCGACTGACGCGTTCATCTCGCTCACGCTGGCTGCAATGAACACAAAAAAGCTCGTGCTGGGAAACGGTGTTGCCGCTACCCCAGTGCGTCACCCGTCGATGCTGGTTAGTTCCATCTCGACGCTGGATAACCTTACGCACGGCCGAGCAATCTGCGGCATTGGTTGCGGTGGACAAGCAACGGTCGGACGAATCGGCAAACGCAAGGCCCGTATCGCGGAATTTGGCAAAGATTTAGAGACCATGAAGACCCTCTTCTCGGGCAAGAATGTCGACGAGGACGGCGCTTTCTACAAGGTCGATTCCGTTCGGCGAGCGGTGCCGATATACACCGCGGCCTGGGGACCGAGGATGCTGGAAGTGAGCGCGCAGCTCGCCGATGGGGTGATTATCATGGCCCCCGATCAGAAAGACGTGCTTAAGATAAAGGTCGAGCGAATCCGAAATGCGGCAAAAGCCGCCGGTCGAAATCCGAGTGACGTGAAAATTGTTTTCGGCCTGACCTGCGATTACGCAGACGATCCGCAGCCGATTATCGACCGTTTCAAATCTCTTGCGGTCCATTACATTCAGCGAACGGGCTACGAGGATGAGTATCCAACCGCGTACCGCGAGTTGTTAGACCAAGTTCGTGAAGCAGTACCGTTGATTGCTTACCCAGAGGGCGAGGTACCGCGCTGGGAGCTGGTACCCGATGAGTTCGTCAAGTATCACTTGACCGTTGGCACGGAGAGTGAGTGCTTGGAACACCTGCGCGATCTCATGACGCTCGAGCCCGACGAGGTTGTGTTTAGCGCCGGCTTTGCTGCCCAGGACCAAGTAGGCAAATGGGCGGCATTAATCGAAAAGTTGTGAGGTGTCGCCGTTAAACTTGGCGCACAACGGAAACTTGCCGTTACAGCTGTGGTCCACCGATTGAAAGGCGACGTCTATGAAGATCGGCTATTCGTGTAATCCCGGCAGCTCCGATCTGCTCGGTCCCTACGAGCAAGTTCTGGACCAAATCCGCGAAATTGCCGTCTACTGTGATGATTGCGGGCTCGATAGCATCTGGTTCACCGAGCACCACTTCGGTTACTTCAACCGCGCGAATTTGCCAAATCCACTCATGATGGGCGTCGACATCGCCGCTCGAACGCAGCGCATTCGTATCGGTCTAGCCTCGGCAACGATTCCGTTGTGGCACCCCATTCGATTGGCGGAAGATGCCGCCTTACTGGATCAGTTGAGCGGTGGGCGTCTGGAACTCGGCGTCGGCCGGGGTAATCACGGTGTTGAAGCACTGAATCTTAATCCGCTCGCCGACCCACGCGACGTCGAAGCCAACTACGCAGTGTTTGCGGAGACGTTGGAGATCTTGAAGCGCGCCTTCTTAAACCACACCTTCTCGTTCTCGGGCGAGCAATACCAGTTTCCCACGTCAGGTTTCAAATGGGACCGTGCGCATACCGTCGACGACCCTGACTACATAGACAAAGCGACCGGCGAGGTAACGAAACTTTCCATCATGCCGCGCCCGATACAGCAACCCTATCCGCCGCTGTGGCAGATGGTCGACTCCAATCGCTCTGTCGAATTCGGCGCCGAGAACGATCTCGGCATCATTATGTGGCGACCGCCGGTGACCAAGCTGAAAGAACATTTCCTCCACTACCAGTCGACTGCCGCGGCGGCTGGTCGAGATCTGTCGTTGGGGCAACGCACCGGCATCATGCGGGATTTTTTTGTCGCAGACTCGATGGAGGAAGCCAAGCGACTGGCCGGCGAGTACGTGATGAAATCTCTCAACTGGTCAAACTGGCGGGGACCAAGCATCTACCTCGCACCAGGAGAAACCTTGCCGCCCGCACAAGAAGAGGCGCTCAAAAAGGAGTTACCGTACGACTGGGTGCATCCACGCTGCCTGCTGTTTGGAACGCCCGAATACATCGTGGATAAGCTCGAGGAGTTGCGCGAAGAGCTTAACATCGAGCTGGTGCTGTTGAGTTGCGACTGGCGAGGCATGCCGCATGATCTACGTATGAAAAGCTTACGTCTGTTCGGTGAAAAGGTGATGCCCAAGTTGAAGCTCGACACAGAGGTTCAGCAGATTCGCGCCTGAGGTGTTGAGCGTAGCTTCGACGCACGAGCCAACGGAAACAGCTCTCTGCGCTCGTAGCTGTTGACTCTTTTAAACAATGGTGCGGGCGTACTGAGACGGCTCAAGCCATGGCGGCTAACTCGAAGGGGATGGGTTGGACCGCGGCCCATGGATGAGGGAGCCAGCAATCGGACTCGCTACTCCACCTCGAGAGCAGTCGTTCTTCATCGAATTAATGACTCAGACACCAGCAGGGATTGGTTCCAGACCAACTACCAGCACTTGTTCAATAGGTCGTCTTCCAACCCATTCGCGCGCCTGCATCCGCAGGCTTCGTCCCACAGATTTCAATTCACGAAAACCAACCAGAGCCCCGAATCAACGAACGGATTATGGAAGAGAAGTAATTTTCGTGCCGGCAATGAACCACGACGCGACCCCGGCAGATACCGAGGGCCGCGCCATGCATCTAGACTAGCTATCCAGCCAAATAAACTCCGGCCATTCGCCGCCACCGAGACTGTTGACAGGAACCATCGGGATTCCCCGCACTTTCGAAGACGCGGCATCAACGATGCTTTGATGCCAGGGAATGATATTACCGGCCTCGTTGTGGATGATGGTCTGGATTTCGCAATAAATCTCTTTGCGCAAAGCCGGATCAGTCTGCGCACGGCCATCGACGAGTAGCTGGTCGACACGTTCACTCTTGAACTGCGATTCGTTGTACGGTGCCTCAGAATGAAACAGTGAACTCAAAATGATGTCCGCCGTTGGACGCGGACTCCAGGTCGACATATAGAACGGTGTCTTCCTGAAGATTGTCCCCCAATAACCGTCCGCCGGGTTACGTTTGACGTTGAGCTTGAGACCAATTTTAGCCGCCTCGAACTGCGCGATGATACACATATCGATGCCACCCACCGCCGCGTCGGAGGTGTCGACGGTCGCCTCAGTGATGCCGGACTTCTGCAGATGAAACTTCGCCTTTTCGAGATCGTACGCACGCTGCGGCAAACTATCGCAATGATCCGCGTAAGTCGGCGCAACCGGGTGATCGTTGCCAAGAATGCCGTCGCCGCCCAAGAGTTTACGTATGAGCCCCTCGCGCGGCATAAGATGTTTCATTGCCAACACAAAGTCGGGATTGTCGCCAGGATGTTTGGTCAAGTCCAACGCTAGCTCGGTAAATCGAGCCGAAGGCATGGATAACACAACGGCGTTGTCCGCGGCCTCGACCTGGCGGACCGCTTTGCGGTCGAGGCGCACCATTAACTCCACTTCTTCGGCTACTAGTGCATTAACACGTGCGACTGAGTCACCGATACCGAAGGTATGAATTTCGTCGACGTACGGCGCCCCCTCGCGGAAGTAGTTCGGGTTGCGCATGGAGACGCAGTTAATCCCCGGTTGAAAGCTCGCGACGCTAAATGGGCCAGTGCCAATCACTTTGTTGAAGTAGCCGGGGATATCTTCCGCGCCGTCTTGAACAATTTTGAAGTTAAATGTGCCGAGCACCACCGGCAGGTCCGCGTTCGGGCTGTCGAGTGTCGCTCTGATGGTGTACTTGTCGAGTTTTTTCCACTCCTTAATACCTTTCACCAGCGCCTTGGAGATTGATACCGAGCCTTCGCCGAGGTGACGATTCATGCTGTAGATGGCATCGTCGGCAGTGAAGTCCTTACCGTCATGAAAGGTAACACCACGTTCGAGTTCGAATGTAAACTCGGTGGCATCAGCGTTTATTTCCCACGATTTGGCCAGCTCCGGGCGTACCGTCAGGTCGACGTTCAGTTGCGTAAGCCCGTTCAGGTGGACACGCCCGCGGGTATAACCAAGCGTTTCTTTCCACAACACCGGATCAAGCGAATCATCGGCGCCATGCTGTGCGCCCGCCATCCGGATGAGTCCGCCGCGCTTCGGTGTCTGTGCCCGAACATCATAAGAACCGGTGACCACGGCAGTCGCCGTCGCCACAGTTAAACCAGTGGCGAGCAATCCCTGCATGAACTCTCGCCGTCCAAGCTTACCGGTTTCGAAGAGTTCCTTGATTCGTTTGACTTCGGAGACTTCGTAGTTTGGTTCTTGCTTGAAAAAACTTGTCATGACTCCTCCAGTTCTTATTGGTGATTCGACCGAATTTGGTCTGCATCAGAACCCGCGACCCGTAGTCGTCCTTGCGCGCAGACGGCGGCGCCTCAGTACAGTCTCCAATGCCTAGTTCTTGGCTGCTTCGCCCGATTATGTCGACCTGAACAATATGCCAATGGTGTCGGACATACAATCGGTACCGCCGCATGCATTGGCCGCTTGTGATCGCCGAGCGGGTATGATTTCCTGCCTCTCTTTCGGGGGGAGCAAGAATTCATGTCAGGCAACGGACAAAGCACACCGGCAGGACCAGCCGTAAAGAAGGTAGCGTCGCCATACGAGGTGTGGCAAGAAACCGAGAACGTGCCCATCATCGGCGGCCTGATCGTGCCGGATCTGCGCGGCGATCTGGTCATGGGCGACTGGGCACGTAAAGGTGTCAAAGGGGCATACATCAGCTTGATTGGCGGGGAACAATCTCTGGACGCCTATGTCATCGACATCCCGGCAACGAAGAACACCGAACCCGAGAAATACATGTACGAGGAAGAATACGTCGTACTCAGTGGTCGAGGTGCCACCACCATCTGGCTGGAGGGCGGCAAAAAGCAGACTTTCGAATGGCAAGAAGGCAGCGTGTTTTCGCCGCCAATGAACGCTTGGCGCCAACATTTCAACGGCAGTTCGGATCAACCTGTGCGGCTGCTGGCGATGACCAATGCGCCGGTCATGTTCAACATTTTTAGAAGCGAAGACTTTATCTTCAATTGCTCGCATGCGTTTAATGATCGATTCAGCGGCGAGGAAGATTACTTCAGCGGCAAGGGCGACGCGCTGCCGAATCTAGTATGGCGAAGCAACTTCATTCCCGACGTGAGTACCTTCACGCTGAAGGACTACAGCTGGCGCGGCGGCGGCTCGGATAGTAAAGCGGTCATGTTTGAAATGGCCAACAACACCATTCAATCCCACTGCGCCGAGTTTCCCGTCGGTACTTACAAGAAGGCACACCGTCACGGGCCCGGTGCTCATATTTTGATCTTGAGCGGCAAAGGATTCTCGCTGATGTGGAAAGAGCCCGGAGACAAGAAGATAAAGATCGACTGGGAGCCCGGTGCATTGTTCTCGCCACCTGACATGTGGTTTCACCAGCACTTCAATTCTGGCACGGAGCCATCGAGATACTTCGCCGTTCACTATGGCGCTTGGCGTGTCGTAGTGGACTACTTCGGCATGGCGGATACCAGCGTCAAATCTGGTGGCCACCAGATTGACTACATCGATGAGGATGATGATGTGCTGGCGACATTCACCGACGAGCTCGCGAAGAATGGCGGCACTCTAAGCGCTCTGGACGAATGGCGCTACGACAAACCGCAGTCCTGAGACAGTCAACGGATTTTGACGAGACAAGCCCTTGGATAGCGATGACGACGGCGGACTCCGGCGGCGCTACGTGGAGGACGAGCAGACACAACACGCCTTGTGGTTGCGCGACCGAATCGAACTAAAAAGCGTCGGCATAGACATCGGTTCATCGACCTCACACCTCATCTTTTCGACATTGGAGATGAGACGCCAGAGCGCCGTTCTTTCGAGTCGATTCGAACTAACCGATCGACGTATCGATTATGAATCCGAGATCCTGATCACACCGTTCATCGACGGCTCGTCAATAGATACCGAGCGACTGTCGGCATTCTTCGAACGCTGCTACGAGGCGGCCGGAATGCACCCCCGGGACGTTGACACCGGTGCCGTCATCACGACTGGCGACGCCGCGCGGAAAGACAATGCGGCGGCCATCGTGCAGCTCTTCTCCGAGCAATCGGGTCGGTTTGTATGTGCCAGCGCGGGTCCAATGCTCGAAGCGAAGATGGCCGCATACGGCTCTGGCGCGGTTGCCCGTTCGGCTCAAACCGGCGACGAGGTGGTGCTCAATCTCGATGTCGGTGGTGGCACGGCGAAGCTAGCCATCGTCAAGAATGGCAGTGTGCTCGAAACGGCGGCTATTAACGTCGGTGCACGCTTAATCACCTTTGACAATGAAGACCACGTGACCAAGGTTGAACGCGCTGCGGAGATTGTTTCTCGGCACCATGACTTGCCCATTGCACTAGAGCACACAGTAAGTGCTGAGACAAAGACAGCGCTGGCGAGGGCACTCGCCGTGTCGCTACTCGAAGCGGCGGGCCGCCACGAACTTTCTGATTTAACCAAACAGCTCATGATTACGGAACCGCTGCACCATACCGGAGCAGTGCACCTAGCCTACTTCTCCGGCGGTGTTTCGGAGTACTTGTACGAGACGGAAGCGCACTCTTTCGGTGATCTCGGCGTGCTGCTCGGCCAACAGATCCGCGAGCTTATTGCCGAGTATCTTGGTGGCGTTCGAATCGAAACACCCCTGCAACGCATCCGCGCGACGGTGATTGGCGCGTCACAATTTACCGCGCAAGTCAGCGGCAATACCATCTACGTCAAAAACCCAAAGCTGCTGCCGGTGCGAAATCTGCAGGTAGTCACCGTGCGCATGATCGATGCTGAGCTTACCGCTACCGGCATCGCTAGGGTCATCACGAACGCATTGTTAAACGCTGAGGTAGTCGACGGCGAAGACGACATCGCGATAGCAGTCCATTGGCCACACGGCCCCGCTTACGAGCAACTCCGCGCACTCTGCGAGGGGATTGGCCGCGCCTGCGCGAACACGGTGCGCAATCGCCAATCGTTGGTCGTCATACTGGACTGCGATGTCGCGCGCTTGGTGGGTGCCAATTTGTCGGAGGTGCTGGGCGGCTACAAAGACATCCTCTGTATCGACGGCGTGCAGCTCCAGGATTTTGACTACATCGACATCAGTGAGGAACACGAGCAGGCCGGCGTCGTGACAGTTGTTATCAAGTCTCTGGTGTTTACGGGGTGAGCCGGCGAACGCCCAGACGTGGATGTCTGGGCTGGGGCAAAGAAGAACAGCAGCGCTGCGCCATGGACGGCTACGTCGCATTTACTTAGAACAGAGATCCTCAAAGCTGGCCCGGTGTTTCTAAGAGTGACATTGGTCACTCTTAGAAACACCGGCTCACCCAGAAAACACCAGAGACTTGATCACTACGGTTACCGTCTGGGTGTGGACGTGCTCCTTACTGATGTCGACATAGTCGAAATCATGCAAGTGAATACCGTCGATGCAAATGATGTCTCGATAGCCATTCATCGTCCGCGACAAGTTCTCCCCCACCAGGCGGGCAACATCGCAGTCCAAGATGACGACCACTGGCAGTTGAGCGGCGACGGTCGCGGTCAAGGTACGGGTGATAGCTTTGCACAGCGCCTCTAGGCCCGCGAACGCTGGTCCGTGCGGCCAGTGAATGGATAGCGCCGCGGGCTCTTGTCCCTCGAACACCTCGAATCTTTCGAACGTCTGGTTGATCGCCGCACTGAGTGCGTCTGCGTTTGGCTCCACACCCTCCAGATTCACCAAGACCACGCGGTAGTCGCGCAACGGTAGCAACGCCGGATTGCCTAGGCTGACCGTGTTGCCGCTTACCTCCACGGTAAACTGCGAGGCACCAATCACAGTCGCTTGAATGCGTTCCTTGGGTAACTCGACAATCGCTGTCGGCAGATACGTCGGCACCTGCGAGCGGATATGGTTCGCCAGCAGCTCGCCGAGGTCCGCATAGCTGTTGGGCGATTCACCGTAGAAGAACTCCGCCACGCCGCCCAAGAAGAGCACCACGTCAATCTCCGAATCGAGGCTCAGTGGTTCGGTGATCATGAGTTTCTCCGTCAAAACCGAGTGCGACGAACCGCTCGCCGCCTCGAGCAACGCTTGCGCCAACGCTTGGCAAAGCATGTTGAACGCGTCGTCACTGGCAACCTCACCAAGCTGCAGACCAAGCTCAAGATGGTCGGAGCAAATCCGCGCCGCGGTCTCTATCTTGGTCAGCCTGTTGGTCGAATCCAGAGTCAGCAGCCGCGCGCCGACGTTCAGCGCGGCGATGCTAAGAATCTTGCCGTCACGGACCACGGCTAGCTTTGAGGTACCGCCGCCAACGTCCACGTTGAGCACCGTCGTCGCCACATCATGATGGCGGGAGCGCAGCACCGCACCCGA
>Ga0302135_10000703_pt1 | contig 20214 bp, 21 predicted proteins | sample CBN3_surface_MG_FD_203119 | JGI IMG/M metagenome (GOLD analysis project Ga0302135, IMG submission 203119) | Marine microbial communities from Western Arctic Ocean, Canada - CBN3_32.1 | ecosystem: Environmental > Aquatic > Marine > Oceanic | place: Canada: Western Arctic Ocean | collected...
GGCGGCGAAGATCATGGGTTCCGACAACTTCCAGTATATGGAGCCGCTGACCATCATCGGAGCCTTCTTCATCGTGATGAGCGTGGTCTCGGCGACCGGAATCAGCTGGCTTGAACGCAAACTCAAACCCCGGAGGTCCGCGTGAGCGAGACGGAACAACGCGGCAAGCCCCCCCCCGGAGAGACCCCAATGGTTCGTTTCGACGGGGTCACAAAGGCCTTCGGCGAACTCGTCGTGCTCGACAAGTTCGACTTGGCCGTGCCCAAGGGCGAGAAGCTGGCGGTGATCGGGCCCAGCGGCTCGGGCAAATCGACCCTGCTGCGCGTGCTGATGACCCTGGAGACGATCAGCGGCGGGGTGGTCGAGGTCGGCGGCGAGCCACTCTGGCACATGGAGCGCGGCGGCAGGCTGGTGGCCGCGAACGAGGCCCATCTGCGCAAGATGCGGGCGAAGATCGGCATGGTCTTCCAGCATTTCAACCTGTTCCCCCATATGAGCGCGTTGCGCAACGTGACTAAGGCGCCGATCCATGTGCTGGGCCTGGACAAGGCCGAGGCGGTGGAACGCGGCGAGGCCTTGCTGCGACAGGTCGGCCTGGCCGACAAGATGGACAGCAAGCCGGCCCAGCTCTCGGGCGGCCAGCAGCAGCGCGTGGCGATCGCCCGCGCTCTGGCCATGCGCCCCGAGGTGATCCTGTTCGACGAAGTGACCAGCGCCCTCGACCCGGAACTGGTCGGCGAGGTCCTGACCGTGATCCGCGACCTGGCTCATGAGCAGGACCTGACCATGCTCATCGTCACCCACCAGATGGGCTTCGCCAACGAAATTTGCGACCGGGTGTGCTTCCTGGAAGGCGGCCAGCTGGTCGAGGAAGGCCCGCCGGAGCAGATCTTCAAGGAACCACAGCAGCAGAGGACGCGGGATTTCTTGAAGGCGGTGTTGGAGGTTTAGGGTGTGAGTGCCCAACTAAACCTCGGGGGATACCCCCTCACCCTGTCGATGTCCGGGGTGATGGTGCAGCCTTCGTTCGGGCGCGCGCCGCGCACCCATTCGCCGACCGGGCGGCTGACGTCGAGGGTTCCAGATGTTCGTGTGGCCCGCGTCGTGGGGGCCGGTGTCCGGGCGCGCGGCGCGCGAGGCGATGAGGCGGCGCGGGCCATAGTCGCTGTTCCTTTCGAATTGCCCGTCGGCCCAGGACTCGGTCACCTGGCCGATCATCATGACGGTGCATTGGTCCTGGCTGCCACGCAGGTAAGGCGCGTCGAGGAGCGAGAAATAGCGGTAGACGCGCAGTTCCGCATGGGTAACCACCGCGCCCAGCGGAAGGCTGGAAAGATCGAAATGCACAGCGGCCTGGAAGGTGTCGACGATACGTAGATGGCAGGACTGGCCCCTTGCGACGGAGACCTCGTAGCCCGCCAGTTCGCGGATCCGGTTCGCCGGCGAGGACAATTCGCGCTGGCGCATGAATTCGTCCCAGACATAGAGGCGGGTGCCCCGGCGATCCAGGAAACCGGGATAGCAAACGCCAAAGGTATCGTGTTGCTTCACGCCGAAGATGCTGGCCGTCTTGTCGGGTTCGAAGGTGAAGGTCCGTTCGATCAGGGGCGGCAGATCGCAGGGTGCGAGGGCCAGGCAGAGAAAAGCAACCACCGCGAAAGGTCGAAATACGCGCATTGTTTTCGGCACGGCGGCGCCCCCTATTTTCAATGACTTGCCAGTTATGCATTCGGCCTGTGCCGGTCTAAAGAAGTTGCACAGTCCTCGCTATTAAACCTCCGTATAGGATCTTCGACCTTCGGATAGGTCACAGCGCCAGTTTGCTCGAACGTCGCCGTATTCCCCTCCCTTCATGCCCCCATAGATGGCAGGAGCGGGAGGAGTTCGCCTCGCGACGCCTCGGCGAACTTTACGTTGCCCGGCGCCGGCCATAGCGGCAGTTTTCAGGGGCAGCACCGCGCCCGCGAGACGCCGACAAGGAAAAGAGTTCGGACATGACGGGAGAGTTTCAGATCGCGATCATCGGGGCCGGACCCGCCGGGCTGTCGGCGGCCCTCACGCTCTCGCGGGCCTTGCGGCCGGTCATCGTCTTCGATTCGCCGCGCGCACCGCGAAACGCGGCATCGCCAGGTTTCGGCGGCCTACTCGGGCGCGAGCGAGCGACCGCGGCCGACCTACACGCCATCGGCCGCGAGGAAATCGAGCGCTACGGCTTCGCACGGTTTCATGGCGCCGATGCCGCGCGGATCGAGCAAGTGCCCGGTGGCGGATTCTCGATCCTGGGCGCCGACGGCACACGCGCCACGGCTGCGGTCGTCCTCCTCGCCTGCGGCATGGTCGACCGCTTTCCTGAGATTCGGCGGCTCGACGATTTCTGGAACCGGAGCGCCGTCTACTGCCCGTTCTGCGACGGTTTCGAGCTGCGCGACGGGCCCCGGGGGGTGTTCGTGAACCGCCCGGAGATGCTCGACGCGGCCGAGATCTATCTGACCTGGACGGACGACCTGATCCTGTTCCTGGATACGGGTATCGCGGTCCCGACCGAGCGAGAGGCGGCCCTCGCCGCCACGGGCGGCCGCGTCGAGCGACGCGCTATCCGCGGCCTGCGTGTCGATGCGCCCGACCAGCAGGCCGTCGAGATGGCGGACGGCAGCGCCATCGAACGCCAGGCCCTGGTGCTCTGGCCCTCCCAAGCGCAAACCGAACTCGTCCGGGAGATGGGCCTGCCCCTGGACGATGCCGCCCAGGTCGCGGTCGACGAGACGGCTACCGGACCGGGCTGTCCGGCGTCTACGCGGCCGGGGACCTGCTCTATGCCGGCCGTCAGAACGGCAACACCACCATCCATATGGACGCCATGGCCGCTGCCGCGATCATGGCGGACCTGGCGATGAAACCGGACCAGTGAGACCGCGGCCCAATCTTCCGACTCGCCCCCGCTCCGGCCGCGACCTATAGTTCGGATGCGGCCCATTGGGGCCGTTAATCCCCTGGTTTCGAGCCCGATATCCCCGCCTGATGGCCGATAAAATCGTCATTCGCGGCGCCCGCGAACATAATCTGAAGAATATCGACGTGGAGATTCCGCGCGACCGGCTGACCGTGATCACGGGGCTGTCGGGCTCGGGCAAATCCTCGCTCGCCTTCGACACGATCTATGCCGACGGGCAGCGGCGCTATGTCGAATCGCTTTCGGCCTATGCGCGCCAGTTCCTGGAACTGATGCAGAAGCCGGACGTGGATTCGATCGAGGGCCTGTCGCCGGCGATCTCCATCGAGCAGAAGACAACGTCCAAGAATCCGCGCTCGACGGTCGGCACGGTGACGGAGATCTACGACTATCTCCGCCTACTCTATGCCCGGGTCGGCATCCCCTACTCGCCCGCGACCGGCCTGCCGATCGAAAGCCAGACGGTCAGCCAGATGTCGGACCGCATTCTCGCGCTGCCCGAGGGCACGCGGCTCTATCTGCTCGCCCCCATCGTGCGCGGGCGCAAGGGCGAATATCGCAAGGAACTGGCCGATCTGCGCAAGCGCGGCTTCCAGCGGGTGCGGATCGACGGCGAGGTCCACGACCTGGAGAACCCGCCGGTCCTCAACAAAAAGCTGAAACACGATATCGAGGTCGTGGTCGACCGCCTGGTGGTGCGCGAGGACCTGGGCAACCGGCTGGCCGATTCCCTGGAGACGGCGCTGCATCTGGCCGATGGGCTGGTCTTCGCCGACGAGGCGGATTCGGGAGAGCGGCATACCTTTTCCGCCAAATTTGCCTGCCCGGTCTCGGGCTTCACCATCGACGAGATCGAGCCGCGGCTGTTCAGCTTCAACAACCCCTATGGCGCCTGTCCGTCCTGCGACGGGCTGGGCCTGCAGATGGAGTTCGACGCCCAGTTGGTCGTGCCCAATGACGGGCTGACCCTGCGCGAAGGGGCCATCGCGCCCTGGGCGCGCAGCCCGTCGCAATATTACGACCAGACGATCGACAGCCTGGCGCGCCATTACAAGGTTTCGATCACGGTGCCCTTCCGCGATCTGCCGGAAAAGGCGCGACACGCGATCCTTTTCGGCTCGGGGACCGAGAAGGTCACCATGCGCTACGACGACGGGCTGCGCCAATACGAGACCAGCAAGGCTTTCGAAGGGGTCGTGCCGAATCTGGAGCGGCGCTGGCGCGAGACGGACAGCGCCTGGATCAAGGACGAGTTGAGCCGCTACCAGACCTCGCGTCCCTGCGAGGCCTGCGGCGGCCATCGCCTGAAGCCCGAGGCCTTGGCGGTCAAGATCCGCAAGCAGACGATCACCGAGATCACGCGGTTGAGCATCGCCCAGGCCCATGACTGGTTCGGCAGCCTGGACGAACACCTGACGGAGAAGCAGCGCGAGATCGCCGCGCGCATTCTGAAGGAAATCAACGACCGCCTCAGCTTCCTGATGGATGTGGGGCTCGAATACCTGACCCTCAGCCGGGCCAGCGCGACTCTGTCGGGCGGCGAAAGCCAGCGCATCCGCCTGGCCTCGCAGATCGGCTCGGGCCTGACCGGGGTGCTCTACGTCCTCGACGAGCCGTCGATCGGGCTACATCAGCGCGACAACCGCCGCCTGCTCGACACATTGCGGCGCCTGCGCGATCTGGGAAACACCGTGATCGTCGTCGAACATGACGAGGACGCGATCCGCACGGCCGATTATCTGATCGATATGGGGCCGGGCGCGGGCATCCATGGCGGCCAGGTCATCGCCGCCGGCCTGCCCGACGAGGTCATGCGCTCGACCGAGAGCCTAACCGCCCAATATCTCACCGGATTCCGGCAGATTCCGGTGCCCAAGACCCGGCGCAAGGGGCATAAGGGCCAGGTCCTGACCGTTTCCGGCGCGCGCGAGCACAATCTTCGCGACGTCTCGGCCGAAATTCCGCTCGGCACCTTCACCTGCGTCACTGGGGTCTCGGGCAGCGGCAAATCGACCCTGGTGATCGACACGCTTTACAAGGCTCTGGCCCGGCGCATCTCCGGCGCGCGGGAGATTCCCGGCGAGCACGATGCCATCGACGGGCTGGAGCATCTCGACAAGATCGTCGATATCGACCAGTCGCCCATCGGCCGCACCCCCCGCTCCAACCCCGCGACCTATACCGGCGCCTTCTCGCCCATGCGCGACTGGTTCGCCGGCCTGCCTGAGGCCAAGGCGCGCGGCTACAAGCCGGGCCGCTTCAGCTTCAACGTCAAGGGCGGGCGCTGCGAGGCCTGCCACGGCGACGGGGTGATCAAGATCGAGATGCATTTCCTGCCCGACATTTACGTCCAATGCGATGTCTGCAAGGGCAAGAGGTACAACAGAGAAACCTTGGAAATTACCTTCAAGAACAAATCTATAGCCGATATTCTTGATATGACAGTCGAGGAAGGGCGCGGCTTTTTCACGGCTGTGCCGACGATCCGCAACAAGCTCGAGACCCTGGAACGAGTGGGCCTCAACTACATTCATCTGGGCCAGCAGGCCACGACCCTCTCGGGCGGCGAGGCGCAGCGCGTGAAGCTGGCCAAGGAGCTGTCGCGCCGGGCCACGGGGCGGACCCTCTATATTCTCGACGAGCCGACCACGGGGCTGCATTTTGAGGACGTGAGGAAGCTGCTCGACGTGCTCCATGCCCTGGTCGAACAGGGCAACACGGTGGTGGTGATCGAGCACAATCTCGAAGTCATCAAAACCGCCGACTGGATCATCGACATGGGCCCCGAGGGCGGCGACAAGGGCGGCAGCATCGTCGCCGCCGGCACGCCGGAACAGGTCGCCGCGGTCGAAGCCAGCTATACTGGCCAGTATCTCGCGCCCTATCTCGCCCTGCCCAAGAAGGCCAAGAAGAAGCGGGCCTAGGGTGTCCTGGAAGACCGGGCAGACCGACTCGCGGAACGCGCCGGGCGGCCGGATTGCAGTCTGCTGGCGCTTGCGAAGCTTTTCAGGCGAAAGGCGGCGTATCCGCCCGTCATTTTATAGGCCAGTCATTTACGGGAAGACATCGAAGCATGGCCACGACCTTAGTACCCGGACTGCCCCGCCTGGCCGTCGAAACCGCGGGCGGCGGGCCGCTCTGTCTGTTCCTGCACGGCATCGGCGGGAATCGGTCCAACTGGGCCGGGCAATTGCCGTCTTTCGCGACGGCAGGCTTCGCGGCGGCGGCCTGGGACGCGCGGGGCTATGGCGACAGCGACGACTACGACGGCCCCCTCGCCTTTGCGGATTTCATCGACGATCTGTTGCGGGTGCTGGACCGTTTCGGCGTCGAGCGGGCGCATCTGATCGGGCTGTCCATGGGCGGACGGGTCGCCCAGGCCTTCGCCCTGGCCCATCCGAACCGGGTCGGCGCGCTGGTTCTGGCCGACACCCATAGCGGCTTCGGCGACCTGACGGAAGACCAGCGCGCCGACTATGTCCGGGCCCGGCGCGAACCCCTGCTGGCCGGGAAAAACCCGGCCGATATCGCGCCCGGCGTGGTCGAACGGCTGGTCGGGCCAGAGGTCTCGGACGAGACCCGCGCGGCCCTGCTGGCCAGCGTCTCGGCCCTGCACACAGAGAGCTACCTCAAGGCGATCGAGGCGACGGTGACCCAGGACCGGGTCGGCGACCTTTCGGCCCTGGCTTGCCCGGTGCATTTCATCGTCGGCGAACACGACCGCCTGACCACACCCGATATCGTGCGTCGCGTCGCCACGCAATTGCCGGGCAGCGAAGTCACGGAGATTCCCGGCGCGGGCCATGTCAGCAACCTGGAGGCGCCCGACGCCTTCAACCGTGCGGCCCTGGGCTTTCTCGACAAGCACCGGGCCCTCGCCGATCCCGCGACCTTCGGTTTGGCAAACGGCGGTGGTTAGCCAAACACCAGCCTAGGTCTCTACACTCCGTCGCGCCGGGATGCCGCGCCATTTCTTGCGGTAGGCCAACGCCGGCAGGCCGACATGCTTGCGGAACGCGGCGCGAAAACTCGACGGTTCGGAATAGCCGACCTCGGCCGCGATCCCGTCGATAGGCATATCGGTCGTCTCCAGCATCTGTTTGGCTTCCTCGACGCGCAGGATCTGGAGGTATTCGACCGGCGACTGACCCGTGGCGACGTCGGCCCTAACCGCCGGGCTTGGCCTGCACGCGGTTGCATATAGTCGGCATTGAGGCCCATGGCCTGCTGGTCGTGGCGGTATTGCAGGCATTGGCGGGGACGGTGCCGTAAGCCTTGCGGAAAATGCCCATGTCGCACGAAAGTGCGTCGCGTACACCGGTCCGGACCCGTTCGTCCGCCCCGGCGTGGCGCGTCATGACAGCCGCTGCGATGGTCGAGCGTGTCTCGGCGGAAACGTTCTCTCTGGCCGGAAGGGCCGCGATCATTTCGCTCAAGGCCCGCAGGCTCGAAACTTCGACCCGGCGCCGGCCGTCGAGCCATTCCGCCAGGACGGGGTCGTGGCCCACCACGCGCGCGATTTCGGCGGCCGAAATCGGATCGGGATCGTCCGGCTCGGTCACCGGGACGAGATAGGGAGCGCCGTACACCACAATGGCGATAGCGATCGCATCGAGCGCTTTCAGGGCCGATTCATCGATCCCGATCTCAACCACGCCGAATAGCGGCGGAAAGTATTGATCCTCAGCGGCAAATCCCCGGCTGCCAGGCGCCGGATCGTGCCATCCCGCCCGGCCACATCGATCACGTCCCGAGCGTTGGGAACAAGACCGTAGCCGGTGCCGGAGAGTGGCACGGGCCGCTCCTTCTACATGCAAAGAGAGGTAAACTCGGCACGGCAGATGCCGTCGGTGCATTCGAGTTTCTTGGCCCCGCCGGTCGAGACGATCTGCAGTATCTGCGGCGCGGCGATGACCGGCACGGTGATGAATGCCAAGCCGACTGCAACGAGAAGGAGGCGGAACGGGCGCATTGCGGCACCTCGGCAAGGAAGCTATCAAAACGGGGTTCCACGCGAATCCGGTTCGGTCAACACAGGACTCGCCCGGCGGATGGGTCAATCAGGTTGTCCTCGGCCCCGCCCCCGTGTATGAGGCAGGCCATGAGCGATCCCTATGAAGATGCCCCCCCACCCCCGCGCAAGGGGTTTTTGGGCGCGGTCCATCGGCGCGAGCTGGCCCTTGTCCATTGGCTGATTCCACCGATCGAGACGGAGGAACAGGCGGCGAGCGCTCTCGGCTATGGCCGGCGGGCCGGTCTGCTTGCCGCGCTGATCGTCTTGTCGCCGATCTTCCTGCCCGAAGGCATCGAGACGATGACCGGCGGGCCGGTTTTCGTGGTCAACCAGGATGCCCTGATCAATCCGGTGGTGATGCTCCAGGCCGTGCTTTACGGCTATATCTATTTTGCCGGCTACAAGAAGCTGGAAGTCGTCGCCGGCGCACTCGCGCTTTTCGCCGCGGCCTTCCTGATCTGGCCGATGCTCACGGCCGACCAGAGCTGGCTCGCCCTGATGATCGGCGGTTATGTTCTGCGCTGTTTTGCCATCGGGGTGCGCAGCCTGCGCCACTTCCGCAAGCTCGATATCGAACCGCATGGACCGCCGGAGAAGCCTGGATTCTATCGCCGTCGACGCTGAGTGCGCCGCACACGAGCTTGCATTGGCGCCTTGGCCGGTCCATGTGAGTAGAACCCGAAGGCATAACAAAAGCGCTGTCCATAGTCATGGCGAAGACCCCTCTTGTACCTGTGCAAGTCGTCGGCGGCGGGTTGGCCGGTTCCGAAGCTGCATGGCAGCTCGCCCGCGCCGGCGTGCCGGCCGTGCTGCACGAAATGCGGCCCCTGCGGGGGACTGAGGCCCATCACACGGATGGGTTGGCGGAACTCGTCTGCTCCAATTCCCTGCGTTCCGACGATTCCGAGACCAATGCGGTCGGTGTGCTGCATGAGGAATTGCGCCGCTGCGGCTCGCTTGTCATGCGCGCGGCCGATGCGCGGCGTGTGCCGGCCGGAAGCGCCCTGGCGGTGGACCGGGATGGCTTTTCCGCCGACGTGCAGGCTGCCATCGAGGGTGAGCCGCTGATCGAGATCCGGCGCAAGGAAATCGCGGGCCTGCCGCCGCCGGAGTGGGATTCGGCGATCATCGCCACCGGCCCGCTGACCGCGCCGGGCCTCGCCGAGGCAATCCGCGAATTGACCGGCACCCAATCCCTGGCCTTCTTCGACGCCATCGCGCCCATCGTCCATGCCGATTCGATCGATTTCGACAAGGCTTGGAAGCAGTCGCGCTACGACAAGGGCGACGGCGCAGATTACGTCAATTGCCCGCTCGACCGCGACACCTACGAAGCCCTTATCGACGCGCTGATCGCCGGCGAGAAGACCGAATTCAAGGATTGGGAGAAGGACACGCCCTATTTCGAGGGCTGCCTGCCCATCGAGGTGATGGCCGAACGAGGACGCGACACCCTGCGCTTCGGGCCGATGAAGCCAGTCGGCCTGACCGATCCACGCACGGGCGGGCGCGCCCATGCGGTCGTCCAGCTGCGCCAGGACAATGCGCTGGGCACCCTGTTCAACATCGTCGGCTTCCAGACCAAGCTGAAATACGGCGAGCAGGGCCGCGTCTTCCGCATGATTCCCGGCTTGGAAAAGGCCGAATTCGCGCGGCTCGGCGGCATTCACCGCAACACCTTCATCGACAGCCCGCGGCTGCTCGACGGGACCCTGCGCCTGCACGCGCGGCCGGGCCTGCGCTTCGCCGGGCAGATCACCGGGGTCGAAGGCTATGTCGAAAGCGCGGCCATCGGCCTGCTCGCCGGACGCTTCGCCGCGGCCGAGCGTCTGGAAAACGCGCCGGAAATACCGCCCGCGACGACCTGTCTGGGCGCTTTGCTGGGCCATATCACCCGCGGCCATCTGGCCGACAAGAGCGGCAAGGGCTTCCAGCCCATGAACGTGAATTTCGGATTGTTCCCGCCCCTAGACGTGCGCAAGCGCGGGCGCGACCGCAAGCAGGCCATGGCCCGGCGGGCCCTCGACGATCTGGACGCCTGGCTGGGAACCCAACGCGTCGCGGCGAAGTGACTGTGGTGCGCGCCCTGCCGCTGGTCTTCATCGCGGGCCTCGCACTCGCACCCGCTCCCGCCCTTGCGGAACTCAGCTAGCTCGAACGCGAAGCCATCCGCCAGGACGCCGAGCTCGTCGGGCAGGCCAAGTTCTGCAAGATGAACTGGCGGCCGCTCTACCGCGCCGTCATCGGAAGCTGGCGCGGCAGCGGCCGAGCCATCGAGGACGTCCAGGAGGTCGACCCCATCTTTCAGGAAATAATGAAGGCCCAGTCCGATATCCTGAGTAAGGAATTCTGCACGATGGGTCAGATCCAGGTCGATTACAGCATGGAGCGCGCGCTGCGCTTCTAACGTGCCGATCCCGCGGCGATAGGCGACTGACGGCTCAGTAACGTCCCGTCGCCCAGCCCGTCAGCAGCGAGAATTGCCGCCCGCCGTCGGGCCGCGCAATGGCCGGGTCGAAGGGATCGTGGCCGCAGCGCGCCAGGCGGCGCAGATGGCGGTCGGCGAGACGCGCGGTCAGCAAGATCGGCAGAGCGGCGCGCGGCACCTCTCCACGCAACGCCCTTGCCTCCGCCAACAACTCGCGAGCACGGCCGGCGAGCCGGGCGGCGATCGCCGCCAGGGCCGCGGGCCGGCGCCCTTCGAACAGATCCGTCAGGGACAACCCCTCCTCCGCCACCAGGTCTCCGGGCAGGAGACTGCGCCGGATACGGGCATTATGCGGGATCGCGCGCAGATGACCGGTCAGCGCCCAGGCGATGCCGACACAATCCGCGGCCCGCCGGGCGGGCGCGCCGGCGACATCGAGAACGGTCAGGGCCAGATCGTTGAGCCCCCCGGCGCTGTCGCGCGCATAGGCCTCGAACGATTCAAGATCGATCGGCGCTTCGTCCCCCAGATCGAAGGCCCGCGCATCGATCAGGCGCAAAAGGCCGGCCGGCGGCAGATCATGGGCCCGAGTCGCGGCGGCCAGGGCTTCGCTGACCCGATGGCGGGCCCGGCCGACGCCCGGCCCCGCCGCAATGCTTTCGACCGTGTCGCGCCACCATTGCAGCCGGATCTCGCCGAGCAGGGATTCCGACACGCTGTCGCGGATACGCGCCAGTTCCAGATTGAAGGCATAGAGGGCGAACAGACCCTCTCGCTGGTCGGGCGGCGCGAACATGGCCGCGAAAAACCGCTCGGGATCGGCCGCGCGAACCTCGGTTGCGCAATAGGAAAGTTCGGGCTGGGCCATATTCAAGGTCGATCCGGCTTATCAGACGGCGTGATACGCCTTACCTCTCGGAGCGACGGCGCCGCGCGCTGGGGGAACTGGAGCGGCTGTTTTCTCGACCTCCCCTTGGCCGCCACGCATCGTTGTGCCACTATCATGATGGTACACCTTATCTTGTGTCCACGAGGTACACCCTGGCATCGATTTAAAAGAGGTGGGGAAATAGGGTCATGGCAAAAATTCTGAACAGTCTACAATCGACCGTGATCGCGGGCATCGTCCTGCTGATCGCCATCATCATCGTGGTCGGAGCGACCGGCACCATGCCGAGCTTCGATCATAGCTGGTTCGCTTTCCTGTTCCGCTATCTCCACGTCCTGAGCGGCGTGATGTGGATCGGCCTGCTGTGGTACTTCAACTTCGTCCAGATCCCCAACATGGGCAAGATTCCGGACGAACAGAAGCCCGCCATCGGCAAGGTCATCGCACCGGCCGCGCTGTTCTGGTTCCGTTGGGGCGCGATGTCGACCATCGTCACCGGCCTGATTCTGGCTTGGATGAGCGGCTATCTTGTCGACGCGATCGCCCTCGGCTTCACCGACGGTGGCGCCAGCACGCCCATCGGCATCGGCATGTGGCTGGGCACTGTCATGTGGTTCAACGTCTGGTTCATCATTTGGCCGAAGCAGAAGAAGGCCCTGGGCATTGTCGAGGCGGATGCCGCGACCAAGGCCGCGGCCGCCAACACCGCGAAGATGTTCTCACGCACCAACACGCTGCTCTCGATCCCCCTGCTCTATTGCATGGTCGCGGCGCAAAACGGCGGCTTCATGTAAGCCTGCCACCATCGGGTGGGAAAACGGGGCCTTCGGGCCCCGTTTTCTATTGCGGGCTGGCTTTCTCCGCCCGCCGCGCCGAGGCTATCCTCCGCAAAGGGCAGCAGGAGAGCAGCGGCAATGGAACAGCGGTTGAGTCTCATCACCCTCGGCGTCGGCGATCTCACCACCGCGCAGGCATTCTACGAGCGCCTCGGCTGGCGTGCCTCGCCGCCCGGCAACGACGACGACGCCTTCTTCCAGACGGGCGGCATGATCCTGGGGCTCTGCAGCCGCGACGCCCTCGCCGCCGATGCCGGGTTGCCGGCCGAGAGTTCCGGATTCCGAGGTGTCGCGCTGGCCTATAGCGCCCGCGAAAAGGCCGGGGTCCATGCGGTTGCTCGAGACGGCGCGCGAGGCGGGCACCGCCATCGTCAAACCGGCGGAGGAGGTCTTCAGGAGCGGCTATTCGGGCTATTTCGCCGATCCCGACGGGCATTTGTGGGAGGTCGCCTGAAATCCCGGCTTCCCGATCGATGAAGCCGGCAATATATCGTTGCCGAAAGGCTTATTTCTTATGCCGCTACAAAAATCAAATACGGAAACGCCAAAATACGCGATTCCGGCCGTTGTTTTCTCCTTCAAATTTGGTGCGGAATTGGAAAATGACCGCTCAAAAACATCATCGGTAAGTTTATATGTCCCTGATCACCGACCCTAAATACACCATCCCGGATGACCTAGTGGATTGATTCCAACGTTTGGAACCCTCGGTTTCGAGCAGCGATGATATTGTCGGGATCGGCTTTCCAGACGAAGGGTTTGGGGTTTTCGGCATTGTATTCACGAACGAAGCGGTTGATGGCGGCGTGGAGATCGACGAGGGAATGAAACACGCCGTGTTTGAGCCTGCGCCGGGTGAGTTTGGCGAAGAAGCCCTCGGCGGCGTTGAGCCACGAGCAGGGGATCGGCGTGAAGTGGAAGGTCCAGCGCGGATGGCGGTCGAGCCAGGCGCGGAACTTGATCCTTCTTGTGCGTCGCGTAGTTGTCGAGGATGACGTGGATATCCTTGTCCGCCGGGGTCTCGCGCTCGATGCGGTTGAGGAAGCGGATGAACTCCTGATGGCGGTGCCGCTGCATGTTCTGCACGATGCCCGTTCCGTCCAGCACATTGAGAGCGGCGAAGAGCGTCGTGGTGCCGTGCCGTTTGTAGTTATGGGTCATCGCGCCGGCGCGGCCCTTCTTCATCGACAGGCCGGGCTGGGTTCGGTCGAGCGCCTGGATCTGCGACTTCTCGTCGATCGACAGCACCACCGCATGGGCCGGCGGGTCAACATAGAGGCCGACGATATCCGTGAGCTTCTCGGCAAAAGCCCGGTCGTTCGAGAGCTTGAAGTGTCGCCAGCGGTGTGGGCTGAGGCCGTGCGCCTTCCAGACCGCCTGGTACCGTCGACGCCGCAACGCCGGCCGTCTTCACCATCGCGCGCAGCGTCCAGTGGGTCGCCTCGAGCGGCGGTGGCTTGAGCGCCAGGCGGACGATCCCGGCGACATGATCGGGCGCGATCGGCGCCTTGCCGGGAGGACGGGACCTGTCACGAAGCAGCCCGTTGACACCCTCGTGCATGAAGCGCTCCTGCCAGCGCCACACGCAGGTCTTGGACTTGCCAGTCCCGGCCATGATCGCCGAGGTGCCCAGTCCGTCGACGCTCAGAAGAACGATACGTGCCCGCCAGACGTGCTTCTGCAGGCTCTTGGAGCCCGCGACGATCGCTTGCAATCGCTGACAATCGTGAGACGAGACGGTGAAAGAGATAACTGTGCGCATGCAGCAGACCCACATGCAAACAGACAAAACGGCATCCCAAATCAGATTCTTTTGTTCCGATCAATCCACTAGGCACCAAGCTTTCTTCGATCGACTTGGAGTTTTGGTGTAAAGTTTTCTTCGAAGCTAATTTCTACTAACTACCATCCTAGGGCATAGCTCGGCCGGCGCGGATCGGCCGCGCCTTCCAGAATCTTTCGCTTCAGATCGTGGCGCACCAGGCACATGCCGCCGGCGCGCCAGGTGCCGGCGGCCCAGGCCTCCGGATCGTGGCCGCGTGCGGCGAGGGTCGCGCCATGTTCGTCGAACAGGGGCTGTTCGAGGGTGAGGCGCCCCGGGTAATAGGCATGGGGCTCGAAGGAATTGGGGAAGCTGTGCATGGCGAAGCGCGGCGCCTCGACTGCCTGCTGGGGGTCCATGCCGAAGATTTCCAGATTCAGGAAGGTCTGGGTCATGGCCTGGACCTGGACATCGCCGCCCGGTGTCCCGAATGGCATGACATAGGCGCCGTCGCGTACCGCCAAGGCCGGATTGGGGGTCAGGCGCGGCCGGTGGCCGGGCGCGACCGCCCGGGGATGGTCGGGATCGGCCCAGGACTGGCTGCCCCGGCTCGACGGCACCAGACCGGTGCCGGGCACCACGGGCGCGCTGTAGGAGGTGTCGCTGGGGGTCGCGGAGAAGGCATTGCCCTGGCGGTCCACGACCGCGACATAGGAGGTGTCCAGGTCCGGTCCCTGGGGGCCGCCCTCGAGCCCGCGCAACATGTCGCCGGGCGGCGGCAAATCGGGCCAGGCTTTATCGGCGCGGATCAGCGCCCGGCGCTCCGCCGCGTAGCCATCCGAGAGCAGCCGGTCGAGCGGCACCGGGACATGCGCGGGATCCGTGTAGAATTTTTCGCGATCGGCGAAGGCCAGCTTCAGGGCCTCGGCGACGGTGTGGATCATGTCTACCGAGTTATGGCCCATGGCGGCGAGATCGAAGCCTTCCAGCAGCTTCAGGGTCTGGAGCAGCGCCGGACCCTGACACCAGGGTCCGCAGCCGTAGACGGTCGCGCCATGCCAGCTGATCGAGGGTGCGTCCTCGACCGGGGAGCGGTAGGCGGCCAGGTCCGCGCGGTCCAGCCAACCCCCTTCCGAGGCCACGTAATCGCCGATCCGGGCGGCGATATCGCCGGTGTAGAAGGCCGCGTGGGCGGCTTCGAGTCCCTCCTTGCGCGAGCCGCGCGAGGCCGCTTCCTCATCGGCCATGAACTGGAGACTCGCGCCGAGATCGGCCTGGACGAAGCGCTCTCCGACAGCCGGCGGCCGGCCGCCGGGCAGGTAGATCGCGGCGGAGGACGGCCAGCGGGCGTAATTCTCCGCCTGCATGGCGACGATCTCGGCCATCAGCGGGTACATGACGAAGCCGTCGCGGGCCAGGCGGATGGCCGCGCGGGCGACTTCGCCGAAGCGCATCGTGCCGAAACGGGCCAGGGCCGTGATCCAGGCGTCGGGCGCGGCCGGCACCACCATGCGCAGCACCCCTATGGGGATGGTCCCGCCGAATTCCCCGACAAAACGCGCTGGATCGGTCTTGGCGGGCCAGGGGCCGAGCCCGGCGATGGAGACGGTCTTTCCGGTCTCCGCCATGCGGATCAGGATGGGTGCGACCCCCGCGACATTGACCAGTTCGGACTGGACCACGCCCAGCGCGATGCCCGCCGCGACCCCGGCATCGACCGCGTTGCCGCCGGCTTCCAGCACCGCAAAACCGGCTTCCGCCGCCAGGTAGTGCCCGGCCGAGACCATGTGATCGATGCCCATGACCGTGGGCCGGGCGGCCGGCTGCGTGCCTCCCGCCGCCGGGTCCGGATAGCGCGTCGTCGCCATTCTGTCTCTCCCCCTGCCTGATATCCCCAATCTGATATCGCTGGCCTCCGCATGCTATAGAGACGCGAATCCGGCCGGAGGAAAAGGGGAAACGCCATGGACAAGCGCGATGCCGTACTGGGGGCAATCTGGAGCGCGCCCGAACTAATTCGGGACTTCCAGGCCTTATGCGATACCGGCGGCCGGTTCTGCGGCACGGAGAGCGAGGCCATTGCCCGCGATTTCCTGCGCGAACGGCTGGCCGAAATCCCCGGCATCGGGCGCGGCGAGTACGTCTTCGACTACGAGGTCTGGGGCCGAAAGACGAACCGAGTCACCGTGCTCGGCAAAGGCGAGAAAACCCTGCCCTGTCATGCCTTGATCTGGTCGAAGGACACCCCGCCGGGCGGGTTGGAAGGCGAAGTGGTCGACCTGGGCCGCGGCCACCGGGCCGATTTCGAGAGCGCCGGCGAGCTGATTCGCGGCCGCATCGCCCTGGTCCGCCAGGACTATCCCTTCGGGGCGGATACGGTCCACCGCATGGTGAAATACCGCTGGGCGCAGGAATTCGGCGCGGCCGGCTATCTGCTCGCCTATCCCGCACCGGGCCAGCTGGTCGCCACCGGCTATTGCGCCCTGAACATTCCCGAGGACATCCCCGCTGCCGGATTGGCCTATGAAGGCGCGGCCTTGCTGGGCCGGCGCCCGGACGGCTCCCTCGCCCGGGCGCGGATCGAGGTCGAGGGCGAACGGCGCACCGAGAAGAGCGTCAACCTGATCGCCGAAATCCCGGGCAAGGGTCCGGAATGGGTCTCCCTGACGGCCCATTACGACGGCCACGACCTGGCCGAAAGCGCCCTCGACAACGCCACCGGCGTGGCCGCGATCCTGCAGATCCTGCGCACCCTCGCGCCCCTCGTCCCGGACTGCGAGCGCGGCTTGCGGGTCAGCTTCTACACGACCGAGGAATGGGGCCTGTTGGGTTCCTACCGCTATGTCAACGACCTGACCGAGGCCGAGCGGCGCGCCATCGCCGTCAACGTCAACCTCGACACGATCGCGGGCAGCCCAAACCTGGCCTGCCTGACCAGCGGCTATGTCGAACTGGAGGACTGGGTGCGCGGAGTCGGCGCGGAGATCGGCCAGGGCTTTCGTATCATCCGCCCGCCCAAGCGCAATTCCGACCATTACAACTACGCCCGCCGGGGCATCCCGGCGATGCGTCTGGTCGCCGGTTTCGACGAGCCGGACAGCCGGGTCGGCCTGATTCTCACCCCCGCCGATACCCGCGACAAGGCGCCCGTCGGCGAGCTCAAGAACGGCACCATGGCCGCCGCCGCCTTCGTCTGGAAAGCGCTCAACCAGCCCGGCCCGGTCGTCCCGCACAAGACGGACGAGGAAGCCGCCGAACTGGTCGCGGGCCTCGAGTAGCACGGGGCGATTCGGCCGCCCCGTCTTCTTCCGACTCGTCGAAAGCCGGGCTGAGATTACTCGTCGATCCGCGCCTTCTCGACCCTGGCCTTTTCGCACCAGAAATCGCAGAGTGCCGAGAAGTCCTTGCCGCCCCAGCCGGCGGCCCGGGCCTGGCTCAGACTCTCGCGCGCGCTGGCCACGATCGGCAGCGGAACCTGCTCGCGATTGGCGCTGTCCAGGATCAGGGACAGATCCTTATGGGCGAGGTCGATGGCGAAGCCCGGCTCCGTATCGCCCCGGAAAACCTTGGTCGCGTAGTTGATTTTGAGCTGGCCGTTGGTCGCCGTGGTGCCGTGGATCACATCCAGGGTGGTCGGGAGATCGAGGCCGAAAGCCTGGCTCAGGGCCATCGCTTCGGCATTCATCATGCAAGAGGTGATGGCCAGAAAATTGTTGACCAGCTTGGTCCGGGTGCCCGAACCGGGACCGCCGCAACGATGGATCGTCGTGCCCATCGCCTCGAGCAGCGGCTTCACCCGCGCGAAGCCCGCATTGCTCGCGCCGACCATGAACAGGCTTTCGCCCTTCTGGGCATGGCTGGCGAGACGGCCGACCGGGGCGTCGACGAACTCCGCGCCCGCCTCGGCGCAGGCGGCGGCGAGGGCGTCCGAGGTTTGCGGCAGCACGGTGGACATATCCAGGACCAGCCCGCCCTTCTTGAGGTTCGCCAGCACCCCGCCGGCGCTCTGGACGACGGCCTGAACCTCGGGCGGCCCCGGCAGCATGGTCACGACGATATCGGATTCGGCGGCCAGTTCGGCGACGCTGCCGGCCTTGCGCCCGCCGACCCCGGCCACGTCATCCATGCGCGCCTCCGAAATGTCGAAGAGGGTCAGGGACATCTGCTTGCGCGCCAGGTTCTTGGCCATCGGCCCGCCCATGCGGCCCAATCCGACGAATCCGATACGATCGACCATGCTAGGCTCCTGTTCTTGTGCTTATGTTCGATCGCCATGAAATCGGTTCACGCCTTCGCCAGCAAGCTTTGTGAAGCATGCTTGCGCAGCGACGTCACGGGAGAGTTCCGCAATGTGGAGATATTGGCTCGTTCTGGCGGGCATCGGAGGCGCCCTGGCGGTCGCCCTCGGTGCGTTCAGCGCCCATGCCTTCGCCGACGCCTCGCCCGAGGCGCAACGCCTGTTCCACACGGCCCAGACCTATCACCTCTGGCATATCCCGGCGCTGCTATCCGTGGCCTGGCTGGTGGAGCGCGGCCTGGCTGGCCCGACGCGATTTCTCCCACATCTGGCCGGGGCCTGTTTCCTGCTCGGCTTGGTGCTCTTTTCAGGCTCGCTCTACCTCAAGGCCTGGACGGGCGCGGCGCCCGCGCCGGCCCTGATTCCCGTCGGCGGCCTCGCCTTCCTGCTCGGCTGGCTGAGCCTCGCCGCGGCCGGGCTGAGCATCCGGCGCCTCGCCGGCGAATAACCATCGCGCTTCGCAGAATGCAGTCCCGCTCAGCGGCGCGCCTTGAGCCGCCGGCTAGTCGAAGTGCGGTTGTGGAAATTCGACGGCCTATCGGACCGCTCTGCGCTTCAAATCCTTGAGAATCTCGCGCGCCGCGTTATGGCCGGGAATGCCCGAAACCCCGCCGCCCGGATGGCAGGACGAGCCGCATTGGTACAGCCCGCCCAGGGGGGTACGGTAATCGGCGTAATGCGGCACCGGGCGCTTGAAGAAAAGCTGCTCGGGGGACAATTCGCCCTGGAAGATATGGCCTTGGGGCAGGTTCACGATCTCCTCGATATCCTCGGGCAACAGAAGCTGGGCATGGGTGATGTCGTTCGAGAAGCCGGGCGCGAAACCCTCGATCGTGTCCAGGACGGTCTTCTTGAAGTTCTCCTTTTCGTCGGCCCATTGGGCCCCATCGAGCTTGTAGGGCGCATGGCCGCCGAAGAAGTTCATCACATGCTTGCCGGGCGGCGCCAATGAGTCGTCGACCACGCTAGGGCTGACCGGCGTGATGAAGGGCCGCGCCGAATAGCGGCCCCATTTGGCGTCGTCATAGGCCGCTTCCAGATACTCAATCGTCGGGCCGATATGGACATAGGTGGGGTAGTCGAAATCCCCCAGCGCGCCGTCCGCCAGGGCCTTGGGAAGGCCCTTGTATTGCGGCGGCCGGTCGCAGGCGACGTTCATCTTGAAAGCGGTCGAGAAGGTGCGGTAGTCGCGCACGTCGCGCAGCAATTCGTCCGTCAGATGGCCCGGATCCAGCATCTGCAGGAAGAGCGCCTTGGCGCTGGCATTGGAGACGGTGGTCTTCGCCTCGTATTCTCGGCCGTCCTCGGTGACGACGCCGACCGCCCGGCCGCCCTTCACCGTGATCTCGGCGATGGGCGAATTCGTCTCGACATCCATGCCCAGGGTCTTGCCGTAAGATTCGATGGCGGCGGTGATCGCCCCCATGCCGCCCCGGATGAAGCCCCAGCCGCCAGCGCCGTCATGCTCGCCCATGATGTGATGCATGATGACATAGGCCGAGCCAGGGGTGCGCGGCCCGGCGAAGGTGCCGATAGAGGCGTAATAAGCCAGCACGGCGCGGATGCGCGTGTCCTCGAACCAGCGTTTGAGATAGTCGTCCGCGCTCATGGTCATCAGATCGACGATGCGGAAGACCTTGTCGCCGACCTTGCGGTTGCGCCAGAGCAGTCCGGCCATGTCCTTGAAGGTCTTCCAGTCGCGCCGGCTGGGATCGGGCGGCGTCTCCCAGAGCAGCTTGCGGACGATCGCCGCGCTCTCGTTCATATAGCGGGCGAATTCCGGATAGATCGCGGCATCATGGTTGGAGAAGCGCCCGAACTGGCCCTGGGTCTTCGCCACGCTGTCGGAGAAGACGATGTAGTCGTCACCGTCCAGCGGCGAGAACATGTCGCTGCAGGGCAGGACCTCCAACCCATGCTTGCGCAATTCCAGGTCGGCGATGATCCGCGGGTGCAGCAGGCTCATCAGATAGGAAAAGGTCGAGGCCCTGTAGCCGGGATGGATCTCCTCGGTCACGGCGGCGCCGCCGATCACCGG
>Ga0302135_10000705_pt1 | contig 20209 bp, 15 predicted proteins | sample CBN3_surface_MG_FD_203119 | JGI IMG/M metagenome (GOLD analysis project Ga0302135, IMG submission 203119) | Marine microbial communities from Western Arctic Ocean, Canada - CBN3_32.1 | ecosystem: Environmental > Aquatic > Marine > Oceanic | place: Canada: Western Arctic Ocean | collected...
TCATTGTTGTTTTAAAATCGATCAAAATTATCACCATCAATAAAATCAATAACTTACGAAGGCGACTGCGTAACATCAGTAACTCATTAGTCTCAAAAATGTGGGCAGCGCCACGGGAGGAGCTTCGGGGGGTATGAACATGCGGGCTTTTGAGCATGGTATCAAAGCCGAAGAGCTGGCCGGGCCAATAAGAAACAGCACGGGCACATCCTCCTTGTCGTGGCCAAGCCAGAGTGGATCAAGCCATACCGTGGAGTGTGACAACAGTATGGAATTCTAATCGGGTTAAGAAATTGTGAAGAAATGTGTTGACACCTACGCTGAGTCAGCATAGATTAATAAGTTCGCAAATTAAGTGCGAGCTAGATCTTTGACAAGAGAATCAGAGCCGTGCGGGAGGTTGTCACTTAAACGAGTGACGGCCGACCCTTAAAGAGTAAAGAGCAAACCTTTGGAACCAGAGTTTAGGTTTCAGGCTTTCAGTTATACGAGAGTTTGATCCTGGCTCAGGACGAACGCTGGCGGCACGCCTAACACATGCAAGTCGAGCGCGAAAGCCGCTTCGGTGGCGAGTAGAGCGGCGCACGGGTGAGTAACGCGTGGCCAACCTGCCCTCGGGACCGGGACAACCCTTCGAAAGGGGGGCTAATACCGGATGAGACCCAGATCGTGGGATCGGGGTTGAAAGCTCCGGCGCCCGGGGAGGGGGCCGCGTCCCATCAGCTAGCCGGTGAGGTAATGGCTCACCGGGGCAACGACGGGTAGCGGGTCTGAGAGGACGGTCCGCCACACTGGCACTGAGACACGGGCCAGACTCCTGCGGGAGGCAGCAGTGGGGAATCTTGCGCAATGGGCGCAAGCCTGACGCAGCGATGCCGCGTGGGTGAAGAAGGCCTTCGGGTCGTAAAGCCCTTTTGGTGGGGAGGATGATGACGTCACCCACCGAATAAGCGCCGGCTAACTACGTGCCAGCAGCCGCGGTAATACGTAGGGCGCGAGCGTTGTCCGGAATCACTGGGCGTAAAGGGCGCGCAGGTGGGTTCGCAAGCGGGGGGTGAAAGGCCGGGGCTCAACCCCGGGACTGCTTCCCGAACTGCGGATCTAGAGGGGGTCAGGGGCCAGCGGAATTCCGGGTGGAGAGGTGAAATTCGTAGAGATCCGGAGGAACGCCGGCGGCGAAAGCGGCTGGCTGGGGCCGCCCTGACACTGAGGCGCGAGAGCGTGGGGAGCAAACAGGATTAGATACCCTGGTAGTCCACGCCGTAAACGATGGGTACCGGGTGTCCGGGGGGTCGACCCCCCTGGGTGCCGCAGCTAACGCGATGAGTACCCCGCCTGGGGAGTACGGCCGCAAGGCTAAAACTCAAAGGAATTGACGGGGGCCCGCACAAGCGGTGGAACATGTGGTTTAATTCGAGGCAACGCGAAGAACCTTACCTGGGCTTGACATCCCCGGACCGCCCTGGAGACAGGGTTTCCCCTTCGGGGGCCGGGTGACAGGTGCTGCATGGCTGTCGTCAGCTCGTGTCGTGAGATGTTGGGTTAAGTCCCGCAACGAGCGCAACCCCCGCCCTTAGTTGCCAGCGGTTCGGCCGGGCACTCTGGGGGGACTGCCGGTGATAAGCCGGAGGAAGGCGGGGACGACGTCAAGTCATCATGGCCCTTATGCCCAGGGCTACACACGTGTTACAATGGGGGCGACAGAGGGCCGCAAAGCCGCGAGGTGGAGCGAATCCCCAAAAGCCCCCCCAGTTCGGATCGCAGTCTGCAACTCGACTGCGTGAAGCCGGAATCGCTAGTAATCGCGGATCAGCACGCCGCGGTGAATCCGTTCCCGGGCCTTGTACACACCGCCCGTCACACCATGGGAGTCGGCGGGGGCGGAAGCCGCCGGGCCAACCTCTTCGGAGGGGGCAGGCGTCCAAGCTCACGTCGGCGACTGGGGTGAAGTCGTAACAAGGTAGCCGTAGGAGAACCTGCGGCTGGACCACCTCCTTTCTGAGGACGCTGGGTTATCCAATCCAGCAGTCACTTGGTCGATCCGCACGGCTCTGTAGCCCGTCACGCCGCCTTCGGGCGGTGCGCCGGGCCCGTAGCTCAGCCGGTTAGAGCGCGTCCCTGATAAGGACGAGGCCGGTGGTTCGAGTCCACCCGGGCCCACCAGGGCGCGGGGGGATTAGCTCAGTTGGTAGAGCGCCTGCCTTGCAAGCAGGAGGTCGGCGGTTCGAACCCGCCATCCTCCACCAACATTAATTGGTCTTATACAACAGAATCCAGAGGGCCGGGATCCGAGAGCAATGTCTGGGGATCCCGGGGTATCTTCCGATGTCAAATAGAAAGGGCGCAGGGCGGATGCCTTGGCTCCGGGAGGCGATGAAGGACGTGGCCAGCGGCGAAATGCCCCGGGGAGGAGCAGGCTTCCTATGATCCGGGGGTGTCCGAATGGGGGAACCCGGCCGCCTGCGAGGGCGGTCACTCTTTCGAGAGAGCTAACCCGGGGAACTGAAACATCTCAGTACCCGGAGGAAAGGAAATCAACCGAGACTCCGCGAGTAGCGGCGAGCGAAAGCGGAAGAGCCCAAACCGTCAGGTGCGCCTGGCGGGGTTGTGGGACGGCCATACGGTAGCTAGAAGTTCAGCGGAAGCGTCTGGGAAGGCGCGGCGAAGAGGGTAAGACCCCCGTACGCGAAGAACTGAAGGCGCCGGCCGGATCCCGAGTAGGGCGGGGCACGTGAAACCCCGTTCGAAGCAGGGGGGACCACCCTCCAAGGCTAAGTACTACCCGGAGACCGATAGTGAACCAGTACCGTGAGGGAAAGGTGAAAAGCACCCCGTCGAGGGGAGTGAAATAGATCCTGAAACCCTGCGTCCACAAGCGGCGGAAGCGGGAAGACCCGCGACCGCGTGCCTTTTGCATAATGAGCCAACGAGTCATCGGCCGGCGGCGAGGCCGAGGCCACTGCCGCAGCCGCAGCGAAAGCGAGTCCGAAATGGGCAATCGAGTCGCCGGCCATGGACCCGAAACCGGGCGATCTATCCCCGTCCAGGCTGAAGCCAGGGTAAGACCTGGTGGAGGGCCGGACCGGTGGGCCTTAAAAAGCCCTCGGATGAGGTGGGGATAGGGGTGAAAGGCCAATCAAGCCCGGAGATAGCTGGTTCTCCCCGAAACATATTGAGGTATGTCCCCGTGTTGGGGCCGCCGGAGGTAGAGCACCGGATGGGCTAGGGGTCTTACCAGACTACCAAACCCAACCGAACTCCGAATGCCGGCGAGCCCGCAGCGGGAGTCAGACGGCGGGAGCTAACTTCCGCGCGTCGAGAGGGAAACAACCCAGACCATCGGCCAAGGCCCCCAAGCCGCAGCTCAGTGGGAAAGGAGGTGGGGGCGCATGGACAGCCAGGAGGTTGGCTTAGAGGCAGCCATCCTTTAAAGAAAGCGTAACAGCTCACTGGCCGAGCGCCCTCGCGCCGAAAATACAGCGGGGCTCAAGCTGCGCGCCGAAGCCGTGGACCCCTTCGGGGGTGGTAGGGGAGCTTCCCCCGTGCAGAGAAGCCGTTTCGTGAGGGATGGTGGAGCGCGGGGGAGTGAGGATGTTGGCACGAGTAGCGATAATGGGGGTGAGAACCCCCCACGCCGAAAGCCCAAGGGTTCCCGGGCCATGCCAGTCAGCCCGGGGTCAGTCGGTCCCTAAGGCGAGGCCGAAAGGCGCAGCCGATGGGAAACCGGTTCACATTCCGGTACCTGGGTGTGCGCGTGATGGAGGGACGCAGGAGGGTAGGCGGGCCGGGTGATGGAAGTCCCGGTCCAAGGCAGTAGGCGGGTCGTCTAGGCAAATCCGGATGACCGCAACGTCGAGAGCCGATGGCGAGAGGCTTAGCCTCACAAAGCCGCTGATCCCACGCTGCCTAGAAAAGCTTCTAAGCATAGCACACGCAGACCGTACCCCAAACCGACACAGGTGGGCGGGTGGAGAACACTAAGGCGCACGAGTGAGAGCGCGTTAAGGAACTCTGCAAGATGGCTCCGTAACTTCGGGAGAAGGAGTGCCCGCGTCAGGTGAAGGGGCTTGCCCCCGGAGCCGAGGCGGGCCGCAGTGACCAGGCCCAGCCGACTGTTTAGCAAAAACACAGCCCTCCGCAAACCCGTAAGGGGACGTATGGGGGGTGACGCCTGCCCGGTGCCGGAAGGTCAAGGGGAGAGGTCAGCGCAAGCGAAGCCTTGAACCGAAGCCCCGGTGAACGGCGGCCGTAACTATAACGGTCCTAAGGTAGCGAAATTCCTTGTCGGGTAAGTTCCGACCTGCACGAATGGCGTAACGATCTGGGTGCTGTCTCAACGCGCCGCTCGGCGAAACTGGAGCGGCGGTGAAGATACCGTCAACCCGCAGCAAGACGGAAAGACCCCGTGAACCTTCACTGCAACTTGGCGGTGACTTCTGGGCGGGACCGTGCAGGATAGGTGGGAGGCCGAGAGGCCGGAGCGTCAGCTTCGGCGGAGCCGACCTTGAGATACCACCCTGTCCCCTCTGGAAGTCTAACCGAGGCCCGCTTTTCCGGGCCCGGGACCCCGCCTGGTGGGCGGTTTGACTGGGGCGGTCGCCTCCTAAAGAGTAACGGAGGCGCGCTATGGTCCCCTCAGCCGGCATGGAAACCCGGCGCAGAGCGCAAAGGCACAAGGGGGCCTGACTGCAAGAGGGACACCTCAAGCAGGGACGAAAGTCGGCCTTAGTGATCCGGTGGCCCCGAGTGGGAGGGCCATCGCTCAACGGATAAAAGGTACTCCGGGGATAACAGGCTAATCGCGCCCAAGAGTTCACATCGACGGCGCGGTTTGGCACCTCGATGTCGGCTCATCGCATCCTGGGGCTGAAGCAGGTCCCAAGGGTATGGCTGTTCGCCATTTAAAGCGGTACGCGAGCTGGGTTCAGAACGTCGTGAGACAGTTCGGTCCCTATCTGCTGCGGGCATAGGAGGAGTGAGGGAGGCCGCCCCCAGTACGAGAGGACCGGGGTGGGCGGACCTCCGGTGATCCGGTTGTCGCGCCAGCGGCACCGCCGGGTAGCCGCGTCCGGAAGGGCGAACCGCTGAAGGCATCTAAGCGGGAATCCCCGCCCAAGACCTCCTCCCGGAGTGCTTCGGCACTCCCCTAAGGCCACAGGAAGACGACCTGCTTGATAGGCCGGAGGTGAAAGCGCGGCAACGCGCGTAGCCGACCGGTACTAAGCGGCCGGGTGGTTTGACACGGAAGATGCCCCGGGATCCCTGAAGGATCCTGCCCGATCTGGAATAAAACGAGTCCCTCGGGGTGCGAATGCACCCTGAGGGGCTTGTGTTACACCGTCCTTGGGAGTCGGCGCCCACGGCGGGGGGGACACGCGCGGACCCATCCCGAACCCGCACGCTAAGCCCCCTGGCGCCAAGGGTACTGCCGGGGTAGCCCGGCGGGAGAGTCGGAAGGCGCCGACTCCAAGGGACGGTTAGGTTTCATACAAGTAAAGCAACAGGCGCGTAGCTCAGTGGGAGAGCGCTACCCCGACACGGTAGAAGTCGGCGGTTCAATCCCGCCCGCGCCTACCAAAAATATCCAAGTTTGGAGGTGCCATAGGAATTCGTAAATCACGGACCCCAGTACGTCAGGAAGAGACCACACGGATCAACGATCGGATCAGGGCAAGTGAAGTCCGCGTGATCGATTTAGATGGTGAGCAAGTAGGTGTTCTCAGCCTCCAAAATGCTCTTGAAAAAGCACAAACAGATGGTTTGGATTTGGTGGAGGTTTCACCAAAGGCGCGGCCACCTGTTTGTCGGCTGATGGATTTTGGGAAGTACAAGTATCAGCAAAGCAAACGCACCCACGCAGCCAAGCAAAATCAAAAGATCACCCACCTCAAGGAGGTTAAGTTCAAGCCAAAGATTGAGGAGCACGATTACCAGTTCAAGCTGAGGAATGCTCTGCGGTTTTTGGATGACGGGGATAAGGTCAAGATCAAGGTAGTGTTTTACGGAAGGATGATGGCCCATAAGGACATGGGACGAGTCTTGTTGAATAAGTTTTTGGAAGAGGTTGGCGAACGAAGTATCGTTGAGCAACCAATCATGGATGAGGGCCGGAACATGTTTATGATTCTCGCCCCGCCCCACAAGAAAAAGTAAGAGCTTACTAATGAAAATGAAAACCCACCGAGGGGCTGCCAAACGTTTTCGGGTGACTGGCAGTGGTAAGGTTAAACGGAAACGAGCCTATTTGCGTCACGGCATGCGCAAGCGTAGTCAGGACGTAAAACGAGCTCTCCGGAAGAAAACCTACGTCACTGTTGAGGATATGGGACTTGTAGAACGACTTCTTCCGAATAGGTAAGCATGGCACGGATTAAGCGAGCGGTTCATTCGCGCAAGCGAAAGAAGGATTATTTCAAGGCGGCAAAAGGTTACCGGGGAGGTCGCGGTAAGCTCTGGAGAACAGTCAAAGACGCTGTTGAACGATCATGGGAATACAGCTATCGGGATCGAAAAGTCCGGAAGCGTGAATTCCGGAAGACTTGGATTCAGCGTATCAATGCAGCCGTGCGAGCTGAAGGCTTGAAGTACAGTGAGTTCATCTACGAGCTGGGGAAAGCCGGAATTGACCTTGATCGCAAGGCTTTGGCGCACTTAGCGCTTGATGAACCTGATGCCTTTTCAAAAATTGTCGGCCAAGTGAAAGCACAAATGGCGGCATAATCTACAGATTTTTTCAAAAAATTGGTGATAAAGAGCCCTGCCTCAGTTTAACTGAGGCAGGGCTTTTTTGTTTGTAGTGGTTCGTGGATTCAGTAAAGTATCAGTGGAACCTTGTGGAGATGAGCTTATGAACAAAGTGTTGATTGTGACCGGGGGAAGTCGAGGAATCGGAGCTGCGACGGCACTCCTCGCAGCAAAGCAGGGTTATGGTGTTTGCGTGAACTATCAGACTCGTGTGAATGCAGCGGATTCAGTGGTGGGAGCAATTTTGGCTGAGGGGGGACGTGCTATTGCGGTGGCAGGTGATATTTCTTCAGAGGAAGAGGTTGTCCGGGTTTTTGGAGAAACTGAGGAACAGCTAGGTCAGGTGACCGCACTTGTCAACAACGCCGGAGTACTTGAGCCGCAAATGCGGATGGAGGCAATGACTCCGGAGCGCTGGAGCCGAGTGTTGGCGATCAATGTGATCGGGAGTTTTCTCTGTGCACGGGAAGCTATCAAGCGGATGTCCATGAAATCTGGAGGGAATGGTGGTGTGATCGTGAATGTTTCTTCAATCGCCGCGAAGTTGGGGGCACCAGGAGAGTATGTGGACTATGCGGCGTCCAAAGCGGCGGTTGATGCTATGACCATGGGTTTAGCCAAAGAAGTGGCCACTGAAGGCATCCGCGTCAATGCGGTGCGTCCGGGCGTGATTTACACGGAGATTCACGCAAGTGGAGGCGAACCCAAGCGTGTGGATCGTGTGAAAAACAGTGTTCCGATGAAACGCGGCGGAAATCCGGAGGAAGTGGCCAGCGCAATCCTGTGGTTGCTTTCTGAAGAGGCGTCCTATGTAACTGGGACGTTTGTGGATGTTTCAGGGGGACGATAATTCTGAACCAGCGGACTAAAATCAACTGCTGCGCCCGACCATTACGAAGGCGGACCAATAGAACGGAGCGCTCCAGCGCATGGACTCTACCATCTCCAGGCGCGCTTCCCGCAGGGCTTGGCGTGGAGGGGTTCCGGAGAGGTATTTGTCGTAGAACTTGCTCATCAAAAGCTGGGTGCCGTCGTCGCTGACCTCCCAGAAGGAATTGATCACGGAATTCACGCCGGCTTCCTGAAACGAGCGCCGGAGTCCGTACACCCCTTCCCCTTCATGAATTTCTCCCAATCCCGTTTCGCAGGCTGAAAGCACGACCAACTGGGTTCCAGTGAGGTCGAGGCTGAGGATTTCCATGGCTGTGAGAACGCCATCGTTGTCGGTGTCGATCTCGCCAAGCAGGGGCGCATTGGCATTCAGTCCAGCAAAGGCGAGGCCAGCCCGCAAAAGCGGATTGTCCGCAGGTGGCGGTAACCGATTTGCGCTTCCACGAGATAGGCCCTTGATACGTTTGGCGAGGGTTTCTTCCTCTTTTAGGAAGAATCCGTGGGTGGCGATGTGCAGGATATTCGGAGGTTTGGAAAGAGTACGAAGGCGTTGTTCCTCCCCATCCCGACGAGCATAGATTACCGTCGTCAGGGCTTTCTCGTCCATCACCTTCTTGATCACCTCGCCTTCTTTCTCGGCACCGGGCAAGGGATCAAACCGGAGTCCTCGGAGTCCGGAGCCCATGCGTGCACCCTGCGCCACACTGCTGGAACGCTTGCGGGAAACCTCTTTGGCTTTGGGGGAGTTGATGATTTCGTCGGAATCATAATCCGGACCAGCGATGATGACAATGTCGCCCTCAGCAGAGGGGAGTTGCTCTGCAACCAAATCCCGAGACGAACTGATCAAGCGCAGGTCGTATTTTTGGATGAGGTACTCCTCCTCGTCATCCACCAGCACGTCAAAAGGCAGAATGTTGAGGACGCTGTCCGGAGCAACGTAAATGCTTTCTTGCTCTCCCAAATACTCGTTGAGTGGTTCCCAGAGCGGAACCCAGAGCTCGTTAGCCGCCATCATGACATCTTCGTCTTCTGAACCCTCATCCTGAATGGTCTCACGGACGACTTCGATCAGCTCGCGGATGGGTTCGAGTTCCCCATAGTTGACAATGTTGAGTTCGCCATCGGAGACCACCACCGCCAACAGTTGCAGGGTGTCGTCCTCATTGCGGTAAACGAGGAAGTCCACCAATGCCGCATTTGCGAGTTGCTCGACCACCTCTTCTGGAGCCACAGGTTTCAGCGATTCCCGGAAACGCTGGCTGGCCTGTCCGAGCTGAAGCTGGAGTGCGTTCACTCGTTCTTCGAACGTGTGGATTTTACTGGCGAACACGTTCCGGTTTTCCGGAGTCGGACCGGCAAGCGTCAAAGAGGCTAGTTCCTTTCGAGTTTCCGTGAGTTTCGTAGTGATAGTTTTCAGCACGGGATCATTGGACATCTGCACGACCTGCTGGGTTTCGCTAGTGATCTTCAGCAGGAGGCCCTTGCGTTGGAGGCTGACATTCAGCACTTCCAAAGCGATGTCCTCACCCTGCTCTCCTTGTTTGAGCAGTAACCGTAAATAAGCATCCTGCTCTGGCCGGTGCATCCCGATGTAGGATTGGCGCGTGTTGTCTCCGGCGACCCACAGCACCCGATCAAAAAAGATGTTGCGGCGAGCAAAGCCTTCTCGCCTGAGTGCGTGGGCACTCCCAAATTCTTCCAGTTCTTCCAGAAAATCGGCCAGATTGTTGAGTGTCTCAAAGGTGTAGGGGTGGGAAGTGCCAAGCACCTCTTCTGCCAAGGCGAGAGTATTTTGTAACTGCTCAACTGCTTCTTCACGCTTGCCCATGCGGCCGAGGAGGACGCCAAGGTCGTTCATGCTCCGGAGCGTGTCGGGATGGCGTTTGGTGAACACTTTAGTGCGACGTCGCAACGCTTCAGTGAGCAAAGGCTCGGCCTGCTTGTAGTCTTCTAACTGCATGTGAACGCGCCCAAGGTTGTTGAGTGCCTTCATGGTGTTCTGGTGGGTCTTGCCAAGTTGAAGTTCCCAAGCTTGAGAGACTTCCGTGAACAACGGCAGCGCTTCTTGCGGGCGGTTGTCACGGAGGTAGAGGTAACCAAGGTTGTTGAGGTTGGCCAGCGTGTGCGTGTGAGATTCACCGTAAACTTTGCGGTTCAGTTGGATGACCGTTTTGTAGTTCAACTCTGACCGCTCGAAATCCCCTTGCGATTCGTAGAGAAATGCGAGGTTGTTGAGCAACGCCAGTGTGCTGGGGTGTTCCGGGCCAAGCTTGGTTTGTGCATTGGAAAACGCCTGCTTGAAAAGCGGCTCAGCCTGATCGTAGAGTCCCTGGCTTTCTAGGAGTTGGGCCAGATTGTTCTGGAGGTTGATAATGTTGGCCGCGTAGCTGCCGTCATCACCTAGCGCGTCTTCCATAATCTGGAGAGCACTCCGGAACTGTTGTTCCGCAAGGGCATAGCTGCCCAAACGCTGATTTACGCTGGCAAGGTTGTTGAGGTCGGTTGCGATGTTCGGGTGGGCATCACCGAGCAACTTGCGGTCCAACTCGTACACCTGCCCGTGAAGTTCAAGCGCTTGCTTGAGGCGTCCAGTGTCTTCGTACAATTGAGCGAGGTGGCTTGTTGCCTGAATCGTGAGGGAATCCTCTTGGCCAAGGCCGAGGTTGACCTGGGCCAGCACCTTAGTGAAAAGTGCCTCTGCGGTTTCGTACTGCCCAAGTTGACGATGGGTTTCCGCGAGGGCTTCCACCGTCGAGAGGGTTTCGTAGTCCTCAGCCCCCAGTGCCTCGGTTTGGAGGGTCCGAAGTTTTTTGAGGGAATCGAGAGATTTTTGTAGCTGCCCCTGAAGTTGCTGCACACGGGCGATGGCGGAAAGCGTGGAGAGGGTTTCCGGGTGTTGGCTACCCAAAGCAACTTCTAGTCCTTGGAGGACGGTTTGGAGATGGGACGATGCGGCCTCAAGTTGCTGCTGGGTTTCGAGGTTGAGCGCGAGTGCCCGGAGGCGAGTGAGGGTTTGGGGAGCCGGTTCGCCAAGGCTACGGATGGAACGTTGGTGCGATTCGGAGCGGAGTTCCTGAGCGTAGGTGAACTCGCCAACGTCTTCCAGAAAATCGGCGTATTTGTCCAGTGTGGTCAGAGTCAGGGGGTCATCCGGACCCAACACCTCCTGGAGGGAGCCGAGGGTTTCCTGATAAAGTTGGTTCGCTTCCTCAAGGTAGCCCACTTCGACCAAGAGTTGGGCTTGGAAGCCAAGGGTGAGTTCCACCAATCCGGGATCGTCAGGCGCAAGGGTGTCTTGCGCAAGGAAGAGCATTTCGGTGGAAATCGAGAGCGCTTGTTCCAGATTTCCTTCCTGATAAAGTTGTTCAACCTGCGCCTGAAGGCTGGCAAGTTGCTCCAGAGGGTCCGTGGTGCTGTCTTGGGCAACTCCGGTCAGGGGCAGGCTGGTGAGGAGCAGGAGGCCGAGGGCCAGCACATTCCTCCAGAAGTAGTGACTTGGAATCGAGGGCATCGTCTTTTTTGGGTCGAAGGTTTTAGGCTGCGTTGTTCAGTTGGGTCCGGAGTGTTTCCAATTGCTTGGAGGAAGTTTCCCAGGAATCAAGAGATTTTGACAATTCCTGCTCCAGTTGCCGATGCTTGCGTTGGAGCTGTTCGATTTCAGCGGATGGATTTTCGGTATAAAACCCACCGGAACTGAAGAGTTGGTTAAGCTCTGCCAGTTTTCGCTCGGCGTGGGAGATGCGAGTTTCCAGCCGTTCAGTTTCCTTGGTGAGTTTGGCATGGTTGCGCTTCAGATCCTTGCGTTGCTCGTGCGAGTGCTTGCTGGTCGTTTGGGCGGTTTGCTTGCGGTTCCGAAGTTTTCCAGATTCTGTGCTGAGATGATCGTCTCCAAAATGGTTGAGGTACTCCTGATAGGTTCCCGGATAGTCACGCGCCCCCTCGGGAGTGAGTTCGAGAATGTGAGTGGCGATCTCCGCAACAAAATAGCGGTCGTGGCTGACAACGATCACGGTTCCGGGGTAGGCATTGAGCGCATCCGCGAGGACTTCGACGCCTTCAAGGTCAAGGTGGTTGGTCGGTTCGTCCAGCACAAGGACATTGCGGTTTTCCAGCATGATCTTCGCAAAGAGCAGCCGTGCGGCTTCGCCCCCACTGAGGGCGCTCACGGGCTTCAATCCCTCGTCTCCAGAAAGCAGTACTCGGCCCAGCAATCCCCGGATGAAGCTGACAGTTTCGTGCGAGGCGAATTGGTAGAGCCAATCGTAAGCACTGACGCTTCCCCGTAGTTGTTCGTGGTGATCTTGGGCAAAGTAGGAAATGCTGGCCTCGTATCCCCATTCGTATGCTCCGGAATCCGGAACCAATTGCTCAAGCGCTATTTTCAGGAGGGTGGACTTGCCAATGCCGTTGGGGCCAATCAGCGCCACCTTCTCTCCGCGTTCGACCTGAAACGAGATATCCTGCAAAACCGGAGTCTGGTTGAACTGCTTGTTCAGCCCTTCCACCTTGAGAACCAGCCGTCCGGAAGGGCGCTTTTGTCGGAATTGCAGCTTGGGCGCAATGCGAGACGAGCGGCGAATTTCGGGAATATCCAGCTTCTCGATCTGCTTCACTCGGGACTGTGCTTGGCGGGCCTTGGTTGCCTTGTAGCGGAAACGGTCTACAAATGACTGCATCTCGGCAACTCGTCGCTCTAGGCTTTCGATCTCCTTGGTTTTCTGCTCCTCGGCCAATACTTTGGCGGCTAGGAAGTGTTCGTAGTTGCCGGTGTAGGCACGAATCGCCTGATAGTCGATGTCCGCAATATGGGTGGCAACGGCGTTGAGGAAGCGGCGGTCGTGTGAAATGAAGACAAGGGTTCCTGAAAACTGATCGCGCAGGAAGGATTCTAGCCAGCGGATGGAGATGATGTCGAGGTGGTTGGTCGGTTCGTCCAGCAGCAGCACGTCCGGAGCCTGAAACAGCAATTGTGCCATCAGCACCCGTAGCTTGAAGCCACCGGAAAGCACTTGCATCGATTTCTGGTGAAACTGTTCCAGAATCCCGAGGCCGGACAGCAAGGCTTCGGCAGTTGCTTCCGCGACATACCCGTCCTGTTCAGCGATGACGATTTCCAGTTCGGCAAGCCGATGCCCCGTTTCGGCATCATGCTTGCCGGAATCGAGCAGCGTGGTTTTTTCCTGAAGCGCTGCCCACAGTGCAGGTTTGCCCTGAAAGACCACATCAAGGATGCGGTCTTGCTCGAACCGGAAGTGGTCTTGACGCAACACCCCAAGCTGCACATCGCGAGGGATGGCAATCGTGCCTCTTGACGGGGTTTCTTCCCCGGTGATCAGGCGCAACAGGGTGGTCTTGCCCGTGCCGTTAGCGCCGACTAACCCATAGCGCTTGCCGGGGTTGAAGCTCAAGGAGGAGTCCTCAAAGAGCATCTTGCTCCCGTAGTGCATGGTTAGTCCAGCCAAGCTGATCATTGAGGAACCGTCTTCATAAGGTGGTGAGGGGCTTCAAGGTGACCTTAAAATCTAATGAAATTCGCGGGTAATTTCAACGCATTTCCACCACCAAGGTTGCACCCCCCTGCGGATGGGCTTTATTTTTCTCGACAACCGGCCCAAAATCATCACATCCGAATTTCAGGAGTCTCATGCATCGCCACGCCAATCTGCCCCAGCCGAACTCGTACTTTGACCGGAACCAGCCGGACAACGAGTCGTTGCTAGTCCAACTCTGCGAACACCTTCACCGCTCCGGGTTTCTCTATGACGACGGGAATCCCGCAGAGATTCGGCGGGGCGAAGAAGTGCTGCTGGATTTCTTTGAGCAGGAAGCACAAGTGGTGCAGGAGTTCCTGCCCCGGGAGCGGCTCCAGCAGTTTCTGGAACACCTCAAGCGCTTCAATTGGCCGCAGAAGCAACTGCGCGATCGTCTGCATCGTCGCATCGTCAGTGCGTTTGACCGCTTGGCGCGTGGAGTCCATCACCACTTCAACATCCGGCGCAACTTGGCGATTGGACTTCAGCAGCCGACTGGGCATCCACTGTCGGAGTTTCTGCTCTATGTGGAGGCGTACTGGAACTTGCTGCTGAAAACGGAGGAAGCGACCACCGAGCAGCAGGAAACAGAGGAAGCAGAACCCGATCTTTCCGGGCAGCGCTATTCCATTGACGACATCCTCCAACTCCGCAAGCAGGTGCAGGAGCGTGTTGCCGCCCGCCAGTTTATGAGAATGGTGCTGGGGGACATCGCCAAGCAACGCGGGGTGATGGTGGGGCAACTTGATCCGGAAGCCGAACCACGACAATTCGAAGAGCGCCAGCACGAGCGCATTGAATTCCTGAAGCCTTCACAAGCTCCGGCGCATCCGGAGCCAGCAGCAACGCTGGTGGCGGAACCCACTGCGACAGCGGAGGACAAGGTGGAGGCGGAAGCGCCAGAGTCGGATTTGGATTTGGTGATGGAGCCGGATTTGTCGCTAGGTGCAGAGGATCAGGAGGAGGAAGCCCCACTGCTGATTCCGGAGATTGAAATCGCTGAAGCCACTGCTGCCGATGCAATGTTTCAGGGGGAAAACCCCAAAGCCGCAGCTCCGGAAACTCCAACTTCGGAGGATGCGGAATCGGTGGCAAGCAACGACTCGGAATCAGTAGAGCATACCAAGTCGTCTGCTGAGGTCTCGGTTGAGGAAAAGTCCACAGTTCCGGAACCTTCGGAGGAACTCGAAGAGTATGAGGAGGAGCCTCCAGCGCCTGCTCCGGTGACAGCAGCGGCTCTGCTGGACCTCGGAGACGAGGACATTGACGACGATGATTTTGAGGACGGACTGAAGGAAGTTTCCACCGACGAGGCCGATGTGGTGTTCGGAACCGGACCCATCACCCGCGATGCTCTGCAACGCTATGTGCGGGAGTATCCGGACAGCGCACTTCGGTTTCTCCTGCGGAGAGAAATAGATGGACGCCCACTCTCCAGAGAAGTCGAGTCGGTTCACGAGCAGTGGCAGGAGCGCGGACTGGTGCGCGGGCGTGTAAACCGCTACTTGCTGGAGTTGATGAGTTGGGAGGAAATCCCGGATTTGCCCATCCATGAACTGCTGGGCGAAATGCGTCGGCATCTCGTCTCGCTCAGTGTTACTGAGGGAGTTTGAAGAAAAGCTGGAGCAGGTCGTTGTAGGTGACGAACAACATGAGGGCAAGGAGCACCGAGAAGCCGACCATCTGGGTGCGTTCCCGGAGGACAGCACTGAGCGGGCTGCCTTTGAGTTTTTCGAAGAACAGCAGCAGGATATGGCCACCATCCAAAGCTGGAATGGGCAGCAGGTTGAAGATGCCAAGCTGGAGGCTGATGATCGCGGTGAGGAAGAAGAGGTCCGTCCAGCCACTTTTAGCGGCTTCCCCAATCACTTTGCCAATCCGGAGTGGCCCGCCGACATCATCCATTGAACCTTGGCCGGAAATCACCTGTCCGAGAAAGGAAAAGGTTGCTCCGACGAGGTACAGCAACCGTCCCACTCCGCGTTGCACTGCCTCACCAAAGCTGAAGCTCAGTTTCTTCATTTCCAGCGTCATGCCGAGCAGGTAGCGTCCGGACTCCGGATCAAAGTTTGGGGTGATGTCCACCCAGAACGGCTCACTGTCGCGCTCCACTTCAACTCGCAGAGGCTGTGAAGCTGCATCATTTCTAGTGGAGTCCCGGTGTTGCTGTTGCAGTGCTTGGACGGTTGGAGAGATTTCATTCCAGTCTTGGATCAACTGATCGTTGATGCGGATAATGCGGTCTCCCGGAACAATGCCCGATGCCCGTGCCGCAGAATTCTCCAGCAAGGTGCCCACGATGGGAGGGATGCGGGGCACCCAACCTATTTCGCCTGTCCGGTACACCCCTGTGACTGGAAGAAAAGCGCCGTTGCGGTAAAGCTCCAAAGTCAGGGGAGCATCCGGAGAGAGTGCGGAGGTGAGTTCACTCACCGTGCGCCAGTCGCTGGTCTCCTGTCCATTGATGGAGAGGATTTCGTCTCCGGGTTGGACCCCAAGTTCAGCGGCCAAGGTTGCAGGAGCAACTTGATGGACCACTGGGGTGGAGAAGAGGTATCCGGGAGAGTCCACGCCCATCCAATAGACCAACGGCATGAACAACAGGGCCACCAGCAGGTTCATGGCGGGACCGGCAACGAGGATGTAGAGCCGCTGAAAAATCGACTTTGCTGCGTAATTCCGAGGGTCGTCCGGGTCCTCATCGTGCATGTTTTGCCCGAAAAGCTGGACGTAGCCGCCGACAGGAATCCACGACAAGCGATACTCCGTTTCGCCGATCTGCTTGCCGATGAGTTTGGGGGGAAACCCGATGGAGAAGGACTCCACCCGGACTCCAACATGACGAGCCGCAAGGTAATGCCCCATCTCGTGAATAAAGATGAGGAATCCTAGCACTAGGAGGAAAGCAAATACTGTGGTCATGGTCGGTCAGGCAACGGCTTGTGGCAGAGGTTCACGGGTGAGGTTTTGGTTCATCAAAGTGGAGGCTTGTTTCCGACCCCAAGCATCGGCGCACAGAGCGTCGTCCAGGGTTTGGGGAGTCGTCGGTAATTCCGGATGTGCTTGTTGCGTTTTCCAAAATTGTAGCACGGCTTCCAAGGTTTTTGCGATGTCGAGAAACCGGATTTCGCCTGCAAGAAAGGCGGCGACTAGCATCTCATTGGCCCCATTCATCACGGCGGGTGCGCTGCCGCCCCAGCGCGTGGTCTGCATGGCGAGACGGAGACATGGAAACCGCTGCAAGTCAGCAGGTGCAAAATCGAGCCGTCCTAGTGCTTCGAGCTTAAGTTCCGGGAGGGAAAGCGGAAGCCGATCCGGGTAGGCGAGGCAGTAAGCAAGCGGGATGCGCATGTCCGGCAAGCCAAGCTGAGCGAGGAAGGAGCCGTCCACAAATTCGGCCAACGAGTGGACGATGCTTTGTCGGTGGATGACCACCCGGATTTGATCCACAGGAAGCCCAAACAGCCAGTGGGCCTCAATGACTTCCAACCCCTTGTTCATCATTGTTGCCGAGTCGATGGTGACTTTGGGACCCATCTTCCAATTCGGGTGGGCGAGGGCTTCGTCAACTGTGATGTTAGCAAACTCTGCGAGCGGACGGTCGCGGAATGGCCCGCCGGAAGCGGTGAGGATGATGCGTGCGACGTGATCCCGCGAATGTCCGTGGAGTGCCTGAAAGATGGCATTGTGTTCGCTGTCTGCGGGCAATAGGGTGGCACCAGTGCGCTGGGCTTCGTTGACGAACAACTCTCCGGCCAACACGAGCGGTTCCTTGTTAGCGATGGCAATCACTTTGCCCGCTTGCACAGCAGCGTATCCCGGAAGCAGGCCCGCCGCTCCCACGATGCCGGAAACGACCAATTCCACCTCGGGGTCACTGGCGAGTTGCACCAAGCCGGTTTCACCAACACAAACTTCCACTTCCGGAAACGAGGCTCGCAGATCTCGCGCAGCGGTTTCCGATCCCACACAAATTCGATTGGGTTGGAACTCCCGGATTTGTGCGGCTAACTGCTCCACGGCTTGATGGCAGGAAAGCGAAACCACACGGAAGCGTTCCGGAAACTCCCGGACAATGTCCAGGGTACTGGCACCGATGGACCCCGTGGCTCCAAGAACCGAGATGGGCTTGGCGGGAATCATAGCCAAAAGGTCAGGTAGTAGAACGCTGGGGCGGCCAGCAAATGCCCGTCAGCGCGGTCGAGCAGGCCGCCATGTCCGGGGAACAAGGAGCCGGAATCTTTCACGGCGCAGAGTCGTTTCATTTTCGATTCCACCAAATCACCCACTTGCCCAACAGCTGCGGTGACAACAGCCAAGAAAAGGGCTTCGTGCCAAGCAATGCTCATGAAGGCACCGGCGCACAGCAATCCAACCAGTCCGGCTCCTGCAAGTCCGCAGCCGCTGCCTTCCCAGGTTTTTTTGGGGCTGACGGTTCGAGCGAGCGGGGTTCGTCCAAATTGCTTCCCGCCGAAATATGCGAAGATGTCACTGAAGGAAACCACCAACAGGACAAAGAACAACTCTGCAACCCCACTCTGGCGCGAGGCGATCAGCGTGAAGTGTTGCAGGCTCCAGACGATCCAGAGCAGGCCCAACACACCCACGCCAAATCCAGCCATGCCTTCCAGCGACTTGACGGGTTGGGAGAGCAGCGACCAGCCAATCCAGAGCAGCAGACATGCGAAGAGTGCAGCCGTCAGGCCGTCCCTGCCTGCGAAAAGAGTTCCTGCCGACATCAGCACAACCGCTCCGACCAAGGCGGCAAAGGGGACAGGCCTGGCGGTGCCGGAGAGCATTCGAGAGTACTCCCAAACACCGAGCAGGGCACTTGCTGAAACCAACAACCCAAGAGCGAAGGGTGGCAAATAAATCAGCAGGAGGGTCAATCCTCCTGCCAGCGGTACTGCGGTTTTGACACGAGCAAGCAGGTCGGAAGGCATGGTGGGGCTGGCAGGCATGGAGAGTGTTCCGGAGGTCAGCCTACAGTGCGGGAGGGTGTTGTTCCTCCCATCCGGCGCTGGCGGTTCTGGAAATCCAGCAGGGCGCAATGGAAATCGGCTTTGTTGAAATCCGGCCAGAGGACGGGGGTGAAGTGGAATTCCGCATACACCCCCTGCCACGTCAGGAAATTGGAAATGCGCTGCTCGCCGCTGGTGCGGATGATCAGGTCGGGGTCCGGGGTGTCCGGGGTGTAGGTGTGTTGGGAGATCACCGCTTCGTCAATGTCTTCAGGCTGAAACTCTCCGCGCTGCACGGCCTCGGCGATCAGGCGCACCGCCCGGACGAGTTCAGTACGTCCACCATAGTTGACCGCAAGGTGCAGCCGCATCCCTCGGTTTTCCTGTGTGGCGGCAAGGGCTTTGTTCAGGGGCGTCTGCACGAAATCCGGTAGCCGCGATGGGTCACCGATCAAGCGGAAGTGAACATCGTGCTTGAGCATCATTGCCAACTCCTTGACGAGAAATTCCGCGAACAACTCCATCAAGGCGGAAACTTCTCCGGAAGGTCGGCTCCAGTTTTCGGTGGAGAAAGCATAAAGGGTGAGGTTGGCCAAGCCCAGCTCAACGGCAGCTTCGACTGTTGCCCGCACGGCTCGTACCGCGTTGCGATGCCCCTGAAAGCGTGGAAACAGCCGCTGTTCTGCCCAACGGCCGTTGCCGTCCATGATCACCGCGACATGCTGGGGCAACCGCTCAAGATCAATTTGATCTTGCAACGACTCCGGGGCCGTGGAATTGGTGCTGGAAGCGGAAGCTGCCGTGGACGGAGATTGCTGAAGCACGCTGAGTTTTGTGGAAAAATTGGCTTGCGTGGCAAGACCAACAGAATAAGTCAGGTGCGGTGGGAAGACAAGCCTTTACTCTGAGGGTTGGTCGCAAATGGCTTGTGCAGAAGTTGGATTTTGATGGTTCCATAACTTCTGGATTGCACGGTTGCAAAGGTTTGGGGAATTTCCAATTTAAGATTGTTTGGAGATTCCACCACCACCCAAGAGCCGGGGCGCAAGGCAGGGTGCGTTGCCAGCATTTGCAGAATATTGTCATAAGCCCCGCCTTGGTACGGAGGGTCAAGGAAGACCAAACTGGGAATCCTGGACGATTCATAGTCCGGCAGCCAACGTTCGGCGCGGTCCATAATCATGCGGCAGGTCTCGGGTTGAAGTCCGCATACGCCCACATTGTGCCGGAGGATACCTGCGATGCGTTTTGAGGATTCCACCAACACAGCGCTTTGCGCGCCGCGACTGAGTGCCTCCAGTCCCAAGGCACCGGAGCCCGCGTAAAGATCCAGCACCACCATTTCCGGCCAGACGATGCGGTGTTCCAGCATTCCGAAGAGGGCTTCGCGCACTCGGTCGGTGGTGGGGCGCACGTTCCGGCCGTCAGGAACTTTGAGGCGGCATCCCTTAAATTTTCCGGAAATAATGCGGATCATGTGTGAGACAATGCACGGGTGGTTGATTTGCTCGATACTGTCAGAAACACGAAGGCCCTGAAATTCAGCAATGCTCGTACACCTTGGCTTAGGCAGCAATCTAGGAGATCGAATCGTCTTGTTGCGGAACGCCCGCAAAGCGTTAGCAGAACAGCTTGGCGAATTCCGGAAGTCACCGATCTATGAAAGTGCGCCCTTGCTCGGCATGGAGCAACCAAGCTACCTCAATCAAGTGGTTTGCGGAACCACAACGTTGGAACCGCTTGCACTGCTGCACCTCTGTCAAACGCTTGAAGAGCAAGCCGGACGTGTCCGCACCGAGCATTGGGGAACACGCACCCTTGACATCGACGTGCTGAGCTACGGCGAAGAGATGCTGTGCTTGCCGGAATTGACAGTTCCTCATCCTGAATTGGCTAAGCGTGCGTTTGTGTTGCTGCCACTCAAGCAACTCACTCCGGTGTGGACCCATCCCGGAACCGGGCAGACGTTGGATGAGCTTTGGGCGCAATGGCAGACTTGTTCAACGGAACCCCTGCCGACTCAAATTTCCGCATGAGCAGCCCCCAGTGTTTTGGCGGTGTTGACAAAATGCGTCACCT
>Ga0302135_10000706_pt1 | contig 20203 bp, 18 predicted proteins | sample CBN3_surface_MG_FD_203119 | JGI IMG/M metagenome (GOLD analysis project Ga0302135, IMG submission 203119) | Marine microbial communities from Western Arctic Ocean, Canada - CBN3_32.1 | ecosystem: Environmental > Aquatic > Marine > Oceanic | place: Canada: Western Arctic Ocean | collected...
AACACGCCGATCACGGGCGAGTTGATTACGCCGACGGCTATCGAGCAGGGCAGCCGATTCGCGATTCGCGAAGGCGGCCGGACCGTCGGCGCCGGGACCATCACCGAAATCGTCGAGTAGGGGTCACGGTCAGGGATTTTTACCCCATCGGAATTATTTTATGCGCGACATCATTCAGCTGGCATGCGGCGACTGCAAACGCCGTAACTACAGCACGACGAAAAATAAGAAGAAGACGACAGAACGGTTGGAGTTCAGCAAATACTGCCGCTTCTGTCGCAAGCACACCGCGCACAAAGAGACGAAGTGAGAGTTGTAGGTCAGTAGCTCAATTGGTAGAGCACCGGTCTCCAAAACCGGGGGTTGGGGGTTCGAGACCCTCCTGACCTGCCAACTGGCGGAGCGGATCGGTGACCATGAGTCGCGGATGGTTCAGCGCGACCCATGGAGCGCGGCCCGCGAACTACGAGATTGCGAGATACGGTAGTCATGAGCACGCTCGAGAATACGAAAACCTCTCCCGCCCAGGTAGCCGGGGGCGTGATGGGTTGGTGGGGCAATAGCCGGACCTTCATCTCGGAAGTCCGCAATGAGATGAGCCGGGTCACTTGGCCCTCCAGTAAGGAGGTCTACGCAACGACCTTCGTCGTAATTCTCGTATCGACGATATTTGGGCTGTATCTCTTTGGCCTCGACGTTGGTCTGAACTGGGTAATGACCCGGGTCTTCCAGCAGTTTGGTGGAGCATGACGGACGCTACTACGCTGTCTGATTCCACCGGGAAGAGTTGGTACATCGTCCACACGTACTCGGGGTTCGAGAAGAAGGTCTCCGAGGCGCTTACTGAGCGGGTGCAGGCGTACGGTCTGCAGGAGCAGATTGGCGAAATCCTCATTCCAACCGAGGACGTTGTGGAGCTACGCGCCGGCCGCAAGGTCGTGACGCCGAAGCGGTTCTTCCCTGGCTATATTCTGGTCCAGATGCTCATGTCCGACGACGCGTGGCATGTCGTCAAGAATACGCCAAAGGTGACGGGTTTCGTTGGTGCCGGAAGCAAGCCGACGCCTCTCACGAAAGAGGAAGTCGAGCAGATTCTGCAGCAGGTACAGGACGCAGCCGAGAAGCCGAAGCCGAAGTTCATGTTCGAGAAGGGTGACCAGGTTCGCATCAACGAAGGTCCCTTCACGAGTTTCAACGGCGTCGTGGACGACGTCAACATCGACCGCAACACGTTGAAGGTCATGGTGACCATCTTCGGCAGAGCAACGCCGGTCGAATTGGATTTCTTGCAGGTGGAAAAGATCTAGGCCATGTCGAAAAAAGTTCAGGCGATGGTGAAGTTGCAGATATCCGCAGGTAAAGCCACGCCCGCCCCGCCCGTCGGCACGGCACTCGGGCCTCATGGCTTGAACATCATGGATTTCTGCAAGAATTTCAACGCTAGGACTGCGAAGGACGAAGGCCTGATCATTCCCGTTGTGGTGACGGTGTACGCCGACCGCAGCTACTCCTTCATCCTGAAGACACCGCCAGCCTCGGTGTTGCTAAAGAAGGTGGCTAACCTGGCTAAGGGTTCGGCGGAGCCGAACCGCAACAAGGTTGGGACGGTGACGGCGAGTCAGGTGGAGGACATCGCTCGAACCAAGATGCCCGATCTGAACTGCGAATCGCTCGAGGCGGCGACCAAGACCGTTCGCGGCACTGCGAGATCGATGGGGATCGACGTCATCGGGTAGCTCATCGATTCCGGTCTTCTGGGCCGGAAGCTTTTTTACGGTGGGAGGATCGCCGCGGTCCGTTTGCACCACGAGGAGGAACATGGCAAGTCACGGCAAGAAATTCGCGGCCGCCGCCGCTCAGGTCGAGGCGCGGCCGTATCGGTTCGAAGAGGCGATTCCTCTTCTCCAGAAGCTGAAGTTCGCCAATTTCGACGAAACGGTGGAATTGACAATGCGCCTTGGCGTCGATCCGAAACATGCAGACCAGATGGTGCGCGGCACGGTGGTCCTGCCTCACGGTCTCGGCAGGAACAAGCGCGTGCTGGTGATTGCCGGCACCGACAAGCAGAAGGAAGCCTCCGCCGCCGGTGCCGATGTCGTGATGGGCGAAGAGGTCGTCGAAAAGATCACCGGCGGTTGGATGGATTTCGACGCGGTGGTGGCCACGCCGGACATGATGCGGGCGGTAGGCCGTCTCGGCAAGGTGCTCGGTCCGCGAGGGCTGATGCCGAACCCGAAAACAGGAACCGTCACGCCGGATGTGTCGAAGGCCGTCAAGGAGATCAAGGCCGGCAAGGTAGAGTTCCGCGTTGACAAGACCGGCATTATCCATGCGCCGGTCGGCAAGGTGTCGTTCGCCGCGCAGAGTCTTGTCGATAACGCCGTCGCCCTCGTGGAGAGTGTTGTCAAGGCGAAGCCATCGGCGGCTAAAGGCAAGTATCTGAGGTCGCTCACGCTGTCCTCGACGATGAGCCCGGGCATCGCGATTGACGCTGCGCACATGGACCAGCGGACGAAGAGCTAGGAGCAGGCAGACCGACATGGCTGTGACACGTGCCGACAAGGAACAGGAGCTGCAGGACCTAACGGCGGCCCTCCGCTCTGCGGAAACCGCCATTCTCGTGGACTACCGCGGGTTGAACGTCCCGCAGGCCACGGAGCTTCGCCGCCAGCTACGCGCCGCCCACGCGCACTATAGGGTGGTCAAGAACACGCTCGCGAGACGGGCGATCGCTGATACGCCGTTCGCCGGTTTCGAGCCGCACCTCGTGGGGACGAATGCGATCGCGTACACCGATGATGACGCGGTGGTGGTGGCCAAAACGCTGACGACCTTCAAGAAGGTTGCGCCGACACTTTCGGTAAAGGTTGCCGTCATTCAGGGCCAGGAGATCAAACCCTCTGAGTTCGCAGATCTTGCTGGCCTACCCAGTAAGCCGGAGCTCTACGCGAAGTTGCTCTTCGTGCTGCAGAGTCAGATGCAGCAATTGGTGTCGGTGCTGGCGGCCGTGCCACGGGACTTGCTCTCGGTTCTGGTGCAGGCGGAGAAGAAGAAGAGTGACGGATCGACTGATACGTAATGTTTCGTAGGTTGGAGCCCGGAGCCCGGAGCCCGGAGCCTGACGCCCAGAGACTAGTGCTCAAGTTACACGCAGCAGGAGACTGAAATGGCCGAACTGAATCAGCAGCAGGTGATCGACTACATCAAGGGGATCAGCGTGATCGAGCTTTCTCAGCTCGTCAAGGCGCTGGAGGGCGAACTGGGCGTCTCGGCGGCTGCGGCCATGCCAATGGCGGTGGCAGCTGGGGGCGGCGCGGCTGCGCCGGCCGAAGAGAAGACCGAATTCGATGTGACGCTCACTGATGTCGGCACCGAGAAGATCAAGGTCATCAAGGTCGTCCGCGAGGTCACGAGCCTCGGGCTGAAGGAAGCGAAGGATCTCGTCGAGAGCGCTCCGAAGGCCATCAAGGAGGGCGTCTCGAAGGACGAATCAGAGACTATTAAGAAGAAGTTCGAGGAAGTTGGCGCGAAAGTGTCGATTTCGTAGGATCGTTCGCACCGTTGTTTGGGATTCCGCTGCCCGGTGTGTGCCGGGGGCGGCCCCCGGCGTGCGGTTAATGCGGGGTATCCGGCACGCAGTTCTTCTCCCGACGAGGTCCCACCTGTGTACAGCCTTCCGACGAACGTCTATCGCGAACGAAAGAACTTCTCGAAGATCAAGACGAGTGTTCCTATTCCGAACCTCATCGAGATTCAGCGAAAGTCCTACGAACGTTTTCTGCAGATGAACCGACTCTCGCCGGAGCGAGATGATGCGGGGCTGCAGTCGGTGTTCAAGTCGGTCTTTCCGATCAGCGACTTCCGGGAGAACTCGTCTCTCGAATTTATCGAGTACGCGATCGGTAACTGGGAGTGCAAGTGCGGCAAGTTGGCCGGGCTGAACCATCTGCGCAAGCCCTGCACGCAGTGCGGTACGACGCTGATCGCCGATCCCCAGGGCGACCACCAGGTGCTCTGTCCGAACTGCGGCAAGGACAACTACGCCCGTGGCGACAGTTGTGACATTTGCGGCAATACCGTGGGCATGAAGCTCAAGTACGACGTTGAGGAGTGCCAGGAGCGCGGCATGACGTACGCCGTGCCGCTCAAGGTCACCATTCGGCTGGTCGTCTGGAACAAGGACCCGGACACCGGCGTGAAGACCATTCGTGACATCAAAGAGCAGGAGGTCTATTTCGGAGACATCCCGCTGATGACCGACAACGGCACATTTATCATCAATGGCACCGAACGGGTCATCGTCAGCCAGCTCCATCGCTCGCCGGGTGCCTTCTTCCACGCGGAGGACAAGACCCTCTACGTGGCGCAGATCATCCCGTACCGCGGCTCTTGGGTGGAGTTCGAGTACGACCAGAAGAACCTGCTCTACGTTCGCATCGACCGGAAGCGAAAGTTCCTGGCGACGGTCTTTCTGCGTGCGCTCGGACTGCGCGGCGCCGACGAGATCATTCGAACGTTCTATACGGTCGACCACGTTTTTCTGAACAAGGGCAAGGCGCTCAAGTGGGCTGTCAACGACAGCTTGGTAGGCCTCCGCACCGCCGGCGAAGTGAAGGCCGGCGACATGACGATCCAGTCCGGCAAGAAGATCAGCGCCAACGGGATCGCGGCGTTGCGCAAGGCTCGGATCGCGACGGTCGCAGTATCGGACGAGGCACTCGAGGGTGCCTTCGCCGCCGCCGACATCATCGATCCTGAGACGGGTGAGGTCATTCTCGAGGCCAACGAGGAGTTGTCGCCCCGCGTGATTGCGATGGCGCAGGAGAAGAAGGTTGCGTCGCTTGCCCTCTTCTTCCCAGAGCGGGACGACGTGGGTCCCATCATCAGCCAGACGCTCCGCAAGGATCCGATCCGCACCCATGAGGAAGCGCTCATCGAGATCTACCGCCGCCTGCGGCCGGGCGATCCGCCGACGCTTGACAGTTCGCGGACTCTCTTCGAGAGCATGTTCTTCAACTCGCAGAAGTACGACTTCTCACGGGTTGGCCGGCTCAAGCTGAACACGAAGCTCGGTCTCAATACGCCACTTGACGAGAAGATTCTGCATCCACAGGATTTTTACGAAGTCATCAACTACCAGTTGAGGCTGAAAAAGAACCTGGCGACCGCTGACGACATCGACCACCTCGGCAATCGCCGGGTGCGGTCAGTCGGCGAGTTACTGGAGAACCAGTTCCGAATCGGTCTGGTCCGTATGGAACGGGCGATTAAGGAAAAGATGTCGGTCTACCAGGAAATGGCGACCGCCATGCCCCACGATCTGATCAACGCGAAGCCGGTGATGGCCGCGATTCGTGAGTTCTTCGGGTCGTCCCAGCTATCGCAGTTCATGGACCAGACGAACCCGCTGTCCGAGATCACGCACAAGCGGCGTCTGTCGGCCCTTGGACCGGGCGGTCTGTCTCGGGAGCGCGCGGGCTTCGAGGTGCGCGATGTGCACCCGACTCACTACGGGCGCATCTGCCCGATCGAGACGCCTGAGGGCCCGAACATCGGCCTCATTTCGTCGCTGTCATGCTACGCGCGCATCAACGAGTTCGGTTTCATCGAGTCGCCCTACAGCAAGGTGAAGGACGGCCGGGTCGTTGATTACGTTCAAGTGACCAACGCCGGAGGCAATCCGAAGTACAAAGCCGGAGAGGTGGTCGAGGCTGACGAGCTCATCGGTGTGGATGGCCGTTCAAAGAAGAAGGGTGTCGAGTTCGTGCCGCACTCCTTCTACCTCTCGGCCTGGGAAGAGGACCGGTACATCATCGCCCAGGCGAATTCGCCTTTGGACCAAAACGGCCGGTTCGTGCAGGACCGGGTCGATGCTCGCCGTGCCGGCGACTTCATTCTTGCGCCGCGCGCCAGTGTGCAGTTCATCGATGTCTCGCCCAAGCAGTTGGTCTCGGTGGCCGCATCGCTTGTGCCGTTCCTCGAGCACGACGACGCGAACCGCGCGCTGATGGGGTCGAACATGCAGCGGCAGGCGGTGCCGCTGTTGAAGGCGCGCTCACCGTACGTGGGCACCGGGATGGAGTACATCACGGCACGCGATTCTGGCGCCGTCGTCGTGGCGCGCCGGGCCGGCTCGATTGACTTCGTGGATAGCCAGCGCATCGTCGTGCGGGTCGAGGGTGAAGGCGACGAGGCGGGCAAGGAAATGGGGGCCGACATCTACTCCATGACCAAGTTCAAGCGATCGAACCAGAACACTTGCATCAACCAAAAGCCTATCGTGCGGGCTGACCAGCATGTGGTGAAGGGGCAGGTGCTCGCGGATGGACCCTGCACCGAGCTCGGCGAGTTGGCGCTCGGCCGCAACGTACTCGTGGCGTTCATGCCGTGGCGAGGTTACAACTTCGAGGACGCGATTCTGGTCTCGGAACGGATGGTCAAGGACGACTACTACACGTCCATCCACATCGAGGAGTTCGAGATCGAGTCGCGCGACACGAAGCTGGGCCCGGAGGAGATCACTAGGGACATCCCGAATGTCTCGGAGACGTACCTTCGCGACCTCGACGATTCGGGGATCATTCGGATCGGCGCCTCCGTCAAGCCGGGCGACATTCTCGTGGGCAAGGTAACGCCCAAGGGTGAAACCCAGCTCACGCCAGAAGAGAAACTCCTTCGAGCGATCTTTGGTGAGAAGGCCGGCGACGTGCGCGACGCTTCGCTCGTCTGCCCGCCCGGCATCGAGGGCATCGTTGTCGGCGTCAAGATTTTTTCGCGCAAGGGTATCGAGAAGGACGACCGCGCCAAAGCGATCGAGCAGGAAGAGCTCGACATGATGGAGCGGAATATGCAAGACGAAATCCGCATTCTTCACGACGAGATAAAGAAGCGCGTGATTCAGATGCTGCAGGGTCAGACACTCCGCGCTGATGCCTTTGATGAGTTCGGTCGCGAGCGCATCCTCAAGAAGGGCACGCCCCTGACGAGCGACATACTGCAGGACCTCTCCTACGAGCTAATGGTCCGCTTGAAGATCAAGAGCGACGATCCGAAGCTCGAAGGCGAATTGCGCCTGTTGGAGGAGCGCACTCTGCGGCAGGTGGAGGTGATTCGCCAGCTGTTCGAGGAGAAAAATGAGAAGGTTCGTCGCGGAGACGAATTGCCGCCGGGCGTCATCAAGCTAGTGAAGGCTTACGTGGCGATGAAGCGCAAGCTGTCGGTCGGTGACAAGATGGCTGGTCGCCACGGCAACAAGGGTGTCATCGCTCGTATCCTGCCCGAAGAGGACATGCCGTATCTGCCGGATGGGACGCCGGTGGAAATCGTGCTGAATCCGCTCGGCGTGCCGTCGCGCATGAACGTCGGTCAGATTCTCGAAACCCACCTCGGGTGGGCGGCCCATGCCCTAGGGCTCTACTTCGCGACGCCGGTGTTCGATGGCGCCGAGGAACCAGAGATCAAGGATTGGCTGGAGAAGGCGGGCCTGCCGAAGGGTGGCAAGACCCAGCTCGCGGATGGCATGACCGGCATCCCGTTCGAACAGGATACGACCGTCGGCTACATCTACATGCTGAAATTGTCGCATCTCGTCGATGACAAAATCCATGCGCGATCGATCGGCCCCTACTCGCTCATCACGCAGCAGCCACTGGGCGGCAAGGCGCAGTTCGGTGGCCAGCGATTCGGCGAGATGGAGGTGTGGGCGCTCGAGGCTTACGGCTCGGCGCACATCCTCCAGGAGCTGCTCACGGCCAAGTCCGACGATGTGACGGGTCGGGCGAAGATCTACGAAGCAATCGTCAAGGGCGACGCCACGTTCACGCCTGGACTGCCGGAATCATTCAATGTTCTTATCCGGGAGCTCCAGTCGCTTTGTCTTGATGTCGAACTGATTTCCACGAAGAAGCGTCCGGTTGAACCGTTGCCTCTCGAAGAGGAACCGGTACTGGAGCAGGTGTAACCCTATGAGACCAGTCTTTCAGGACACGAAGACGGCGCTTCGCGCCGATTTCGACGCCATTCGGATCTCGCTGGCGTCACCGGACAAGATTCTCTCCTGGTCGTTCGGGGAGGTCACCAAACCCGAAACGATCAACTACCGCACGTTCAAGCCCGAACGCGACGGATTGTTCTGCGCGAAGATCTTCGGTCCGATCACCGACTGGGAGTGCCTGTGCGGCAAGTACAAGCGCATGAAGCACCGCGGCGTGATCTGCGACAAGTGCGGCGTCGAGGTGACGCAGGCTAAGGTGCGCCGCGAGCGCTTGGGCCACATCACCCTCGCCTCGCCGGTGAGCCACGTGTGGTTCTTTAAAGGACTGCCGAGCCGCATCGGTCATCTGCTCGACATCACGCTCCGTGACCTCGAACGGATCCTCTACTTCGAGGGCTACGTCGTCATCGACCCGGCCGACTCCGAACTCAAGCAGAACCAGTTGCTCAACGAGGAACAGTTTCGGAAGGCACGTGAGGAGTTCGGGCACAAGTTTCGTGCGCAGATGGGCGCGGAGGCGATCAAGGAACTGCTCAAACGTATCAACATCGACTCGCTAGCCGAGGAGTTGCGCGTGAAGATGCGTGCCGAGACGTCGGTGCAGAAGAAGCTCAAGTTTGCGAAGAGGCTGAAAGTGGCCGACAGCTTCCGGAAGTCGAATAATCAGCCAAACTGGATGATTCTCGACGTCGTTCCGGTGATTCCGCCTGAACTGCGTCCCCTCGTGCCGCTCGATGGCGGCCGATTCGCGACGTCCGACCTCAACGATCTGTATCGACGTGTCATCAACCGCAATAATCGGTTGAAGAAGCTCATGGAGTTGAAGGCGCCGGACGTCATCATCCGCAACGAGAAGCGAATGCTACAGGAAGCCGTGGACGCGCTCTTCGACAACGGTCGCCGTGGTCGCGTGCTCCGTGGTGCCAACAACCGTCCGCTGAAGTCGCTGTCGGATACCCTCAAGGGCAAGCAGGGCCGGTTCCGCCAGAACCTTCTTGGGAAACGTGTAGATTACTCGGGCCGTTCGGTGATCGTCGTCGGACCCGAGCTGCGGCTGCATCAGTGCGGCCTGCCGAAGAAAATGGCGCTCGAGCTGTTCAAGCCGTTCATCTACAACAAGCTCGAGGAACGGCAGCTGGTCGCCACCATCAAGCAGGCCAAGGAAATGGTGGAGGACCAGAGACCAGAGGTGTGGGACATTCTCGAGGAAGTGATCCGCGAGCACCCCGTCCTGCTGAACCGCGCGCCGACGCTGCACCGCTTGGGCATTCAGGCTTTCGAGCCGGTACTGGTGGAAGGCAAGGCTATCCGCATCCACCCGCTCGTATGCACCGCGTTCAACGCTGACTTCGACGGCGACCAGATGGCAGTGCACATTCCGCTGTCTCCGGAAGCACAGATCGAGGCATCGGTGCTGATGATGTCGTCGAAGAACGTCTTGTCACCGTCGAACGGCGCTCCGATTACGGTGCCGTCGCAGGACATGGTTCTGGGCTGCTACTACCTGACCATGGCGAAGGTCGGTGCCAAGGGCGAAGGTGGTGCCTTTGGCAATACCGAGGACGTGCTGCTGGCGCTCGAAGCCGGCGCGCTCGAGACCCTGTCACCGATCCGGATGCGGTTGTCCGGAGGACTGATGGACCTGACCACGGCTCGCGACGACCAGGACGTGTTGCACACGGAAGTGCAGCAGGTGACCTCGAAGCTCGTCAATACCACCGTCGGTCGCGTGATCTTCAACGACGTGCTGCCTGAAGGGATGCCCTTCGTCAACGGCCTGCTCAAGAAGAAGGGTCTGCAGCAGGTCGTCCAGAAGTGCTACCTCGACCTTGGTCTGGAGCGGACCGTGGTGATGCTCGACTTGCTCAAGAACCTCGGGTTCACCTACGCCACGCGGTCGGGCCTGTCTATCGGTATCGATGATCTGATCATTCCGGAGAACAAGGCCAACTTAGTGGCGGCGGCCCGGAGCGAGGTGATCAAGGTCGAGCAACAGTATCTCGAAGGGGCGATCACCAACGGCGAGCGCTACAACAAGGTCATTGCCGTCTGGTCGGAGGTGACCGAAAAGGTGGCCGACGAGATGTTCGGCGAGATGGCCCAGATGGACCAGACAGGGGGAAACTTCAACCCGGTCTACATCATGGCAGACTCGGGTGCGAGGGGCTCGAAGCAGCAGATCAGGCAACTTGCTGGCATGCGCGGCCTGATGGCCAAGCCGTCCGGCGAGATCATCGAGTCGCCCATTACGTCGAACTTTCGAGAAGGCCTCACCGTGCAGCAGTACTTCATCTCCACGCACGGAGCCCGCAAGGGATTGGCCGACACGGCGCTCAAGACGGCCGACTCAGGCTATCTGACACGTCGTCTCGTGGACGTCGGGCAGGACGTCATCATCTCCGAGCCGGACTGTGGCACCCTCGACGGCATCGAAGCGCGAGCCATCATCGAGAGTGGCGAGATTCTCGAGCCCTTGCGGGATCGGATCGTAGGCCGCGTGACGCTGGAGAAAATTGTCGATCCGTTCGACGCCGAGACCATTCTTGAAGTGAACGAGGAGATCGACGAGGACAAGGCGTCGGACGTCCAGGAAGCCGGCATCGAGAAAGTGAAGATCCGCTCGGTGCTCACCTGCGCCGCGAGACGTGGTGTGTGTGCTCGGTGCTACGGGCGCGACCTGTCGACCGGCCGGCTCGTGGAGCTGGGTCAGGCGGTGGGTGTCATTGCCGCGCAGTCGATCGGCGAACCGGGCACGCAGCTCACGATGCGGACCTTCCACATCGGTGGCACGGCCTCGCGCATATCCGACCAAAACACCCTCGAGACGAAGCACACGGGTGTCGTGCGTTTCCAGGGGCTTCAGGTCGTGGAGGGTCACAAGGAGGCCGGCGGCGCGCTGATCGTGATGAACCGCAACGGCTTCCTGGTGGTCGAGGATGAAAAGGGCCGAGACCGCGAGCGGTATCCGATCGTCTACGGCGCCAGAATTAAGGTGAAGGACGGGGCGAAGGTATCCGTCGGCCAGGTGCTGGTCGAGTGGGACCCGTACACGTTCTCGATCCTCACCGACGAACTCGGCACGGTGCACTTCAAGGACATCATCCAGGGCGTGACCGTGCACGAGGAAGTAGACGAAGTAACTGGACTGTCACGCTTGATCATCGTGGACTCGCCGGACGAGAAAAAGCAGTCCGCGATCGAGATTCGCAACAAACAGGGCAAGACCGTGCGCAAGTACCACATGCCGTCGCATGCCCACCTCATGGTGGCCGATGGCGAGCCGGTGGCTGCGGGCGACGTGCTAGCAAAGATCCCGCGAGAGACAACCAAGACCAAGGACATCACGGGCGGGTTGCCGCGCGTGCAGGAGCTGTTCGAGGCGCGCAAGCCGCGTGACCCCGCCGTGATTTCTGAAATTGATGGCGTGGTGAAGGATGGCGGCGTCGCCAAGGGTCTACGCAAGCTCATCATTATTCCCGACGACACTTCCGAGGCGCGGGAGTACTTGCTGCCTCGTGGCGTACACGTCAACGTGCATGAGGGCGAACGGGTGCGGGCGGGCGAGCAACTCATGGACGGCCCGAGTAACCCGCACGATATCCTGCGGGTGCTGGGCGAGAAGGAACTGCAGAAGTATCTCGTCAACGAGATCCAGGAGGTCTACCGGCTGCAGGGCGTGCTTATCAACGACAAGCACATCGAGGTGGTGGCCCGGCAGATGATGCGCTGGGTGAAGATCGAAGACGTTGGGGATACTGAATTCTTGGTCGATGAGCAGGTGGACAAGTTTCGCTTCCTCAAGGAGAACGAGCGGGTCATCGGCGAGGAGGGCCGGCCGGCCACCGCGCAGCCGGTGCTGCTCGGCATCACCAAGGCATCGCTCTCCACTGACTCGTTTATTTCGGCCGCCTCTTTCCAGGAGACCACGCGTGTGCTGACCGAGGCGTCAATCTCGGGTCGAGTCGATCACCTCCGTGGCCTGAAGGAGAACGTGACGATGGGTCGCCTCATCCCGGCCGGAACGGGCTTCGAGTGGTATCGGCACGTTCGGATTCCTGGGGACGAACCGCCGCCGCCGCCGCCGCTGCCGGCTCTGAGCGACGACGATCTTGATCTCGAGCGCGATAACGATGGCGAGTACTCGTTCGATGCGGACGAGGCCCTCGGGTTCCGCGGCGGAGACGCCGAGTAGGCTAGGTGTCCTAGCTCAAGCCTGGTGTGTCAGGCTTTTCACTGATAGGGCTCGCTTCATGGATCAGGGGTTGGGGGAGACCCCGGCTCACCGGCCAGGAGCGGGCCCGTTTGCATGTACCGCGGTCATGACGGCGAGCCCGACCCCTTCTCGTCGCATGGCGTCTGACGGGTAGGTCTGGACGACACGAGCCCCTGAGGCACGGGGTCCTGTACCCGACCAGCGCTATTCGCGTCCGACCGGCGACTCACGAGGGTGAATCAACCGGGCCGGGTGGTCTGCTAATGGACCAGGAAGGGCACGGAGATCTCAGTGCGCTCCCACCGCAGTACCAGGCTTCCGCCGGCCGGTGTATCGACGACGGCGATGGTGAACTGTTCCACCGGGGCCGCTAGGCTTTCCATCTTGACGTCAACCGTCCCCAAGTCCTTGGCCGGATCGTGCTCCAGCCCCGTCTGGCCGGTTTCCGTGTTGATGACCAGTTTCCACTCCGTTGTGTCAGGCAGCGTGAAGAGCGTGTAGCTGCCGGCAGGTACGTGAACGCTGCCGAACATCAGGTCAGTGTCCGTGACCAGCGTGGTGGCCTCGTCGGCTCCTGTGCGCCAGAGCCGGCCGTACGGGACCAGGTCGCCCATGATGGTGCGCCCCTTCATGTAGGGACGCCCGTAGCTGACACTGATCATGGCCCCGTCAACGACGGCCGATGTCGTTTCGTGTGGGCTCGGGCGACCCTGCGCGTTCGCGGAGACGGTGGCCATCAGTAGGCCGAGCATGGAGACGATGGCGAGGCGAATCTGAGAAGTCATCCGGACATGCTATCTCAAGGTGTTCCCGTAGCCCAGCCGACTCGTCTCAGGGCTCACTGCACGTGGGCACGCGGAAACCACAATGGGTGTTAACACCATGACGACCGCGAAGAGACCGGCCGCAGCGAAGAACAGATCGCCGCCGAGCGACGGGTACAGGCCACCTCCGGCGACGAGCCCGTCGATGTTCGCCAAGCTGCTGGCGCTGGTAACCGCGCCCTGCACTGGGCGAGCGTCTGCGTGACCTGGAACAGGCGGGATGTTTCCGCGGCGTTCATCAGGACCTCCTGCAGTAATATCGACTGATCCGGTACCGATTTCGCATCGAAGTAGCCGGGTTCAATGAGGCTGCGCGCCTGCTGGCCGGCGGCGATGGCAAGCGGTTCGAACTCGGCATAGTCCTCCACGAATGCGTCCACAACCATCGGGTCGTCGCGCCACGATTCCACAGACACATGGCCGAGCGACAAATTGATGACCTGAATCCAGGTGGCGGAGCGAAGATCGCCTGTAAGTAGCTGTTGTACAAAGAGTAGTGGCCATAGCAGCAATGGGTCGCAATCGGCGCTGGCCTGGAGAGAGGGCGAAAAAGTCGACGCGTCCTTGGCTCTGGAGTGCAGCCCTTACAATTAATCGATGTCCCGCTGGTCCGGCGTGCTCGCGCCGATCGTTACGCCGTTTCTCGATGACGCACTCGACGAACCGGGCCTGCAGCGGAACATTGCCTGGTTGATGCGGACACCGCTAACGGGTCTCGTGGTGCTCGGTTCAAATGGCGAAGCGCCACATCTCGACGATGCCGAAGCGGATCGTGTCATCGCCGTGGCGCGTGACAGCGTGTCAGGAGATCGGGTGTTCATCGCCGGCACCGGACGCGAGTCGACCCGCGCCACCATTGCGGCGACCCGTCGCGCTGCCGCGCTTGGGGCTGACGCTGCCCTCGTGCGCACTCCGTCGTTCTTCACGGGAGAGATGACGAGCGATGTATTCGTTAAACACTACACGGCGGTAGCCGACGTCTCTCCGATTCCCGTCTTCCTGTACAACGTGACGATGTTCACCGGTGTCAATCTGCTGCCGGACGCCGTGGAGCGCCTGGCCAGCCACCCCAACATTGTCGGCATGAAGGAATCGGGCGGCGACATGGGAAAGATTGCCGAGTGCATTGCGCGGACGCCTGACGAGTTCGTGATGTATGCCGGATCAGCAGCCACGTACTTTCATGCGCTGTGCGCCGGGTGCAGTGGCGCTGTGCTCGCGGTGGCGAACGTGGTGCCCGATCTCTGCGTCGAGATCTGGCGTCTCGTGCGAGACCATCGAATAGATGACGCGAGACGTTTGCAGCGGCGCCTTGCGCCCCTGGCCCGCGCGGTCGGCACGGCTCACGGCGTGCCGGGCCTGAAAGCTGCGCTGGATGCCCTGGGGTACGCAGGAGGTGTCCCACGCCCACCGCTGCTCTCGGCGTCCACAGCGGCCGTCACCGAAATCCTGGCCCACCTTCTGGCCCTTGGGCTGGTGCCGGTCGTAGCGGAGGCTTTGCACGCGGAGCAGTAACCTGCGTAGGTCGCTCCAGTATTCACTTTCCCATTCACAACCTGTTCAGACCGAGCGCCCATGCCTACATTGCCATCCACCGAACGCATCCTTCTGGGTCCGGGTCCGAGCCTGATGACGCCCCGCGTCATGCGCGCGCTCGGCGCACCCATGCTCAGCCATCTCGACCCTGAGTTTGTCCCCCTGATGGACGACGTTCGTCTGGGCCTTCGCCGGTTGTTCCGGGCGGATGACGACGCCTTTACCATCGCCATGTCAGGAACCGGCACCTCAGGCATGGAGGCTGCTGTCGCCAACACGGTCCGCGATGGCACTCGCGTACTTGTGGTAACCGCTGGCTATTTCGCTGACCGACTGGCGCAAATGTGCGAGCGATACGGCGCACGCGTCCGGCGGCTCGATGTCGAGTGGGGCCGCGCCTGTGACCCGGATGCGCTGAGGCGGGCGCTCGCAACAGAGGGCACCGACATCGTGGCATTCGTCCATGCGGAAACATCGACGGGTGTACGGAATCCCGTGGCAGAACTCGCCGCAGTGGCGCGTGAGCATGGGGCCCTGACTATCGCCGACATGGTCACGTCGCTCGGTGGGCACCCTGTGGAGATGTCGCAGTGGGGCATTGACGTCGCCTACTCGTGTACGCAGAAGTGCATCGGCGCGCCATCCGGCTTGGCCCCGATCGCCGTGTCGGGTGCCGCGCGGTCGCGCCTGATGGCGTCCGACTCGCCGCGTTGCCGAAGTTTTTACCTCGACCTTCGGCTCCTCGAGGACTACTGGATCAACCGCAAGTATCACCACACGATGTCGGCCTCGCTCATTTACGCGTTGCGTGAGGCGCTGTTGATGATCGACGAAGAGGGTCTGGCGGCACGCTGGGCTCGGCACGAGAGGCATCACGGTGCGTTCGCCAGGGGGCTCGAGGCCATGGGGTTGTCGTTGTTGCCGCCGCCGTCCGAGCGTCTCTGGACACTCAACGCCGTCCGTGTTCCTGAGGGCGTTGACGAGGCTGCCGTGCGGCGCGTCTTGCTGCAGACCTTCAACATCGAGATCGGCGCCGGCCTTGGACCGCTCGCCGGGAAGATCTGGCGGGTGGGACTAATGGGCGCGGGCTCGACGCCTCAGACCGTGATGCTGCTGCTCGCCGCGCTCGAGGCCAGCCTCAGCGCACAGGGTCATGCCGTTCCTCCAGGTGCGGGTGTCAGCGCGGCAGGCGCCGTGATGAGCTGAAGGCGAGTCCCAGGGGCATCGTCGTGGCGTTGATTCGTATTGCGAGCAAAGGCGTGGGCGGAATTGCGGCCGTGGTGTTCGCGTTTCTCGCGTACGACTACGTGATGCTACCGGACGTCCGCGCGCTCGCCACCACCAACCCGACGTCGACCGCTTTCATGGAACTGCGTGCCCGAGAGGCCGAGGCGCTTGGCCGCCCGCCGACCCACGAGCACCAGTGGGTGCCGCTTTCCCGTATCTCGCCCGTGCTCCGCCGCGCGGTGCTGGTGGCGGAGGACGACGCATTCTTCAACCATGACGGCGTTGACCTCCAGCAACTGCGAGAAACGATCGAGGCGAGGCTTGCCGGCGGCGCCGGGCTGCGGGGTGCCAGTACGATCACCCAGCAACTGGCCAAGAACCTGTACCTCACGCCCTCACGCAATCCGCTCCGCAAAATCCGGGAGCTCGTCATCGCGCGGCGTCTGGAAGCGGCGCTGTCCAAGACGCGCATCCTGGAGCTCTACCTGAACCTGATCGAGTGGGGCGACGGGGTCTGGGGAGCGGAGGCGGCCGCCCGCCGGCACTTCGGAATCCAGGCCTCGGAGATAGGTTCACGACAGGCCGCGCTGCTGGCAGGCGCCATCATCAATCCGAGGCGTTATAGCCCGGCGAACCCGCCGGCGCGGTTGCTTCGGCGACAGGAAATCATTCTCGCCAGGATGGGTGGTGTGAACAGTGCGATATCTCCGGGAGTTCCCGAGGTCGAATCGGCGGGTGCGGTGGGGCAAGATAACTCCGCTCGCGGTGACTAGCGCAGCCGCTTCGCTCCCACGAACCGCCGGTCCCAGTAGGGGACGTCGACGCGTTCCACGCGGACCACACCGCGCTCGCTTGGTGCGTGGACGAACTGGCCGTCGCTGATCATCATGCCCACATGTGACGGCCCCTTCGCCACGGTGGAGTAGAAGACGAGATCGCCTTCGCGCAGTTCGGAACGCTTGATGCTCGTGCCGACGTTGAACTGATCGCGAGCCTCACGTGGCAGCGCCACGCCGTGGCGCGCGAACACATACTGCACGAAGCCACTGCAATCGAAACCGGATGGGTCGCTGCCGCCCCACCGATATGGCGTTCCCCGCAGCGCCAGTGCCGTCTCGACGATCGCCTGGCCGTTCGGGATCGGTGGAGTGGCTGGCCGGACTGCGCCTGGAAACGGCCGCGGCACCGCCCCGGACGAGGTACATGCGGAGGTCAGTGTGGCCAGTAACACGACGAGGGCCCGAAGTGGCATCATCTCAGACTGAAGTGTAACGCTATTGTTTTCTGACTATTGCGACCTACGTTCCTTGACAGGTTTCACGGCGCGCGCGCATCATGAGAGCGGCGATGGAGCAGACGCTGCTACTGAACGCGTCGTACGAGCCGCTTAAGGTTGTCAACTGGCAAAAGGCGATCACGCTGTGGTGCCAGGGCAAGGTCGAAGTGATCGCGGTCCATGACCGCGAGATCAGAGCGGTTTCATTCAGTTTCAAGATGCCGTCCGTGATCCGCCTGTTGCGATTCGTGCGGATCAAGCGTCACTTCGACTACGTGCCGTTCTCTCGCGCGAATATCTACGCCAGGGATGAGCATACGTGCCAGTATTGCAACGAGGACTTTCCCACCCAGGAACTCACGTTCGATCACGTGGTGCCCGTCGCGTACGGAGGGCGGAAGGACTGGGAAAACATCGTCACCTGCTGCGTTCGGTGTAACCGGCGCAAGGGCGGGCGTACGCCGAGCGAAGCGGGGATGCGGCTCGTGCGCCATCCGCGTCGGCCCAACTCGGCGCCGGCCATCCGCATCACTATCGGGCTCCGGAACGCACCTGAGAGCTGGCGTGACTACCTCTACTGGAACGCCGAACTCAACGAGGCCTAGTTTAGTAGCAGCCCCTTATGAAACCAGTCCTTTCCTCCATCGAGCCTCTTCGAACGGTCGAGGGCGGACGCGTCGTGCTCAACGGATCGTTTCCGGCTCTGCACGCTCCACCAGATGTGACTGTTGGAGGTGTGTCAGTGCGCGTGACGACAGCGTCCGCGACGCGTCTGGCCGTGACGATTCCCTCGGGGCTCGAGGGTGGAGCGCTGCCGGTGCGCGTGGCCGGTGCCGTAGGTGATCCGGTCGTGCTGTCCGTCGGGCGCGTCTGGGCTAGCGGTTTACACCAGGTGGACAGCCCGGTCTTTGACGCGGCAGGAAGTCTATATGTGACCTACAGCGGCTCGCGAGGCCAGGAATCACCGGTTTCGATCTTTCGCGTCACGCGGCAAGGTGCCCGTGAGACGTACGCTACCGGCATCGTGAATGCCACGTCGGCGGCCATCGGACCTGACGGCGCGCTGTACATGTCGAGCCGGTTCGAGGGTGTCGTATATCGTGTGGCCGACGACGGGACACATGCCGCCGTCGCGTCCGAACTCGGTATCGCCTGCGGACTGGCCTTCGACGCACAGGGAGTGCTTTACGTGGGCGACCGGTCCGGCACGGTCTTCCGTGTGCGGGATGGCCACGCCGACGCGTTCGCCTCCTTGCCCGCCAGCGTGGCGGCGTTTCATCTGGCGATGAGCCCGTCTGGCGATCTCTTCGTGACGGGTCCCACGCTGGCTACCCGCGATCCGATCTACCGCATTACCACCGAGGGCGAGGTGTCCACGCTGCCGTGCCTCTTCGGGCGCCCTCAGGGCCTGGCGTTCGACGAGGGCGGTGCGCTCCACGTGGTGGAGGCACTGGCTGGATCGAGCGGCGTGTATCGCATCGCCGACGGCGTGACGCCGGAGTTGGTGGTATCGGGCCCGTCGCTCATTGGCCTCGCGTTTGGTCCGCGCGGACAGTTGGTGGTCACCTCGAACGAGACGGCCTACCGATTCGACTGAGAATCGGTCGTAGAGTGGCACCGGCGCAGCAACAGGAGAAGAGCGCCGGAGACCAATCACCCCGATGGATTAGAAGGCTGGTGCGTTGAGTCGGATCCGGACTAGGCCAGAAAAGGTCGTGATGTAGAGGCCCTTCCCATCGGCGTCGCCGAACGCGAGGTTCACGTTGCGTTCGTTGAGGATCGTGCCTAGGTGCGTACCTCCGGGCGACACGATCCAGAGTCCGCCTGCCCCGCCGAACCAGACGTTGCCGCGACGGTCCACCTTGATCCCGTCCGGGCTCCCAGGCTCGCTGAGCCCGGTGAGGTCAACGAAGACCGTTTCGTTACCGAACGTCCCATCCTCAAGCACGTCGTAACGCACGACCTTCCGGCTCGCCGCCACGTAGGCGTGTGCCTGATCCGGCGAGAGTGCGATGCCGTTAGCGAAGCCCCCCTGGACGTTCTTGGCCATGAGTGTCACCGCCCCGTCCTTCCAGCGGTAGACGCTGGGGGGTAACTCGTTGCCGCCGAGCACGCCGAGGTCCGTGAAGTAGATGGAGCCGTCTGCAGCCACGACCAGATCGTTGGGACCGCGGAGCCTCGCGCCCTCGAAGCGATCGGCCAGGACGGTGCGGCTGCCGTCCTTCTCGATTCGCACCAGCGCCCGGTCGCCGTGGGTGCACATCACGAGCCGTCCCTCTCGGTCGAGCGCGAGACCGTTGGACCCGAGCACCGCGACGTACAACCGACCGAGCTTGAACACCGCGCTATTGATGTTGATATCTCGGATGTTGCCTGTGAACCCAGACCGCTTGAGAAAGACCGATAGCGTCCCGTCCGGCGCCCACTTATACACGCGGTTGGCGGCCTGGTCGCTGAAGAGGAGGTACCCGGACTCTCCGTCCTTTACCCAGACGGGTCCTTCGGTGGCCCCGAAATAGTCCTCCTTGAGAATCTCGATTCTGGCGTCACTGGAAATGATGTCGTCGAGCGCCGGATCCAGTCGTACGACGGATCCCCGCGCAGCGTCCTGTCCTCCTGCGAAGAGCGAGACGGACAATACGATAGTCAGCGCGGCGATCGTCGCCGTTCGTGTTACGGCGACTCGCGATGCGTGGCCCGTACCTGCAGCGGGTCGCCGGCGTGGGCCGCTCGCGCAGCGAAGCGGATCTGTCATATGTCGATTACCTCGCGTGCCGCCCTGGCGCTGCAAGAGGCCTATGCTCGCGCTCGACCTTTGGTTTCTGGCCCACTTCGGCGATTCGGTTTCTACGCGTCGATTTGGGCTTGCTAGGGTGTCTTCGGGCTGAAGGCAAGAAGAACGTTGCCAGGCACGCCCCCGCGCGTCACCGAGTACCCCGAACTCATGTAGAGCACGCCGTCAACCACCACGGGCCCTGCCCCGTCGATGATCCCGCCCTTGGCCTTTAGCCCGTTAACGGTCGTGAACTCGCGTGCCGTGTCGTACTCCCAGATCACGGTGCCGTCCACCGTTGAGTAAGCTCGCATGATGCCGCTGGTCGCGCCGGAGAACACTGCGCCAGGGATGGCGGTGA
>Ga0302135_10000707_pt1 | contig 20197 bp, 17 predicted proteins | sample CBN3_surface_MG_FD_203119 | JGI IMG/M metagenome (GOLD analysis project Ga0302135, IMG submission 203119) | Marine microbial communities from Western Arctic Ocean, Canada - CBN3_32.1 | ecosystem: Environmental > Aquatic > Marine > Oceanic | place: Canada: Western Arctic Ocean | collected...
TCCCGAGCACTGCGCCGGCTTCGTCCTGCGCGGCGTCTTCTTGGGCAGGCAACGCGAGCTTGACTGGTTTATCCACGGCATGGGCACGGTGTTCCCCGAGGCCCGGCGCGACTTCACCGGCTTTCTGCCCGCCGACGAGCGGAGCGACCTGGCCGACGCCTACCACCGCCGTCTCACCGATCCCGACCCGGCGGTCCACCTGCCGGCGGCGCGCGCCTGGGGACGCTATGAGGCAGCGTGTTCGGTCCTTGTGCCCAAGTCCGCCGGCGGCGGGGCGTCCCTGGCCATGGCGCGTATCGAGTCCCACTACTTCAAGCACCGCATGTTCATGGCCGAGAACCATCTGCTCGACAACCTGGATCAGGTCCGTCACCTGCCAGCGGCGATCGTTCAGGGACGCTACGACATGGTCTGTCCCATCGTCAGCGCCGACGAACTGGCCCAAGCCTGGCCCGGCGCCGACTTGACCATCGTGCCCGACGCCGGCCACGCGGCCATGGAACCGGGCATCCGAGCCGCCCTGGTCGCCGCCACCGAGAGGTTTAAGTCGTAGACTCGGTTTCGCTCACGGCAGCGGACCTTAGCGTCCGCGCCTGCGCGGGCGCGCCGGACAGCCGGCGGGCCGCGGTCGCGGCCTTTAACGAAACCGACAAACCTGCCGGGCGGGCAAAAACCTTGAAAGATACCGCCCGTGCCGTAAGATGCGCGCCCTCAAGGGTTTCTCTCGGGGACGCCGACATCATGGCTGGACATTATTTGCGCGCCGCCCTGATTTTTGCTTGCGTGGTGGCCTTCGCGGCGCCGCAAGGGGCCCGCGCCGACGACCCCGATTTCTTGTCGTTCGGCGGCGGATATTTCGACTGGAACCGCCAGAAGAGCCCGGCGGCGGAGTTCCGCTTCGAATACCGATCCGACCAGAAGTTCTGGGTCTTCAAGCCCCTGGGCGGCCTGATGGCGACCTCGGACGGCGCCGTCTACGCTTACGCCGGCGTCGGCATCGATGTCTTCTTCGGCCGCCGCTTCGTCGTCACGCCGAGCTTCGCGCCGGGTTACTACCACAAGGGCAGCGGCCTGGAATTAGGCCACGAGTTGGAGTTCCGCTCGCAGATCGAGTTCGCCTACCGCTTCGACGACCGCTCGCGCCTGGGTGTGGCCGTCTCGCACATGTCGAATGCCTCGATCGGCGACACCAACCCGGGCACCGAATCGGCGATCCTCTATTACTCGGTCCCGTTCTCAAAGCTGTTCGGTGACTGAAGGGCGCCCGTAGCTCAGTCGGATAGAGCACCAGATTCCTAATCTGGGGGTCGTGGGTTCGAATCCCGCCGGGCGCACCACTCCTGTACAAAACTGGGCACCAATGGATCAGATGTTTTGTCGTGGTTTGCGGCCGCTGCCATGAGTGCCAGATCAAATCCGGATATCCTGATTTCTTCTTCGCCTACATCCACGCGCTCAACAAAAATCTGTAAGTAGGCTTGCGGAAGGCCGGTTTGCCGTCCATCAACTGAGCTCTCACGGCCTTGGAGAAGCCCTCCAGATCGTGCTGCGTTAGATTTTGGATGGGCTGGTTCAAGCGATTCTCCTTCATAGCCATGAGACGGATTAATCGCTCGTGCTCCTGTTCGAGCTTGGATTGCCGTTTGGTAAGTGAGTTGGTTACAGCAAGGCTTCCAACTTCGATCGCCTCGTAGAACCGGTCAATCTTCGATTCGATCTGCCGTTTCTCAGCCTTGAGTACATTGAGTTCGGCCATTTGACGATGCTGTGTGGACGAACCACGGCTGATCAGGGCTCGCATCACCGACTTCAAGCGCGTGGGCTCCAACACCTTGGCGCACAGTTGCTCGATCACTAGACCGTCAAGGACAGGCATCGGTATCGTGCGGCCTTTGCAGGCGGACGTACCTAGGTCTGCTCGCCTGGCGCAGGTGTAATAGCGGTAGGCACCACTCTTCCCTGTTCTTAGACGCAGCGGTCCGCCACAGTTGCCACAATGCGCAATGCCCGTCATGAGAGCGGCGCTGTTCACTTGCCGGGGTGGAGTCTTCCTCGGGTTACGCTGCGCTAGCTGCTGCTGAACTGCATTGAATGCGTTCTCGTCGACTATGCAGGGAACGTCCATCTCGACCCATTCGTCACGCGGCTTCAGTCTCCGTGTGTGGCTGTCGGTACGATTGAAGTAATGCTTTCCCATATAGGTGGTCCGCCGCAGCATCTTCTGTACAACCTGAATGCTGAAGCGATTGCCATTGCGGTTACGTAGTTCTGCGCCGTTTAAGTAGCTGACCAAGCCCTTGATCCCCATAGGACCGCTGGTGCCATCACCGTGCAGGTAGAGACGGAATGCCATATGCACAACCTCGGCTTCCTCCGACACGATCTCAAGGCGTCTCTTGCTCTTGTCACCTCGACGCTCAGCTTCTACTGCACAGTATCCGTAGGGTGGTTGTGATCCGTTCCAGAACCGGTTTCGGGCGTTTTCTTTCATGGCCCGTAGGGTGTGTTTAGCGTTCTCCGCACTTTGATGTTCGTCGACGGCGGATATGATGTGGCGCATCATTTTGCCATTTGGATCATCGGCAAAGTCCTGAGTTACCGATAACACTGCGACACTGTGTTTCTTCAATGTCCGCTCATGCAGTCCTGAATCAAGAGCGTTCCTAGCAAAGCGCGATAGGCTGTGGACGATGATTGCGTCGAAGGGGTGCTCGTCAGAACATGCCTGCGTGATCATAGACTGGAAGATCGGTCGCTTGTCGGAGGTGGCGCTGGCTCCAGGTTCTACAAACTCCTGCACAGCCTCAAAGCCGTGCTGCTCGGCGTAACGCTTTGCCTGGGCCAGTTGATCGGGAATGGAGAGATCGTGTTCTGCCTGACGTGCGGTCGATACACGGGCGTACACAGCTGCTCGCTTCTGCATGTTATTCTCTCCCATGACGGTTCAGTTATCGTTCGCTGCTACCAGTTTGGTGATGATGTCGCGGAGGTAGGTTTCAAGGATATCAAGCTCACCTTCAACGATCTGCATGTGTTCGGGCAGATTGTCAGTAACTCGGGGCCAATTGTCATTTGCCGCCTTCAAGCGTTTCGAAAACTTGCCGGATGAAGCGCTCACGCTTTTCTCACATAAGTCATCTGTTGTCTTATATGGAAAAAAACTCACACCGCCAACCTCGCGAACACTTTTGTCAAGTTAATCGTAATCGCACTAGCCAAGCTGAACGGGTCGATGTCGTCTCGTTCTTTTCCCATTGACGTCAACGCAAACAGGTTAGGCTCGTTCTTGTTTAATCCCCAGTTGGTGAAATCTTTATTCCACGCGAACTGCAGCAAAATTGATTCTTTGCCTTTTAGCGCAGTCTTCCACTCAGCACGGTCTTGGTAATTGTCCATCGCCAGCGCAAAGTCACCGATCACCGGGACGGGAACCCTGTAGCGCGCGATCTCAGCCAAGATCGCTGCCCGCCGAACCTCTTCAACCGAATAGCGGCGACTAACCCCCGTACCGGTTTTCTTCCCGTCCACGGGCTGTAGCAGGTCGCACGCCGTCCAATGACGGACCTTACGCATGAACTGCTCAAGCTCGTGCTCCGGCACGGCGGGGTAAATCAGCCGCGCTAGCTGTTTGAGGGAGTAAGTTTGATTGGTCATAACCATATAAGACATCAATTGTCCCATTTTATGCACGAGATTACTTCCCTGTGGCAAGACGTTTATCTACCTCGTTACGTTACGTAACGAGAAACGCTCCTCTCGGCCCGTATATGTAACGAGAGGGTTTGGAGACAGATTCAGTCCGATACGTAACGAGTCAAATATTATGACAACGCAATTACGCCGATGCGTTGACATCTGCGATGGTGAATCATGTCCGCTCGTGGGCTAATAGCGGACACTTACCGATGCCGCCAGTTGCATCCTCTTTTTGGCGCAAAGCAGAAGTAAATCACCAAGTGGCTGAACATCTACTAATATCCTGAAGCGGACATGAGGACTCAGAGCAAATGCCGGGTACAATCTACGATGTGGTACGTCCCGACGGCAATTTAATGAACAAGTATTAGGCAAACTTAGAGCTAACTAGATCCTTCAAACGATTTGCAACGACCGGGCACACTTCTTCAACCTTACCGTCGGCGAGGGCCGAGGTCTGATCGGTCCGAAGTGGCGGTAGGCGCCAGACTTTGACCTTCAGCTTCAGCAGGTCTCCAAGTTGCTGACAGATCAATTCACCTTCGCGCTTTGCATTCGCATATTCCGCAAATCCTGGAGGCGCCGACTCAACAAACGTGCTGGATACGAAAACAAACACCGGCTCTTGGTCCGCACAGGCAGCAAAGCGGCGCAACACCAGCTCCAGCCCAGCGACGTAGTATCGCTGAAATCGGCGATATAGCGTGCCGTCGAACCCGCCTACCCCACCTTTCCTGATCGGAGGGCTCGCAAGGAAGAAAGCGTGCGTAAATTGCCGTCCCACCAAATCCGGCGAAGAACCCAACAGGTCCCAGCGCATGTTGGATGCCATTTTCGGTTCCACGCGGTTGATATCTGCCACGACCCGGGCTGCATCTTCAGCGCCGGACGCGTAGGTCAGCGTGCATCGCCCGCCACCAGCCGCAAAGCCTTTAGCGATAACTTCACCAATTCCTCGGGAGCCACCGACCACCAATGCGTGTTTGCCCTCAAACAGCCCGTACGGTACGAGTTCCATCACCTCCGCCATCGGCATCTGTTCAGCGGGCGCCGGCCTGACCAGGCAATCGACGCGACCAAAAACTCCGCCAGAGAGCTTGAGTGAAAGAAACTTGAACCGCGGATCGAAACTGGCTGTCTTGTACGCAATGTCGCCAGGCGCCCTGGCGTTTTGTGCGAAATCAATGTCGAAGCCAACGAGTGCCGAATGCAGGCCTGGGCATTCCATGCCGACGAGTCGGCTGAGAGCTGCCAGCATTTGACACTGTGCCCGGTCAAACCCAGCCAAGCCCCGGAAAAGCTCGCCCGGCTGAAACTCCAACGGACTAATAGTGCCGCTACACTGTGATAGTTCTGCTTCTCGCCGCTCGTGGCAAATTTGAGGATGTCGCGGCTTCCGTTCGCCAGAGTCGGATCGTTCAGATTGCCCATTGAGCGCGGAATGTGCGGCTCTCGTTTCTATGCGGAACGAGGCGCAAAGATCGCTACCGCAGCGAACGACTGCGCGCCATAATCCAGCGTCGCGATGCAACACGATCCGCGCCCGTGTGCCAACACGGACCGGCGCCTTGAGCGAACCGGCAATCGATTTAATGGATGAGCAATCAGGCAACGCTTCACGCAGGCATGCAAGCGCCCAAAGCGTCACCAACATGCCATGCGCTACGCGTTCGCCATATAGCAACCGACGCGCTGCGATGCGGTCGATATGTATTGGGTTGGTATCCTCAGAGAATCTTGCAAACCGTTCGACCAAGCGAACTCCAAACCGCAGTTCCGCAGTCAGTTCCCGGGTCGCTTCCTCCCGCCTGCTCATTATCTTCACGCGGGGTTCAGCATCATCTGCCGTTCAGAGCTATGAAGTGCGTCTGAGGCTGAAATCCGTCGAGAGCGAGCTGCCAGCAACCTTCCCCGTCCTCGGTAAACCCGAGCCGTTGATAGTGATCGGCGACAAGTCCGTTTCTCGGCCCAGCAACGTAGCGACCTTCCAGACGGACAGCGCCCGCCGCCGCGCTGATTTCCGCCAAGTGATTGAGCAAGGCTGTCTCGACGCCGCGGCCAATGACACGACAGCTCATCACCCAGCAATCGATCAACAGCCCGCTATTTTCATAGTGGCCGATCAGGGCCAGGATGCGCCCGTGATCGCCGAAACGGTCAACGAGCGAGGCGCCTACCATGACATGATCCGCCGCCAGCATTTCCTGAAGTTCAGATTCAGTATAGCGGCACAGCGTGAGATTGAATTGATTGGTCTTGTTGATCAACGACGCAAAGCGTGTATCGACTGTAGCATCGAACGTGAGCCGCATATCGAGTGACTGCAGGAACTCTTCCAGGGTTCTTGTTTGTGTTCGAGCCTTCCGGCGCATGGCTTCTGCTCTATACATACCTGTACGACGTAGATCCTCTTCTGAAATCGACAAAGTCTCAAAGAACCCGCAGGACGTTAATGTGCGCGCCATACCCGCCGGATCGTCTGGAGGTTCAAGCACCGCGACCATTGGAAGGACATCGCGAACCAGTGCACGTTCTGCCGGATTGTCATCGAGAAACACTGCAGCATCGAGACTTAAACCAAGGGACTCGCATATGTCCCGTATGTTGGATGGCTTGTCCGACCAGTTGACCGCGATCGACGCAAAATCTTCCTCATTTAGAACCATACCAGGGTGCGACCGAATCGCCTCGCGAGCGATCGCTTCCTCATTCTTGGAGCAAACCGCGAGAATGATGCCACGGTTCCTTAGCGCTTTCGCCGCTTGTTGCACCAGGCTGAAAGACTCGCCTTCAGCATCACCCGGACCCAACCGCAATCCCTTGAGGCCGTCATCACCGACGACACCGCCCCAGAGCGTATTGTCTAGGTCGAGGATCAATAATTTTCGCGAACGCCCTCGTAGTGCCCCCAGTAAGCGAGCAACCGCATCACCATAGCGCGGCAAAAATATTGGGTTGAACGGCAGCTTCGCTAAGGCCCAAGTACGGGAGTCATGCCAATGCTCCAGTCCTACGGCGGCCGCCAACCCGGAAACGTCAAGCAGTGCTATATCCGGAGCTTCTGCAAGCTCACAAATTCGGGTGTTCAGTTTGTTCGACAGCATCGTCGCTGTCTCTGGCCGCATGGCGTCAAACGAGCCATAGACACGATCCGGGGGTGGAGCAATGGTTTGCAGAATTAAGGTCTGGCCCTTGCCGCGGAGCGCCGTGATTAGCGACTCGAGCTCGTCAACTGCGGTCTCAAGTGCGTCATCATCGGCCACAAGGGCGGGGAAATAGTGACGATAGTCCAAGGCCAGCAGGACGGCATCGGCACCATGAACAGGGTCATCGGCATCGCTCGCGGCCTGAAACGAAACCCCAAACGGCGCGCATTCGACGTTGACCCGCAGGCCATAACGCACGCCGGAGCCGGCGATCGGCGCAGCCAGGTAATCCGTTGTGGCGTTGCTCAACACGTGGAGGTCGAGGGTCACCAGGGATGATGTTGAAGAATCGCCTACCAGGCGGCTCAGCCGGTTGAGCCGGATTTCCGTGTGTCGATAGAGACCCATTGCCACCAGAGCGGCTGCAACATCCTCGCCTTCGCGCACCGCGATCTCGATCGCCTTGCATCGTTCGCGAAAATCGTCCGGTGGCTCGGGCAGCCAGTCCAGAGAGTCAGTCGTAACCATCAACTCTTCAACTTCGATTCGATGCAATCAGCCAGATCACCGACAACCAACATATCCACCACTTCAGCGGTCGAGAACCGGATGCCAAAAACCTCCTCAACTGCCAAAACCAGTCGGATGTGCTGAACGCTGTCCCATTCCTCGACATATTCCGCCGAGGTATCGCGTGAAATCGTCAGATCATCGTTCTCGAACACGTCCCTAATCACTGCGACAAGGAGCGGCATGATCTCGATATCATTCATAGACAAGCCGCATTGCTGTATCCTTCGATGGCGCTATCAGAGACGTTCGTGGAATTGTTCAATCTCTATCTGATCAGAGGCAATACTGCCACACACTACTGGGCCAAGGCCTCCGTTATCTGCCGACGTAGTTCACGTCCATAGAGCGCCGTCCATCCTGGTCTACGCAAATGTTCGGGATCTTTGAAGGCATGGTCTGGGTAGCTTAGATCGACGTTGAAATCATAAAACTCGATGCCCGCACAAGCGCGATCATGCAGGGTCGTGATTGACGTTTGGAAAGCCAGCAATTGCGATTGCCGACGCCAACCTTCGTAGACGCTTTCCGGTGTCGGTGCCCAAGCAAGCACAAGCCGCGCGCCAGAGCCCCGGGCCTCCTGGCACAAATCAGCCATCGCCTGAGCCGCTGCCGGACCAAGCACCAAGGCATGATCTAACCGGCCTAAGAGCGCAGAAGGGGCGACGAATCGGCCCTCCTCACCCTCGAGTTCAACGATGACGTCGGTTTTGTGGAGTCCGTCTGTTGCCGGCCGCGACGGGCTAACCGCCCTGGCAGCCCAGAACAATGGTTGCGCCACACGCTGCTTCGCGTCGAAGATCGCAGTTGTCCGGTTCCTTTGGTCGTATTCCGGGACGTGCTTGCGGAGCCACGAACGTTCATCGGGGCTTTTGAAGACTGACCCTACGAAAAAATCGAATGAATCTACTGGCACATATGTGATGGACTCCGGTGTTACGGCCACATAGATCAATCGGGGAGGTGCATTTCGCGCCAGATATCGTGTCAACACAAATTTCATGCCGATCACGCCACTGGAGCGATTGTCGGTCAGGTTGGCAACAGAAGGCCCGATATCATGCCAGTCGACGACGGTCTTTGTGACGCTGTCACCCATGACTACGACGTCTGCGTCGATGGTATGGGTTTCTATGCGCGTGATCAGGTAATCCATCGGATGCCGTTGCAGCGGAACGTTTTTCAAACTCAGTGCAACGATCTCGAACAACCCGGTTACGGTGAGGCAGGCAATCAGTAGCCGCCCTACAAAACGCAGTTGTAACGTCGAGGTTTGCGATGCTTCGGTCAATTCTAGGCTCGCTCCATTGTTTCAGCGTCCGTCAATCGCCTGCGTCGAATCAAAATTGGAAATATATGAAGGTTTGCGGCTGATCAAGCTGACCAAGCGCCAGCAGGGCAACAAAGGCGGTCGCAAAGGCGGTCGTCCAGTTGAGTTTCACTTTGTCCGGGCCGCTAGCGGGATCTGGCAAGCCAAGGGACAAGATGCCCAGCACCAACAAGCCGAAAGCAAGTTGCAACGTGTCCGTACCCGAGGGAAATAGAAGTAGCGGCTGAATAGGGGCGCCGAGAAAAGTTCCTACTCCCGAAAGCCAGGGGGGTAAAACGAACCCCGCTGGATCGACCATGCGCCAAAGATAGTCATTCGCGATTTCCAGTGTGCCAGAGCGGAAATACACGAAGGCTATGCACATCCCGACCATCGTCAAAGGCCAGCTGATGAAGCGCGGCGGCGCAGGCAGCTGAGCCAGTCGCCAAAGATGGTTTACGATAAGAAATATCGCAATCGAAACACCAAACATGACGAAGGACCACGATGCGCCATGCCAAAGGCCAGAAATAGCGAAGGTAATGAGGATCGGCCAGGCAACTGTCATTAGGAAGCGCATCGGTTGGGTAATGCGACCAAACCGCCGCGCGGCCGCCAGCGAGACCGGTGTGAAGATATGGGTCATGAAGAACCGGGTCATCGTTATGTGCCAGGCCCTCCAGAAACCGATCATAGTGCTTTGCCGGTACGGCCTCGCGAAGTTGGCCGGCAGGCGAAACCCAAACATCAAGCCGAGTCCCACTGCCATGTCTGAATAACCGGAAAAATCGAAATATAGTTGCAGCATGAATGCCACTGCTCCAGCCCAAGCTTCCAGCATCGTAATGTCAAGGTGACGGATAAAGGCAATATCGGCGTAGACCCCGATGGGGTCCGCCAGGACGACTTTTTTGAACAGCCCCAACGAAAAGATGACCAGGCCGATCGCGAGCCATTCCATTGCGCTGTTATGCGTTTCTCGCCGTGCTGTGATCTGATCGCGCATCTCGCGGTGGAGAACGATCGGTCCTGCTATAAGTTGCGGAAAGAAGCTGACGAAGAAGATATAGTCCATAATACGGCCTGGCGACGTCGTCCCGTTCCGTACGCTCACCAGAAAGGCGATCTGCTGGAAGGTAAAGAATGATATGGCGAGCGGTATGAAGAGGGTGCCTGCCCCCCATTCTTCACCGACCAAATTGCCGATCGTATCGAGGAAGAATAGTCGATATTTGTAATAACCTAGAACCAGTAAATTCGCGGCGATCGCGGCGGCCAGAAACAGGCTTCCATACCGTCGACCGAGTACCGTCGCCACACCATAATTTCCCAGGATGGAGCCGATCAGCAAGGCAAGGAAGGGAACGTCCCACCAGCCATAGAAAACGAAGGACGAAAGTGTGAGTAGTACGAGACCAGCGGACCCGCCAAGGACTCGGTGGCTTACATGATACAGCAGCAATACTATGGGCAGGAACGCGAAGACAAACTCAGGACTAGCAAAAAGCATAGGTGCAGGCTTTCACAACATGCCTGGAGAATGCGCACTTCAAGGCAGACTTCGGGCTATTTTCGATGGGATTATCGCATTAGTCGTTGGATTTAGCACTCCACTACATCTAATTTGTTCTGTAGTTGAATTGCTAGTTCTTTGGAACTTTAAAGATAGAGTTTGCGGATCCATCTTTAGAGAGTTTCGGAATCTCAATCCAATATTTTTGATGTCTAATTTGGGTCATTAGCGGACGTTCGAGTACTGGGTAGTGCATGACTGCCTTAGGCTGGTAGGCAGACGCTCCACCACCGCGCGATGACGGTCCGCTTATTGCTTTTAGCAGACGTTAGACTCGGATTTAGCTCCCCTTATTCATCGCCGACAGCATTGGTCGTGGTCGTGGTGGTCGAACAAGCATATTGGCACTTCCACGAACAATGCCATCTCCAGGTGCTGTGGACGGAGTGATAAACATCTGACCGGTATTGATAAGGTATCCGGCTTCATGCACAAACCGTGCGTCTGAAGGGATGCAGGCCATGATAGGCCGTTCATCGGGACCGTAGAGCTACGTATGGGCTGCGCCGATGAAAGCATATGGATTATTTGTCGTACCCGGCGCGCTGACGTCGTCAAGGAACGCGTTGAGAGTTTCGCCTTTTCGCCGTACGCGCAGGGCGTAGAACAAAAGATCCGGCTGCCCAAAACGCCGTGCTTCCCAACCCAGTCAGAGCCTTGGCAATATTGTCAATGACAATCAACCCCCGGCGACAGCCTACACTGACCGATCAATTCGACTCTCTTAATCTGATACTCGCCGGCTTCATCGCTATGGAGGGCTACGGCGAGTGCGATACCGTACACGAACAGGATTGCGAGGCCGAAAGCGAGTAGCTCGCCGAAGTTCCGCTTTAGTAGGATCATAAACAATTCTCTTAAGTTTCTAATTGCTCCGCATCAAATCAGTAGGCCTGGTTGAATGTTAGTGAATTGCACTCGCCCTTGCCATTGCATTATGACGGAAGGGAGTGAACACGCCGGCAGGTAACGACGGCAGTGTCGCCGACCGCCACGAGCTCTAATTGCCGAGGCCGTCGATTTGTCTGCGGTGCGAGCCATCTCAAATGGACGTTGAACTTCCGATTTTGCTACTTTCGGGCCAAAATCGCAGGGTTAGAAAGGATCGCTTGTAGCTATTCACGGACTCTGGTGAGTAGAACTGGCGGAACTACCATAATCATCCACGAGTTCTCTTATACATCATGTCCGGCGCACCACTCCTGTACAAAACTGGAAACCGTTGAATCAGATGTTTTGCCGTGGTTTGCCGTCGTCGCTTCCATGTACCAAGGTGGCAAGATCACATTGATTCAGATAGGCTTGATTTACACACTCACGAGGCGGCAAAGAGCGCGATGAAGCTGACGCCAGCGCAAATTAAACAGGTTGAAGAACAAACCGAATCGCGCCCGATTCCAGACGACGAACCGGTTGTCGCGCAGCTGATGGAGGCATTCGGAGAGCATACTTTTTACCTTCAAACCGATGGCTTACATATACTTGTCCATCACGCGGACCACGCCGCAGAAGGCCAGGTTGCGAATGTCGTAAGAGTGGCTCAATGGTCAGACGAGGAGGCCGATGCGCTTGTTCCACAGGAGCCAGAGCCGACTGATATGTATGTGGATTTGCTTTCGGGCCCAGCCGAGTCCGAGTCATAGTTGCGTATCTTTCAGGTTGGTACTTCGGGCGTGTTGGCATTTAGCCGCATGTTAGTCTCTTCGAAATGAGCTCGTTTGCTTATTATTTGGCTGCTGCATTTGCGGAAATTGCTGGCTCTTTTGCGTTCTGGACATGGCTGCGATTGGGCAAGTCCGCGCTCTGGTTGGTCCCCGGAAATAGCCTTGCTGGTGCTCTTTGTTTTTCTCCTAACGCGCGTTGATGCCATGTTTGCCGGTCGTGCCTACGCCGCGTATGGCGGTGTTTATATTGCATCTTCGCTGGTCTGGCTTTGGGTATTCGAGGGAGTGCGGCCAGACCGTTTGGATTTGATCGGTGCGGCAGTCTGCGTGTTAGGTGCGGGGCTCATCCTCCTTGGTCCAAGAGAAATGGTTTGAACAGAATTTATGCTGGAAAAGATCAATCATTGAGGACTGCTGAGATCGGAATATTGCGCAGACTTGTGGATCGGTAATGAATTCGCTGTATTGGCAGCGTGTTGATGCTATGCATTGGCAACAAACCCAAAGTACGTGAGGTCATGATGTCGGAAGACTTTAAACACAAAAATGTAGGTTTAGTGGCGGCAGTAATAGGATGTTCGGTCTTCGTGCTGGCATTTGTGGGTATGTTGCTAAATTTGGGCTAGCTCACTTCACGGTTGTTTGGCAGTCCTGTCCGACATGTTTTCTGTCATTTCCCAAAAAATTATAGATCTGCAAGCTAGTGCTTTGGTGACCTCGTTGAGGCGACACCGGTGCGATATAATTCCGTCAGTGCGTCGTTGTAGGTTGTCATCACGTCGAGATGGCGGGCATAGCCCAACAGCGTCATCGACTCTAAAACATCGACAACGACTATGGTTTCTTCCCGTTCTGTTTCCATCAGGCGCAGCGCCGTATCGAGCGTGTCTTTAGCTTCGAGCAAAGGCGGCAAGCGGCTGGTGATATCGCAAGCGGTAAGCTCCTCATCGCGTGATGTATCGAAGGCTAAGTCACCTAAGTCCTGTAACTCAATGATGCCATGCAGGACACCAGCCCCGTCAATGACACAGAGTTGGCCGAGCGGTGCTGTTTTTAGGCGTTCACGCAATGATGAAAGTTTTTCGGTGCGTTCAGCGGCAACATAATCCTTCCTCATGACGCCCTGGATGCTGATCGAGCGCAGCGCCTGTTGTTCACGACCACCCTTTACATCAAGCCCACGTTGGTCGAGTTGCCACGTGAAGAATGAAAATCCAAATCCATGATGAACGATAAGTGACGCAATGACGGTTGCGATCATAACGGCAATTGTCAGAGCATAGTCGCCTGTCAACTCGAAAATCACCATAATTGTCGCCTTTGGTGCCCCCAGAACCGCGCCGGCGACTGCACCCATGCCGACGATGGCGTAAGCTTCGCGGCCTGACGAGAGTTCGGGAAATGGAATTGTTGCGATGATGCCCCAAGCACCACCGAGCATCGCGCCCAGAAACAGCGAAGGGGAAAAAACACCACTGCCGAATCCGCAGCCGATACTGACAGCGCTTGCGATAAACTTGGCGGCGATCAAAGCGAGCAGCAGAGTTAGAGCAAGGTTGCCATGGAGCGCAGCATTTGTGGCGTTGTATCCGGTTCCAAATACTTGCGGAAAAACCAGAATAATCAGGCCGACAACGAACCCGCCGGCTGCCGGTCGCAGCACCGGCGGAACGGACGCCCGCTCAACGGTTTTCTCGACTATGCCGATGGAACGGATAAATAGGATGGCGATTATGGTGCAGGCAATGCCAAGCAGGGCAAAGGCGGGAAATTCCAAAAACGATGCGATGGTGTGGTCCAAAACAATAAACGCCGAAAAGTCACCGAAATAAATTCGGCTCACTATCGTGCCAATCACCGACGCAATCACGACCGGCGCAAATGTGCTTATTGCATAGTGACCAATAACAACTTCCAACGCAAAAAAGACACCTGCAATTGGCGCATTGAACGATGCTGCGATTGCCGCGGCAACGCTGCAGCCCAACAATGTTTGCGAAAGGGTAGCTCCAAGGTTTAGGGCTCGTGCAACAGCGGCGCTTAAAGCGACGCCCAGGTGGACAACGGGGCCTTCACGTCCGGCCGAGGCGCCCACACCCAGAGATAATGCATTTACTGCTACGGCGCCAAGTCCAGCTCGGAGGCCCAATTTACCGCCGTGGAGCGCACTCGCTTCGAGTGCATCGGCAACGCCTTCCAAGCGCCGGTCCGGCATGACAAACCGAGTAAGCAGTCCGGCTAGGAGGCCGCCGCTGGTTGTGTCCAGAAGAATGTGCGCTGAACTAAATCGAGGGCCTCACGAAAGATGATAGCGGCGTCTGCAGCCAGCACACCAAGGACCATGGCAAGGATGGAGAGGACGACTTGGTCATGGCGTATGAGCTGAACAAGCGCACCGCGAATACGTCGTAGGGCGGGCTTCTATATGGGCTCTCAATGTTGCTAGGCGCTATGACAGAAGACTAATTCATTTGTTTGAGGTGCGCGTCTATTTGTTTTTGCGAGTAACGGCTTCTGATGCTGTAGTCCGTTGCTATATTGACTTCGAATACTTGCGCATTTTGCCAATAATGGGGAGGTTATCAGAGCGAAACGAGAATTTGGTGTTTGGACGATGGATGATACGACGATACTAGACCTTAAAGAAATCGACACTCTCGTTCGCCGGGTGTTACTTGCGAGCGGTGCGAATGCAGAAACCGCTGAAGTAATAGCTGAGGTTATTATGTCGGCCGAGCGCGATGGGCCAAAGAGCCATGGGCTCGCGGGACTGCCCAGTTATGCGATGTCGATTAGAGATGGCTGGGCGGATGGTTGCGCCGATCCATATATTGAGGTTCGTGCTGCCTCGGCCATTCATGTCGATGGTGCCAATGGCTATGCCCAGATCGCGATGCGACGCATCCGTAGTCAGGCTGTAGAGATGGCGCGTCTCAACGGATGTGCCGTTCTGGCGCTGCGCAATATCCATCACATCGGGCCTTTGGGTCCGGACATAGAGCCTTTTGCCGATCAAGGTTTGTGCGCGCTCGCGTTTGTCAATTCGGCAGCGCTTCTGGTTCCGTGGCAAGGTGATACCGCTGCGTTTGGGACGAACCCAATGGCCTTTGCGTGCCCCCGCCCAGACGGTTCGCCCATCGTTTGGGATCAGGCCTCAAGTGTATTTTCATTTGCGAGCATCGGTCAGACGAGGGCGCAGGGCGAGACGCTCAGCGACGTTGCCGGACTCGATCTGGATGGTGTTCCAACTCGCGATCCAGCGAAAATCCTAGATGCCAGGCGGTTGCTGCCTTTTGCACAGCATAAAGGGACGGCAATTGCGTTGATGGTAGAAATATTGGCCGCCGCGCTAACCGGTGGGACCTTAGGGGTGCAAGAGAGACCGGACGACGAGCCAAAATCCGCATCGAAGGACTGTGGTCAACTCGTGATCGTGTTGGACCCCGACCTTATCGGCGGTCATAGTTTTGCGGAGAGTATATTGCCGTTGCTCGAGGCGTTGTCCGATAACGGCGCATCGCGCATTCCGGGCGACGGTCGGCTGGCCCGTCGCGCGCACGCGGAGGCAGCAGGGGTGGATGTGGATGCTGGCTTGCTGCGAAAAATTGAAGACCTCATGGCATAGTCCAAGTCGTCAGTTGACGTGGCCATGAATTTCTTTATTTAGTTGAGGCAGATCACCGTCATTCTAGTGAAATTTTAGTTGTTTTTCGAGACAATAAGCCACGGGCTGGTCTGCGCGGCCTAGGTATTAATGGTTGCGACGTTACGCAAATAGAAATTCAGAAGTGGAGTCGATATGAGCTACGACTTGGTCGTTAAGAATGGAATGCTGATCGATGGATCGGGTATGCCACGGTACCGGGCTGACATTGGCGTAAGTTCTGGAAAAATTGCGACGATTGGGCGCATTTCTGAACCGGCGGATGAGACGATTGACGCGGATGGCCATGTGGTCACACCTGGATTTGTCGATGGACATACACATATGGATGCCCAGATTTTTTGGGATCCGCTTGGGACGTCTTCCTGTTACCACGGCGTCACTACAGTCGTGATGGGGAACTGTGGATTTACGCTTGCGCCGTGTCGTGAGGCGGAGGCAGATTTTGTGTTTCGCAATCTAGAGCGTGCTGAGGATATTGCCCGGGAGGCATTACTCGCCGGTATCGACTGGGGTTGGGAAACCTTTCCTGAATACCTGAATGTGCTTGATACGTTGCCTAAGGGCATCAATTACAGCGGCTATATCGGACACTCGGCGCTGCGCACTTACGTGATGGGTGAACGTGCGTTCGAGGAGCATGCGAGCGAGGCCGACCTCATAGCGATGTCCCAGCACGTCAAGGACGCTCTCGATGCAGGCGCCATGGGGTTTTCGACGTCACGCAGCCAAGCTCACAAGACGTCCGATGATCGTCCAGTTGCTAGTCGAGTCGCAGATTGGAGCGAAGTCGAGACGATTGCTCGAGCAATGGCGGAGCGGAATGCGGGTATCCTGCAGATCTCCGTTGATGTGCGGGGGACACCGGAAGAGGTAAGGGACAGATATGGCCAACTGAAGACGCTTTCGATCGAGAGTGGGCGGCCGGTTACATTTGGTATGTTCAGTATGCGCGACGTGCCCACAGACTGGCGGTATTGCCTGGATCTATTCGAAACTTCGGCTTCGGAAGGTGCCCGGATGTTTGGTCAGGTGCACACCCGTGAGCTAAGTATTATGCTGTCGTTTGAGACGCGGTTGCCATTTGATAAGTGGGATGTGTGGCGTGATATCAGGGCGCTTCCCCTCAAAGAGCAGAAGCGAGTTCTTGGCGATCCAGACACAAAGAAAAAGCTGATCGCGGCCGCGAATAGACCATATGACGGACCACAAATGATTGGTCCAGACGCCCGCCCACCCGATTGGGATCGGATGTTTGTCTTGGACAAAATTGAAGGCCCCCATCAAACGATGTCTGACATGGCTCGCGGGCGCGGTGTCGATCCGGTTGAGTTGATGATCGATCTGGCGCTCGAAAACGATATGAAGATTTTCTTTCGCCAACCGATTGCCAACGAAGATCAAGATCACGCGCTGGAGATGATGAAGCACCCGCGGTCAGTTGTAACATTTTCAGATGCAGGCGCGCATGTTTCGCAAATTATGGATAACTCGTTGCAGACTCATCTTCTTGGTCACTGGGTGCGTGAGAAACAAGCGTTCACACTCGAGGAGGCTGTTCGCCTTATTACCCATGATACCGCAACCCATTGGGGCTTCTACGACCGTGGCCTTATCCGTGAGGGAATGGCTGCCGACATCGTTGTCTTCGATCCTGATACGGTTGGCGCCAACATGCCGGTGGTACTGGCCGATTTGCCGGCGGGCGCAAAACGTCTCAAACAAACGTCGATCGGTATCCTTGCGACCATCGTCAACGGCAAAATAGTTCTCAAAAACAATATTCACACCGGTGCGTATCCCGGCAGGGTGTTGCGCGGGCCTTTGGCAACAGCCTAAGCGTCCTTACAAGGAGTTGTCCCTGTCAAAAGGGCGCTGAACCCGAAGTACCGTCGCTCGTGTCATTCGACGTTTGCTGGTTTTGATGTTTGACTGACAATTCAACACGATTAATGGACAGTGAGCGTTACTCTCTTTGAGATTACTGGAGGTAGGGGACTATGCATACGACAGCTGCAGATATTCTTGGTAAGGGCGCGATTGAGGCTCTTTTTCAGCCCATCGAGGAGGCGCGCGGACTGCCGGGCAAAGCTTACACCAGTCAGGAGTTCTACGATCTGGAGCAGCAGGTACTGTTTCCGAAAACCTGGGTCGGTGTCGCCTTTGATACAGACGTGCCTGGGCCTGGCGATGCTATTCCAATAACCGCCTCTGGTTTGCCACTCATCATCGTGCGTGATCGCAAGGGCGAGGTGCGCGCATTCCACAACGTGTGCCGCCACAGAGCGACTATCATTTTGCAGAAACCCGAGACGGGGCTGTCGAATTTGCAGTGCCCTTATCACGCTTGGACGTGGGATCTTGAGGGCAATCTGAAGGCAACACCATATTTTGATGGCACACCGAATTCCGAGAATTTTCAGGTTGACCGTAAGGAAAACGGTTTGGTTCCGGTGCGCTGTGGTGTTTGGAACCACGTTGTGTTCATCAATCTTGAAGGTAACGCGCTGCCGCTGGAGGAGTATGTGGCGCCGGCAGCCGAGCAGTATTCCTGCTTTGATCTCGACGCTATGAAATTGGGGCACCGGATCGAGTGGGAATATGACGCGAATTGGAAGCTCGTTAACGACAACTGGGAAAATTATCACAATACCTGGATCCACGCAGGAATCTTCGACAAGATGTCGGACGAAGTGAATGTGGACACGGGCGAGCTCTATACGGATCAGCTTGGTGTTGGTTCGGTCATCACACTTGCTGGCAACGATAAACGCCCGCCTGATGCACGAAAGCCAAAGGGCCCAGGACCAAAGATGCCGTTGCCGGTTCCGTTGAGGCCGGGAGCAAAGCGCGGCGGCGGCAGCAATGCGATCCTTCCCAACACAACGGTGTCGTGGGGCGGTCCAACCTATGCTCCGTGTATCTATACGCCGGTAGGGCCTAACCGAACACGCGCGAGGATGGCTTTCTATTTTGCCGGCGATGCAGCCACAGGTGACAAATACGCCGAGGCACGCGATGAATCTCTCGATCGTTGGCTCGGGCATACGCAAACCCGTGAGGATCTCACGGGAATTCGCCCACAGGATCATCACTGTATGGAATTGCAACAGCGGGCTCGTATGTCGCCGGCGGCCGATCGGGTCCAGTTTTCACCGGCCTGGGAAAACAGTGTTCACTACTTCCAGAAGTGGCTGGTCGAACATTTATCCTAGGTGTCCTATTTTGGGCTTTGGCTGATCTTAACGAACCAAATTCCCATCGATGGTGATTGCGCGGTTGAGCGTATCTTGGATTTGGCTATACCAGGCATCGGCGCCAGGCCCTATCCTGGATGCGCACGAGTCGGGGGCGGGTGTGACCTACGAGCAATTCATCGAACTGCGGACAGCACTGACTGCACTTTGGTCTGAAACCCCTGAGGCCAATCTACAGGCGCTGTTCATCGATACGGTCGCCGAAAGTCATCGCGCGCTCATGGCATCCGGATACAAAGATTCGGCACATGATCACACGGTATTAGCGAACCATCTTAACACACTGAAGTCCGACCCAGAGACCGGCGGCTGGGCCAATGCTTTTCTCATAGCCTCACTTCACGAGCGAGCACATCGCTTGCCGCCAATGCCCAACCCGGAATCGGTTCCCAATTGGCTGAAGGGTGCTTTTGGGAGTTTCAATTCGCCACACCGATTTTGTTCCGCTATGGCGGTGAAGCCCATGCATATATTGATCATTTGGAGCGCTGGTTTTCGGTACTTCTGGTCGACATTGAAGGGAAGGGTGGACCTGCTTTAGGCTCCGCTCATGCTGCGGCCGAAAGGGTTCACGCTCATGTATTTTGCTATTTTTCTGATCGCTCATTACACGATGTGATGCTTAACGCGCGGCGGTTTCAGGCATATCAGATAGAGCAAGACGGCCATATGCTTGCGCATGACTTTTCCAAAAAAATCGCTGAATGCGCGCCGGCGGCTCGGTTTCTATCGTGACCGTTGGTCGGGCACTGAGTTCCTGTTTGTCCGGCCAATCCTCCGCCATTTGGATCGAAATTCCTTTGAGATCATCCTGGCTGAGAATGCCGTCGAGTCCAGTGACCGAACGTGTCTTACCGAGCCAGAGGTCGAGGATTTTTTCGCGTCCCGCTTTTGCTTTCTTTGAGTTTGCGGCTTCGCCGACAAAAAAATCCGAGCTTTGCCATCGTGCGGCCTGGCGCAAGCGGATCCGTGATGACAGATGCAATATAGTTCGGCGCGAGAGTCACGGTGACATTGGGGAAAATGATGCTGGTTGACCCTCTGCGAACGGAGCCTAACGTGTCCGGCACGAGGGGTAGAAGATCTCCACCCGGACGAAAATTATTCCGCTTTACGTCGCTCCTACTTTGCAGTGTGACGAGGTTTTCCGCCTGAATGGTATCCATTTTAGGGATGCCGGTTTTAAGGTCCAGGTCATCAGAAATCTTATTGAAGATGCCTTTGTGGACCCAGATGTGATGGTAAGTCTCCCAGTTGTCGTTCTGGAGCTTCCAGTTAGCATCGAAGCCCCAGTCCTCGCGTTTTCCAACATTAGTCG
>Ga0302135_10000708_pt1 | contig 20186 bp, 19 predicted proteins | sample CBN3_surface_MG_FD_203119 | JGI IMG/M metagenome (GOLD analysis project Ga0302135, IMG submission 203119) | Marine microbial communities from Western Arctic Ocean, Canada - CBN3_32.1 | ecosystem: Environmental > Aquatic > Marine > Oceanic | place: Canada: Western Arctic Ocean | collected...
ATTCGGATAACACCTCCCTCTTCATTGCAGGCAAATTCAGCGAAACCTACTCATTAAGATTTACTGTTTGAGTGATCGCCGTCGACGTAATTGCACAATGTGCCAATTGTACCGTGCGGCGGCTCTGAGAGAGCGTAATTGGGTGCGGCTTGGGGTTCGCGCCAAACTTTTTTAGCTATTTATTTAGGTTGCGTTACAAGGAGCATACCGATGCCGCTTTCTGCCTCTACACCGCGTCAACATATGCATACGCGCGAGATCAACTGTCGCGGATATGCGCGTGACGATGGACTGTGGGATATCGAGGCCCACCTCAAAGATACTAAGACATACGCCTTTGCCAACGCGTCACGCGGAACAATAAATCCTGGTGAACCGCTACATGAAATGTGGCTACGCCTGACGCTCGACGAAGGTTTGAATATTCATGAGGTTGAGGCAGCAACAGATTACGGCCCTTATACGATATGCGGTGATATCACACCGGAGTTTGCCAAACTAAAAGGCTTGCAGATTGGTCGGGGTTGGATGCGAAAAGTTCGCGCGCAAGTCGGCGGCGTACACGGCTGCACACATCTTGTGGAATTACTGCAAACTCTGGCAACTGTTGCGTTCCAAACACTCTCTTTCCGGGATAGGAAAGAAAAACCCGAGGCAGCGGACTCAGTGCGGACTCAACCACCCCATATCAACACGTGCCATGCACTGCGCTCGGACGGCCCCGTCGTCGAGCGAGAATGGTCCGAATTCTATACTGGCAGCTAACGCCCCCTATCTAAGCTTTTTGTACCTCAACTTCGGCGGGGGTATTTGTCGTTAATGAGAGTGCGTGGACAGATCCCTGCAGCTCATTTTCTAAAAGTTGATAAACCATGCGTTGGCGTTGGACGCGCGATACCCCATCAAAAGCACTGGAAACTACGGCGACCCGAAAATGCGATTCGCCACCCTCGGGAGCACCACTATGACCCGCATGTAAATGAGATTCATCAACAATATCAAGCTGAAGAGGAGCAAGTCCTTGAATCAATTTGGCACGAATTTCGTCTACGACCGGCACACTTGGACTCCTTTTGAACTTGGAAAAGTTTACGAGTCTCGCTGATTCGGCCGATAACAACAAGTCGACCGTAACCGAAAACCCACCCTCAGCGCTCCGCCTCCAGCACGCATGGGAAATTGTCGAAGCATTTTCATACTGATTCGGCGACCCTGCGAGCGCTTGCGCAGAAAAATTCAGGCCAGCATACTAGAGCGATGGTCAGGACCCGTAGTATCGACAGACGCCGTGGCGCATGGAACGAACAGCTTCGTACGTGCGACCACCCCGACTGCGACTGTATCGCCGAGCACCGCGCGCCAAAATCGCGTGACCAGCTGCGAGATTACTACTGGTTCTGTCTCGCTCATGTTCGCGAATATAATCGCGCTTGGAATTTTTATGCTGGCATGAATCAGCACGAAATTGAAAGCGAAGTTCGACACGACACGGTTTGGCAACGGCCCAGTTGGCCGCTTGGTGCCCGAACAGGTAGCGCTGCGCGGTTTGGCTACCAGATGTCCGGATTAAAGGATCAATTTGGATTCTTCTCGGATTTTCCTAATTCAAATGGTGATGAGCAACCAAATGGTCGCCGGTTTCCCGACCACACGCCGGAAGGAAGAGCACTGGCGACGATGGATCTAGATATGCCGCTGACCTTGACCTCGCTAAAGACGCGTTATAAGGAATTGGTTAAGCTCCTTCATCCCGACGCTAACGGCGGAGACACCGCCGCCGAGGAACGGCTCAAGGACATAAACGACGCCTACGAAACACTAAAAAAGGCAATCCCGTCCTGAGCCACAGTATTCACGATAGCAGCCAGTACGACACGGATTAATGATATGGCCTCAGTAAGCGCGGACGGCGGTGCCCGAGTGCACCCGCTCGACGCACCAGATATTGAACTCTCAGTCCGGCAAGCCTTTGGCTTCGACACGGACATGACGGTTCCCGCATTCTCCGTCGGTTCGGATTACGTCCCAATCGTCGAAGATAGCTATGTATTCGACCACGATACGACAATGTCAGTTCTTGCGGGATTTGCCTTTAACCGACGTGTTTTGATCCAGGGTTATCATGGTACCGGCAAGTCCACGCATATCGAGCAGATCGCAGCCCGCCTCAACTGGCCCTTGGTTCGCGTCAACCTCGACAGTCATATCAGCCGCATCGACCTTATCGGCAAGGACGCAATCGTCTTGCGCGAGGGCAAGCAAATCACGGAGTTTCGAGAAGGAATTTTGCCGTGGGCGTTGCAAAATGTCTGCGCACTCTGTTTCGATGAGTATGACGCCGGCCGGCCGGATGTCATGTTTGTCATCCAGCGCGTTCTTGAAGTTGAAGGCAAACTGACATTGCTTGACCAGAGCCGGATAATCCATCCGCATGAGTATTTTAGGCTCTTCGCAACGTCCAATACCGTTGGCTTGGGCGACACGACTGGCCTTTATCACGGCACACAACAGATCAATCAGGGTCAGATGGATCGCTGGAATGTCGTCAGCACCCTCAACTATTTGCCGCATGATGAGGAAATGAAAATCGTACTGTCGAAAGTGCCGTCATATGACAGTGAAAGTGGCCACAAGACGATTTCGGCTATGGTCGCGCTGGCCGACCTTTCACGCTCTGGCTTCATTGGCGGTGATATATCGACAGTAATGTCGCCGCGCACAGTTATCACTTGGGCCGAAAATTCAGAGATATTTAAGGATACCGCCTTCGCGTTCCGCGTCACGTTTCTTAACAAGTGTGACGAACTCGAACGCCCCATCGTCGCCGAATACTACCAACGTTGTTTTGGTATGGAATTACCCGAGACTGCGGTAAAGATATCGGGTGCCTGAGCGGGCACGATGAGCGAAGTTGAGCGCCCGATTAAATCCTTCCGGCGCGCCGTAGCCGCCACATTCCGTGCCATTGCTGATAAGCCGGGTATTGAGGTCAGTTATTCCGGCGAACCGGCGATAATAGTCGGCGATCATTTGCGCCTTCCACTTCCAAGCCGCGACCTCCCTTTGCAGGAAGTGGCCCAAGTGCGTGGAGAGGCCGACGCGCTGGCGCTGAAGTTGCGACATCATGATGCCAAACTGCACGCCAAGGGCCGCCCTTCCGGCGATGTCGCACCCATTCTCTATGACACTTTGGAACAGGCCCGTGTAGAGGCATTGGGATCTCGGCGTATGGCCGGTGTTGCGCAAAATATTGCAGCCGCATTGGACGAACGCTATCGGGCCGATGGGCTGCACAGACTGGAGGGTAGATCCGATGCTGCGATGCCAGAGGTCGTCAGACTGATGGCACGCGCCGCATTTGCAGGCGATCCGCCACCGCCAACCGCACAGCGCATATTCGAACAATGGCAGCCATGGTTGGAGGGTAAAATCGGGCGTGATATCGCCGAGCTAGAAACGCATCTAAACGACCAGTCGGCGTTTGGTGAGGTAGTTCGGCGGCTCATCACTGATCTTGATATCGATTTCACCACTGAAAACTCCAACGATAGCGGTGACGAGGACAGCGACGCTGATTCGAGCGAAGAGCAGATGAGCGGAGAATCAGAAGAAGATGGTGACGACCCATCCGGTGTCGCCGATGCGATGGCCGACGGCGAATTGAATGAAAAAGCCGAAGATGAAATGGGCGATTCGGCCGCTTCTGACAAGAGCGATGAGTCTCTGCCGGCGCCAGGCAGCGAGGAACCCGGTGACCCCGGATCACCTTGGCGCCCCGACCGAGAATTTTCAAATTTTCCACGAAGTCCGGCATATCGAGCCTATTGCGAGGAGTTCGATGAAATCGTCCATGCCGACGCGCTGTGCGATGCTGACGAGCTCGCTCGGCTAAGGCAACTTCTTGATCAGCAATTGCTCCATTTGAAAAGCATCGTTGGCAAGTTGGCCAATCGGCTGCAGCGCCGCCTCCTTGCCAAACAGCAACGATCCTGGGATTTCAATCTCGACGACGGACTGCTCGACACATCGCGGTTGGATCGCGTCGTGGTCGACCCGCACCACCCACTTTCCTTTAAAATGGAACGAGAAACGGATTTTCGCGACACCATTGTGTCGATTCTAATCGATAATTCAGGCTCGATGCGTGGCCGACCGATCACGATTGCAGCGATGAGCGCGGATATCCTCGCACGAACGCTCGAGCGTTGCGGCGTCAAAGTCGAAGTTTTGGGATTCACGACGCGTGCGTGGAAAGGGGGTCAATCACGTGAGCGATGGATCTCAGAGGGAAAGCAATCGGACCCGGGTCGGCTGAATGACCTTCGTCACATAATTTACAAATCAGCCGATGTTCAATGGCGCCGGGCCCATAAAAACCTGGGACTTATGCTGCGCGAGGGTTTGTTGAAGGAAAACATCGACGGAGAAGCACTGATGTGGGCGCATAGCCGCCTGATCGGCAGGCCGGAGCAGCGCCGTATTTTGATGGTTATCTCCGATGGTGCCCCAGTCGACGACTCAACCTTGTCAGTCAACCCAGGCAACTACTTGGAGCGCCACCTGCGCGCTGCAATTTCATATATCGAAAACCGTTCTCCGGTCGAACTTGTTGCCATCGGCATCGGCCATGATGTAACGCGTTACTATCGACGCGCCGTCACTATCGTGGACGTCGAGCAACTGGGCGGGACGATGATGGAAAAGCTCGCAGAACTCTTTGACGAAGATGGTGCCATTCAACGTCAAGGGACACGCAGACGCGCAACCGCCCGCTAGCGGTCTCGCATCGACGTCAAAATAGACCTACTTTGTGCCAAACAATCGATCCCCGGCGTCGCCTAACCCCGGAATAATATAGGCGTGGTCATCGAGCCGATCATCGAGCGCCGCAGCATACACGTGAACGTCCGGGTGGGCCTCCTGAAACACCCGCATGCCTTCGGGCGCAGCGACCAGTGCGAGGAAGCGGATGTTTTGGTCTGACACTTTGTGCTTATTGAGAACATCGACGGCGTAGACCGCCGAGTTTCCAGTCGCCAACATGGGATCGACGAGGATAAATAGGCGGCCACGGTGCTCTGGTAGCTTCACGAAGTATTCGACTGGCCTTTTGGTATCTGCATCGCGATAGAGGCCGATATGGCCCACACGCGCTGCCGGCATGAGTTCATGCATACCTTCAGCCATACCAAGCCCGGCCCGCAAAATCGACACGATGACCGGTTTGCGACCGGAAAGAACTGGGGTATCCATTGTAGCGACCGGTGTCTCAATCCGTGCGTTTGTCATTGGCAGCGCACGCGTCAACTCATAACCCATAAGCAGAGCTATTTCCTTCAGCAACTGTCGAAATGCCGAGGTCGGCGTATCCTTACGGCGTAACAATGACAATTTATGCTGAATCAGAGGGTGATCTAGTATGTGGAGATTGCGAAATTCCGCAGAATTGGCCATGAATCTTGATCTTTCTTGGATGTATTTTTTCAGAATATAGCGTGTAGTCAGCTTCGGCCAAACACCAACGAAGCCTCAGCTGTCGACAGTATCTTCGAACCAGGCTCTCTCAGCTTCCGCCAATCGACCTTGAACCAGGGCATCGCGAATCGTTTTCATCAACCCGGTCATAAAGGAGATATTGTGCAATGTTACCAATTGGATACCCAGTATTTCATTCGCCTTAAAGAGGTGATGGATATAGGCGCGACTAAAATTGCGGCATGCGTGACAGCTGCATTCACTTTCGAGCGGACCTGGATCATCTCGAAACCGCGCGTTTCTCAGGTTGAGACGGTTGCGAGGAGATTCTTTGCGTGCCAGCGCCCAACCATGCCGGGCGATGCGAGTCGGCGAAACACAATCAAATGTATCTATGCCGAGCTTCACGCCAGTCCAGATATCGCGAACACCCCCAATACCAAGCAAATGAACCGGGCGATCCGTATCCAAATACCGCATTGTAGAGCCGACAACTTCGAGCATTTGATCTCCGTCAACGCCAAGGCAACCACCGACCGCGTGACCAAAGAATGGCCGCGACAGAACAAAGTCGGCCGCTTCACGGCGCAGGTCCTCGTAAACACCACCCTGGAGAACTCCATAAAGCGCCTGTTGGCCATTTGCATTGCGCTGAAACTCGGCAAGAGAGCGATCCGCCCAGCGATGGGTCAACTGCAGCGAGCGCGCCGTATACTCACGGTCAACGTGGAATGGCGTGCACTCGTCTAGGACAACAACCAGGTCAGGGCCAAGTTTGCGCTGAATATCGATTGATGATTCGGGTGAAAGTGTATGCAGGCTGCCATCAATGTAGGACCGAAACGTCGCACCTTCCTCGCTGATATCAACGAGCAAGCTCGGACGATCAGTTTGGCGGCTTCCCTTGACCTCTTCTGCGACGGAACCGTGGCCCAGACTAAAAATCTGATACCCTCCGCTATCGGTCAACATGGGCCCATCCCAGCCCATAAAATTGTGTAATCCACCCATACGTTCGACAAGATCTGCACCCGGCTGCAGCATCAAGTGATAGGTGTTGGAGAGAATCACATCGACGTTGTGTTCTTTGAGGTCGCGTGGAATTGCTGCCTTCACCGTGGCTTTCGTTGCGCAGAAGATGAAGGCCGGTGTCTCGATCATCCCGTGTGGCGTCGTCAGTCGACCGTAACGTGCACGCGATAATGCGTCCTGCGTCAGAATCTCAAAACCAAAACCAGGAAAGTCGTTCATCGACAGTTACAGTATCTTTTCATCCTGACCCCGCAGCGGAGCCACAACATCTCAGGTGTAGTTCACTCCCTTAGGCCGCGATGCCGGTTACGGGGCGGACATATCGAGAGAGGTAGATAATCGGCGTATCCATCACCGCAACAATAAGCCGCAGCCAGTACGTACCAAGGATAAATGTAAAGATTACCGTACTCCATGGAAGAGGATCGGCGGCAAACACGATCCAGGCAAGTACACTAAAGATCGTATTGTCGATCAGCGCCGATATTGCAGTCGATGCATTGTTCCGCAGCCACAACCAACGGTCGCCAGTCCAACGCAGGATTACGTGATATAGCCAGATGTCGTGATACTGGCTTACCAGGTAAGCGGTCATGCCGGCTGCGAAGAACGCAGGTGCCGGTGTGAACAGCGCCGCCATATGGTCGTGAAGCGGTAATGCCCAGGTCATGGTCTCGCCAGCCTGCTCGACTGTCAGGGGCGGAAATCCGAGCGTCAACATCATGATTACAGTGGAAAAGAGATAGGCCGCAAACCCCAGGGCTACGGTTTTTTGCGCCGCGGCTCTGCCGTAGTGTTCAGTAATGATGTCAGTACACAAATAGGTCGTGGCAAATAAAACCGTACCAAGCGCAACGGGCTCCGAATAAACGGCAAACTTGACCACCTTCAGGACCTGAATGTTGGCGCCGATGATGGCGGCGACGACATAAACCTGAAGGCCGACTTCACCAAACAATCTGAGCATGAGGAGGATCGCACCAAAACTGACAGCCAGCATCAACAGCCAAACGAGTTCGGGTGTTTCCGCATTTAGCGCTGTAATCAAAACCTGGGGTGAGAGGGGCATTTACGCTCCGATGATCGATAGTTCGACGGCGAATTGGCACAAGGACATCACGAAAAAGCCCGCGTGTATGGCGGGCTTCAGGCAATGGCAGCGATGCGCAACGATTACGCGGCTGCAAGAACCTTCACAATGCGCTTCTTCAACTTACGAGCAACATCGGTAAGCTTGCTGTCCGCCGTTCCAACAAGAAACGCGTCGAGCCCGCCATTGGCTTCGAGTGTTCGCAATCCGTGCGGCGTTACCCGGAGGCGTACCATGCCACCCAACGCCTCGCTTTGCACCGAGGTGTATTGCAAGTTCGGCAGAAACTGGCGCCGCGACTTGTTGTTGGCATGGCTTACATTGTTACCGTGCTGTACGCCCTTACCAGTGATTGCACACCGCCGCGTCATCTCAGTTTCCTCGTTCAAATTAGTCAAATCGGGCCGCAGAAATCGAATTCCGCGACAATCCACCTTAGGGGCGACCTTTTAGTGCACCAGAGCCGATGCCGTCAAGCAAGGTCGGTGTTCATTGGCTGCCACGAAATGTCTCGAGCAATAAATGCGCGGCAGCTGTCGGCGCCATTCGTCCCTCGGAAACATGAGTTTCTATTTCAGAAAGAACCCGTATAACCTCACCATTTTCTCGAAGCGCAACCTTCAATCCCTCGCCAATCTCAGACCACATCCATGCGTTTGTCTGCACAACACGTCGGCGTGCGATTTCGCCAGATGCCTCAAAGATCTTCCGAAATTGGCCCATCAGTGACCACACTTCAGAGCCGGCAACGCCAGTCACCATCGAGCATGTCGAAACGGGAACCGACCATTCGTTGGAGGCAGGTCGCAGAAATTCGAGCGCAGAACGATAGTCCGCTGCCGTTCGGTTAGCCTGCTCGACCATATCACCATCAGCTTTATTGATCAGAATCGCATCGGCCATCTCAACGACACCACGCTTTAAACCCTGGAGTTCATCACCGGCGCCAGGAAGCAGCATAAGGAGAAACATGTCGGACATGTCGGCCACCACCGTTTCAGACTGGCCGACTCCAACTGTCTCGACAAATATGACATCGTACCCAGCCGCTTCGCATACGAGCATCGCCTCGCGGGTGCGTCTGGCCACTCCGCCCAAGGTGCCACCAGTTGGCGATGGCCTAACGAACGCGCGATCATTCCGCGCAAGCTCACTCATCCGCGTTTTGTCACCGAGAATCGATCCCCCACTCCGGCTTGATGACGGATCAACGGCGAGCACAGCAACGCGATGACCGAGATCAATAGCGTGGAGGCCGACAATTTCGATAAGGCTCGATTTTCCAACACCGGGAAGGCCAGTGATACCGATTCGGATCGAGCGGCCGCTGTAGGGCAAAAGCGCACTAAGCACGTCGTCCGCCCGCGCGCGATGGGTAGTATGCGTCGATTCAACCAGTGTGATCGCTTGCGCAAGTGCCCGTCGATCTCCATCCAAAACCGCCTTTACAAGTTTTTCTGAATCGCTTGAATCGAGCACTGATTTCGGCTGAATGTGTTTCGATTTGCCGCTTTTCGATATGCCGCGTTTTTGAGGCATCGACAATCAGTCTTCAGGTTCGGTGCTAAATACTTTAGCCGCCAAGGCTTCAAGTTTGCGCCGCGATGCTTCGTCAAGCTCGTCGAGCACAACACGCTTTTGGTGGTAAGTTGCCACCGCCTCAGCAAGGAGTCGTGCGCGATCATCAATATTCGCACCGCTCGATGAGCGCTCTATTCCCGGCCGTTGCGCGCTACCATACGCCGCGGCGACCTGCTTCATTGTCTTCTGCTTAGGATTTTGCTTGTCGTCGCTCACTTGAACCCTGCCTCGATGCCCAAAAACGGGCGAAGCCATTTCCACCGACGATATACTAGCAACGTGGACATATCAGGTCTTCTCGTATCGCAACGGGCAGGACGCCACTCTTGGACGTCTCCGCGTTCCTGGCACAAGTAGTTTTTTCTAATCGACCAGCAACTTTGCCATTATAATCTCATTCACGAAATTATCGTCGACGTAGAGTGAGTCGCGTTTGATCCCTTCGACGACATATCCCATCGATTCGTATAACAAGCGCGCTCGCGTGTTCGTCTCCATTACTGTGAGTTCGAGGCGATGCAAATCATGTGCCTTGGCGTAGGCTTCAGCCTCCCGCATCAATTTGCGTCCAAGTCCGCGCCCTGAGTGAGCCTCGAGCATCCCGATACCAACGGTTCCAGACAGCCGGTTGCGTTGAAAATCACCTCCCATGACGATCACTTCGCCAACAACCTGCGCGCCCAAAAAGGCGGATAGCAGAAGATGGCTTGGGAGAACCGCAAATCGCTCAATAACGAGTCGCATTTCCGCCGGCGAGCCCGCACGTTCGCCTGGGCTTCGCAAAAGAAAGTGACTTTCGGAAAGCAATAAATCACCAAAGGTGAAGAGTGCATCTGCATCCTTCGGCAATGCCCGACGAATTACGTACTCAGCTTGGTCGTCCATCATATCCAAATAGCGATCCCTCGCCTGAATTCACTCACCTATGCTATACGATAGCGCATCCAGAGATCCTGTTTTGTATATGGAACTCTTCACTTTTTTTAAGGGAACGGGTGTCGGTCTTGCAGTCGCAGTACCTATTGGGCCAACAGGAATTCCATGCATTCAGCGTAGCCTCACCAAGGGTTCCGCGTCGGCTTCATGACTGGATTGGGTGCAGCAACGGCCGACGCAGCATATAGCATTGTAGCAGCTTTTGGCCTTGGCACGGCAACGACCATGCTTGTGGCCGAAAGTGCTTGATTCCGCATAATTGGTGGTGCGTTTTTAGTCGCCCTTGGAATTCGGATCATATTATCGAAAGCTGATAGACCTGTTTTTGATGAAGTGCAGGAAAAAGGCCCGTCGCGATTGGCTTCGATCGGTGCCTTTTCGTCAGCATTCGTCCTCACTCTCGCGAAACCTGCGACGATCCTATCCTTCGCTGCGATTTTTGCGGCGCTTGGCCTCGCGGAATCAGTCAGCCAGCTTGCGGCCGGCAGCACCATGGTCGCCGGTGTGTTTCTGGGCTCTTTGCTGTGGTGGTAAATTCTAAGCAGCGGCGCTGCGCGGCTCCGCGGAGTTGCCGGAAAGTGGGAAATACGATCGACAAGCAGAGTGTCCGGGGCAGCAATCGTCGGCATTGGTTTGTGGACAATGCCCAACCTGCTCTGACACAGGCGTCAGCGAGCCTAACTCGTTGCGCTACCTTAGTTTTCGCGACCGATCGCTCGGCATAGCATCAAGTAGAGTTTGCCGACGTCAGCTGTCATAAACGTGGCATGCAAGAGATTTTCCGGATCACTGTCCTCAGATTCCTTGAGTAAACGATCGAATTGATCGACATAGCGCATTACATAGTCTCGCATCTCCGTATCTTCTTTCATTTTGTGTCCGATACGCGAGATCATTGCGGCATGGCGGCCACGCATGAGGGACCGGGTAAATACTCCACGGTCACCCTTTGTGTAGCGTTTCCAATCCGCTTCGGAGACTTCGCTATAAAGAGCGCGCGTCAGATCAATCGCTGTTGAATTCAGGTCTTCAATTATGAACCGGGCGGTCTTCAGGAATAGATCGCGTCGGCCAGTCTGATCCTTCTCAGAAAGCTTCTTCGCCTGTTCGTCGGCGTCAACGGATGCCTGTGTCAAAAGCCTGGCTTGCTCCACAAATGTCTTGCTGGCGCTCGCCGCCTTCACCGCAGCAGAATCCAGCACAGTCGAAAGTTTTTGGCTGTTGTTTTGTACCGCCTCAGTCATCCCATCGACGTCAGTACGCGACTTCGCCGCCGCCTCCACAAGATTCGTATTTTGTTGTACGAGCTGATTACTCAACTCTCGCACTTCCCGGTTCGCCTGTTGCGCGGCATTATTGAGTTCACGGGTCTGCTGGCGGAATGATTCTGTAAGCGTCGACAAACGAGTCGATGTCGATTCGGATGAATCTGCTAGGCCGCTGGATTGTTGCGTAAATAATTCTCCGACCGCCTTCATCGCCTTCGTTGCAATAGCCGCCGCTTGCGTCAATTCTTCCGATTGGGCGCCAAGCGATTCTCTGTTGTCGCTGAGTTGCAAGCCCGCTTGCATGGAGGCTGTCGTCAGTCGTTCGGTTTGCTCGCGGAAACGTTCCGCAAATTCCTGCATCAAACCGAGTGCCGCCTTCAACGCATCATTCATCGAGTTGGCTTCCGACGTGAACGCACCGCCAGCTTCAACGACCCGGTTGTTAACAGCATCAGCGGCTGACGCGAGCTGTCGGACCTGGTTCTGTAGATTACCGGCAATCTCATGAGTTCGGCGATCAACATTCAATGATATCCGTTCCAATGCCTCATCCTGCTCGACAACCGATGTTGCAATCTCTTGCGACTGCAAGGCGAGTTGGGCGACCAGTGCCGTCATTTCGGTTCTGTCTTGCGTCAACGTCTCGCGAATTTTGACTGCATCCGCGGCCGCGCGTTCCGACGCCTGTGTCATATCGGTCGTGTGGTCACGAATCGACTCTCGAATATCGCGCACCTGCGCCGAAGCATGGTCGGCTGCGCTTCTCAGGTCTTGGCTCTGACGCTGCAGTACGTCGCCAATCGACCGTGCTTGACCAGCAGCCCAATCCGACGATTCACGCAATGCATTCGCTTGGTTGCGCAAAACGTCCGCCATACTGCGAGTCTGGCTGAGCGCGGGTTCAAACGCCTCGCCAATGGTGCCCGCGCCTTCACTCATTGCTTCTTTAATTTCCGCTGTCTTCGACGCGAGCAGCGCCTCTATTTCGTTCACTTGGCTCATGGTCCGTTCTGAAGCTGCAGAGAGGTCCTGCGACTGATTTCTCAGCGAATCACGGATCGCCTCGCCGCGCGCTGCGGCAAGGTCGGATGCCGTGGCAAGTTCGTTGATTTGCTCGCGAATAGCAGAGCCCATCGCTTGAACTTGCGCTGTCGTCGCTTCTGATGATTCGGTCAAATGAGTAACTTGCTCACCAACGGAGACCGCGACGGCTCGTGACTGCTCCGAAACGCTGTCGGCCGTTTTCGCCAACTCGCGCGCCTGATCGTTGACCTGCGCCTTGATACTGGACGTTTGCGTAGCTGTCTGTTCCGCGGCATTCGCCAGATCTTGGCCTTGTTGGCGCAACGATGTTGTTATCTCCTGCACCTGTTCAGCAGTCCGCCCAACGGTCAACGCGAGTGATGTCGACTGCGTGTGAAATGCCTCATCGAGCTTCTCAGTCACCGAGCTAGCTTGGCTATCCAGAGTGCTTCCAAGACGTTCTGCCTGCTTGAGCGCAGCGTCCATGAGCCTATCCAAGGCCACCGACTGCCGCTGGAGTGAGGAGTCCAATGCTTCAGAAACAGTGGTCGAATGACGTCCCAGCGCCGCGCCCATATGCTCGATACGCTCACTGGTCCGTTCCGCAAGTTTGCCCAAGGCGTTGGCTTGAGTGTCGTATGTATCCGTGAAACGCTCAGCCAACTCCTCTGTCTGTTTACGCAATCGTGCGGAAATCTCTGCAGCAAGTGTCGCTGCAAGCTCGCTCGACGCGTTGAGTTGATCTGCACTTTGCGTCATTCTCTCGCCAACCGAATCAGCGCGGGTAACTGCATCACTCGAGGCTCTATCAAGAGAGCCCGTATATTCACGGAACAGCGCGCCCATATCCTCCGCCCGACCGGCAGACGTTTCAGATGCTGTGGAAAGTAACTCCGCTTGATCGCGTAGAGACTCTCCGACACCTTCGGCCTGCTCACGCGCCCGGCTCGTCGCAGCTGACAGTTCTCGGATCTGTTGTTCGACGACTTCGCGAACTGATTTTTGCTGGGCCTCAAACCGATCCGCGAGAATTCCAAGCGAGGTCGCTTGCTGTGACAACGCAGCCCGCATAGCACCGCCTTCGCTGGAAGCGCGGTCCGTTACCGACGTCAAATTCTCGGTCTGTTGCGCGAAAGTTTCAGCAAGTTCCCGAAGCTGAACTTCGGCGCGGTCGCTCACTCTGCTGAGTTCGTCGGCCTGGCGACGCAACGCATCTGACACGTCGTTGATGCGCGCCTCAGCGTCTTCGGCAGGATAAGTCAGCATCTCAAGTTGCCGACGCAGCATCTGTGTATGTTGACGTACCTCCAGGCCACGACGGGCAAAGGCGACTACCAACCAAAGCACGATGAGCGGTGTTGCCATCCCGGCAACAAGCGCACCGAGTTCGTGAGGCAACATTTGGCTCGGGAGATCCCAGCCGAGATAGGCGCTGACATACCATGTGCACAGGCCCAGCCACGCCAACGACAGGGCGGACGCCGCCACAAGCAAACGACGCTGCACCTTATCGGCGTGCAGCGAGGCAACTTGTGGGTCTTCCCAATTCGTGCCGGCGGCGTGCCGGCCGGCGCGGGGAAGTTCAGTAACGTTAGCAGCCATCGGAACGAGTGTACGCCTATGTGGCAAAAGTTTAATGACGTTTTACATTTTCTACACTAATCGACCGCTCGACGCTGGATCAAACCGATGATTTCAGCTGCAGCAGCGGGAATAATGGTCCCGGGACCGTAAATCGCAGCAACGCCAGCCGCCAACACTTCATCATAATCCTGTGGCGGCATAACTCCGCCACACACAACAATTACGTCACCCGCTCCCTGTTTTCGCAGTGCTGCCATCAATTGCGGGATATGAGTGCGATGACCAGCCGCCTGCGATGACACGCCAACGACATGAACGTCATTCTCGACCGCCTGGGCAGCAGCCTCTTCGGGTGTTTGAAATAGAGGCCCAATATCAATGTCGAACCCAATATCGGCAAAGCCAGACGCTATTATCCGTGCGCCGCGGTCGTGGCCATCCTGGCCTAATTTAACCACTAACATACGTGGGCGGCGACCCTCGATCTCGGCAAATTTCTCAACATCCGTCCTAATCTTGGAAAAACCCTCGTCCCCTTCATAAGCATGGCCGTAGACGCCGGACACCGAATGGCTAACTGCGCGATGCCGCGTAAATACCTGTTCGAGCGCGTCTGAGATCTCACCAACAGTTGCACGTCTGCGAGCGGCTTCGATGGACAGTGTCAGCAAATTCTCGTTTGTTGCGCTTGCAGCCGACGTCAAAGTAGCCAGTGACTCCCGACACGCCGATTCATCCCGCTCGGCACGCAACTTCAAAAGTTGCTCAATCTGCGACCCGCGTACTGCCGAATTATCGATTCCGCGAATATCATAGTCTTCAGTCTCCGACGCCTGGTACTTATTGACACCGACGATGACATCCTCGCCGCGCTCTACCCGTGCCTGCTTACGAGCAGCGGACTCCTCAATTCGCAATTTTGGCATCCCGGCGGCAACGGCTTTAGTCATTCCACCCATCGCTTCGACCTCGTCGATCTGCCGCCGCGCCTCTTCAATCAGGCTCGCGGTCAAGCTCTCAACATAGTAGGAGCCAGCAAGCGGATCGACGACGCGCGTTATGCCTGTTTCTTCCTGGAGGATGAGTTGGGTGTTTCGGGCAATGCGTGCAGCGGTGTCGGAGGGCAGCGCGACAGCTTCATCAAATGAGTTTGTATGCAGGGACTGTGTCCCTCCGAGTGCGGCGGCTAATGCCTCAATTGTTGTCCGAACTACATTGTTATACGGATCCTGTGCTGTCAAAGAGACGCCGGATGTCTGGCAATGCGTGCGGAGCATGAGTGACCGCACATCGGTTGCTGCAAACATGTCGCGCATATAATGCGCCCATAGATAACGAGCCGCCCGCAATTTCGCGACTTCCATGAACAGGTTCATACCGATGCCAAAAAAGAACGAAAGGCGCGGCGCGAATTGGTCGACATCAAGGCCCTTGGACAGTGCCGCCCGGACATATTCCAATCCGTCGGCGATCGTGAACGCAAGCTCCTGAGCACAAGTGGCACCGGCCTCCTGCATATGATAGCCGGATATCGAAATTGAATTAAATTTTGGTAAGTTTTTAGCGGCATAATCGATAACGTCAGCAACGATGCGCATCGAGGGGTCCGGCGGATAGATATAAGTATTGCGGACCATAAATTCTTTCAGGATGTCATTTTGAATGGTGCCGTTTAGCCGTTCCATCGGCACGCCACTTTCCTCGCCGGCGACAAGAAACATCGCAAGGACCGGTAACACCGCACCATTCATTGTCATCGACACGCTCGTCTGGTCGAGCGAAATTCCATCAAATAAAACTGCCATATCTTCGACGGAATCGATGGCAACGCCTGCCATACCGACATCGCCCGCGACACGAGGATGATCGCTGTCGTAACCCCGATGGGTCGCTAGATCAAAGGCAACTGATAGACCTCGCTGCCCCGACGCAAGTGCGTTTCGGTAAAAGGCATTTGATTCCTGCGCCGTTGAAAATCCCGCATACTGCCTGATGGTCCAGGGATGATGTGCATACATCGTTGCGCGGGGGCCACGCAGATATGGTGCAAAACCAGGAAGCGAATCGAGATGTTCTAAAGTCGAAAGGTCCGCCGCTGTGTACAGCGGTCGCACTGAAATTCCCTCCGCCGTCTGCCAGTCAAGAGAATCTGGCGACTCGCCGCCAAGTTCATCCTTGGCCAAAGCAAGCCAATCATCGAGTGTTCTATCGGAAAAATCGGCCATTTAGGTAGCCCCTCCCACCACTTATGACTATATCGTTTGGCTTCAGGAAAAGTCCAATCCAACAGCATGAATTTTGCGCGCAAGGTCTTATGTGAAGGGTCGCCTCACTACCAAGTTAGCGCAGCAATAACAAAATCTGGTGAGGCGGCTTCGTCTGCAGCCGCATCGACAATGCGCGGCATATTAGGTTTGCCGGCAGCGCACAATTCAGCCCCGTGAATTCCTCCCGCAACAAACACGCTGTCAATACCGGTGCGGTTAGCGCCACAAACGTCGGTTCGGAACGAATCTCCGACCATAAGGACGCGAGATAAACCCGCAAGATCGAGCATTTCAAGGCACCTGAGATAAACTGACGGGTCGGGCTTCCCATGGGATCGCACCAAACCGCCCAGAGCTTCATAGCGCACAGCAATGGCTCCTGCGCAAATCTCCAATTTGTCTCCCCGCATAACGACAAGGTCGGGATTGGCGCAAATCATCGGCAAGTGCCGAGCCCGAGCTGCTTCTAGCACACCGCTATACGCCTCGATTTCGTCGCCAATGGCAGCCGGGCCTGTGTTAAGGATAAATTCCGCGTCGGCCACGTCATCTGTTCGCAGAAGATCGAGGCCAACGAACATATCCCTGTCGCGTTCAGTGCCAATATGCAGACACCTGCGCCCAAGGGCGCGATACCAGGGGTCCGGTCTCTCAAAAATATGACGCCATACATCCTCGCCGGATGTCATTATCGCATCGTATTGTTCCGGCATGATGTGCAGGGTTGATAAGTGGTCGACAACGACGAAACTTCGGCGCGGTGCATTTGACAGTAGAGCAATGCGTTTCCCAGCGGCCCGCAAGCGCGCCATGGCATTGATTGCTCCAGGCAGAGCCTCCACTCCGTTGTGAACGACACCCCAAAGATCGAGAATTACGCCGTCGTACCGGTCAGCAATTTCGCCTATGCCGTCAATCGCGACCAGCGCTGAAACCGACGTTGAAACCAGCGTCACACCTGTTCCGCCTGGACTGGCTCACCCTTGCTCAATCGGGGTTCACCGAAAAGATACCCTTGCCCAAAATCGATATTGTAATCCATCAACTCGCTCAGCATTTGTTCGGTTTCAATTTTCTCAATGATTAGATCGATACCGGGTCCATCGATCGCTTGTTTCAACCAACGGAGAATATTTGGGCCGCCATCAACTCTCGTAAGCAACTCGCTTGCTTCAACTTTCACATATCTGAAACCATGTGCGGCAAGCTCAGCGAAATCGATATCGATCTCAGTCATCTGATCCATCGAGAATCGATAGCCAAGTCGAGACAGTCGCGCCAAAACATCTGCGGTCTGTTCATCCTTTAGATCAATATCGCCCTGTACGAACTCAAATATCAGACTTGCCGCAAGTTCTGTGTGTCCCTCCATATAATCGATAAAGTCCTTAAGAAATGCGCGGTCTGAAATCGTGTGTGAGGAAACGTTGCAGAATATAGATGTCGAATAGCTGTGCTTTTGAATCTTCCGCAAAAGCTGAACGCTGCGGAACAAAAGCATATTATCGATTGCAGCGATCAGCCCCGTGCGTCTAGCAATGTCGATATACTGTTCCGGCGACACGATGCCGCCATCGGTCGATCTGATACGACTAAAACATTCAAAGAAGCGGGATTTACGCTGAGGCAAACTTACAATCGGTTGGAGGTAGAGTTCCACGCAGTCCTGCCGCAACGCATCACGCACAATCTCAAGCACGCCTGTTTCACCAGGGCCAGCTAGCGGAACAATACGCGGCTCATTTTCATAGTCCGGATGGCCAGCTCGCATGCGATCGCTCGGCGCACCCCCTTGGCTATAAAGTTGTTCGACGAGCGAATGCAGCACCCTAACTTCGCTCGCAACATCCGAAAGCTCACGCGGGTCTCCAGGCGCGCCGGTCGGCTGCGCTGATTCCAATGCTTCAAATATGCGCCGCGCTTCATCACGCGCCAGCAAGAGCTGCTCCTTATTGTGACTATATGCCTTTCGCAACACGCCAAGATGGCGTTTTGTCTGGATATCACCCAAGCGCCGTGCGTAAACCTCGTGAACCAACCCTCCGCAGAGAAAGACAACCAACGCCATCAGGACTGACACCATCCAATCGACAGCCGCGAGCGAAGGCAGCACGATGGCAACGACGAGGGCAGCCAGCGTATACGAAGCAGAAATCCAAAAGTGTGAGGCAAGCTTCATTGCGCGGCATCATGCTTAATTAAAACCGGCGAAAGGTTACGCGCGCCCATCATTAGCGGCAACCCTGCGCTTCCATATCGCGCTCTACAGGCAGTGTTATCATTCATTGATGGTCGGCACCGATGGCATCCGCCACGCGACTGCATCCATCGGACCGCAGACATGCGGCCAACTCTCGCTTAATTTTGCCAACAAGTGCCGGACCGCCGTAAATCAGCGCTGAATAAAGCTGAACGACCGTCGCACCAGCGCGAATTTTTGCATAGGCATCCATGCCATTTTCGATGCCGCCGGTGCCAACGAGCGGCAAACGACCACCGCTCATATGATAGGCATTGCGCAGTAGTTCCGTAGAAGTGCCGAAGAGAGGCCGACCGCTCAAACCACCGGTTTCGTCCTTGTGCTGTCCCCTAAGGCTCGCCGGTCTCTCAGTCGTCGTATTGCTGATGATCAACCCCGCAGCACCACAGCTGAGTGCCACATCGACGATGCCGCACAGATCATCAGGACTGACATCAGGCGAAATCTTGATCACAACGGGTATCAAATGATTAGCGACAGCGCCTGAACTGGCTTGTACGACGCCCTCAATAACATCCGTCAGAGCGCCGCGTTCTTGCAGCGCACGAAGACCGGGTGTGTTGGGCGAAGAAACATTGACCACAATATAGTCCACAAACGGCGCGACGCGACGCGCAACGGCTGCGTAGTCGCTCACAGGATCCGTGCTGTCGCGGTTAATGCCGATGTTGGCACCGACGACACCTGAATGGCCGACAGCGAGCCTTCGCGCCGCCAACTCTACGCCACCATTGTTGAAGCCGAGTCGGTTTATGACCGCGCCGTCTTCCGGCATTCGGAAAACACGCGGCTTAGGATTTCCGACCTGAGAGCGCGGCGTTATGGTGCCAACCTCTACGAAACCGAATCCTAACTGCAGAGCTGATGCGAATACGCGAGCGTTTTTGTCAAACCCAGCCGCAAGTCCGATTGGATTCGGCAGGGAATGCCCCCATAATTCGGTGGCAAGAATGGGATCATCGCGTTCATCAGACAAGCCGCGCGCGAAACCATGTTCGAGCGCCCATATTGTCACTGCATGCGCGCGTTCTGGGTCCAAACAACTGAGCAATTGCACAGCCGGTTTCGCAAGTTTTGTCAGCACAGAATTACTATACCCCGGTGTTGAGTTGGCCTATAGCTACGACGGCGAGACCAGTGATTTACATCATGCCATAAAGGTAACCGAAACAATGCGCTACGAACAGCGTAACCGCGACCGTTTTGACGTCATAAAGCGAGCGCTGAACTGCCCAGGTGGCCGGAGGATAAACATTGTGATAGCGTCCATAGAACGCCACCATTGTCGGCACATTGCCCGTCGATGGGGTTCTATAAAGTAGGGACAAACGGGAGAATTCAAAATGGCGGAACGCGTCAGTGCATCACACATTCTTATAACCCATGCGGAATCGCCCGATGCCAAGGCAACGCGCAGTCGGGAAGAGGCTCTTACGGAGATCGAAGGTATTCGCAAGGAACTCGAGGACGGCGCTGATTTTTCCGAATTAGCCTCTAGTCGTTCCGAGTGCCCATCGAAATCGAAGGGTGGATATCTTGGAGGATTCGGTCGCGGTCAGATGGTGCCTTCGTTCGAAGCTGCTGCATTCGGTCTGGATGTGGGGAACACAAGTGAGATCATCGAAACCGATTTCGGCTACCACCTAATTTATCGCGATGAATAGCCCACG
>Ga0302135_10000709_pt1 | contig 20102 bp, 14 predicted proteins | sample CBN3_surface_MG_FD_203119 | JGI IMG/M metagenome (GOLD analysis project Ga0302135, IMG submission 203119) | Marine microbial communities from Western Arctic Ocean, Canada - CBN3_32.1 | ecosystem: Environmental > Aquatic > Marine > Oceanic | place: Canada: Western Arctic Ocean | collected...
CAGCACGGCGCCGGCAGCCGCTCCGCCGAACAGAGTCTCGTTGAAGACATCGGCATCGTCGCGCATCGCCTGCTCCGCCGGCGTGAGCGGTGCGGAACTTTCGAAGAGACTGATCTGGTCGGAATCGCCGGCTGTCTGACAGCCTGCCAAGACGAGGGCCATGGATAGGAACGCAAAGGCCAGAACGCGGCCAAAACGGCCGCTGGGCGCCACCATGAAATTTGCTCTTCTCATCATCGACCCTCTTTCGCGACCATGGCCGCAAGCGACTTCTCGATAGGCGCTTTCGCCGCCGAACCTTGACTGCGCATCAATGTTAGCTGTTTCAGCACATCGTCAGTAATCGAAGGCAGGGTTGTCAACGCCCGGTCGTTATACTCGACTGTCAATACCCGCGCCTGGGTGACCAGCGCAATGTCGTCATAGCTTTCCGCGATGGTCGTCAGCCGGTCGAGATAGTATCCCAGATTGAACCGGTAGACTTGGCGGTCCTTGTCAAGGTTCTGCTGGTAACGCGCGCGCCGCGTCGGATCCTCGGTCGCCTTCACCAGCTCGGTCCAGCGCGTCAGGATCGCGATATTGTCCATCACCCGGCGCGCTGCGAAGACGGCGTTCGAGAGCAGTTCGCGCGCGGCACGTTCGCGTTCCTGATTCCGGGTGCGGATGCTTTCGGCGATGACGAAGGAGAGATTTTCCAGGCGCCGCTTCATCTCGTCGCTCGGTGCGGCCTCGGCCAGGGCTCTCGCCTCCTTGACCGGATCGGCCTGTTCCTCGGCCAGTTTCGGCCCGCCCGGCTCAGCCTTCGAATTCGGATCGACGGCCAGGGCCTGCCAGGCCTTCTGCGCGGCCTCGATACTGTCGCGGCTGGGCAGGGCGGGTGCGGTCAGGACCAGCCGGAAGCCGGTGGTGTTCTGGCGGCGAATGCCGTGTTTGTCGACGGGCGGGTATTCCTCGCGATGGGCGGCGCTGATATCGGCCGGCCGGGTGCGGAAGCTGCCGCCGCGCGCGACGAAGCCGCCGGCCTGGCCGAATTGGTGGGAGATGGCGTTCAGGCGGAACGGGTCCAGGGTCAGCTCGGCGGCATTGCCCAGAATGTCGTGAATGCCGAGCGGATTGGGCTTCAGAGTCCCGATCAGGTTCAACTCGCGATAGGAATTTCCGTCATGGACGACAGATTCATCCAGGTTGCCGGCAGGCGCGAAAGTCTTTGCCGAGAATTCCGCTGGGCCGACCTTGGTGCCGCCGCGCGCCGCGAACTCCCATTCGTCCTCGGTCGGCAGGCGCAGAAAACCCACGGAGCCGTCGCGGGTCGGAACCAGATCGGGCGCACTCTTCAGCAGCCATTCGGAATAGCGTTCGGCGAAGAGCACGGCCTCGGCCCAGGAAATTTCGACGGCCGGCAGTTCCAGATCGGCGTTGCCGGAATCGGGACAGGCGCCGCTCAACGCCGCGAGCTGCATCGCCGTGACTTCGTATTTGCCGATGAAATAATGACGGTCTCCTTCACCCTTTTCGCCGGCAAAGGCGCCGGCGAGCCAAGCCACGCGGCGATATTCGGCATAGCCGCGCTCGGCTTCGTGGCTGCCGAGGGTGACGCGGTAGTCGCCGAGCATGCCGCCGCTCGGCACATTGACCCGCCGGAACGCCATCGCGCCGCCGCAGGGCATGGGCAGGAGGAGGTCGGCTTCCGCCGGCTGCGGATCGTAGGTCTCCGGGGGCCAGTCCGGGTCGGCAGCCAGCGCGGCATGGGCACAGAAGATCAGCGCCGCGAGGCTAAATCTCGCGAATCTCATCGCTGGGCTCCAGTCGCGCGAAATGAAGGCCGATCCCCGCCGCCGGCAGGAGCGAGAACAGCAGGACGATGGCCAGGCCTATCAGGACCGCCGGCGCTTCGATGGCGCAGGCTTCGCCTGTGGCCCCGAAGCTGTCGGCGAAGAAGCGGTTGATCCAGAGCGCCGCGCCATAGGCCAGGGCCGTGGCGGCGGCCGAGCCGGTCAGCGCCAGGATCACGGCCTGGACGGTGGGAAAGCCGATCAGCCAGGTGCGGCCGTAGCCGATCAGGTTGAGCATCGCCACGACCCGCCGCTTGCGTGCGGCGACGGCCCATTGGATCGCCGCCAGGCTGCCCGCCAGGCCGATCGCGCCGAGAATGACGATGGCCCGCAGGACCGCGCCGATATTGGCGTCGAGCGCGATAGCGCTGGCGATGCGCAGCTCCTGGGTGCTCACACTCAGATCCTGATCCTCGCGGAGATAGCGGGCGAGGCCCGCGACATCCTCGATGCGCCGGCTATAGAGCCGGAAGTTCGGATAGGCATCGCGTGCCGCGCGCGCCTCGCCCTCGGCATTGCCGAGTTCGGGCGCCGCGAAACCGTCGCGAAAGGCCTCGATCGCCAGGAGCAGATCCGGGCGCACGAAGACGACCGCGCCGCCATGCCGTTCGGGGGCTGCAACGGCTAGGATCGTGGCGTCGATGCCGGCCGTCTCGACCCGGCCGTCGCCGCGCCGGCGTTCGACATCGATGAACAGGCGATCGCCGGACGCAAGGCCCGTCTGAGCGGCGACGTCAGCCGATAACTTCACCTCGGAAATCTCGCCGAGATCGCTCGAATCCTCGCCGAAGATCGGATCGCCCGTGCCGGTCGGCACCAGCGAGACCCGCATCGGCGCGGCGCCGGGCTTGTCCGCCGGGGTGATATCGACCTGGGCGGCGGCGAAGCGGGTCGAGGGCAGGACGAAGGCGATGTCGGGTCTTTCGCGCATGGCTTCGAACCAGTCGCCGTCGAAGCGCCGCGCGCCAGTCGCGTCCAGGGTGATCCGGCGCATCGCGGGATCGGCGCGCAGCCGTTCGAAAATCTCACCGACCACGCCGGTCTGCAATCCGTTGAGGACTAGCAGCGGCGCGAGGACGGCGGCGATCGCCAGGGTGACGGCGAGTGCGAAGGGCCATTCGTCGAGAATATCGGCGAAGGAGAGACGCAGAAGCTGGGTCAGGCGCAGGGTCATGGCGCGCCGTGCTCGATTGTCGAGACGCGGGTCGCTGGATCGGGGCGGCATTCGGCCAGGGGCAGGCCGAACTCGGCCGCCAGCTCCCGGTCATGGGTAACCAGGACCAGGGCCGCGCCGGCATCGCTCGTCGAGCGGGTCAGCAGGGCCATCACCTCGGCGGCATTGGCGGGATCGAGGGAGGCGGTCGGCTCGTCGGCCAGGACCAGGGCCGGCTCATGGGCCAAAGCGCGGATCACCGCGGCGCGCTGGCGCTCGCCGATCGAGACATGGCGCGGCTTTCTTCGGGCCAGATGGGCGATGCCGAGGCGCTGAAACAGCGCCGGGACCGGCCCGTCGCCGGCCATCCCGAGCAGGCGCCGCGACAGCATGGCGTTCTCGTGCAGGCTGAGAAATGGGGCGAGCCCGCCGGTCTGCAGGACATAGCCGAAGCGCCGCGCCCGCAGGGCACGAATCCGCCCTCGGTCGTCACGCCGCCAGAGGGCGGCGATATCGATCGACTGTCCGCCCTCGTCGGTCACCGCCATCGTCCCGGCATTGTCGGGTTTGAGGCTCATGGCGATGAGGTCGAGGCAGGTGCTCTTGCCCGCGCCGGACGGGCCGACGATGGCGACCCTTTCGCCCATGCCGAGGGTGAAGCGCGCGATGTTCAAGCGAAAGCCGTCGCCCCGCGACCGATCGACCGACCGGAACTCGATAAGCGGGACAGCCATATCAGGGAAGCGCGTCGAGCGGCACCGGATAGACCCAGTCGCCCGGATCGTCGCCTTGGTTGAGCGCGATCCAGCGGTCGGAATCGTCGTGGAAGCGCTGGTAGAGGCGGATCTTGGAACTGGCGTCGTCGATGATCGCCTGCTGCTCGCCCACGCTCATCCGGGTCCAATCGTCCTCGCTCAGGGACATGATGCGGCTCTGATAGGGCAAGCCGGCGAGATACTCGCCCATCAATCCCGAATCGGCGAGGTTGCGGGCATGGCCCTGGCCGACCTGGTTCGGGTCGCGGCCCATGGCGGTGGCGGCACTGCGCAACTGGTTGAAGAAATCGCCGGGCTCGATCTGGCCCGCGTCTAGCGCGGTGACCGTTGCCTGCATGGTGCGTTGCAGGTCGCTCAACTGGTTCTTCGACAGCAGCAGGCGGACTGTGAAGGCGGCGACCGACGAATTGGCGAAGTCCCGGTCACTGGCCCAGGCCTCGAACATCGGCGGGGCGACCGTGCCGGCGACCCGGCCGAGATAGGCCAGGGCCATGGCGCGGCCGAGTTCAGCCGCCGATTGCTTCAAATCGGCTTCGGCATCGTCCTTGCCAGGCTTCGCCTGGGCCGGTGCCGCCGGGAAGGCATCGCCGTCCGCCGCCGCCTGGGTCTCGCGCACTTGTTCGACCAGGGCATCGGCCAGGGCCGAGACCTTGCGCTCGAAGGCGGCCGGATCGCCCGAGGGCACGGGGTAATAGAGCGAGCGGCCCGAATCCTGCCGGGTCAGCTCGGTATACTGGCTCTCCGCCTTGGCGTGGTCTTCCGCCCCGATCGGGGTCCTCAGATGCAGGACATAGAGCGCGGTGGGCAGGGTCTTGCTGCGGCCGCGCATGTCGTTGCGCATATCGGCGGCGTTGAGCTTGAGCTTGGCGTAGGGCGAAGCGGCGTCGCGGGCGCTGGCATCGGTGATCAGCACCAGATAGCGGGCGTCGAAACCGTCCCAGTCGATCCGCCCCATGGCGTGATCGATGGCGGCGAAGGCGTCCTCGGAGAAGGCCCGGGTGGAGACGCTGGAGGCGCTGAGCGGCGCGACCGCGGTCTGGAAGTCGGTGGTGCCGTCGATATCGTTCGGGTCGGCGAAGGTGCGGGTCAGATATTCGATGCCCTTCACCGCCGCCGGATCGTCGCGATAGCCGACGACGCCGAAGCGCACCTTGTCCTCGAGCCCCGCCGTCTCGACTTTCGCCAGTACGTCGCGCATGACCTCGCGCGTGCGCTGGATATAGGGCTCCATGGAACTCGACGCGTCGATGACGAAGACGACCCCGGCGCGGAGATCGCCCAGCGCGGCGATATTCTCGCGGGTGTTGAACAGTTCGAGTTTCTCTTCTTCCGCCTTGGTCACGCTCGCCACGCGGACCGCCATGGCGCGCTGCCGGTTGGGCAGGCGCTTCGGCTTCGCCTCCAACACCGGCAGCATGTAGAACTCGTTGGCGAAATCGACGAAGGCCTCGGGCTCGATGGAGATGACCGGGCTGTCCTGGGGCAGGGTTTTGGCCTCGGCCTCGGCCCGCGCCGCATCGGCCCGAGCGGTCAGGTCCGGATCGTCGAGCCATTGTTCCAGCGCCGGCTCCTCGTCGAAGAACAGCACCTGGCCGCGATTGCCGCGATCGGTGAAGGCCAGTACTAGCGAATGATCCCAGGGCACCACCGCCGTTTCCGGCAGGAAGCCGGCGACGCTTCCCTTCGCGTCGGTGCCGACCTCGAGCATGGTCTCGCCGCTGCCAGACGCCGGATCGCGCGCATAGACATAAAGGACTGTGAAGGGGGCGAGGGCCTTGTCGCCCTTCGCGCCGGGCTTGGCCGCGATCTCCGCGCCTGGCCGGGTCAGCACTTTCTGATAGAGCGCGGTCTTGCCGAGGATCAGCAGCGGCTTGCGATCCTGGGCCAGGGCCGGCGAGGCCGGGAGCATGGCCAGCACAAGGAGCGACAGGACGAGACGGGCGATCATTGCAGCAATTCCTTGGCTTTATCGTTGCCCGCTTCGGCCGCCTTGCGCAGCCAGAAGACGCTCTGTTCCGGGCCGTCGGGCCGGTCCAGCGCACCGGATTTCAACATCTCGCCGAGCCGGAGCATGGCCTCGGCCTTGCCGCCCTTGGCCGCGGCCTCGTACCAGACCGCCGCCTGTTCGGCGTCGGGCGCGGGAACGACGCTGACCTCGGCCGAATGGCTGGCCGGGTCGTAATATTGCGCCATGCCGTACGCGGCTTCGGCCGAGCCTTTCTGGGCGGCGTATTTCCGCAGCAGGAAGGCCGCCTGATCCTGGCCGGCCTCGGTGAAGCGCCGCGCCTCTTCCTCGGCGGTGGCGGCTTCGGGCTTCCGCTCCTTCAAATAGGTGCGCGCGGCCTCCAGGGTAAGGGGGATGCGTTGGTCTGCGGCCGGCGGGGTCTGGGGCACGGTGCCGTCAGTCGTGCTGTCTGGGGGCGTGACCGATTCCTCGATGGCAGGCGATTCGGCCTCGTCCGTGCCCAGAATGTCGTCGCGAAACAGCCAGAAGAGGATCGCCAGGGCGAGCAGCAGGCCCAGGGCCAGCAGGACGAACAGGAGCGTCCGGCTTTTCTTTTCTTCCGGAGGCGGTGGAGCGGGGTCTTCCGGTGCGATCTCTTCCAGCTCGGCGAAGGCCGCCAGCGGATCTTCCTCGGGCGCGCTTTCGGGTTCGGGCGCCATCGCCGGGCGTTCCGGCGCGGGCGGTGGCGGGTTGGAGGGCAGGCGGAGGGCGATCCAGCTCATCCTGTCTTCGAGGCGATTGCCAGCCGCGTCGCGGAAGATGATCCGGTAGGGCTGATAAGGTCGCAGATGCCAGGTGGCGGAAGGGCCGAGATCGAGGGCGATGGCCGCGCCCTCGCGGATTACCCTGTCGGCGTGGAACCAGCGTTCGCCGGCCGCCCAGGCGCCGGTCCCCTGCCGGCTAGGGTCGAGATGCTTTTCGACGCCGTCGATCTGCGCGGAGATGCCGGTTTCCAGGGTCGCGGGATCCAGATCGCCGGCATTCGCGAGTTTCAGCCGCGCGGTGCCGGCGGCCATGTCAGGAGTCTGATCGACGATGACGGGCATGCTTTTTGTCCTACTCGGCCGAGTCGTGGGGGCCGGGCGGCTCGAGCGCGTCCTGGACGTCGATCGTTTCGATGATGCGGCCAAGCTCGCGGTTGTGCTCGTCGGAAATCTCGCGGCCGGCGGCATGGCTGATATTGGCGATGCCGAGGGCGCGGAAGGCGGCGCCCCAATCGACGAAGAAGTTTCGTTCCAACGGCTCGCGCGCCGGGCCGATCTCGATACCCTTCACCGTCAAGGCATCGCCGGAGAAGATCGCCCGCGTCGCTTCCTTCGGTGCCTCGGGGAAGCCCGGCCGATCCTTCTCGGCCAACGCGCCATAGCCCAGATAGGCGACATAGTCGTTGATCTCGTAGACCGCGATGCGGACGGCGCGCTCGGCGGCATCCTCCCAGCGCGCGCCGGCGGCCAGGGTTTCCTCGCGCACCGCCTCGGCAATGCGGTCGCGGATTCCGTTGCGGTCGGCGCCGACGATGATCTCGTCGATGACCTCGCCGACCGTGTCGCCGGCAAGGCCGAGGATTTCCAGCGCCGCCTCGTCCTGCTGCAACCGGCGCAAGCGGCCGGTCCAGGCGTTGACGGCCCTGTCGGCGAAGATTTCGGGCCGCTCGCGCCGCCTGGCGCCTGGGGTGGGGGCGTTCGGGTCCGCATCGCCGGCAGCGGGGTCGCCCGCGTCGGCCCAGGGGTCGTCCTCGGCCACGGGTTCAGCAGCGGCGGCCGTTTCCGCTTCCAACTCGTCCTCGCGCATCGCCGCGACATTGAAGAAGATGCCGCGCGCGTCGATCGTCGGCAGCGTCAGCGCCTCGACAAAATGGGCGAAGGGGCGGAATTCCTGACCGCGTACGGCGTCGTAGAGGGATTTGCGCACGGCCTGGAGCCGTTCGTCGCGCTCGCGCCGCGCCGCTTCGCCGCCATCGTGATAGAAGCGGCGCAGCGCATGGTCGAGACGGGTTACGGCCTCGAGCAGCCGTTCGGCGCTCTGGCGGCGCTTCAATTCCGGGTTCAACACGGCGGACAGACGGCCGACGAGATATTCGACGCCGCCGTCATTGGGCTGCATCGCGGCATCCCAGATTCCGTCGGGGTCGTTGAAATGCTTGGCGACCAGGGCCGAGCCGGCGAAGGCCTCGCGATATTGCTCGATCAGGCCTGCCGATTGTTTCGCCGGGCCTTCCTCGGTCAGGGTTTCGATATCGGCATAGTCCATCAGATGGACCTGCTTCATGCCCGGATTGCGCAGGAACACGGTGTTGGCGAAGGGGCCGTCGTCCCATTTCTCCGGCCAGCCGTCCTTGCCGTAGAGTTCCAGGAAGGAGGAGTAGAGCCGGCGATCCCATTTGCCGCGCCGGGATTCCGCGGTTTCGCCGCCCTTTTCCAAAAATTCCAGATCGAACTTGGTCAGCACCAGGAAGAGCGCATTGGCGACCCGCGCGCGCTGCGCCGGGGTGCCGCCATGGGTGGTCTCGATCCAGGACCGGACCATCCCGGCGAGATCCTTTACCTCCTGCACGCTGGGCGGCATGCAGAGCAGCATGGCGGTCAGTTCCAGCTCGTCGGTGAAGCGATGGAACAGATAGGCGATCTTGCCGCGCAGGAAGAGTTCGCGGATCTGTTTGTCGCAGTCCGGCGCGGCGGGCGGCAGGTTGGTCAGCTTCAGGCGCGAGCGGGCGCCCGGAAAGTCGAGCAGGTCGGTATGCTCGAAGAAGGGCCAGGGCGCGTCGACGATCACCAGTTTGACCTCGGCGATCAGGGCAGAGAGCGTGGCGCGCGGCAGGGCGGTGGGCTCGCCCGGCCCGTCCCGATGGACGGGCTTCAGCGGCACGGCGTCCTGGGCATCCTCGGCGGAATTCAGGCGGCCGAGGATGGCGACATCGATAATCGTGTTGGGCTGTGGCGGTTCGCCCGCCTCGCGTGGGACCAGGCCCGAGAGCGCGGCGCGGGCTTCGGGCGGATTGCCGATCTTCTCGAGCGCGCTGGCGAGGGAAACGAACAGATCGGTGAAGGGCTGCAGATCGCCCCAGAGCATGGCGAAGAGCTTGGCGCGGCCTTGGATGGGCAGGCGGCCGGCGGTGCGGATCAGGGCATCCCAGTAATCCGCCCGGTCCAGCGCGCCGACCCGGCTCTTGAAATGGCGGCGGAAATACTCGCCGAGGTCGAACAGCTCGGTCTCGTCGAGATGGCCCGGCGCCTCGCGGCCGCTTCGCGCATCGGTTTCGGCGGCGCGGATCACGGCCCGGATTCTTTCCTCGTCCGGCAGTTCGATTGCCATGTTGTTCGGGTCGAAATCGGAGAGGAAGCTGTTGGCGACGATCTTGACCAGATCGGTCTCGCTCAACAGGCGCAGCTCGACGGGGAATTCGGCGTCCTCCTCGCCCTTGTGTTTGGTGAAGCGGGAGACGAGGCCGGTCGATTCGCGATCGCCCGCCGGGTTGATCTCCTTCAGGAAGTCGCGGATATCGCCGCCGAAATCGATTCGCAGTGGCGCGTCCTTGCGCCGCGCCAGGGCCGAAACGAGATAGGACTTGCCGGCCTGGCTCGGTCCGAAGACGCCGACGCAGTTGCGCCGGTGCATGGCGCCGCCGATCCGGCGCGCGGCCAGCCGGGCGCGGCGCGTCGTCCCGATCAGGCTGTCGGCCTCGTTGGCGACGCCCACGGCCTCGCCCCGCACCCGGTCGATCCAGAGCCGGGCATCGGCCCCGCCCTCTTCCAGGCGTTCGACCGCATCCTTCAGGGCGGCGTTTCTTTCGGAATCCGCCATCATCCGTCCTTCATTCGTTCAGGAGGATACCGGTGTCGAGCCAGTAACCTTCCTGATTGTCGATGGTCTGAAGCCGAAGCCTGAGCTGATTGGCGCCGACCGCGCGACCATCGGCATCCTCGATCCTGTCGATGGTGAAGGCATCGACGATATCCTTGTTCTCGCCCCGTGTGTTGCGCCGGAGCGTGACCTGCAGCGGGGTGCGCGGGTTGAGCCGCTGGGCGATATCGGGGCTGGCATAGTCCAGGCTGTAGAGCCGCGTGCCGGGCCACCAATCGGCATCGAACTGGCGGAAGCCGAGGGTCATGGGCCCGCGGAACTCGAACGGCTCCTCGGGCAGGTCGTAATCCTCGTCCTCGAGATCCAGGCCGCGATAATAGACATCGTCGGCGCGCAGCCGGCCGTCACGATCCAGCTTGCCGAAGAAGCGGGCGGTGGAACGCGCGGTCAGATGGTCGGAGCGGAAGTTGAAGTTCCGCAGCCGGCCTTCGCCCAGCAGGCAGAGCATCGCGCCCACGGCGGCCGTCGTCTTGGGGTCCGAGATGGTCGAGGCGTAGTCGCGGAAGGGATACCAGGAGCCGACGCGGAAGCTGTGCAGCGGGATCACCCGGTGCGGCGGCAAGGCCATGATCTCGGTCAGGATAGCGTGGACGGCGGGCATGCGCGACGGGCGGCCCGACAGAATCAGGATATCGGCGCGCGCGCGGTGGACGATCTCGGCGAAGGCCTGGAGCATTTCCAGGATGACGCTGCGCACCGTCAAATCGATGGCGCGGAAGCGCACGGGCAGTTCGACCGAGGCGAGGTCGAATTCGGCCGCGCCCTCGCGACGCGCCTCCTCGTTCACATGGGTGATCACGGCCTCGCTTGCACGGTCCTCCTCGCCGAACAGATCGCCCAGACGGATCGTCTCGCCCTCGGTCTCGCCGGACAGCATTTCCCAGTCTTCGTATGCGGCGATCAGGCGGAGCGCGGCGGGCATCGCGACATGGACGGCGAATTGCTGGCGGTAGAGCTGTTCCTCGACATCCATGTCGCCGCGGTCGCCGCCGAACAGGCGGTGGGCCAGATAATCGGCGCGGTCGCCCAGCCCGGCCTGCTCCATCGCCTTGACGATGGGGGCCAGGACATGGTCGCGGATGATCTGGAAGGCGATGTCGTCGCCCGCCACGCTCATCCCCTCGCGGAAGATCTGCTTCGGGAAGAGGGTGACATTGGCGCCCCGTCCCTCGACCCGGTAGGAGGTGACGACGAGATCCGTCGTGCCGCCGCCGATATCCAGGGTGGCGAGGCGGAAGTCGTCCTCCAGGGTGGAATCGGTCCGGTTCACCGGCAGGCGGCTGCGGCTGAAGAAGGCGCGGGCGTCGCCCGAATAGGCCATGGCGATCTGGCTGTAGAGATAAACTGCCTGGGTCGCGCTGGCCTCGTCCCAATCGATCATAATCTCCGGCAGGACGACGCCCGGCGCGGGTTTCAGCACGGGCGCGCCGTTCGTCTCGCCCGGCACGACCTCGGCCAGACCCAGACAGAGATAGACCAGATCGCGCGCGGCCTCGGCCTGATTGCGCAGGATCTGCCGCTCGGCCAGGGGCAGGGCCGTGGGCATGGTCATGATGATCCGGCGGAGGCGACGCGGCAGATCGGCGTTCCGACGGCGCAACCGGTGGGCCGGCGAATTCATCATCACCAGGGTCTGGAGAAAGGCCTCGGTGAGGGCGAAGGACATCAGGTTGCTGCGGGCGTAGAGCGCACGGAAAGACGGGAAGCGCCGCTCATCGTGCGGCGGCACGTGATCGGCGATTTTGTGCAGGGGCTCGCCCGCGTCGTTGACCAGGGTGGTGAAGGCGACGCCGGTCGCGGCTGGCGCGTGTTCGCCATGCACGGCCGGGCTGTTGAAGCGCCAGCCGTCGCGGCGCAGGTCCTCGTCCCAGAGATAGCGCTTGGGCGAGGACATGCCGGTCGCCCCCTCGCTGCCCCGGCGCAGCCCAGCAAGGCGCTGCGCCTCGGGCCCGATGCGCGCGACCGTGGGCCAGGCGAAGGCCGTGGCGCGGCCGCTGGTCAGGGAAATATCGTCCTTGCCGAAGCTTGCCCGGTTGAACTCGATGCGGCTTTCGAAGGGGTCGGAATAGACCTGGGTCGGATCGGAGAGGTCGCGCAGCTGGACCTTCACGGCCTGGGTGATATCGCTGCCGACCTCGTCCGGATGGGTCTCGATCAGCATGCCGCAAGTGCGCGAATTGCCGACATCCAGGACCAGATCGACTTCGATCGGCGCCGGGGCTGGCTGGGTGTAGCGGTCGATCATCCGGATCTTGGGCAGCAGGTCCATATCGGCCAGCAGATAGACCAGCGCCTTGTAGCGGGCGATGTCCTCCTTAGGGCCTTCCAGCCGCTCGAAGACCTGCTCGTCGCTCACCGGCCCGGCGGCGCGGCGGCGTTTCGCCTCTTCGCGCTGGACCATGTCGCGCACGGCCTCGCGGCACCAATCGGCGACCCATTTTTCCTGGACGAACCAGTTGAGTGCTTTTTCCGACTGGCAGATCGAGAAGGCGGCGCCGCGCTGGGCGTCATCCTCGGAGGGGGAGAGATAGGCTTCGCCTTCGCGCAACGGCAGCATCTCCGTGTCGAAGGCGACCAGCACGCGGTGGTCGAAGCCGTTCTCGTCCGGCTCGGCCAGGCGGGTGAGATAGACGCGCGCCCAGTTGGTCGGGCCGTGGAAATAATCGCCGCCCTGTTCCTCGCGCAGCATCGGAATGGGCATCCAGGCGCCGCCGAAGGTCTCGACCAGCTTCTTCAGATCGACTTCGTAGCTGGTCGCGGCGCTGTCATCTTCGGTCTCTACGCGGATGGGCGGCCCGGCCTCGCCGGCCTTGTCGTAGAAGCCCCAATTGGTCTCGATTCCGGCCGCACGGCCGCCGGCGAAGCCCAGATCGATGATCTGAACGCCGCTAGAGGGGATAAGTGACAGCACCGGCGGGCGCTTGAGAATGGGCGCAAGCGGCATGGGTCGCTCACTGCCTCTCGAAAAGTGGATTATCGCCAAGCGTAGTCATCGGGTCCGGTCATGGTCAATGCGGCAGGACGCCGTGCGGGCCGGGTGGATGCGGTCGGTTCCGGCGAGGCGGGTGCGATTCACGGCTGGCCGCCCCGGTTCAGATCCACCTTATAGCGGTTGCCGTCCGCATCCGTGCCGATGCATTCGGCCTTGCCGGTGGCATCGCGGGTGCAGACTGTGTTCGACTTCCTGAAGGCGGAGCCGTCGTCGCATTTCAGGTTCTCCAATTCCTCGACCTGCAGCTTGCCGCCCTGGATTTTGGCCGTGGCGGGGGCGCGGCAGGTGACGCCGTCGGCCCGGCGGATCACCGTCTCGCCCTTGCCGTCATCGTCGAATTGATACTCCTGGGTCAGCTTCTGCTTGGCCTGGCGGTCGACCAGCCCGCTGTCGCTGCGCCAGTTTCCGTTCATGAAGCCGGCGGCGCCGTCCTGGGCATCGTCCGGGATGGTCGGCGGTTCGCCGGGCGCCGGGCTTTCCGGCGCGGGCGGTTCGGCGGGGGTGTCGGGGGAATCCGCATCCGGCTCCTCGCCCTCGGGCGGGGTCTCTTCCGCGCCGGGTTCAGGCGGCGGCGGTTCCACCGCCTCGTCGGGCGGGGTTTCGCCTTCGGTGCCGGCCTCCTTGTCGCCGGGGAGAGTGCCGTCGGTCGCGGCCTCGCCTTCGGTCAGGGGATTGCCGTTCTCGTCGACCGCGCCGTCGAGTTCGCCGCCGGGAACGATCACGCCATCGCCGTCCACGACGACCCCGTCGCCATCGACGATGGTCCGATCCAGCGCGCGGTCGATGGGCGCTTCGGGGCGCGGGTCTTCCAAGGGTTCTTCGATGACCGGCCGATCGACCACGATCTCCGGGTCCGTGCGGCCGTCCGGCCAGAACCACCAGAGCAGCAGGGCCAGGAGCAAAAGCAGGAGGGGCAGCAGAAGCCACCACCAGGCGAACCGCTTCGGCGGCTCTCCGACCGGCGGCGGCGGCGCGGCGGCGGCCTGGCCGGCCTGCGCGGGGGCGATACGCGGCGCGGCGGTCAGGGTCTCGAAGGGCGGGCGGTCGATCTCCTTGAAGCCCCAGAAGGTCGCGACGGGCTGATCGCCGACGAAAAAGAGATGCCCGTCATTCGGCGTCTTCAACGCCTGTTCCAGCACGGCGACGAAAGCCTTGGCGCCGCGCGGCTCCTTGCCTTCGTTCTGATAGGTACGGAGCTCGGTCAGATAGGTGTCGAACTCGCTTTTCATCACCTGGAGGTCGAGCGAGCGGGCGACCTGGTCTTCCTCGGAAAGCTCCGACCAGCGCAGGGCCTCGCCCTCGACGGGCGAAATCCAGCGCACCGTCTTGCCCTGGGAATCGAACTGCGGCAGGGCGAAGAAATCAGCATATTTCGCGCCCAGCCGCTGGCGCAGGGCGGCCTGGAGCTGGACATGATTCCGATAGACGGGCTGGCCGAAGGCGCCCAGCGGCGCGAACCTGTCCAGCCGGCCTTCGGTCAGCGTGGGGCCGGTGCGCATTATCATTTCCCGGATTGCTTCACGGGTTGCATTGGCTGGTGTCGGGTTGGCCCGTGGCTTCCTGCATTTCCCGGGTTATCTCCACAGCGTTCTTGGGCACGAAGACGCGGCCGCCCGTTGCGTTCGCGACGCATTGTAGTACGGACGAGCGATCGCCGCTCAGGTCTATGACATTGACCGTCAACAAAGGCTTCTGGGACTTGAGGGCGCGGGCCGCGGCGCAGGGATCGCCGCCGCAGGTATCCTCGCCGTCGCTGACCACGATGACGGTGGCCGGCCCGACCGACTTGGCCGCGTTGCCCGCCCGCCGGATCGAATTGGCGAGGGAGGTGCCGCGCGTCGGCGAAACGGCGCGCACCCGGGACAGCAGCTCCGGCCGCTCCGCATAGCTGTATTTTTTCGGCGCCGAGGTCTCGTTGCAATCGGTGAAGGAAACCAGGCCGGTCTTGATGTCCTTGTGCAGGTTCCGGACGACCTGCGTGATCGATTTCTTGGCGGCGTCGATACGCGAGGATGCGCCCGGAAAGCCCTCGCGCATGCTGCCGGAGCCGTCGATCACCACCATCACCTCCGGGCGCTGGGTCGGCGTCCAACCCGGTTCGCAGACCGAAGGCTTGGGCGTACTTGCCGGCGGCCGCTCCGCGATCAGCGGCGGCGTCTCGTCGGCCCGGGGCACTTCGGCGGGCAGCACGGGACGCGGTCGGGGCTCGGGCGCCGGTTGGGGCTTGGCCGGAACGACGGCTTCCGGTTCCGGTTGTGGCTCGAGCTCGGGCTCGGGCTCGGGCGGGGCCGGCTCGACACGGGCTTCCGGGATCGGCTCGCAGAGCTTGGGCAATTCGTCCAGCCAGACCCTCGCCGTCTCCAATTCCGCCTTCAGCGCGGCCAGGTTGTCCTGGGCGGCGGGCACCGGATTCTCCGGCGGCGGGGCGGGCATCTCTCGCTCCACGACGGTGGGCGCCAAGGGCTGGAGCAGCAGCCAGATCAGGACTGCCAGGGCGATCAGCAGGGCGAGCGGCAAGGCCCAGGCCAGCCAGCCGAGGCCGTGCCGTGCCGGTGCGGCGAGGGGCGCGCCGGTCGGTCCGGCATCCTCATCCGGCGCGGCGGCCGCCGCAGCCATGGCTGTCGGTGCGACGCCAGCCGGCGGCGGCGCCGGCTGCGCGGGCTGCGGTATCTCGGCCATGACGGGGATGTCCTGGCCTTCCGCGGCATGGCCCCAGTTCACCAGGACCGGCTGATCGCCGGCGGCATGGAGCGCCGGATAGCCCTCCGGCGTGACCAGGGCCAGACGCATCATATGGGCGGCCAGCCGCTCGGCATCGCCCTCGCCCGCGATCCGCGCGGCCAGGGTCTCGATCTCGCCCGCGATTTCCTGATGCCGTGCTTGCAACTTCGCCGCCCGCTCCGCCGGCAGGGAGGCGATGGGGGTCAGCGCCCCGCCATCGGCGCTGCGCCACTCGGCGCTGCCATCCGGCGTCGTCTCGACCTCGGCGAAGAGGGTGGCGGCATGGGGGCCGATGCGGTTTCGGAGGATCGCCGCGATCTGGTCGCGCGCGGCCACGGCGTCGCGGCTTCCCGCGCCGAGACGGCGGTGGCCTGCTTCCCCTGTCGTTCTGATCGTGGCTTGGGCCATTACGATCCGCTGAATGTGAGCCGTCGAACGCCTTGCTGCGCGGGTTCGTTGCGGAAGTAATCCGCGAAAACTACGATAGCTCAAGGACATGTGGAAGGGCGCATGATGCTTGCGCGGCGCAACGGTTGACGATCGGAACGGTCGAGGGATGAGCGAAGCGGCAGCAACCGAGCGGCGAAGGGGCATTCGGGCAATACCCGGTCATCGGGCCTGGCTGGCCCTGTCCCTGTTGCTCGCCGTCGCGGTCGGGGTCGCGCTTGTCCTCTTGTTGCTGCGCGAACCCGACATGATCGCCCGCGACGGGCCGATCCCGCCGGTGCCGCCGCCGACCGAGGAGATGCTGGCCGAGGTCGCCCAGCTGAATGCCGAGGCCCTGGCCGTGTCGGCCGACCTGACGGCGATTCTGCGTCAGGTCGCGGGCTATGACTGTCCGCCGGGTGGCGCGCCGACCGATCGGACGCGGTTCGGGGACATGAAGCGCAAGGCGGCCGCTATTCTGGTGCAGCTGGCAAAGGCGGTGACCGGCTGATCCGTGCCGCGCCAGGGTCTCGCGTCTATCTGCCCCGGCCCGGCCTCCTATTCGGCGACGCGCTCGCTCGGCAAGGCGCTAGTCCCCGGCGCTGTGCCGGGCGAAGGGCGCCGAAGCCACCACCAGAAAGGCCGGAACGAGAAACGAGCCATTGCCGAAATTCACGGTCGCGAGAGCCCCGAGAACGCAGCCCGTGCCGTAGGCCAGGATCAGGATCGGCAGCAGGGGGTTGCTCTTCGGCATGTCGTTGATGAGCGAGCGCGAACTGCGCCCGGCCAGATGGCGCGTCCGGTCTATGAAGAATTGAGTGATGTTTCCGGTCATCACCGTCGTGGCCTGAGCGCACAGGTCCAACGAGAGCGAGGGGTGGGAAAAGAAACCAGATCGGTGGATCGTTGCAATCCACCTGATGCCCAACCGTATCGTGAGAGTTCGCCGCGCCGGGGATATCCATCCCTGGCGCGGTTTTGTTTTGGTCTGCGGCCGCGCGGATGGTTGGTGATCGGGGGTAGCGTGGTAAGACAGACAAGAACGAGACGACAGATGGGGAGGGGGAGCCGTGGCGGAGCTCAAGTCAGAGATTTCAGGGCGTGTGATCGAGGTTTCGGTCGCCGAGGGCGATGCGGTCGAGGCGGGGCAACAGATCTGCCTGCTCGAAAGCATGAAGATGGAAGTTCCGGTCGAGGCGCCTGCTGCGGGGAAGGTGCGAGAGCTTTTGGTCGAAGAAGATGATGTGCTGACCGAGGGGCAGACGATCGCCATCCTGGATTGAGCGGAGAGCAGATGCCTGACGAAATGAAAAACACGGCGGCGAGCACCCCTCGCCCCGACCTCCAGACCGCGCTCGACGCCAAGGCGGCGACCCTCGATGCGGCCCGGCCCGAGGCGGTCGCCAAGCGCCACGACAAGGGCAAGCGGACGGCGCGCGAGAATGTGGCTTCCCTGGTCGATCCTGGCAGCTTTCAGGAATTCGGCCAGCTCGCCAAACCCGCCTTCAAGCGGATCGAGGGTCCGGCAGACGGTTTCGTCATCGGCTTCGGCACGATGGACGGCCACCGGGTCGCCGTCGGGGCCTATGATTTCACCGTCCTCGGCGGCTCCCAGGCGACCATCAGCCATGCCAAGTTCGACCGCATGGCTCATATCATTCGCGACCTGCGCCTGCCCTTCGTGCTATTCGCCGAGGGCGCCGGCTGGCGCGCCCATGAGGATTACATCAACCCGCGTTTCTTCGAGGAAAGCTTCGTCATGCTGGCCCGGCTTTCGGGTCTGGTGCCGACGGTCTCCATCGTCGCCGGGCGCTGTTTCGCCGGCACGGCGAACATGGCCGGGCAATGCGACACGGTGATTGCGACCAGGGACGCCGCCATGGGCATGGCCGGGCCACCGCTGGTCGAGGCAGGGCTGGGCCTCAAGCTCACGCCTGAGGAACTGGGTGCGGCCGAAATTCACGAGAAGAGCGGCACTGTCGATATCGTCGTCGAGACCGAGGACGAGGCGGCCCAGATCGCGCGGCGCTATCTCTCCTATTTCCGGGGCGAGGGCATGGGCGACGCCTGGACGGGCGAGGCGCCCGACACGATGGCCCTGCGCGATGTGGTGCCGGAGAACCGGCGCCGCGCCTACGACGTGCGCAAGGTGCTGCTCGGCATCGCCGATATCGGCTCGATCATCGAATTGCGTCCGCGCTTCGCCAAGGCGGCGGTGACCGCCCTGATCAAGGTCGAGGGTCGGCCGGTCGGGGTGATCGCCAACCAGCCGAGCTATCTGTCCGGGGCGATGGACAGCGTGGCCTGCGACAAGGTCGCGCGCTTCGTCCAGCTCTGCGATGCCCATGACATCCCGATCCTGTTCCTGTGCGACACGCCCGGCCTGATGATAGGCCCCCAGGTCGAGGCGGAGGCCCTGGCGCGCCACAGCGCCCGGATACTGACGGCCGCGGCCAACGCCACCACGCCCTTCATGACGGTGGTCCTGCGCAAGGCCTATGGCCTGGGTTTCTACATGATGGGTTCGCTCGCCCTCGGGCCGAAACTGCTGGTCGGCTGGCCGACCACCGAATTCGGCAATATGGGCCTGGAAGGCGCGGTCAAAATCGTCCATCGCGACGAGTTGGCGGCCCTCCCTGACGACAAGGCGCGCGACGCTCGCATCCGCGAACTGGCGGATGAGAATCTGCGCCGGAATCTGGCGATGGAGGTCGCCGAGAGGTTCGAGATCGACGACATCATCGACCCGGCGGATACCAGGGCGGCGGTGTTGCGCTTCCTGGCCGTGCTGCCGCCGCAGGCGCCGCGCACGGGTCGCAAACGCACGATAGACAATTGGTAGGCGACAATTGGTAACCGGACACCCCTAGGACAGGAGACGGCGATGCCCGTCGGCCGGTTCGATGGCAAGAGTTGCGTGGTCACCGGCGCGGCGCGGGGCATCGGCCGGGCCATCGCCCTGCGCCTGGCGCGCGAGGGTGGGCGGGTCTGTTTCGCCGATCGCGACGAGGCCGGCGCGGCGGCGGCGGCAAGCGAAGCCCGGGCGGGCGGCGCCGAAGCCGTCGCCCTGGCCTGCGATGTGACGGAGCGCGCCAGCATGGCGGCGCTGTTCGATGCCGCGGCGGCGGCCCAGGGCGGCCTCGATATCGTCTTCAACAATGCCGGCATCGCCCAGACCAAACCGCTGCTCGAGATCGAGGACGCGGATTGGCACCGGATGATGGAGGTCAACGCCTTCGGCGTGCTGCTCGGCATGCAGGAGGCGGCCAAGCGGATGATCGCCCAGGACCGGGGCGGCAAGATCGTCAACACGGCCTCGGTCGCGGGCAAGCAGGCCCTGCCGCTCTGCGCCCATTACTGCGCCAGCAAATTCGCCGTCGTCGCCCTGACCCAGGCCGGCGCGCGCGCCTGGGGCGGGCACGGCATCACGGTCAACGCCTTCTGCCCGGGCATCGTCGAGACCGATATGTGGCGTCAGCTCGACGACGAATTCCGCGCCCTGCCGGATACGCCGGTTGGAACGACCCTGGGCGACGCGAATCCGGATTTTCCGCTCGGCCGCTTCGCCGCACCGAACGACATCGTCGGCCTCGCCACCTTCCTTGCCTCGTCGGATTCGGATTACATGACCGGTCAGGCGATCCAGGTCGATGGCGGCATGGTCATGCAATAACACTCAAACGGGGAAAGACGTCGCATGGTGGATTTCGACAAGCCCTTCGGCCTGGCCGAATATGCCGAGCGTATTGCCAAGGCGCGCAAGCGCATGGTGGCCGCCGAAATCGATCTGCTGGTTTCGGTCGATCCGGCCAATATCTGCTGGCTGACTGGTTATGACAGCTGGTCCTTCTACACGCCCCAGGCGGTGCTGCTGCATGTCGAGGAGGGCGGGCCGGTCTGGTGGGGCCGGCCGATGGACGAGCCCGCGGCCCATATCACCACTGATCTGCCCCCGGACGATATCGTCATGTATGCCGACACGCTGGTGCATCGCCCGGATGTCCATGCCTTCGACGATCTCTGCCTGCTGGTGAAGGCGCGCGGCTGGGACAAGGGTTGCATCGCGGTCGAGGGCGACGCGCATTTCTACTCGCTCCGATCCCACACCCATCTGGTCAAGGGCCTGCCGGAGGCGGCCTTCGTCGATGACGGCAACCTGGTGAATTGGGCGCGCCTCGTGAAGTCGGAGGCCGAACTGGTCCTGATGCGCGAAGCCGGGAAGATCTGCACCTCGGCCATGATGCGCGCGGCCGAGACGATCCGCCCCGGCGTGCCCCAGAACGTGGTGGTCGCCGAGATCTTCCATGCCCAGACGATTGGCATTCCGGGGGCGGGC
>Ga0302135_10000711_pt1 | contig 20085 bp, 16 predicted proteins | sample CBN3_surface_MG_FD_203119 | JGI IMG/M metagenome (GOLD analysis project Ga0302135, IMG submission 203119) | Marine microbial communities from Western Arctic Ocean, Canada - CBN3_32.1 | ecosystem: Environmental > Aquatic > Marine > Oceanic | place: Canada: Western Arctic Ocean | collected...
ACGACGCACCTAGAATGGTACTGTCCGCGGGCGTAGCTCAGTGGTAGAGCGCTTGCTTCCCAAGCAAGTTGTCGTGGGTTCGACTCCCATCGCCCGCTCCACTCAAACTCCATATCGTGACTCAGCTATGAGTCACGACGCCCAAATCCCCTGGTCGAAATTCCAGAACACTCATTGTTTTGACAATTATTCTGACAATAAAATGAGACAATATGGACTCCGAAAGACAAAACTGGCAAAGAACAATCCCGCTTTCGCCGAAATGCTTTTCTGAAACCCGGGGCAATTGTTCCACTGGGATTTAGCACTTCACATAAAAGGTTTATCTTTGCCATAATATCGATTAATGGAGTAATTTATGGCTAGGCTCTTGAAGATGAAGTAACAGACTAGGAGAGTACCATGAAAACAATGGGCATGAACCACATTCAAATAAACGTCTCTAATCTAGAACAATCACTGAGCTTCTACAAGGGATTACTCGGCATGAGGGAGACGGCTCGCCACGGATCTCTGGTGTTCCTTCAAAGTTCTCAAGGAAACGATGTCTTAACTTTGCACCAGACTAGTGAGCCCGTAGATGGCTCTGCAGGGGGGCTTCAGCACTTCGGTTTTCCGGTTCCCAAAGAAGACCATGCTGCGGCTGTGGAGGAGGCCCGAAAATTCGGTTGTGAGGTACTAGGTGTAGGACAGCACAGCGAGGATGTCCTGTATGCGTACATCAAAGACCCTGACGGCTACATCATCGAGATAGAGGGCTAAGAGTGCTATGCCGATATCAGTTACCAGTGCAGTTAATTCGGCCTCCCGCGTTCTGAATGTTATCAGGGCAACTTATCAGAAATATATCGCAGCTTAATTTAGCTAGCGGTCTATCTTAATCACGGCCCGGGCTGTTTGGATTTAATCCCGTTTAGTGTGATAAGTGCCAAGCAAAGACATCCTGTAAGCCAGAGCACTGCCGCAATTTGCCCTAACCCAAGTGTGACGGAAATTATACCCCAAGAAAATGGTCCAGCCACGGCAGAAAGACGTCCTGACATACTATTTAGACCAAAATATTCCCCAACTCGACCGGGTTGAGCTATAGAAAGAACAAATGGTCTTTCAGCTACATAAACTCCCGCGACCGCTATGCCACTTAAAATACCTACTATTCCCCAAATCCAACTGGGTAGATTTAACAGGGGAATCAAAGCAGTAACGCAAAGTAAAATAAATAAACTTACTACACCAGTTTTGAGAATGGCCAATGGACCAATGGTATCCACTAGTTTTCCCCATATAACGCCGCTAGGAACTCCAGATATGATCCCAAGTAGCAAGATAATATGTACTTGCTGTTGAGTTAGCCTTAATGTTTCGATGCCGTATAGGACAACAAATGAACCAGCGGCATTGATAGCCCACATATACCAGAATCTTGCAACTAAGAATCTTGCCCATGTGGGTTCCGTTCGGAGCGTTCTAATGGCGGTTATTAATCTATGTATAAAGAGATAAGCGAACGAGGCTATACTAAATTTCTCAGTTGGGTGTTCACCGGGTTTATTCTTGCCGACCAACATCAAGGGTAGAGTGAGTATGAGCATTAAAATGCTCAGTATTCGAATCACGTTTAAATGGCCTAAAGTTTCCATCCACATAAACGAAATCAGCACAGCGGCTATAGCACCAAGGTACCCGAGGCCTACACCTAACCCAGCTACTAAACCCATGTTATTAGGGTTGCTCACGTCTTCTAATAAAGCATTATAAAACATATCTGCCATATGGATTGCTACTACTCCGAGGGCGAAACATGCAATGGAAATCCCCAAACTTGAAATGCCTATGAGCAACCCTGAAACAATAAAGAGAAGCGTAAAAACTACTAAGAACGACTTGCGATTACCAGTTTGATCTGAAACCGTTCCTAAGACAGGGGAAATAATGAATACAATAGCCATCGCTGCTGCTAGAGTGAAACCTAAAGTGGCATCGTCTCCACCCATCACTTTTGTTAACCAGAGTGGAAATAGAAGGCCCATTACGCCGGTAAAAAACACAGTATTGCCTGTATCGTAGGTAACCCAGGCTATTACCGGAATATTTTGAGGCTTGAGAAACGGTAACCTAAGTCTCATACGGAGATGATATACCTAAGGTCAATTGAGGCACCTTCTGTATATGGGCCCGAAGGGCGATCAAACGAATATACTGGTGGCGCTTAATATCCGTGACGTATGTGGAGGTGGAAATTATGGCTGCAAACAAAGTGAGATTGGAGATTGATAAACGGGAGCCTTTTGCCGGTGGAGGTACGTTCGGTGACGTAGGTGCGTACGAGAGACTTCTCGGTAAGGCGTACTTTGCCATCGATCCGAACGAGAAGGGGTTACCGTCGATCATTGACTTGGAATTGGCACCGCGGAATTCGGATGGCCTCGTCGAGTTCTCGGCAACGCTGGACATCGTTAAGCCAGTCGACCTAGATAAAGGAAACCGACGTGTCTTCTACGAGTTCTCCAATCGTGGTGGTCGAGGCCTTGCGAGCTTCAACTATGGAACTGGCCTTGATATGACTGCACCAGAGTATGCCGGTGACGGCTTCCTCATGCGGCAGGGCTATACGTTGGTGTGGTCGGGCTGGCAAGGTGACCTTATCGATAGAGGAACCAACGTGATGGCTAACCTTCCCTTCGCCATGCAGGACGGCAAGCACATACGTGGGCGAGTACGCCAGGAGTTCAACCCCATGGCAGAAAACATCCTCTCGGTCGGTGTGAGCGCTGGCGCTGAACGGGGACCTGACGTGCAGCCGTATCCTGTTATTACCCGTGAAACTGCTACTTTAACCATGCGTCAGAACGAAACGGATCCTCGTGTGCCAGTGGCAGAATCAGATTGGGATCTGGCCAAGGCCAAGGTGGTGGAAGGCAAGGTAGAACTGACGCCATCTGACATAGACCTCTACATTAAGGGAGGCTTCAAGCCTGGCTGGATCTATGAATTTATCTACGACACAGAAGGCTCTCGCGTGATGAATCTTGGGTTCTTGGGTATTCGTGACCTTCTTTCGATGATTCGGAACGAGGATCAGGATGACGCAGGGAACCTGAACCCGCTGGCAGGACATGTGGACATGGTCTACGGCACCGGTGGCTCTTTGAGCGGACGTGTCATACGCGAGTACGTTTACGAGGGCTGGAATGAGGACGTTGAGGGGCGGAAGGTCTTTGATGCTGTGCACACGCACACTGGAAGCGGACGATTACTGATGAACCAGCGTTTTGCCCAGGTCGGCCGCTATCCACGGCAACACGAGGAACATTCATGGCCGTCAGAATACTATCCGTTCACGTTCAATGCTGTTCCCGATCCCTTTACGGAACGTAACGAAGGGCTATGGCAACGACCTGCGACAGATCCGTTGGTCATCCATCTCCACACAGAAGGCGACTACTGGGTTCGGCACGTATCGACATCGCACACCAACCCACTGGATGCCAGCGACGTCGATATTCCTGAGAATGCACGCATGTACCACCTCACCGGTGCACCGCATATGGTTCGTGCCATCGATGACCCTGATTGGATTGGGCAGCTGACCCCCAACGCCATCTCAGCGATACCCTTCCGGCGTGCAGTGCTAACGATGCTTGATAAGTGGGCAACAGACGGTGAAGCTCCTCCCAAGTCGCTTTTACCAATGACGGGTGAGGGTACGCTGGTCAAGGCCGAAGAAGTCCTGGCTACCTATCCTAAGCTCTCAGGTGTGAACCTTCCCAAAGGTCCGAGTCGACTACCTCGATACAACTACGGTCCAGAGTATGAGACGCGTGGCATCATGAGTGTGTTTCCGCCGGAACCGATTCCAGGCGAGGAGTACCCGCTGCGGGTGCCGCAGATTGATGCTGACGGTAATTCCCTTGCCGGTTTGTTTTACCCGGACATCGCGGTACCTCTTGGCACGTACAACGGCTGGTCGCTCCGTAAGGAGGGTTTTGCAGCAGGTGAGCAGTGGATGAACACCGGTAGTTTTGTCCCTTTCGCCCGAACCAAGACCGAGCGCGAGGCCAACGGTGATTCACGACTGTCCATCGAAGAGCGCTATGCAAGCCACGGGGCATATGTTGCAGCAGTGCAGCAGGTATGTGATGCGCGTCTGAGTGAAGGCCTGATGATCCAAGAGGATGCTGAGCGATTCAATGCTGCGGCACAGAAGAACAACCCCCTAGACCCTTCGGTTCCTCTTGAGCCGCTGGTGCAGGCTGGAGCATTTAGAGGAGTCTAGTCGACTCGATACTATGGCTTTCCTGGTTCTAGATTATAAGACTTGGCCGATGACGACGACAGCGTGGTTATCGGCCATAGTGCAACTGGACTAATGTGTCCAGGCAAGGGGATTGACGTGGCTGAACCGTCATGGTCTTAGAACATACGGATCAGGACGCCAAAAGATTTTCATTTTCTGTGGCGGGCGGGAGTTCGCCACCTCGGATCTGGTGGTTCCGAGAGCGATTGTGGCGTACTCCCGCCCGCTCAAGTCCAACATGGTAGTGGTCCCCTAGTTGAGCAGCCAAGCTAAATCCCCTTTACTGAGAATCAAGGAAATCGGTTTCGCAACCAATAGTTGCTACTTAGCCTTGAGATTAGGCTGGCCCAACAAATACATCATCGCCTTCAACACGTGTCGAATATGGTTGCAACCCAAAAGCTGCTGGGCCCTGTATCACCTCTCCAGTTTTTACATCAAAGATACTGCCATGATACGGGCACTGAGCCTCATTTCCATCCAATGTCCCTTTGTCATCCAAAATGGAAAGTTCGGCATGGGGGCAGGTGTTCCCTACAGCGAAGTACTCCCCATTTACGTTGCTAAGTAGCACTGGATTTAACCCCACCTCTACCCTTACCATTTCCCCTGGCTGCAAGTCTCCCACCTTAATCACCTTTTCAAAGCCCGCCATGACGCCCCCTTTAGTATCAATGTTCTTTTAACTGCCAACCTTTACGAAAACCCCATGACCTATAACGCGTACCTAGCGTTTGCTCTTGAGTACTTTGGCACATTTGGTGTTGCTATGATAGATATTATATGCACGGAGATGGTTCACGAAAATTAAAAACGGTTGCTCTACTTACCCTTTAGATTTTTTGCTTTTTCGTAGTCAGCCTCAGCCTCAGAGCTCTTACCAAGTGCCTTATAAGCATCACCTCGATATTGATAGCTTAAGGGGTCTTGAGGATTTATACGTATCGCTTCGGTATAGGCGGTAACTGCGTAATCATTGTACCCAAGATTCTCATAGGTAACACCGGTGTTAAAGAATGCAACGTCGGTTATCGGGCTAATGGATTTCCCATTAACATCAAAAGACATTTCATGGATATCCATAGGGAGTGTTGTTAGTCTTTCAGGAACTTCAGGGATGCTATATGGACCAAGGGCATCCGGGTCTAAATTGCTGGATTCCAGTTTCTCGTCCATGGCCTCCAACGCCTCTGGACTCCATATGTCCCTTAGCGTTGCCTTCTCTAACTGCTGCACCTGGTCCCCCTTCTTGTCTTTACCCTGAATGATGTAAGCGTGTTTTGCGTGCATAAAAAAATCGCCCTGGCTGTCCGCCGGGCGATTGGTGGTTCCTAAGTCTTACCTGAGTTACGCTTTACGCGCTAAGAACCTCCACCCCGGCGGATGTGGGCGCACAACAACAGCAACAACAAATGCAGCGGCCAGGCGTGTTTGCGTCTGACTTGATTATTTGTAGGCTGATACTGCTCATTCCGTAGGGCACTCCTAACTATCTAGAACTCTACGCTTGCCATTATACCCATGTCAACGGGGCAAACACGGTAACCTTGTATACGGCATACGCTAAAGAGATAATGGCTCTAGATTAGATACACACCCGTACATAAAGGAAGTGCTTCTCCCATGCTAACTGTAGTCCAAGAACTTGAGCGTGGTTTCAAGGAGCAGGTGCTTCCAAGGCTGCTTGAAGCATACCCAGTGGAGTTAGCAGGGCAACTCAACTACTTTCTGGTCTTCTGGTGTCAGATGGGGAAAGATCAGCTAATGCAAAATCTTGGCGAGGGCACCGTCAACGACATGTTGGCGATGGTGAGCGAATACGGCATTGACCCTGACCGATGCCATTTAGAACAATCCAATGGTGATGAGGAGACGACCATCGACACTCCGCCCGAGTGGTTTAAGAGGCCAGACTAGCTTAGCCCTGACCCTGAAACCGTTGTATCTCCACAAATGCCTTCTCCTCGTCAGACCAGTCGAAAAGGATCGCCTCCACAACACACGTTCCATCTATTCCCACTACTAACTGCTGCACGTCATACATTTTCCCACCATCCCACTGGTTAGTAGCAATGTTAGCATCGGTGTCGGAGAAATACGCTCTCCCATTTGGATGGGAATGGTAGATGATCCTTGGAGGCTCATCAGCGTCCATTCCATACCCAAAAGCGATTGCGTCCGCAGCACTGAAGATATATGCCCGCTCTTCGCCTCTCTCAGCTACTGTGGGATGAGTGCCCTGCGATTGCACGTTCACGCAGCGGTGAACCTGCGTCACTTCAACCCTAGTCTTGTGGCCTGCCAACCAGCCACAAGACTCTGCGGGGAAAGCCTCGCGGGCATGGGCATACACTTGTTCAAGAATAGCCTGGGGGATTCCAATGGGCTCAGGTAATTCAGGCATGAGAGGGCTCCATTTCATTGGTATCTGACTAACCTATTAAACATAGGTTCTCCTGAATATAATCGCAATACGCTGCCAGTACCATCCCGAACCTCCCATTCTTCGGGGGGCTGCTAACCCCCCTCTGTATCCTCAGCGTTATAGCTCTTGAACGCGTTCATCAAAACGAGAAAACGAGGAGGAAATCATGCCAAGGATAGTAGCATTCGGGTTAATGGGTTTGGCAATGGCAATGTTGGTGCCAACGGCGGTATTTGCGTACACGGGCGGTTCATCATCCGGTTCTGGAATCACAGACGTCTCGCACGCTGAAGGCGATGTCGTTGAGCAGGTGGCGCAACCATGGATTGGCGTTTCGCTGGTGCCACTGAACGAACAACTGGCCCAGCACCTAGGGCTTGATGCCGTAGAGGGTATCGTAGTGGTTAGAGTCCATCCTGAGAGCCCTGCCGCTGAGGCTGGGTTTGAGCAAGGCGACATTGTTCTGACCGTTGGCGCTGCTGACGTGAATGAAGTAGTGGTCGTTGTAGAAGTTGTTGGTGCGGCCACCATCGGCGATACGCTGGACTTCGGCGTACTGCGTGGCACGGAGAACCTAGCGCTGAACGTCATGATTGGCGAGCGACCAATACTCGAAAACGAAGGAAGACCCTCCCAGCGACCATCTCATGATCAGGGCCACCAGCAGGTAAACCCGTGGGTTGGAATGGTGCTGGTGCCGCTTAACGAGAGCATCGCGGAGCGGTTGGAGCTTGATGCGACAGAAGGCATTGTGATGCTGCAGATCAGGGAAGACAGTCCCGCTGCCACTGCTGGCATAGAGCAGGGTGACATCATCCTCTCTGTAGGAGATGTTGCAGTTACACAGATTTCGGACATTGTGCAAACCGTCCGCGAGGCGGAAGCAGGCACAATCCTAACATTCACCATTGCACGCCAAGGTGAAATAGACCCGGTATCTATTGATATCACGATTGCTGAAAGCCCAACGCCTCAGGACGAAGGCCACGGCATCCCGTACTTGAGCTTGATTGCTCCAATGGCAGGGCACTTGCTTGAAGGCGAGTTCACCATCAACGACCGTGAGGACAACCAGGTGACACTGACGGTTATCAGCGGCGCTATCAGCGAAGTGGGAGAAGGCAGCTTGGTTATCAACTCCGCAGCTGAGGAAAGCGCCGACCTGACAGTCGCGATTGGCGAGAACACCGTTGTCGTTAAGGATGTCGACAAGGATGCGTTTGACGCCCTTGCAGTAGATGACGGGGTCATTGTGGTCATCAAGGACGGAGAGCTTGTAGCCGTACTGGTCAAGCCCTTGCGCCAGGGCCACCAAGATCGTCAGGAGCATGGTCAATTCCCGCGGCTGGGTAGTTCAGACGACCAGGATGAGTCACGACCACGGCTGCTCAGCCAGGGTAGGGGCCAGGAACACGGGCAAGGAAACAACCGCGGTGGGTTCTCGTTCCAGGGACCACAGTTCCGCGGAAATGCCCCAGATGCTTTAGGAGAAGTGCAAGAGCGGTTTAGGGGGTTGCAGGAACGATTTAGTAGAATCCAGGGTGAGACGCGACAACGATCCCAGAGTGATGGCCCTCGTCGTGGCGACCTCAGTGAGAGCATTACCCCCGCTCCAAGCCAGGTGCAGCCTGCACCTACAGGGAGTACGAACCTCTAGGTACCTTGGATTTGCATTAAAAAGGGAGAGACATAGTCGCCCCCTTTTTGTGTGGGATTTAAGAAGGCAGGGGCAGGCTCCAATTGGCATGACGATAATTGCCGTTAATTCGCATTGAAATGTTGAGGTTGTTAGCTAGGGAGGCCAGTATACTGCTACGGGTATGGCCTAAATCAACCCGCCTGGGCAACGAGGAGCATGAAGCATGATACGAGGATATAGGTATTCCTGGGTGGCGGGACTGATAGCCCTTATCCTCCTTGTAGGATGCTCAACCAACGATGGGGCGCAGGTAAACACCGCTGCGGGTCAACCGCCCTTAGGTATCGAGTTAAGCACCCCAGAGTTGGTGCGAGTCCTGACGCCCTCTGTTGTGCACATTGCAGCGGAAGTTGACCTGATGGGACGTTTTACCCAACGGACCTCTAGGGGCGTAGGCACCGGAGTCATCGTGGATAGCGAGGGGCACATCCTGACGAACAACCACGTGGTGGAAGGCGCACGGCTGATAACGATTACCTTGAGTGACGGTAGGGCCCTGACCGCTGAGGTAGTTGGCCTTGACGCCACCACTGATTTTGCGGTGTTGCGTATTGACGCTTCTGACTTGCATCCCGCAACCCTAGGCGATTCGGCCCACCTGCAAGTAGGTGCTGATGTGGTTGCCATAGGCCATGCCCTTGACCTAGAAGGCGGGCCCACGGTCAGCAAAGGCGTCATTAGCGCCCTTGACCGTGTTCTTCAAGCAGATGCCCAAACAACAATAGCAGGCCTTATTCAGACAGATGCTGCCATCAATCCCGGTAACAGTGGTGGGCCGCTCGCCAATATGGAGGGGCAAGTCATTGGCATCAATACAGCCATCATTGAGAGCGGGCAGGGCATTGGGTTTGCCATCAACTCCAATGAAGCAAAGGCCATCATGGTTCAGCTCATTGAGAACGGATTTGTAGAACGGGCATTCCTAGGCATAGTTCCTATAAACATCACCAGAGGGATTGCGGAAAATCTGGGACTCCCGGTATCGCAGGGCATAGCAATTAGGTCGGTTGTAGCTGGCTTTCCCGCAGCTGAAGCGGGATTGCAAGAGTTGGACATCATTGTGGCATTGGGTGACGATGTCATCCTGAACACCGTAGCGCTCTCTCGTTTTCTGGCGAAACATAAGCCGGGGGAGCGAGTGACCGTCACGTACTACCGTGGCCAGGACGAGATTCATGGCGAGATAGACCTTGGAAGTCGGCCAGAGGGTTAATATTGCAACCTCTTAACGAAACTCCTTCTGCTATAGAGTTGGAGTCTCTGCTATCTACACTGTGCGCACAGCATGGCCTCACACCTGTGCCCAAACTGCAGTGGTCACGACGAATGGTGAAGACCCTTGGTTTCGCGTACCCCCGCAAAAACGTAATTCGGCTATCCGCCTGGCTGGATCCGGAGCAGGCACAGTCCACACTTCGTCATGAACTTGCCCACATAGCAGCGGCCAAGGACGGCGCAAAGCGTCCCCACGGCGCACAGTGGAGGTTATGGGCAGTGGAGTTAGGTGCTCCTCCAGTAAGGGCTTCAGCCCGTGGCCCTGCGAACGCGCCTGCAACGAATTCCTCGCGGACTGTGTGGGGACTTGAGTGCCCGAAATGCGGCTTGCGCCTTGCACGACATCGCGTGAAGAACGGGTTGTACCATCGTGATTGCGGCCCAAAGACGGGACGGCTGATTAAGAGCATGAAAGACTCTGCTGAACGCGTGTACGCCTGGGTTTTGCGAACCATAGAAGAAACCCAGGAAGGGAAAGCCCCCTAGAAGCTGTAATCACCACCGTGTTTGTCCAAAGGATTGCAGCACCGTCTACTGGTGTGTATCCTGCCTGCTACACCTATCTATAATAAAGAAGGGGAGGGTAACCATGCTGACACGCGAAGAAAATATGTTCATGGCCCAGGTGGGACCTGGCACGCCAATGGGCGACCTGATGCGACGCTTCTGGCACCCGGTACTGCTATCCGAGGAGCTACCGGAGCCTGACTGCCCGCCAAAACGAACCAGAATCCTTGGCGAAGACTTGATTGCATTCCGTGACACCAACGGTGATGTGGGGTTGGTCGATAACTACTGTCCTCATCGAAGAGCTAGCTTGTTCTTCGGGCGAAACGAAGAGTGCGGGTTGCGTTGCGTCTACCACGGCTGGAAATTCGATATAAACGGCGATTGTGTAGACATGCCATCAGAACCTGCCGAGAGTAACTTTAAGGACAAGGTCAAGATTACTGCTTACCCCACCAACGAAGGGGGAGGCATGATTTGGGCATACATGGGGCCCGCAGAGTTGAAGCCTGGCATGCCCCAACTGGAATACCTGGATGTGCCGGATGCCCAACGCGTGACCACAAAAGTCATGTATGAGTCCAATTTTGTGCAGGTCATTGAAGGGGAGATAGACACTGTCCATGCTTCACTCCTCCACAGCAGCCTGGACTCTTTGTCCAAATCAGAAAGCGCCACCACGGTGGGTGGACGATACTCGTACAAGGATCGCCCTCCACGGTTCTTTGTGGAGGACACTGAGAGCGGCATTCTGATTGGTGCCCGACGAGACGCAGAGGATGACAGCTATTACTGGCGCATCTCCCGGTGGCTCTACCCCTACATCACCATGATTCCACGGGAACCCCAGGGTTCAGCCCGGTCTGGACTCATCGTGCCTATCGATGATGAGAACTGCTGGTTTTTCTGGGTGCGCTGGAACCCCTTCGGACCGTTGAGCGACGATGAGATTCGATTCTTCAAGACGATGCAAGCAAGCCTGGCGCCGGTCACCTACCTTGGGCAGGCTAACAAGCGTAATGATTATATGATTGACCGTGAAATGCAGCGGACGGTGAACTACACAGGGATTCCCCAGAACAACGCCCGCGCGCAGGATGCTGCTATGACGGACAGCATGGGAGCCATTTCAGACCGTGACAATGAGCATTTGGGCACCACGGACATGGCAATCATCCGTATGCGCAGGCGACTGATTCAGGCGGCACAGGCCCTCCAAGAGGGAACTGAGCCCTATGCCGCATCACATCCTGAAGTGTACAGAGTACGATCTGGCGGAGCGGTGCTTCCCAGAGACGTTTACTTCACTGAAGACGCATCGGTACAGGAAGACATAACCATCAAATAGACCAAGCGTTAGTTACAAAAGAGGCCCTGCTACCACTTAGGTAGCAGGGCCTCTTTTCTTTGCAATCGAGAGTATTTACTGTGTTATGGCCCTCTGATGACCAAGGAGCCACCACTCAAGGCTGTCATGCAACGCCATCCATGACGCTTCAATGATATTGGCTGAGCAACCCACCGTATGCCAGGTGGCTGTTCCGTCCGTGGACTCTATAAGCACCCGAACCATCGCCTCTGTGCCCGTACCCTGGTCCACCACCCGCACCTTGTAGTCGAGTAACCGGACGGCCTCCATGGCTGGGTAGAACTCCAGCAATGCTTTCCGTGCAGCGGTGTCCATAGCGTTGACGGGGCCGTTACCGCTTGCGGCAGTGTGTTTAACGTGTCCATCTACCTGAATTTTTACCGTTGCTTCACAGGCCACGCTTTCGTCATTAACCTCTGTTGGTCGGCGTCGCTTCTCGACGATGACCATGAAATCAACCAACTCGAATGGTGCACGATAATCCGGCAGGGCACGGCGCACCAACATCTCGAAGGACGCCTCAGCACCTTCGAACTGGAATCCACGGCTCTCCTGGCTCTTTATGGCAGCCAGGGCGTTTTGCACAACCTCCGGCGAGGCGGTGATCTCCATCTCAGCCAGCTTTTGAAGAACGTTGCTACGCCCTGCCAGTTCTGACACCAGGATATGGTTTGTGTTGCCCACACGCTCAGGCGGAATGTGTTGGTAGCTCTCCGCAACCTTGGCCACTGCTGAAGCATGGAGGCCGGCTTTGTGGCTGAAGGCGCTGGAACCAACGTAGGGCTGAAAGGGATTAGGTGTCCGGTTGATGATCTCACTGACGTAGTGGGACACATCTGCCAGAGTGCTTAACTGCTCATCGGTGACGCAGTCCACACCCATCTTCATCTTCAAATCAGCAATGACGGAGAGCAAGTTTGCGTTGCCACACCGTTCGCCAACGCCATTGATGGTTCCCTGTACCTGGGTGGCCCCTGCCATCACGGCGGCCAGGGCATTGGCAACGGCTACGTCTCCGTCATTGTGAGGGTGAATGGCCAGCGTGGCTTCAGGCACGTCCTCGCGGACTTTCGTTACGATGGCCGAGACTTCATGGGGGAGTGCGCCTCCATTGGTATCGCACAATACAACCCCGTCTGCGCCAGCCGCTACAGCGGCCTTAACGCACTGGATGGCATAGTCCGGGTTTGCCTTAAACCCATCAAAGAAGTGCTCTGCGTCCAGGAAGACCGTCCGCCCATGCTTCTTGAGGTAGGCTATGCTATCTGCAATCATGGCAAGGTTCTCTTCCAGGTTAGTTCCCAGAACTTCAGTGACGTGCATATCCCAGGTCTTCCCCACCAGGGTCACGACAGGCGTTTCTGCCTCAAGCACCTGCCTTAAGGTAGGGTCATTTTCAGCTGAACCGTTGGCACGTCTGGTGCTGCCAAAGGCGACCATCCGAGCGTGGCGAAGGCCCAAGGACTTTGCCTTCTCAAAGAACTCTGCATCCTTGGGGTTTGCGCCGGGCCAACCGCCTTCGATGTAATCAATTCCCAAATCGTCCAGCTTGCGGGCAATCTTGAGCTTATCCTCCACAGAAAGAGATATGCCCTCTTGCTGAGTCCCATCCCGTAGCGTAGTGTCGTAGAGTTCAACCTGTGCCATCGTTAACCCTCTCCCCAGTAGGCCTGTTGTTGGCCCCTGCCCATATCTGTGATGACTAGCAACCGAAATTGTTCCAAATAAAAAACTCGCCCCCCAAAGGGACGAGTCGTGCTGACCCGCGATGCCACCCTTATTCTCTCCCGAATATCAGGAGAGCTCTTAGTAGGACGCTATCACGTCCCTTCCCGGTAACGGCGGGATTCCGTTGCGCCTAGTCCGCATAAACGGGAGTCAACACAAGGCTCAGGAGTGATTTTCTACGGGCGCTCACCTGTCCGCTCTCACCAAACCGGACTCGCTGAAGGCTGCTTCCCCGGGTACTCGTCTCCGTCAATGCCGTATAGCCAACTTATCACGGGACTTACATAACGTCAACCGGAAGCAAGACCTGCCCAAATTGGGGTTTGTGGGGCATACGGCTCAAGATGCACACAAATGTCTATAGCGCTTGGTAGGTACCCATATGCGATAATGACCTGGATATCTCAATGAGGTGGCCCCTTGACCCAGCCCTCGATTCAGAAGATAGCCGATCCCATATCCATGCGTATGGCGGCATTCCGTCGCGTGCTTCAAATGGAAGCAGAACGGGGACATGAGAACAAGGCCGTTGTGGGGGGGCTGGATCGGTTTCTTGACCGTTGGCGCGCTGACCTTACCGATGATGAAATCAAGGAACTCTCTACAAGCCTGACCGCCACCCTCACGCAGCGTAAGTATGACGGTTTGTCCGTTGATCAGCGCACGCGCTGGGTACATGAGGCCCTGGCGGCTTTGGGCGATCAGCAGGCGCTTCAGGAAATTAAAGCGGAGCAGGTGCCTGCTGAAAAGCCTCATTCGACTAAACCTCAACCGGCCAAGCAGGCGAAACCTGGCGTTGCAAAGCCTGTGTCTCCCAAGTCCCTGCCTGAAGGCCTTTCCTTGGACTCTGCGCCCATAGTAATCAAAGGCGTTGGGCCTGGGATTGCAGTGAAGCTAGAGGTTTTGGCCATTAAGGACATCAGAGGGCTGCTCTATCATTACCCTAGCAGGCACCTGTCAGTATCTCAGGTAGCGAACCTCCCCCAAGGTGAAGAAACCGCCATTGTGGGGTCTGTGTGGGATGTAGGAACACTGCGGATGGGCAAGGGTGGCTCGCTCCAATCCACGGAAGCGGTTCTGGGCGATGAGACCGGCAACATCCGAGTCCTCTGGTTCAACCAGCCCTACGTGGCAAGGTACGTGCGCCCGGGCAATCGCCTTTTAGTGAATGGCTACTTCCGGGGGTATCGCGGCCAGCCAACCTTTGAAGCGAACGGATACGAGGTTGTCCAAGACAACGAAGATAGGATTGCCCCCGGCAGCCTGCTACCTATTTATCCCGCCACCAAGGGCATGCCACAACGCACCCTACGTCGAATCATCAGCAACGCGTTGGACGCTTGGCTTCCCAGACTCGCCGACCATTTACCGGAGGCTGTGCTTCAGCGTCAAAGTCTCCTCAGTGTGACGACAGCTCTCCGCGACTACCACCAACCCGGTTCTCCCGAGGCAAAGGCATCAGCACGATACCGGCTGGCCTTTGACGAGATGTTCATTCGTCAGATATTCATGCTGTCCCGGAAACATGAATGGCAATCCGAACGTGCAGCGAAACTCACCACCGTCAAGGCGGTAATGAGTGAATTTATCGCCGCACTACCCTTCACGTTGACCAAGGCACAATCAAGAGCACTGAAAGAAGTGCTTGCGGATATTGCCGCTGATGTGCCGTCGCGTCGGCTTGTAGAAGGAGAGGTTGGCAGCGGAAAGACTGTCGTCGCCTTGGCCGCTATGCTCAACGCCGTGGCTCACGGGCATCAGGCTGCCATCATGGCACCCACAGAGATACTGGCTCAGCAGCACTTTGAAACAATCTCACGGCTCTTACAAGGCATGAGCAGACCCATCAACGAACCAAACAATCTGGTTGTGGAGATGGACTCCATGTCGAAGCCTATGGCTATCGGGTTGATGCTAGGCAGTCACACGAAACGCCAGAAGGACGATATGAAGCGGCGAATGGAAGAGCACGCCGTGGACATCCTGGTAGGTACGCACGCAATTATTCAAGGCGATGTGAACATCCCGGACCTCGCCCTAGCGGTGGTGGACGAGGAACACAGATTTGGCGTTGCACAGCGTGGAGCACTAGGAGGGAAGGGGCAACGGACGCACTTGATTAGCATGTCAGCTACACCCATCCCTCGCAGCCTGGCTCTGACATTCTACGGCGATATGGATATCTCCATTATTGACGAACTCCCTCCGGGAAGGAGCCCCAGCCAAACGAAATGGTTGCGGCCCGACCAACGGGAGCAGGCCAACAGATTTATCCGGAAAGAAGTTGCAGCGGGGCACCAGGCGTTTGTGGTCTGCCCACTCATTGATGAATCTGACTCTCTCCAGACAAGCGCGGCAGTAGAGGAGTATAGGAAGCTCTCAGAAGATGTCTTCAGTGACCTCAGTGTCGGACTCCTGCACGGCAGAATGAACCTGAAGGAAAAGACAGCGGTAATGGAGCGGTTCCGTGCAGGGGACATTCAGGTGCTAGTCTCCACTCCAGTTGTGGAGGTGGGCGTAGACATCCCCAATGCCACCGTCATGATGGTTGAAGGTGCTGACCGCTTTGGACTATCCTCGCTCCATCAGCTGCGTGGTCGCGTCGGGCGTAGCGATGCCCAGGGCTATTGCATCTTGATGTCTGAACATCCATCTGAAGATGCCCAAGCGCGGCTGTCTGTGATGGAACGGGAGTCCGATGGATTCCGTGTGGCGGAGGAAGACATGAAACTGCGTGGCCCTGGTGAGTTGACTGGGACACGACAGAGCGGCGTGCCCGACATGAAACTGGCAAGCCTTCAAGACACCCAACTGCTATCAGCGGCAAGGGAAGAAGCCACCGCTGTCCTTACCCGTGACCCAAGGTTAGAGTTGCCAGAGCATACGCTATTGGCCGAGGCCTTGTATCGCCTGACCGCGAGGGTTGAGGAAGAAACAGTAGATACGCCGACAGCGAAGGGCAAGTCTCGCGCATAGTGAATTAGTTGCGCTATACTTGAAAGGCCAAGATTCCCAATGACCTTATCCTGATTTGCGGGATGAGGCCATTGTATTTTTAGCGGCGGCGAATACCCGCTGCGAGGTATGAATAACAATGCATCTTCGTGAGATTGTATCCATCCGTGTAGCTGAAGCCCTTACCCGCGCCCAGGTAGAGCATCTACTGCCTACCGTGCCTGTGCCTGACGGGCTTGTTGAACGTCCTCAGAACGCAGACCATGGCGATTTTGCGAGCAGCGCCCCACTGAAACTGGCGCGTACCATGCACATGAACCCCATGGAGATTGCGCAGAAATTAGCTTCGCTCATTGGTACAGACCAGGAGATTAGCGCAGTTGATGTCGCTGCCCCTGGGTTTATCAACTTCACCCTTGCGCCGGAATGGCTCCAAGAACAGGTGAACGGGATAATCGCAGAAGGCGACGAGTTCGGATCCACTCAGGTAGGGAAGGGTCAAAAGGTCCAGGTAGAGTACGTCAGCGTTAACCCAACCGGCCCAATCCACGTTGGCCATGCCCGTGGCGCGGTGCTCGGCAGCGTGTTGTCATCAGTGTTGTCGGCAGCGGGATATGAAGTATCTCGCGAGTACTACCTGAACGACGCAGGCAATCAAATCGACCTCTTCCATCAATCGTTGTACGCACGGTATCTCCAAGCCCTGGGCAGGGATGCCGAGGTTCCAGAGAACGGCTACCAGGGCCAGTACATGGTTGAGCTTGGGCAGGAGATGGCCCAGACCCATGGTTCAACGTTTGCCGATATGTTTGAAGACGAGGGCCTTACAGCGTTGGGGGCAATCGGCATTGAGCGTATGATCCAGAACATTCAAGAAGACCTAGAAGCTTTGAGGGTAGGGTTTGACGTCTGGTTCAGTGAGACAAGCCTCTACACAGATAAGTACTACGACAAGGTAATGAAGATGCTCACGGACGGCGGGCATGTAACGCAAAGTGATGGCGCAACGTGGTTTGTCTCCACCGCATTGGGTGAGGACAAAGACAACGTGCTGGTGAAATCCAATGGTCTGCCTACGTACTTCGCCTCTGACGCCGCCTACCACTACCACAAGTTCGCAGTCCGAGGGTTCGATAAGGTTACGGACATCTGGGGTGCAGACCACCAAGGTCACATAAACAGGGTGAAGGCCGTTGTTGGCGCACTGGGCATAGACCCAGAGAAGCTCAACATTATCATTGGTCAGATGGTGGCGCTGAAACGCGGTGGAGAAACGGTGAAGGTATCAAAGCGGACAGGGGATATCATCACCCTTAAGGAGCTTGTAGAAGAAGTTGGGACTGACGCCTGTCGGTATTTTTTCCTGGCTCGTTCAGCAGACGCCCACATGGACTTTGACATGGAACTTGCGACGAAAGAATCGCAAGACAACCCCGTGTACTACCTTCAGTATGCTCATGCACGTTTGGCAGGCATCTTGCGTAACGCCACTGAAAACGGTAAAGAATTTGCACAGGGTGACGTCCATCTGCTCTCCACGCCAGAGGAATTGACGTTAATCCGCCAACTATTGATGCTCCCGGAGGTAGTGGACTCCATTGTGGATACTATGGAACCGCACCATCTACCCCACTACACTTTGGAACTGGCTACGGCGTTTCATTCCTTCTACGACCGGTGCAGGGTGATAACCGATGACGAAGCGTTGACCAGCGCACGACTCAAATTAGTTGAGTCTGCACGAATCGGTCTTGCGAGATGCTTAGCACTCATGGGGATGACTGCGCCTGAAAAAATGTAGCAGGACAAGCCCCGCCCAATGCTACGTGGTAACTATTTCGTATATCCGCCGTTTCTATGTGTGTAGCCCAATAGTAGGGGCACAATCTTCGTAGAGAATGAAGTGCAGGTGGAAGTCCTTCTGAAAGAGCGACCGCTGATAGAAGGTTAAGCAACTACTCCAGCGTTCCCTCTGCTTTGTACTGCTGCCCCAGCTCAACGTAGTGCTCGGCGTTGCGTTTGAACCGTGCCATCTGTTCCTCACTCACTACGCCCTTCACTTCTGCGGGGACGCCAACCATGAATGTGTAAGGCGGGACTTTGGCGTTCTCCTTAAGCACTGCTCCAGAAGCAATAAGGCTGAAATCACCAACCTCTGTGGTCCCACCGTTCAACACTGCGCCATTGCCAATCACCACGCTATCGCCCACTTTGTCTGCGTGGCAGAGAACGCGGTGGCCCATGACCACGTTGTCGCCAATGACAGCGCCTCGCCCGTCTGAGTGAACCGTGCTGTTGTCCTGGATACATGTGTTCTTACCAATGATAATCTTGCCAACATCGCCGCGTATGACGGTTCCGGGCCACACGCTGCTGCCAGCGCCAATCTCCACGTTGCCCACAACGTAGGCAAACTCGCTGATGAAGGCATCAGGGTGAATCACCGGAGTGAAACCGTTCCAAGATCGAATCATTCATTTCCTCTTCGCTTAAATTACACAGAATAAAGCACGAGATAACGTTGGGGTAGCATCCTTTAGCCCGGTCAGCTTGGTGAAGACGCTAGGACAGCCAAGAAAGAAACTTCCGCCACTCGTCAAGGATAGTTCTCCGCTGGAAAAGGATATAGGGATTAGGTCTTGGAGCTTTTGGCTCACTGAGTAACCGCATCCTAGTTTCTTGGGGCGTATTTCCCGCTTTACGATGGTTGCACGGCACACACGCGCTAGTGACGTTCTCTCAGACGTGAGGGCCGCCTTTGTGGTGAGGCATCACATGGTCAATAGTGAGATCCTTTGTCTTTTTGCCGCAGTACTGGCAAATGTAACCGTCTCTGAGGAACACTTCTTGTCGAGAAAGGCGGTGTTGCTGGATAGGCCGTTTCACCATGTAGATGAGCCGGATGACCGTAGGGATATCAAAGATTGCTTGAGACGTACGAAGTTCCCCTCGGCCATTCTCCAACATCTCCGCTTTTTCTCCACCTAGGAGAACGGCAGCGCGGCGGATGTTGCAGATGTTGCAGATGTTGCAGATGTTGAGAGCTTCATAATTCTGGTTCAAAAGCAACACCGGTAATTCTAAGACACTCACCGACCACCTCCCATACTCCCCGTGCCCTAACCTGACATGGCTATCATACCAAAACCGCCCCAGCCTCCCCAAGTCCTTGTCACCCCCCGCTACACACCAGTTAGTAAGCGAGTGGCGGCCAGCAACTCCTGTACCTGTTCCGGCGTTGGGGCTTCGGCGTAGATGCGCAGAAGAGGCTCTGTGCCAGAAAAACGAATTACTGACCACTGCCCGCCTTCTAGTCGGTAGCGAATGCCGTCAATCGTATCTACTCCAACGATAGCGATACCTGCAATCTGTGTTGGGTATGGTTCCTTCAGTCGCGCTTCTACGTCGGGCCTAAGTGAAGCATCGAAGACAACATCCGAGCGGCCGTAGTGGTGTGGCCCCGTCAGCGCATAAATCTCCTCCATTATCTCAGAAAGCGTCTTCCCTTTGCGCGCCACAAGGTCTAGTAAGTAAAGCGCACTGAGGACTCCGTCACGCTCAGGGATGTGTCCTTGGAAGGCGTATCCGCCGCTCTCCTCGCCTCCCATCAACGCGTTCTTCTCAACCATGACAGGGGCAATGAACTTGAACCCTACACCTGTCTCATAGACGGGAACGTCGTATCGCTCACCTAGGCGCCAGACCATGTTGCTGAGGGTCAGCGATTTGATGATTGGCCCCCGAAGGCCACGGACTTCTAAAAAATAGTAGGCAAGCAGAGCGTATACCTGAAGTGATGTGAGGTATTCCCCGGTGGCATCGATTACGCC
>Ga0302135_10000714_pt1 | contig 20053 bp, 18 predicted proteins | sample CBN3_surface_MG_FD_203119 | JGI IMG/M metagenome (GOLD analysis project Ga0302135, IMG submission 203119) | Marine microbial communities from Western Arctic Ocean, Canada - CBN3_32.1 | ecosystem: Environmental > Aquatic > Marine > Oceanic | place: Canada: Western Arctic Ocean | collected...
CCCAGTACTCGACGCCGTACGCGGCCTCGATCCCCGACCGGAACGGCTTCGTCTATGCCACGAGCAACATGGCGGAGCAGGTGTTCCGCCTGAATCCAGAGACCGGTGACGTGATCGGGTACCAGATCCCGACCGACTTCGACTCGAAGGAAATCATTCAGGTAATGGACGCCGGCCGTACCGTTTTCTGGATGGCCAACACTCGCAGCGCACGGCTCATCAGGGTCGAACCGCTGGACTGACGGGTGGGGCGCCTCTGGCACTATTCTTGCCTGCACCCGATCATGGCAGGCAGAGCGATCTCCCTGTACGATAGTGGGTGCGCTTGTGAATATTTTCTCAAGGGGTGGAAGAATCGCGGCCAGGGGACAAGCGTGGTGAGAACTCCGCTCCATCGTACTATTGAGGTTTTGAGGCTCTGAACATGTCGGCGGGCACCCATCACATCTCACGGGGGCTTCAGGTTCCGATTGCCGGCGAACCTGAGCCGATTGTCGAGCGTCATCGTCCGGTCACGCACGTAGCACTCGTGGCAGACGACTACGTGGGTCTCAAGCCCTCGTTTCGTGTCTCGGCCGGCGCTCAGGTACAGCGCGGTCAGCTCCTGTTCGAAGACAAGGCTCTGCCTGGCGTCCGGTACACCGCCCCCGCGGCCGGCACGGTCACGGCCATCAACCGTGGCGAGCGCCGTGCGTTTCAATCGCTCGTCATTGAACTGTCGGCCGCCGAGCAGCAGGGCCGCGGCATGCAAGTCGCGCTGTCTTCATTCACGGGACGTCACCCGTCCTCGCTGTCGGGCGACGACGTGCGCGAATTACTCGTGGAGTCGGGGCTCTGGACGGCTCTGCGAGCCAGGCCCTTCTCGCGCGGCGCTCGCCCCGCCGAGCGGCCCCGCTCGATCTTCGTCACCGCGATCGACACCGAGCCGCTGGCGCCGGCGGTCGAACCGCAATTGCGCGGACGCGACGCGGACCTCGAGCGTGGGCTAGCGGCCCTCACGAGACTGACTGACGGTCCCGTATTTCTCTGCACCACGGACGGTTTCTCCCTGCCGGTCGGATCACTCCCGCAGGTGCAACACGAGCGGTTCGCCGGTCGTCATCCCGCCGGCACCGTCGGGATGCACATCCACCGCCTAGACCCGGCTGGCCGTGGCCGTGTGGTCTGGCACGTCGGTTATCAGGACCTGCTGGCAATCGGGCGGCTGTTCGAATCGGGCGACATCGACTCCACCCGGGTGATCGCCCTCGCCGGACCGGCGGTTTCCCGTCCGCGGCTGGTGGATACGCGTATGGGGGCGGCCGTTGACGAGCTCGTACACGGCGAACTGCACGAGGGCGACGTGCGCGTAATCTCCGGGTCGGTGTTGTCGGGCCGCACGGCGGCGGGACCGGTGCACGGCTTCCTCGGGCGTTACCATCGCCAGGTGTCGGCCCTGTTCGAGGGGCGGCGACGGGAGCTCCTCGGATGGGCGCTCCCCGGCGGGGAGAAGTTCTCGGCCCTTCGCGTCTTCGCGTCCCGTCTGCAACCGCGCCGGCGGCTTGCGCTAAACACCAGCGCGAACGGTTCCGCCAGAGCCATCGTGCCGATCGGCCTCTACGAGAAGGTCATGCCGTTCGATCTGCTGCCGACCTTACTGCTCAAGGCTCTCGTCACCGGCGACGTGGAGCGCGCCGAGGAACTGGGTTGTCTCGAACTGGACGAGGAGGACCTCGCGCTCTGTACCTTCGTGTGTCCGGGCAAGCACGACTTCGGCTCGTACCTCCGCGCAACCCTCGCCTCCATCGAGAAGGAAGGCTGATGCTGCGTAGACTCCTCGACCGCGCCGCGCCACACTTCGAGCACGGACGTTTGTCACGCTTCAGCGCACTGTACGAAGCGGCCGACACCTTCCTCTACACGCCAGGGCGCGTGACGACCGGGGCATCGCACGTACGGGATGGCCTCGACCTCAAGCGCATGATGCTGCTGGTGATCGTGGCGCTAGTCGGCCCCATCATGATGGCGCTGTACAACACGGGCCTCCAGGCCCATCTGGCCATCGAGGCCGGCGTGCCGCCGCTCGATACCTGGCAGACAGCCGCCATGCGCTGGTCCGGCCTGCCCTTTGCCTCTGCCGATCTCGTTGCATGCGCGGTGCATGGTGCTCTCTATTTCGTGCCGGTTATGCTCGTCACCTACGTGACCGGAGGCCTGTGGGAAACCCTGTTCGCGCAGGTTCGCGGCCACGAAATCAATGAGGGGTTCTTCGTCACGGGGATGCTGATTCCCCTGACACTGCCGGCCGCGATCCCGCTCTGGCAGGTTGCGCTCGGCACCTCGTTCGGGGTCGTCATCGGAAAGGAGATCTTCGGCGGGACGGGGATGAATATCCTGAACCCGGCCCTGACCGCGCGCGCGTTCCTCTTCTTTGCCTACCCCGCCCAGATCTCCGGAAACATCTGGACTCCGGCCGCGATCGGTTCCGCAGGTGGACCAGCCATCGCGCCAGATGCCTACACCGGCGCGACTTGGCTCGCCACGGCGGCCGACGGCGGCGTGGCGGCCGTCCGGGGACTGCCCTGGCGCGATGCCTTCTTCGGCTTTGTTCCGGGCTCGATGGGCGAGACCTCGGCCCTCGCATGCCTCGCGGGTGCCCTCCTGCTCATCGTGACGGGTATCGGCTCGTGGCGCATCATGGTGGGTGTGGTCGTCGGCACGGTTGCTGCGGCAGTGAGCCTCAATGCCATCGGCTCGGCGACGAACCCATTCTTCGACGTGCCATTTTGGTGGCACATGGTCCTCGGGGGGTGGGCGTTCGGTACGGTCTACATGGCCACCGATCCGGTGAGCGGCGCCCACACGAACTCCGGGCGCTGGATCTACGGGTTGTTGATTGGCGTACTGGCCGTGCTGATTCGCGTCGTCAACCCGGCATACCCGGAAGGGATGATGCTGGCCATTCTTTTTATGAACGTCTTCGCTCCCGTGATCGACCATGTCGTCGTCCGGGCGAATGTGTCCAGAAGGCGCGCCCGTGCCGCCGTCTGACCGCAACCAGGCGGGGTACACGCTCGGCTTCTCCGCCGCCGTGTGCGTCGTGTGCGCCGTGCTAGTCTCGACGGCCGCCGTGACCTTGCGCGACCGGCAGGTTGCCAACGCCGAGCTCGCTCGCAAGCGAAACGTGCTCCAGGCGACGGGGATGATCACCGAAGCGGAGCGGCCCTCGCAAGAGGAGGTCGAGAGCCGATTCGCCTCCTTCGAGGTCGTGGCGGTGGATCTACGAACCGGACTCGAGGTGCCCTCCTTCGACCTCGAGACCTACGACGCGCGCCGCGCCCTGGCGCAGGAATCAACGAGCCGGCCGGCGCCGCCCAATGATGCGCAGATTGCACGCTTGCCGAATCACGCCGTGGTGTACAAGCAGCGCGATCCCGACGGACGGCTCTCACAGCTGGTGCTGCCGATCGAGGGCAAGGGGCTGTGGTCGACGATGTATGGCTTCCTGGCACTTGGCCCTGACCTGAAGACGGTTCGGGGACTCACCTACTACGAGCACGGGGAGACGCCAGGGCTCGGCGGCGAGGTGGACAGCCAGAGGTGGAAGGCGTTGTGGCCAGGACGTCAGGTGCGCAACGCGGAAGGACAGGTCGACATCGCCGTCGTTCGGGGGCCGGCAGGCCCAGCCAGTCAGGACCCGCACCGGGTGGATGGCCTCTCTGGTGCGACGCTCACAAGCCGAGGGGTCACGTCCATGCTGCGTTTCTGGCTCGGCGCCCAGGGCTTCGGCCCCTACCTGGAGCAGCTCAGGAAGGGAGACTTCGATGATTCGAGCCCGTGACGTCCTGATCGATCCGCTCTTCAACAACAATCCGATTGGGCGTCAGGTACTGGGCATCTGCTCGGCGCTGGCCGTGACCACGAAGATGGAGACGTCGATGGTCATGGCGGTTGCCGTCGTGTTCGTGCTCGCGTTCTCGAACCTGTTCATCAGCCTGCTTCGGTTGTTCATTCCGACGAGCGTTCGCATCATCGTGCAGCTCACGATCATCGCGTCACTCGTGATCGTCGTGGATCAGTTCCTGAAAGCATTTCTGTTCGACGTGTCGAGGCAGCTCTCCGTGTTCGTGGGACTCATCATCACGAATTGCATTGTCATGGGTCGGGCCGAGGCATTCGCGATGCAAAACCGCCCGTCGCTAAGCGTGATTGACGGCCTCGGCAACGGGTTTGGGTACGCTCTCATTCTGTTGGTCGTTGGTGCGTTCCGAGAGGTGCTCGGATCCGGCACCTTCTACGGAAAGCCCGTGCTGGCGCTTGTGGCCGAAGGCGGCTGGTACACGCCGAACGGCCTGATGGTGTTGGCCCCTGGCGCGTTCTTCCTCATCGGCTTGCTCATTTGGGCGCTGCGGGCGTGGAAACCGGCCCAAGTCGAGAAGTCGGAGTTCTGACATGGTGGAGCATTACCTGAATCTCGCCGTGAAGGCGATCTTCGTGGAGAACATCGCCCTCGCGTTCTTCCTAGGCATGTGTTCGTTTCTGGCCGTGTCGAAGAAGGTGGAGACCGCGGCTGGACTCGGCCTGGCGGTCATCGTCGTCCAGACACTCACCGTCCCACTGAATCATCTGATTCACACGTCGCTACTGAGCCAGGGAGCGTTGGTCTGGCTCAGCCCTGCGCTGGCGATGCAGGATCTGACATTTCTTGGCTTTCTCACCTACATAGGCACGATCGCCGCAACGGTGCAGATATTGGAGATGGCGCTGGACCGCTACGCGCCGGCGCTGCACTCGACACTCGGAATCTTTCTGCCGCTCATCGCCGTCAACTGCGCCATCCTCGGTGGATCGCTGTTTATGGTCGAGCGCGCATACACTTTTACCGAGAGCCTCGTGTTCGGCTTCGGCTCCGGAACAGGTTGGGCGCTGGCGATCGTGGCGTTCGCTGCAATTCGCGAGCGGATGCACTACAGCAACGTACCCGAGGGGCTCCGGGGCCTCGGGATGGCGTTCATCGTTACAGGCCTGATGGCGATCGCGTTCATGGCGTTCGCAGGAATTCAGCTCTAGTGGTGCTGGTCTACACGGAAGGTTGGACGGCGTGAACAACCCGCGGCCACGGTCGACAGCCTCCCAGGAGGGTCGAGGATGACGCTCATCGCGCTGGGAGTCGGCACGTTCACGAGTGTGATTGTTGCGCTCGTGGGACTGCTGCTCGTCGCGCGCAGCCGCCTCGTCGCGGCGGGCACGGTGACGATCGTCGTCAACGACGACGAGTCGAAAGCCATCCGCACACCGGTCGGCGGAACCTTACTCGGCGCGTTGTCGGACCATCGCGTCTACCTGCCGTCGGCCTGCGGAGGAAAGGGTACATGCGGGACCTGCAAGGCACGAGTGCTCGAGGGGGCAGGGGCGATCCTCGCCACCGAGAGCAGTCATGTCTCCAGGGGAGAAGCGCGTCACGGGGTCCGGCTGACTTGCCAGGTCAAGGTAAAGCAGGACATGCGGATCGAAGTACCGCCGGCCGTTTTTTCGGCGCGGCAATGGCCATGCACGGTCCGCTCCAATCGCAACGTGGCCACCTTCATCAAGGAGCTCGTTCTCGAACTGCCACCAGGCGAACTACTGCCGTTCAGGGCCGGGGGCTACATCCAAATCGAATGTCCGCCGCACGTCGTGCAGTACTCGGATTTCGACATCGATCCGCATTACCGGCCGGATTGGGATCGATTCAACCTCTGGCGTTACGTGTCGCGTGTGGACGAACCGGTGTCGCGTGCGTACTCCATGGCGAACTATCCGGAGGAGCCTGGCGTCGTCATGCTCAACGTTCGCATTGCGTCACCCCCGCCACGTGCTCCTGAGGATGTCCCTCCCGGCAGGGTGTCCTCGTACATTTTTGGTCTCACGCCGGGCGATTCGGTCACGATCTCGGGTCCATTCGGAGAGTTCTTCGCGAAGGAGACGGCCGCCGAGATGCTGTTCATCGGCGGCGGCGCGGGCATGGCGCCTATGCGATCTCACATCTTCGACCAGTTCAAGCGAATCAACACATCGCGACCCGTCACCTTCTGGTACGGCGCCCGGAGCTTGCGTGAGGCGTTCTACCTAGAAGACTTCGATGCGATTCAACGTGATTACGAGAACTTTCGGTGGCAGCTCGCGCTGTCGGAGCCGCAGCCGGAGGACGCGTGGGGCGGTCATACCGGGTTCATTCATCAGGTCGTGCTGGACCACTACCTGAAAACCCACCCCGCGCCAGAGGACATCGAGTACTACCTGTGTGGTCCACCGCCGATGCTAGCTGCCTGCATGGCGATGCTGCGAGATCTTGGGGTCGAACGGGAGAACATCCTGTTCGATGATTTTGGAAGTTGACGTGACACGGACGCTCTCTTGTCCAGAACGAGCGATGACGAAAGCGACACTGCTGGTGGCGTTGAGCCTGTCCCTGTGCGGTTGCCGGGCCGGCGAGAGCACCGACCTGCTCTCTTTTACCGGCCCGACGATGGGTACCACCTGGATCGTCAAGGCAGCGATCGAGCCGGAGGCGCGCGGCGATGGCACGAGACTCGATTCGGACATCCGCGACTTGCTCACGCGAATCAACGTACTGGTCTCCACCTGGGACCCGGAGTCCGAGTTGTCGCGTTTCAATCGGTCCGCGAGCCTGGAGCCGTTTCCCGTTGCACCGGAAACCTTCGACCTATTCAGGTGGGCGGTGACACTGGCCCGGGAGACGGACGGCGCACTCGACGTCACGGTCGGGCGTCTTGTCGACGCGTGGGGATTCGGATCCGGAGAGACGCCCCCCTCGCCGCCGGATGAGGAAACCGTGGCGCGCCTCCTCGACGACACAGGCATTGACCACCTGGAACTCGACCCGGACGGCCAGTGGATCCGCAAGCGACGACCGGACCTCCGCTGCGACTTTTCGGCGTTTGCGCCGGGCTTCGCCGCCGACCGCATCGCCGCGCTACTTGAGCAGCGCGGCTTCGGGAGCTTCCTCATCGATGTCGGAGGCGAACTCGTGGCCAGAGGCCGGAATCAAACCGGCTTGCCCTGGCAAGTGGCGATCGAGCGTCCGCAGAAAGAGCGGCGGGCAGTCGCGCGCCTGGTCCCCCTGACGAACGCGGCCATTGCCACCTCCGGCGACTACCGGAACTATCGTGAGGTTGAAGGCGAACGGGTCACTCACATCCTCGACCCCGCAACGGGACGGCCGATCCGGCATCATCTGGCGTCGGTCACGGTAATTGACGCCCTTGGAGTTCGCGCCGACGGATTGGCGACGGCCTTGATGGTGCTTGGACCCGAGCATGGGATGGCACTTGCCGAGCGTCTCGGCCTTGCGGCGTTGCTCATCGTCCGAAAGGAAGCGGGTGACTTTGAGCAGCGGGCCTCGTCCGCCTTCGCCGCTCTGACCGAAGAACAGTCGTGATCGTGGTCCTGCTCGCGATCGTCGTCGTCGCGGCGACCATGCTCGCGATGGCGGTCGGCATGCTATTGTCCGGGCGCTGTCTTCGGGGATCGTGCGGCGGTCTCGAGGCACTGGGTGACGATAAGGGGGAATCGCCCTGCGCCGATTGTCCCTTGCGCTCAGACACGCGCGTGCCAGAGCCTCTGCCTTCAATACTCCGTACCCGAGCCGACGGCCCAACCGCATGAGGCAATCACGTCGACTGCAGAAGGGATGAATCGAGTGGATCCGTTCGCGACGTTCAAGCAGTACCACCGGGAGATGTGAGCGTCGTTCACGCCAACCGCCGTATTCACTAAGCCGCCAGCTGATTACCCTTGCCGACATCGGTCCAGGCGAGCGCGTCCTCGGCGTGGGGACGGACACCGGTGTCGTTGCCATCACGGCGGCGCGAGCCGGCGGAAGGGTGACCGGGCTTGACCACAACCCGGCTTCCTTGCACGGCGCGTGACGTCACCGGCGAGGGCGAGGTTACACTGTGTCCGGTGGTCCATGCATGAGTTCACGCGTTCTGTGAGCCTGGCAACGAGACGTATCGCGTGTGGAATCATCGTGGCGGTCACCCTTCTGCCCTCAGCCGTCCCCCTACCCCCGCCGCCTCAGCCTCGGTAGACGCTGCGACTGACCACTAGGTTGACCTCGACAAGGAGACACAGGCAATGACGGATACGAAGCACGAACCTCAAGAGAACACGAAAGCGACTGCAGACGTATCCCGACGCGATTTCGTCGCGATGTCCATGACGGCCGGGTTGGCCGTCGCCGCGGGCAACCTAGCCTCGGCTGCGGAACTGTCGATTGCCGAGGTGAACGTCAACGTAAAGACACCGGATGGGATCTGCGACGCGGCCCTGATCCATCCGACGACCGGATCCCACCCTGCCGTCATCCTCTGGCCGGATGCCTTCGGCCTGCGTCCCTCGATGGTGGACATGGGGAAACGCCTCGCGACGGAGGGCTTCACGGTGCTCGTACCAAACCCGTTCTATCGCACTACCAAGGCGCCCGCGCTCGACATGTCGTCATTCAGTTTCCAGAATCCCGAGAGCATGAAGACACTGCGGTCGCTGATGGGCGGAATCACAGCCCCGGGCGCGGGCGAGCGCGACGCGATGGCTTTCGTCGCCTTCCTCGACGCGCAAAAGCAGGTGGATACCAGCAAGAAGATCGGCACGCAGGGCTACTGCATGGGCGGTCCGCTCGTGATGAAGACCGTCGCGGCCGTGCCGGCCAGAGTCGGCGCCGGTGCCTCCTTTCACGGCGGTGGCCTCGTCACCGGACAACCCTCGAGCCCGCACCTGCTCATCTCGAAGATGAAGGCCCGGCTCTACATCGGGATCGCCGCCAACGACGACGAGCAGCAACCGGCCGCGAAGGACACGCTCAAGGCCGCGTTCGCCGCTGCGAACGTACCGGCCGAGATCGAAGTCTACGGCTCCCAGCACGGCTGGTGCGTCCCCGACATGCCGGCCGAAGTAGGCAAGCCGATCTACAACAAACCAGACGCCGAAAAGGCGTGGGCCAAACTCGTAGCGCTCTACAAGACCGCGCTCGTGTAGAACATACAGTCGGCACCCCTCACCTCGGACCGGTCACAAGCGCAGGGTGGAACTCTTGACGACTACGCTTTCCTGCGGGGTTTCTTCTTGGCGCTGGACTTCGCCACGCGGATGGCGCCCTTCGCCCACACCTCAAGCTCGTCTCCATCCTCGAGGACCGCGACCGGCACCTGCCAGTACGACATGGTGATGGGGCGATCCGCGTAGGGCTTAAGCGGCCGCATGCCGGCCGCTTCGAACGCGGCCCGATTCGTGTTATCCACCTTCAGGTAGAGCACGTCGGCGGCAAGTATCCCAAAGAAGACGTCCACCGAATAGAGGCCGACGCCCCCGAACATCGCACGCGGCTGGAGTCCCTTCACAGCCGCCAGCTGCTCCAGCACGTAGGCGCGAAAACTATCGCTCACTCGCATCGGCTTGAGCGGCCCTCGGCTGGAGGATTTCTTCACGGTGCGTGGCATCATCGGCCCCCTCTCGTGGCCTACGTCGGCCGTTCGACTACTTGCCGGGTAGCCGCGCACGGGACCGCCGTCGTCCTCCAGGAAGCCGCCGATGAAATCGTGTGACTCCACGCTCCCGTCGGCCGCCCAGTGCAGTGCCACCAGCGCTCCATCGTGGTACGCCTCTGGCAATGACTCGCCACGCGGAAAGAGGATCCCGAGCGGTGCGTTGTGCGCCGCAAAACCGAAGGCCGGCGCTCGCGCGCCCGACACGTTCGCCTCATCGCTCTCGCCGTAGTCGAGGTCGAGCACGCCAAGACCGTTGACGAACGGTCAGCCGTAGAAGCCGCCCTCTTTGACGAGGTGCAGTTCGCCGAGATAGCCGCTGCCGGCGATGGCTTCGTCGAGCACCGAGCGCCCTGACATCTTCTCCACACCTTGGCGGAAGTAGCCGACCGTGAGCCGCTTCGGCACCGAGACCTCGCCGTTGTCGGGCGTCTCTTCTTCGACAATTATGCGAAAGAGCGTGGTCTTACCTGAACCGTTGGGCCCGACGAGGCCACCGCGTTCGCCGGAATTGAGCTGAAAAGAAGCGTCGACGAACAGGACCTGGCGACCGTAATGCTTGCCCACGCGCAAAAACGAGATCATCGATGCCGTAGGGTACTACGCGACCACACCGTATAATCGCCGCGGCCGCTGTCCAACGATGACACCACCCACACGCACCCCCCTGTACGCACAGCTCTACTTTCAGGTGCTCACGGCGATCGTCGTTGGCGTCTTGCTCGGCTTCCTACACCCAGACCTTGGCGCTCAGATGAAGCCGCTCGGCGATGGGTTCATCAAGCTCATCCGGATGATTATCGCGCCGGTGATCTTCACCACGGTGGTGGTTGGCATCAGCACGATGGGCGACATCAAGGACCTCGGCCGCATCGGCGTGAAAACACTGATCTACTTCGAGGTCATCACAACGCCGATCGTGCTCGTGATCGCGCTGGTGGTGGTGAACGTGGTGCAGCCGGGTGCGGGCATCAATGCCGACCCTGCGACGCTCGATGCGGGCGCCGTGTCCGCCTACGCCACGACCGCCGAGTCCCTCACGACGGTGCAGTTTCTGCTAAACATCATCCCGGCGACGTTTGTAGGTGCGTTCGCGAATGGCGAGATCCTCCAGGTACTCCTGATCTCCGTACTTTTCGGCCTGTCGCTGCTTTTTCTTGGCGAGCGGGCCAAGCCGCTCGTCGGCGTCATCGAAGGGCTGTCGGACGCGTTCTTCGGCGTGGTGAGAATCATCATGCGCGCGGCCCCCGTGGGTGCCTTCGGCGCCATGGCGTTCACCGTCGGCACCTACGGCGTCGGCACACTGCTGTCGCTTGGGAAGCTTATGGCCGCCTTCTATCTCGCCTGCCTGATCTTCATCCTGGGTGGCATGGGGGTCATCGCCCGCGTGTGCGGCTTCAGCATCCTGCGGTTCATCGTCTACATCAAGGACGAGATCCTGATCGTGCTCGGCACGTCGTCGTCGGAGTCGGTGCTGCCCCGGATCATGGCGCGCCTCGAGCATCTGGGCTGCTCGAAGCGCGTGGTGGGGTTGGTGATCCCGACCGGGTATTCCATGAATCTGGACGGTACGACGGTGTACATGGCCATGGCGTCCGTCTTCATCGCGCAGGCCACCAATACCCCACTGCCGCTCAGCAGTCAGCTCGGACTGATGGCCGTGCTGCTGCTTACCTCTAAGGGTGCGGCGGGCGTCACCGGCAGCGGTTTTGTGGTGTTGGCTGCCACGCTCTCGGCCATCCCCACAATTCCGGTCGCAGGGCTGGCACTCATCATCGGCATCGATCGTTTCATGTCTGAGGCCCGAGCCATCACGAACCTCATCGGCAACAGCCTCGCGGCGGTTGTAGTGGCGCGGTGGGACAACGCCCTCGACATGGACCAGTTGCATCGGGTACTCGCCGGTCGCGACGGCGAGACATAGGAAGCATTCGTGGCGACACTCGTCCTCGCCTATCTCCTGTTCGGTGGCCTGCTCTTCCAGGCGCCAATTTTCGACTAGAATCTGGTCACGACTGGAAGGCGACCTACACCTACGACGTCAAGGCGAAGGAACGAGCGCACCACCGGATCGGCGAATGGGACCCGGTGGATATCGTCTCGAAGGACGGCGAGGTGAAGACCTTCATGAACGGCGGGCTCGTTTCGATGATCATCGAAGACATCGACACGAAACCAGGCTATCTCCGCTTTCAGGTGGAAAGCGCGGCGATGGACTTCCGCAACATTCGCGTCCGACCCGAACAGGGCGGCATCGCGGGAACACACATCAGGGAGGCGTGCGTGAGACAAGTAGCAGCGATTGTGACGGCGGCGGGACTGGTCATGTGCAACATGGGCACGAGCCTCATGGCTCAATCGGGTTCGGGAGCGATAATCGAGCTCGGTGAGGGTACGAAGGCTCGATACGTCGTGGCCGAACGGCTGGTCGGCGTGGACTTCGGCAACGAAGCCGTCGGGACCACCGAGGGGATCACCGGAACGATCGTCCTCAAGGCGGACGGGACGATCGACGCCAGTCAGTCGAAGATCACCATCGACATGAAATCGTTCAGCAGCGACCAGGGTCTGCGCGACATGTTCCTGCAGATGAGCGTCCTCGAGACCGCGAAATTCCCAACACTGGAGTTCGTGCCAACCAAGGCCGTCGGCATGCCGTTTCCGCTGCCACAGGGGACGCCGATTCCAAACAGCCCGATCGTCATGCCACAGCCTGCCGGGTTCGAGCTCATGGGCAACATGACGTTCCATGGCGTGACCAAGGAAGTCACGTGGCGCGTGGTCTCGACGATCAACGCCAACGAGGTATCTGGCCGTGCCACTACAACCGTAACCTTTGACACGTTCGGTCTCACCAAGCCGGCCGTCCCACTGCTCGCGAGCGTCGAGGACGAGATCCGGCTAGAACTGGAGTTCCGGGGCAAGCGCTCCGCGATGTAGCCTCGGCGACACAAGGCCTCCCCACCAGGTGCGCGCCTGGCGTCACCCGGCGGGGAGGCCCCGTTCTCCGCCACCCGCCTCCCCGCGTGGTGCGAGCCAGGTCTGCTACTCGTGGTTCGACAGCACCCGTCGGAGCGCGGGGTCAAGATCCGAACACGACAACAGGACGAAACTCGTCAGCGGCTCATTTCGCCAGAGACCCAGCGGCACGACGCTGCCGCGCCAGAACGCCGCGAACCCGAGACCGTAGCCCGTCGTGACCACGATAAGCGCCAAGATCACCGCCGTGCGGGCTGGCAACGAGAGATGCGCCTGCGCTCGAACGGCTCCCACCAATACTCCGCCCCAGGCCACGATGGCGGGTCCGAACAGCCGCACGTGGAGGGTCGCGATGCCCACGACCGACGCTGCCACCAGCGGCCAGCCCCACGACGGCACCAGGGCGACGAGAAACTTGCCCACCATCAGACCGGGGACGTTGCCTCCCCCCAGTCGATTCGCGGCGACGTCAACGAGGTACAGAACGGTGCCCGCCGTGGCGTAGGACGCCGCCAGAAGCAGCACCCCGAGGCGCAACCATCTGGACCGAACCACACGGTCGAAGGCGAGCAGCAGGCCGCACGTGGAAAAGACGAACAGCCAGAGTGGCGTGGCGACGAGGAGGTGGAAGGCCACGAGGGGCCATACCTGCGGCGTCGACTCGGCAACGAGAACGCTGAAGTACAGAATCGCCAGCAGGCTGCTGCCCAGGTGAGCACACCAGAGCCAGGCCACAGGCCCGTGCCGCTGCCCAGCCAACCTGCTCTCGGGTCCCATCGTCAAGCGGTCGAGGCTGCTACATACGACGGCGTCGCCCAGTGAACTCTACGGGATCTGCGCGCCAGACCAGATATCAAGCGTGCGCTCCGCGATGAGCCACTTCCCGTCGATCTTCACAACCTTGTCCGTGTAGGTGCCGTAGACCACGCTCACGCCGGTAGCCTTACTCGCCGGTCCATAGGCGTGAGTGGCAATAACGTACGACTCGATCGTGCCCTCGTTACCCCGCACCTCACTCGAAATTGACCCCATGTGATGCTGCGTGTAAACGTAGCTAGACCCGCGAAATGCCCGGTTGACGAAGTTCGCCCACTGGAGCGTGGCGTCGGTCTTCTGGGTTCGCGTGGCCGGGTTGGGCACCTTTTGCCCAGCGGAACCACGATTCGACAGCGTAAACGTGAACGAGGGCGCAAAGCAGCGCCGATAGTGCGCCAGACCTTCCTTGAAACTGGAATCCACCATCGCCGCAGTGGAATCGAGGTCAGCGCCGGACGACGGAGCCGTCACGGCCCGGCCGATGGCATCGGTGCCGAGTGCGTAGCACACCGGTAGATCCTGGATCTCCATCCGGGCCGCAACCTCCTCGGCGTCCGCGGCACCGAGGCTCACTCCGGTCGCCATGACGGCGGCGCAGGCCACGGCGGCCAGGATCTTCAGGCGCGGGGGGAGCGCCCGGCCGGGATGGCACTCGTCAGCCTGCTGCGGTCCTGTCATTCTGTGTGTGCTCATGCTGACTCCCTTTGTGTGATGGCGCGACTAGTTCGTTTCGACGCGAAGGACCGTCGCGCACGGACGACCCCAATTGAATCCGTGAGATGTTAGAGGTGCTTCACTGGTTCGGAAATCCGATTGTACCGTTCGCGGCACCGTTGTCGTAGATGTCCGCGCTACTCCAGGTGTTGCGCACCCATACCCCGATCCGATACGCGGCGTTCCCGGTCGCGGTAGCCGTAAACGTCACGGTCGTGCCCGCCGGCTGCGGCGACGTCAGATTGGGCGTAAGATCGCCAAGTGATAGCACTGTCAGTGATCGGCTCGGCGCTCGTGCTCTGGGTGGCCTACGATCTACTCCAGCGCAAGCACGCCATCCTCCGCAACTTCCCCATCGTGGGTCACCTCCGCTACTGGCTCGAAGCTATCGGCCCTGAGCTGCGACAGTACATCGTCACCGACAACGACGAAGAGCGCCCGTTCAACCGCGACCAGCGTCGATGGGTCTACGCCAGCTCGAAGGACGAGAACGACCACTTCGGATTCGGATCCGACAACGAGATGGAACGTGCCGCTAACTACCTGGTCATCAAGCACAACGCATTCCCATTAATGATGCCGAGGAAGGGTGACCCGAACTTCGACCCCGCCTATCCCGTGCCATGTGGGAAGGTGATGGGGGCGCCTCGGGATCGACGAAAAGCGTTCAGGCCCGCTTCGATCGTCAACGTATCCGGCATGAGCTTCGGCTCGCTCAGCGCGCGGGCGGTGGAAGCTCTCAATCGTGGTTGTATGCGAGCGGGGGCACTGCAAAGCACCGGTGAGGGTGGCGTGTCGCCGCATCATCTGCACGGGGGCGAGCTCGTCTGGCAAGTGGGCACTGGGTACTTCGGCTGCCGCGAACTCGACGGACGTTTCAGCATGGCTCGCCTGAAAGAGACCGTGGAGCTCCATCCGCAGATCCGAGCCATTGAGATCAAGCTCAGCCAGGGGGCCAAACCCGGCATGGGCGGCCTCCTTCCGATGGCGAAGATTTCCGACGAAATCGCTGCGAGCCGGGGCATCCCCCGCGATCGCGACTGCGCCAGTCCGCCCGGGCACACCGCCTTCCGACACGTGGACGGGTTGCTCGACTTCGTCGAGTCCGTTGCCTCGGAAACCGGTCTGCCCGTGGGCATCAAGTCCGCGGTGGGCGACCTGGATTTCTGGCACGAGTTGTCCCGGCTCATGGAATCTGGGACCCGGGGTGTTGACTTCATCCAGATTGATGGCGGCGAGGGCGGCACAGGGGCAGCGCCGCTCGCCTTCTCGGACCACGTATCCTTTCCGTTCAAGATCGGGTTCACGCGCGTACACCGCGTCCTCGCCGAGCGGGGCATTCACGACCGCGTGGTACTCATTGGGTCAGGCAAGCTCGGCTTCCCTGAAACCGCGCTCTTAGCCTTCGGGCTTGGCTGTGACATGATCAGCGTGGCCCGCGAGGCGCTCCTGGCGCTTGGGTGCATCCAGGCCCAGCGGTGCCACACGAACCACTGTCCGACCGGCATCGCGACGCAGAACCGGTGGCTCGCCCGAGGCCTCGATCCCACCATCAAGTCAGAGCGGGTCGCGAGATACCTGGTGAACATGCGCAAGGAACTCCTCGCGCTCAGTCACGCCTGCGGCGTGGTCCATCCGCCGGACATGACAGCAGACCAGATGGAAATCCTTGACGGCCGGTTTGGCTCACGCACCGCGGCAGAGATCTTCGGCTATAACTAGTCTCCTGGTCTGACCGAGCGCTCTGTGGGCGGCGCAGAATCGAAATAAGCGGGACGGGGGCCGAGGCGGCCGAGCTGGTCGATCCCGGGCCGACCAGCCAATCAGGGGAACCAAGCTGCGGTTCGTTCTTGGGAACAAGCGGCCACTTGTATTAAGATTTCTCCCATGGCGTTCATCATCACAGACCCCTGTATTTTCACCAAGGACACCGCCTGCGTGGACGTCTGTCCCGTCGATTGCATTCATCCACGTAAAGATGAGGCGGAGTTCGAGCAAGCGAAAATGCTCTACGTCCATCCCGAAGAGTGCATCGACTGCGGCGCCTGCATTCCGGCCTGCCCAGTCGCAGCGATCTACGACAGTCCGGATTCGACCCCGGAAAACCAACAGGACTTGATCGAAGCGAACACGATCTATCGTATCGACGAACCGGACACGATCGCGCAGGCGGAGGCGATGGTGCAAGCGCACGTGGATTCGCATCAAGACCTGATGGCCATCCCTGGTCCGGAACGCGCCGCAGCTCACCAGTAATCACGCTTCGGCGGAGGCAGCAGCCTGGGCTAGGTGCCCCGGAACGGCGAAGAAGTGCCTCAGGACGGTGAAGGTGTGTCTACAATCGCCGATTGCGGCTGGCGCGTAAACTCGTCCCCGACCTGCCGTAGCAGTTCGGTGGGCCTGAACGGTTTCACCAGCCGCGAGCCACCGCAAAGTAACGGCGGAAAACGGTGCGCATACGCTTCGTGAGCAGCGTGCGGCGATAAATATCGCCGGCCATGCGCAAGGCGTCGGCATACGTCGGATAGGGCGACACGCCAGCAGCCAAATCGCCGAGCGTGCCGGCATGGCGAATCACGTGCGCCACGTACGCCACGAGGTCACCGGCATGAGGCGCGACGATGGTCGCGCCGCGGATGCGGCCCCGCCAGTGGTGCAGCCGAACAAAACCGTCGGTCGTCCCATCGAGCACGGCGCGGTCTACGTCGACGAGCGGAACCGTGACGGCCTGCAGGCCTCCGGAGACAGCCTGCTCGTGAGTGACGCCCACGTGCGCGACTTCCGGCTCCGTGTAGGTGCACCATGGAATGACGAGGTCCGTGACTCGGCGCCGGCCAAAGAAGAGGGCGTTCTGAAGCACGAGTCGAGCCGTCGCGTCAGCGGCGTGTGTGAACTTCCATGGAGACGCAACGTCGCCCGCCGCAAACACGCGTCGATTCGTCGTCCGAAGGCGAGCAGATACGTCGATGCCGGCCGGCCCGATCCGTATGCCTGCCTCGTCGAGACCCAGATTCTCGATATTGGGCGCACGGCCAGCGGCGACGAACACCACATCCACCTCACACGTCCCCTCCATCTCCCCTCGCTGCCAAACGACGGATACTCCGTCGCTGGCACGGCTCATGCGTTGCAGCCGGATGCCGACCTCGACACGCACACCGTCGCTGGCGAGGTGCCTGGCGAGAATCGCCGATGCGTCCGGATCCTCGCGGGGCAGAACGCGGTCTGCCGCGTCGACAAGCGTGACCGTGCTCCCGAAACACGCAAAGGCCTGGGCCAGTTCACAGCCAATGGGTCCGGCCCCGATGACGAGCATCCGGCGAGGCATCTCGGTCAGGTCGAACACCTGGTCGCTCGTCAGGAATCCGACGTCGGACAGCCCGGGCACCGGCGGCGCGATCGGACGGCCGCCCGTTGCGACGACCGCACGGCGAAACCGTAAGCACGCACCGTTCACGGTCACCTCGCGCGCACCGGTGAATCGGGCGGTGCCAAAGAAGACGTGCACGCCGGCCGCGGCGAGCCGCGCGGCGGAATCGTGATGAGCAAGACCGGCGCGCAGGACGCGCATCCGGCGCATGATCGCAGCGAAGTCCGGCGTCAGCGGCGCGACCGGCACTCCGAGTTCAGGGGCACGGATGACGTCGCGCACGGCGCGGGCAGACCGCAGAAGCGCTTTCGACGGCACGCAACCGGCGTTCAGGCAATCGCCGCCCAACCGGTCGCGCTCGACGAGTGCGACGCGGGCGCCGAGGCCAGCCGCGCCCATCGCGGACACGAGGCCGGCTGTGCCGCCGCCGATGACCACTAGGTCGTAGGCGCCGCCGTCGGCGGCCGACCAGTCCGGAGGCCGAACCTGGTTGAGCCACTCGCGGTCGGCGTCATCAGCGGTCATGGTTCATACCTGCATTAGGATGCCGCGATCGTGAGCGCCCGGCCGTCAGGGGGCCAGCCGTTCGTGCCGCCAACTGCCATTCGGCAGCCGTATGTAGCGCAGTCGATCGTGCATGCGTCGAAGACGACCCTGCCAGAACTCCATCTCGTCTGGCACGAGCCGATACCCGCCCCACCAGGCCGGACGAGGCACCTCGCCGCCCGCGAAGCGCGTGGCCGCGGCCTCGAACCGATCGTCGAGTTCCTGGCGGCTCGCAACAGGCGCGCTCTGGCGCGACGCGTACACGCTTATGCGGCTCTCGGGCGGCCGCGACTGGAAGTACTCGTCGGACTCAGCATCACTGACCTTCGCCACGACGCCGTCGATGCGCACCTGACGCTCGATCGACGACCAAAAAAAGAGCAGACTGGCTCGATTGTTCTCGGCCAGATCGCGAGCCTTTCGGCTCTCGTAGTTGGTGAAGAAAACGAAGCCCTCGTCGTCAAAGCCCTTGAGCAGTAGCGTGCGCAGCCCAGTCCGCCCGTCGCTCGAAGCCGTGGCCACGGCCATGGCGGTCGCGTCCGGTTCACGCCAGCGGACGCTGTCGAGCCAGCGCGCGAAGAGCGCAATAGGATTGTCGCCCGCCTCGGATTCAAGTAGCGGCGCGCCCGGGTAGTCTCGGCGAATATCGGCTATGGACATAATGACTCGTACGGTGACCGCGGACTACTAGCCTGCAACGGCTAGTGTCGCCAGCCGGATCTCGCCCTGTTCCACTGTGACGGTGACGCGTCCTCCTCCCGAGGCCAGCGAGCCGAACAGGAGCGCTTCGGACAGCGGCTTCTTCACCTCTCGCTCGATGAGCCGCGCCATCGGCCTGGCACCAAAGGCGCGGTCGAATCCCTTTTCAGCCAGCCAGGCCCGCGCAGCCGCGTCGACGTCGATCGTCACCCCCTTCGGGGCAACGAGCTCGCGCAGCTCGTCCAGGTGCTTGTCCACGACACGCTCGATCTCAGCTCGACCGAGAGCCGCGAAGTTAATCGTGGCGTCCAGTCGGTTGCGAAACTCCGGCGTGAACGCCCGTTCGAGGGCTCCGCGCTGCGACCCGCCCTGGCCCACATCGCCAAACCCCAGGCGCCGATCAGAAAGATCCCGGGCGCCGGCGTTGGTCGTCATGATCAGAATGACGTGGCGGAAGTCGGCTTTACGGCCGTGCGTATCGGTCAGCGTCGCGTGGTCCATGACCTGCAACAGGATGCTGAAGAGATCGGGGTGCGCCTTTTCGATCTCGTCGAGCAGCAGGACGGCGTGTGGCGACTTCCGCACCGCATCGATGAGAAGTCCGCCTTCTTCGTAGCCGACGTACCCGGGCGGCGCTCCGATCAGTCGAGACGCCGCGTGCTTCTCCATGTACTCCGACATGTCGTACCGCAGAAACTCCACGCCGAGCACACGCGCAAGCTGCCGAGCCAATTCCGTCTTGCCGACGCCGGTCGGCCCGGCAAACAGGAAGCCGCCGATCGGTTTGTCCGCTGCGCGCAGTCCAGACCGGGCCAGGCGAATGGCCGCGGCCACCTCGTCAATGGCCGGGCCCTGCCCGAAGATCACCCGCTTCAGCTCCGTGTCGAGTGTCGCGAGTGCCGCGCGGTCGTCAGACGACACCGCCTGCACGGGCACGCGCGCCATCTTGGCCACAACCGCTTCGATCTCGGACGGGCCGATGTCGGCCTGGCGCAACTCAGCCGGCTGCAGCTTGTGCGCCGCCCCTGCCTCGTCGATGACGTCGATCGCCTTGTCGGGCAGGTGCAGGTCCGTCAGATGCTTCGCCGAGAGCGCAACCGCGACGTCGAGCGCCTCGTCGGTGTAGCGCACGCCGTGGTGCGATTCGTAGTGTGAGCGAAGGCCCTTGAGAATCTCAACGGTCTCATCGGTCGAAGGCTCGAGGACGTCGATCTTTTGAAACCGGCGCGACAGCGCGCGATCGCGATCGAACGACTGTTTTACGTCGGCAAAGGTGGTGGATCCGATGCACCGCAGGGTCCCGCCGGCGAGTGCCGGCTTCAGGAGGCTGCCAGCATCCATCGCACCGCCCGACGCGCCACCAGTCCCGACGAGTGTATGGATCTCGTCGATGAAGAGGATGCCG
>Ga0302135_10000716_pt1 | contig 20041 bp, 14 predicted proteins | sample CBN3_surface_MG_FD_203119 | JGI IMG/M metagenome (GOLD analysis project Ga0302135, IMG submission 203119) | Marine microbial communities from Western Arctic Ocean, Canada - CBN3_32.1 | ecosystem: Environmental > Aquatic > Marine > Oceanic | place: Canada: Western Arctic Ocean | collected...
TTGATCTGAACCGAGAGGTCCTCTGCGGGAGGCGACCAGCTCGCAGGGTCGACCGACGCCTGCTCCCCGCTCCGAATGTCCCGCACCTCGTGGCTCGCGGAGTCGTCGCCTTCCGGGAACCAGACAAAGGGAATGCCCTTTCGCTCCGCATACCGGATCTGCTTCCCGTATTTCTGAGGCAGATGATAGACCTCACAACAGATGCCCCGCGCGCGAAGCGCCGTCGCCACCGCGACCGACTCCTTCCGCTGCTCATCGGAGGGCAACGCGATCAACACCGCCGAGGGGGTCTTCCGACTCGCCTCGATGTGGCCATCCCCGAAGAGCTTGCCCAGGATCCGGGTGACACCAAATGAGACGCCCACCCCCGGAAAGGGAATGTTTCCGCCATCCACGAGGTTGTCGTAACGGCCCCCGGAACACACGGCTCCCAATCCCTCCAGGCCCTGCATCACGCCCTCGTAGACCGTGCCTGTGTAGTAGTCCAGTCCACGTGCGATCGACATGTCGGCGACAATGGCGCCCGCGGGAAGATCCGCGAGTTGATCCATGACAAACCCCAGCTCGGCGAGACCCTCCTCCAGAATCGGATGTTCCACTCCGAGAGCGCGAATCGCCGCGACGAACGAGCTGTCCTCGGAGCGGATGGATGCGAGCGCGAGGCATTTCTCCGCCGTCTCCGACGTCAGACCGACCTCCTCGACGAGGACCTTCACGACCCCGTCATGGCCAATCTTTGCGAGCTTGTCGACGGTTCGAAGCACCGGCGTGATCTCTTCGATGCCCAACCCCCGATAATACCCCTCCATCACCTTTCGATTGTTCACCATCACGGTGATCGGAGGCATGGGGAGCGCCGTCGCGACCTCATGAAGAAGCCGCGGCATCTCTGCATCAAACTGAAGGGGCAGGCTGTCCTGAGCGACGACATCGATGTCCGCCTGGTAGAACTCGCGATAGCGCCCCTCCTGGGGACGCTCCCCCCGCCATACCTTCTGGATCTGGTACCGCTTGACGGGAAAGACCATGTTGGCGCGGTTCTGCATCAGATAGCGCGCAAAGGGGATCGTCAGATCAAAATGAAGCCCCAGACGGGCCCCCTCATCCGACTCCGCCTGCAAGCGCTTCAACACATAGATTTCCTTGTCGGTCTCGCCTTTCTTGAGCAGATGCTCGAGGGGCTCCACCGAACGCGTCTCCAGCGGCGCAAACCCAAAGAGTTCAAACTTCTCCTGAATGATGCGGAGCACTTCCTGCTCCACCATGCGCTGCTCGGGCGTCCACTCTGGAAATCCACTGATCGGCTTGATCTTCTTCATGCCTGCTCCGTGCTCACCGACATCGGCGGTTCGCGCATCATACGAAGGGCGCACCCACCTGTCACGCATACGGCTTTTCCCACCCGGGACGCTCTGTTAATGTGCCCGCCACACCCGTCTTCTGGAGATTCGATGGACATCACGATCTGGCACAACCCCCGCTGCAGCAAGTCCCGCACCACGCTGCAAATGCTCCGCGACCGCGGCGTGGAGCCGACCATTCGCGAATACCTGAAGACCCCTCCAAGCGCCGCAGAGATTCAAGCGATCGCGGCCTGCCTCGGCGTCACCCCTCTCGCCATGATGCGAACGAAGGAGACGATCTTCCAGGACCTGAAGCTCGCACACGCCGATGACAACACGCGGATGCTGGCCATGTCCGAACATCCCGCTCTCATCGAGAGACCCGTCGTGATCGCAGGGGAGAGGGCGGTGATCGGGAGACCCCCTGAGAACATCGAGAAACTCTTCTCTCCCACATGAGTCCCCTTCGCCTCAGCGTGCTTCTCCCCTTCAAGGATGCAGCCGATACCCTTCAAGAGGCCGCCGAGAGCCTTCTGGAGCAGACCGAGCCCCGCTGGGAACTCATCGCAGTGGATGACGGCTCAACAGACAACTCTCGGGAAATCCTCCGGGAGCTGAACGATCCCCGCATCCATGTCCTCCCCAATCAAGGTTCCGGAATCGTCGACGCGCTCAATACGGGCATCACGCGCTGCCGCGCACCGTGGATCGCACGCATGGATGCCGACGACCGCTGTCACCCAGAGCGATTCGAAGCGCAACTCCTGCATGGAGAAAACCACCCGGACCTCTCCGTGATTGGCTGTCTCGTGACCGCATTCCCGGCGAAGGAGACCACCGGGGGAATGCGGCATTATCTCGACTGGCTCAACAGCCTCGTGAGCCCCGACGAAATCGGCCGGGAGATCTTCGTCGAGTCCCCCCTCGCGCACCCCTCCGCAACTCTCCGTGCGGACGCGTTGAAAGCACTCGGCGGATATCGCAACGGCGACTTCCCAGAAGACTACGACCTCTGGCTGCGATTCCACGGCGCGGGACATCGACTCGGAAAGGTGAACCGCCCACTCCTCGACTGGCGCGAAAGCACCCATCGATTGAGCCGAAGGGATCCGCGCTACCGCCCGGACGCCTTTCGACGCCTCAAAGCCCAGGCACTCGCACGGGACTGGCTCCAGGAACGACGGGAAGTCCAGATCTGGGGAGCCGGACCCGACGGGAAGAAATGGCGCAAGGCCCTGGCTCAAGAAGGCGTCGATGTCGTTCGATTCCTCGATATCGACCCCCGAAAGATTGGGGGCAGGATCGACAATCAAGTGCCCGTCCTCGACGCCTCCGAGGTCGACCGGCATCGAGGACTTCCCCTCCTGGGAGCTGTCGGTGTCAAAGGCGCCCGCGCAGAAATCCGCGCCATTCTGAATTCATTGGGATGGATCGAAGGAACCGACCATCTCTTCGTTCAATGAGCCCACCGGGGGGTCCCAGCCCCACCCGATAAACGGCCCACTGCGATGCATGTATTCCACGGAACAATGATTTTCACATGGTCAGAACACATGCCCGAAGCCCCAAAAGGGGTCCGTTGACCCCACCTCCGGCATCATTCTCTCCAAAACGAGGGGGTCAACAGACCCCATCGACCCTTGCGCCCTCCCGGAGGAAACAAGAAATCCTTGTACTTTCAATGGGTTGGGATTCATGGCACGCCCGTTGCTTTGTAATAAGGCAAGTGGCGGCATGACCTCCGCGTGTTCTCTGAAATGGTGTGGTAGTTCCCTGGAATGTTCTCTCTCCCGTTGTAGCGATGTTGAAGCTGTAGTTCCCGTTGATGTTGAAGCTCTTGTTGGTTGTTTGTTGAAGCTGATGTTGTGTTGAAGTCCTTGTAGAGTTTGGATTGGAAGTTCATTGAGCGCTGGTTGTGACTGGTTGGCAATTGATGTGAATTCAAGTTCGTGGGCTGTTGTTGTGGTTGTTGGTTGTGTGTTCAAGCTGCATGTAGATTCCAGGGAATGCACCATCTCTTGAGATGCGGTAGCGCCGCTGTTCCTAACGGAGCACTCCTTCATTCACCCGAGCCAGAAAGATGCTTTCTGGCTCGGGTGAATTTTTTTTGTTCAGCATCCCCGACACCGCCATTCCCTGCTATGCTCGGCACCCATGAGCGTCAACGATCTCGCGGGAATCCACACAGATGCCCTGAATGAATCCCTCGCACGGATGCGATTCGATGCACCCGTGACCCACGTCTACAATCCATTTGAATACGCCCGTCACCCCTGGACCCAATACCTCCAGCGTCATGCCCGACCCGGCGTGGACGCGGTGCTCATTGGAATGAACCCGGGGCCCTGGGGCATGGCCCAGACCGGGATCCCCTTCGGTGAAATCGCGTCCGTCCGCGACTGGTTGAGACTCGATGGCCCGCTCCAGCGCCCCGAACACGAACATCCCAAACGTCCCATTCAGGGACACGACTGCCCCCGCAGCGAAGTGAGTGGACGACGGGTATGGGAATGGGCGGCAGAGAAGTTCAACAGTCCAGACGCGTTTTTCGAGCGATTCTTCATCGCCAACTACTGTCCACTTTCCTTCATGGAGGAGAGCGGAAGGAACCGGACTCCCGACAAGCTTCCAGCGAAGGAACGCACCCCGTTGTTCGCAGCATGCGATGTCTTCCTACGCCACCTCATCGATGCTCTCCGCCCTCGGATGGTCATTGGAGTCGGCGTGTTCGCAGAAGACCGGGCACGAAAGGCGCTCGAGCATCACGACGTGGAATTCGGTCGAATCCTGCATCCGAGCCCCGCCAGCCCCGCGGCCAATCGAGGCTGGGCTGCCCAGGCAACAGATCAGCTGCATGCGCTCGGTTTTGTCCTTGGAGAAACCGTATGATGTCGACCCTCTTCCGCCTCCTGTTCACCGCCTGGGGCGTCTGGATCGCATGGCGTTTGATCCGTCGCAGCATGCCGACACCCGGACCCGACGGATCCCGTTCGTTTTCCGTCGGAAAAATCCTCTCCCTCGCCTTTGGACTCTGGATTGGATATCGGGTGCTCCTCAGCATGCATGCCCTGCCACTCGGAAACCTCGCACTCGTCCTCTGCATCGCCCTCGGAGCGATCGTGTTCTTTCGACGCAAACAAGAGGAGGAGGATCCCCAGGCGGAGCCCCCTCTCACACGGGACGAACGAATCACGAGCGCTCGCATTCGACTGGAAGGAATGACGGAGCAATCCTCCGGACGATTGCAACAACTCGAACACATCGCCCAGATCCAACAAAAGACCCTGTCCAACGCGAAAGGAGAGGATGCTCTGGACCTCGCTCGCATCAATCTCGAACGAACCCGGGCGCAGATCACCGAATGGATTGCCTATCAAACCGGCCTGAAAGCGCTCCATGAGCGCTTTGACAGCGCCTCCAAAAACCCCAGCAGCACTGTGTTTGAAAGGGCTGTCGGGGGAATCGCCGGGCTCGGCGATCTCCCGGATTCGCTCCCCGCAATCCGGCGAATTTCAGAGATGCTGGATCCCAGTGGATCAGACCTGGGTCCTGGCAGGGAATGATTCCCGGAAACCGCGGGTTTTGACTCTGAATGGAGGCAGGCAATCCCGTCTGGATCCAAGTCAAAAAAAGCCTTGACCAAAATCCCCCAAAGCGCTTTAACTGGGGCCCGCTTCAACACGGGCCCGCTTCAACACGGGCCCGCCGGGGGCGAAACCGGCAAACAGGCACACCACACTCAACGGAATCACATGGGTCGCAAATCGAGTCGCTACGAGAGCCCCAATCGTCTTCGAGTTCGCAAGAACCGGCGCGTCAAAATGCATTATCGTGTTTGCCTCGCAAGCGGTGAAGAGTTCGACGCATCCGCCCCGGACAGCCCACTTGAAATCGTCTGCGGACGAGGAGAAACCATTCTCGGACTCGAGAAGCGGATCCTCGGAATGCAACCGGGCGATGAACGGGAGTTCATCATTCCCCCCGAAGAGGCCTTCGGGGTGCATGACGCTGAGCTGATGAAAACCATCGCCTGTCAGGACATCTCCCACAAGAGCAGCCTCGGCGTGGGTCGACAGCTCTTCCTTCGGGACAAGGGAACCCAGATGATGGGTCGGATCGTCGAGATCGGAGAAGAAGCCGTCACCGCGGACTTCAATCACCCCCTCGCGGGAGAGGCGCTTCACTACCAGATCCAGATTGTTCAGGTGGATGAAGCCGTGCTGGAACTCCTGCCCGCCTAGACCTTCTTCGAATTACCAGACTCCAGAAAATCCAACACCTCGCGATTGAACCGCTCCGGATATTCCTCATGCGGACAATGTCCGCATTGATCCACGATCACGAGCCGGGAATCTGGAATCCGACGCTCAAAGATACGCCCCACCTTGAGCGAGAGAATACGATCCTCACGACCCCATAGAATCAGGGTCTCTTGTGTCACCTGGCCCAGTCGTTCTCCGATGCAGGTAACGTCATGCGCCATCGCTTTCGCCACCGCAATGGCACATTCCCGGGTTCCAGATGCCATGAGCGGACGCATCAGCCCTTCCATGTAGCGTTCATCCACAGGGAAGTTCTCGTACACGTGATGGTTGAGAATCCATTTCAGCAGCATTCGCGTTGGGAGGAGCTTCAATGGCTGAGCCGCCAACCAGACCGGTACGCGACGCAACATCGCGGGGACTTTCCAACGAACTCCTGCGGAGTCCTCCAGAATCAAACGATCCACGCGCTCAGGATGATCGAGCGCAAGTTGAAGTGAAACAGCCCCCCCCATCGACAGACCCACAAGCGAGGTCTTTGCGATTTCAAGCACATCCAGAAGACCCGCGATGGCGTTCGTCATGTCCCGGATCCCGCTCATTTCACGAGGGCGATCGGAATACCCGGATCCCAGATGGCACGGGGCGATCACGCGGTGATGTTTCGCCAGCGCTTCCAGATTGAAGCGCCAGGTCCAGGAACTCAGCAGATATCCGTGAAGAAGGAGGAGAGGAGGGGCCTCAGGATCCCCGAGATCCACATAATGAAGAACATGGTCCCCGACTCGAACGAACCGACCATGAGGATGCCAGCTCAGCCTGGAGGAGTCCTCTGGCTGAAAGGAGGGGTTCACATCCGCACTGAGTCCTGATTTCATGCGGAAAGCATACAACGATGCCACCCAACGCTCCATGCACGTCGAAAAACTTCAGGAAAACAGGGGGCGGGCCAATGGACATCTGAAAGGGCGAAACCCAGGGCCCAGTCAGCGTATTACGCGAACTGGGCCAACTGTTCTACGTCTTCTGATTCTTGAGGCTCTGCCTCTTCTGATTCTTGAGGCTCTGCCTCTTCTGATTCTTGAGGCTCTGCCTCTACTGATTCTTGAGGCTCTGCCTCTACTGATTCTTGAGCGAGACACTTCACCTCACTCGCCGACGGACCCTTCGGGCCATCCACGAGTTCAAACTCAACAGAATCACCCTCGCGAAGGGTTCGGTACCCATCCTGGTCCAACGCGCTGTAATGCACGAAGATATCGCGATCCCCGCCTTCATCCGCTGTGATGAATCCAAATCCCTTGGCGTTGTTGAACCACTTCACTGTCCCTTTCTGATGCATGATTTCCCCATTGCTGACGATGCACGAAAGTGCATTGTCCACATCCAATTGAAACAAGAACTAAACACGTCTTTCATGGATGCGTGTGTGTGTTGACCTGACTCGTTTACAACGTTGAAATCCCAACTCTTCCCAGGTGAGATCTCTCGCTCACGGGTAGCACCGCAACGCCTCAAAGTCAATGCAATGGCGAGGTTGAGCAAGATCCCATTGTAAAGGAATGCGATGCGCGGCAGGATTCGCTCCACCATGGAACGAACGGACACCATTGCTGCTTTCGCCACTCCCGCACATGCGGCGGGAATGGGCGTGATCCGCATCAGTGGCCCTGAATCACTCGCGATTCTACAGAGCATCGCCCCCAGCGTTTCATCCGAGCCAGAACCCCGGAAGCTTCAGTATGTCGCCTTTGTCGATCCCCGCTCCGACGAAACGATCGACCGGGGACTGATCGCATGGATGCCGGGTCCCCGAACCTATACCGGCGAACACGTCGTGGAACTTCATTGCCATGGGGGAAGCCGAAACATGGGTCGCGTACTCCGCGCATCCCTGGCGGCTGGAGCTCGGGTCGCCGAACCGGGTGAATTCACGCGCCGTGCCTTCCTCAACGGGAAAATGGACCTCGCGCAGGCAGAGGCGGTGCTCGACATCGTAGATGCTCGAACAGAAGCTGGACTGGAAGCTGCCCACGCCCAGCTGGGAGGACAATTGAGCGCGGTGATCGATGGATTTCGTTCCGAAATCATCACGACGATCGCGCATCTCGAGGTGAACATCGACTTCGTGGAAGAAGACGTTCCCCAGTTCGCAGCGGAAGCTCTTGCCACAGCGATGGACACGACCCGCCTCGAAATCGAAGCCCTTGCCGCCACCTGGAACCAGGGGAAATTGACGCGGGAGGGCATCCGAGTCGCCATCGCGGGTCGTCCCAATGCGGGGAAATCGAGCCTCTTCAACGCACTTCTCCAGGATTCACGCGCCATCGTGACCCCCGTCGCCGGGACCACGAGAGACTACCTGGAGGAAGAAGCCGATCTCGAAGGAGTCCCCGTCGTACTCGTCGACACGGCGGGATTGAGGGAGACCACCGACCTGGTCGAGAGCGAAGGCGTCGCCCGATCACACGATCGGATATCCGCCGCGGATCTCGTGCTATGGCTCCACGACGGAACAGAAGAGGCCTGCGTTGATCCCGAGCGAAGCGAAATGCCCGACCCGACCTGCATCGATGTCCGCTCGAAATCCGATCTCCCGACCGATGCCTCCTGGGAGCGCTTTCCAAACGAAACCCTCCCCGTCTCCTCGACAACGGGCGAAGGCATCTCCGAACTCATCGCGACGATCACCCAGCGGGCCGGACTGAACCGGGACCCCGGAGCGCACGACATCATCGTCACTCGAGAACGTCATTTGAATGCATTGGAAGACGCCGCTGAGAGTCTTCAGGCAGCCGCCACGGCCATTCGGGACAAGATGCCATGGGAGATTGTCGCCGGAGAGCTGCAGCTCGCTCTGGAAGCCGTGGGCCGCATCGTGGGGCATTCCACCATCGAAGATGTGCTCGATCAGATCTTTCGTGAGTTCTGCATCGGAAAATGAGCCCGCATCAAAGCGATTGCATGCGAATCTCCGAGATCAACCACTCCCATCCCCTCTTTTGAAGGCGATACATCCACACGGGGGAGGAGGCATCTCCCGCGATCGGGGGGTGCCGAAAACGAACAACATACCCGGGTTCATCGTCTTCCTCGAATGAAATTCCCGTGGCAATGGCGACATCCAATGCCTCCGGTGTCGTCTTTCCGACCCAGGCACCGATCTCCTTGCCGAACTCCAGAATCGATGCTTTTCGCTTCTTCAGCGCCCCATCCTTCCACTCCTGTACCCAGACATCCCCTCGGCGCGCCCCGTCATGCACCATCTCGGAGGTCTCCAAAAAGGGAATGGTTGCCTCCGATCCCTCCGTTCGCAGCGCTTCGAGATAGTTCTGGAAGCTGACTGCGTGGTCGCTGCATCGTTCATGACAGCCTCCGATGGCCAGAGGCTTTCCTTTCTTCTTCATCTTGACGTCGAGCGCCTTCTTCTTGTCGACCGCTTCCTGGGACTCGTCGATGAGCACCACCTCGGAAAGCGTCGGAGGCGCCTCCGACTCCATTTTCGTGCAGCCCATGAGGCCGGCGACCAAAGCGATCGACACCCGAATCGACCCGGACATTCCCCTCTTCATCTGCTCTCTCCTCCGCCCAACGACGTGACCAGCAGGCCCTCTCGCCATGCATGATGCTGAGACACTCTCACTTCAAACCCACGTTCCCGCAAACGGACCGCCAGTTCACTCGAAGAAGTTCCGGGGTTCTGAATCCAAACACCTTCAGCGACCACCACGCCTTCGAAACCCTGACGAACGAGCGCTTCCATCAAATGCGGACTGTCTCCAGCCCATTGCTCCGCAATATCCCGATCTTCCAGGCCGGCCCGCCCCCGCATTCGTGCCAGGGCCTCAATGCACTGAGGAGAACCGACAAGTGCATGCAGATGAGACGAATCCGTACAGGGCATGGACGCCAACTGAAGAATCGAGGGCCTGGAAAATGCAGAGATCCTTCCCCGATCATGCCGCCGATCCACGAGAACGCATCGAACCGTGCTGCTCACAGAGAGCGCTTCAATGCGGGTCATGATCTCCCCCGCATCCCCCCCATCCACTGGACTGTTGGGCAACGCGATCAAGACGACCACAGCGCCATCTCCCACCACCAGCTCCAACCCATCCATGCGGGGAGCCCAGTCGAGACTTCGACCGCAATCCACATACCTTCCGCCAGCCTGGAGAACCGCGTTCAGATGCCCCTCGGGACACGGCTGAAACACCGCCACTCGCTCTTCGGGGTCCACCATCGTGCGTGCAATCAGCGCGATCAGCTCATCGGGATCGTCCCCAAGAAGAATCTGCTCTTCCGGAATGGACAACCACTCAGAACATCGGGAACGAAGACGTACTGGCCCCAACACCTCCGAATCGAGAAGAGGCAGGTCATTTCGCGCGGGATGCGCGTCGGTACGCAGAAAATCGTTGATCACAGCGACGTCACGCTAGCACAGGGCTTCAGATTTGGGCAGACGAGGGGTCGAAGATCAGGAGAGAGAGCGCTCTCTCGAGCGGAACCAGAGGAACATGCCCATCCCAATCAGGATCCCTCCTGGAGCGATCGGGTTCGCTGTGCTGCATCCCCCACTGGGCTCTCCCTCGGTGGCTTCAAAAAACGAAGGTTGGGAGTCATCTTCCTTTCCATTGGAGGGTGGCGAATTTCCGCGAATGACCTGCGCCTGCTCCGCGATGTCGTCGTCATCATTTCGTGCCGAGGGCACTGGCGGGATGACATCCTGCGACTCGGTGGACTCCTCGCCGCCAGTCTGCTCTTCTTCGCCGCCCTCGCTGGGCTCCGCTCCCCCGTCCGAGCCTGCAGACCCTTCGGAGAAGGAATCTCCCATGCAATTGTATTCCTGAGCGGATGCGTCCCACCCACAGCTCATGCCCTCCTGGCAGACCAGCGTTTCAATGGAGCCGTTGCTGCACCACACGAGCGTGTGCCCATCCAGGCAGTCTCCCGACCAGGTCAGATTCCCATAGATTTCGCATTCGTTCTGAACTGGATTCGCATCCATGCAGGTGTAGAAGTCCTTGGAGTCGCTCCACGCACAGACACTGCCCTGTTCAGAGCAGTCGATCTGAATGATCTCGCCGTTCTCACACCATTGGAGCACGTCGCCTGTGCAATTGCCCTCATAGGTGATGTCGCCGGGACAATGGTTGCTCAAGGATTTGGCGGCGGCGGTCTGTGGTGTGGACACCATCCACACAAATCCCACCGCCAGCGCAATCGAAGCGACGTTCCAACCCCATCGATGGAAAAGAAGAACACTCATGAAACGATTCGTCGCCACCCCCTGCATGCGGAGAAACATCCGCGTCCGTGGCATAGGATATCGGCGAAAAAACGCCGATTCAAATTTCATGAACGAATGACCGCGATCTCATTCCTCTCCATCATAGGCTGCGTCCCATGGAATGAAGCGTAGAATCGTTCCGAGATCGCCCACGGCCGTGATGTCTTCGAGGCTGGTTCCATGAATGCCGAACAAGCCTGCCACAGAGCCGGAGTTCATCGGTTGCCACTTGGTTCCGACACCGCGAGACGTCAGGATCAAACCCTCGATCCCCACTGCGAACACGAGGTTTTTCTTGGGCGCGTAGACCTTTCGGAGAGACACCGGAATCGGGTTGTCACTTTTTTTGAACTGACCGCCATCCAGCTCCACAACCCGCCCGTTTTCACCCACAGCCCACGCAGAATCCCCATCCAGGGCCCAGCATCCATAGAAGAGATCCGTGATCGGCTCCGGCGGATTCTCGGCATCCCCCGGCTGATCGGGCTCCATGGGAACGCCGCCCCATTTCTTTCCGTCCCAGCGAATGATCGCTCCCCCTGCACCCACGACAAACACGTTGTCGGGCCCAGAACCGCACACGCCGCGCCAGGTCTGCACCGCAAACGTCGAGGCATGAGAGGTCCATGCTCCCTCCTCATTTCCATCATAATGAATGATGAATCCGTTGCCTCCGGCGTAGAGGTCATCCCAGCTGTTGCCCCAGATCGTCGTAATGCCCGTGCCCGCATGGGGATTGACCATCTCCGACCACTGCTCTCCATCATTCCGAATGATCACGCCTTGAGCGCCCACCACCACGGTCTTGTTCACTTCACCGGCCCAGACATCCGCCCAGTCCAGCGTGACAGGAGAGGAGACATCCGCCCAGTTGGCCCCGTCGTACTTCAGGATCTTGCCCTGCAAACCAACAGACCAGACATTGTCCGCGCTGCTTCCATGCACTGCGACCAGATCATTGGCGACCCCCGACGCGTCTCCAATCCAACCGAGTCCTGCACCCGCGTTGCGAAGAATCGTTCCCTGAGCTCCAACCGCCCACGCATTTTGAGAATCCAACGTCCAGACGTCATTCAATTGAACCGTCACACCGGACGCTTCCGGATTCCAGATTCCGCTCTGCTGGCGAACGATGGTCCCGGCATCACCGACCACGAGAACCTCAAAACTCCCCGCGCCCCAGACGCCATGAAGATTCGCCGCCGTCCCAATGACCTGCGTGCTCCAGCCCGAAGCCGTTCTGTGCAACACCACTCCGGACTGTCCCACCGCGTACATGTCGACCAGTGAATTGCCCCAGACCGCAGAGAGGGCGGCAGTCACTCCCGTAATCTCATTGGAGACAGCCCCCTCATTGATGTTCAGCACCAGGCCATCCGAACCCACGGCGATTTGATTCGACTCGAACCCATGCATCCCGAGCACATCCCAGGGCCCCTCATTCGTCGAGAAGCTCTCCTCTTTCCAGGAAGTCCCATCGTAATGAACGACAACGCCCCCAATCCCCACGCCATAGATGTTGTCGGGAGAAGAACCCCAGACATCAAAAAGAGTCGGGAAGGTCGCGGTCGTCGAAGCCGTCGAGCCGCATTCACTCGTGACGACGATGTCGTCAATGTAGACCCCTTCCGTCTCGTTGAAGAGCGCATCTCCAGAATCAAAGAAGAGCTGAAGCTGAATCGTCTTCCCGACAAACTCACTCAAGTCAGCAGAATAGGGGACGAAATTCGTATGAATGGTGTCCTTGCTCCACACATTGGTGACGGAGCCATTGCTCACGACATTGACGGTGAAGAGATCAAAGGAGGGGCCAGCCTCCGTACTGATGAAGGCCTCAAACGAGACCGTGGCCTGTCCAGAAGGCGGAAGCGTGAACGCCGGACTCGTCGCGGTCGAACCCACCAGGCCGCCGTTCCCCACATAGCTCGGGCACAGCAGAGCCGGATCCTTCAAACAGGGCTGATCCGAATTCCCAAAGTACAGGGAATGAAGCGGGCTCGTGAAACGAGGACTCCCATCCAGACCCGTGACATTGACGACGTTCCAGAGCACGCCTCCGTCCAGTTCTGCGACCGGCGGATCGTAGAGGTCCACCACCATCCATCCGCCGAGAGTTCCATCATCCCAGGACTGTGTGTAGACCGTTCCACCGCAACACTCGGCTCCGCCCGTGGAGACATACACGCACTCTCCCTCTGGAGAGCAGGTTTCGGACGTGCACTCATCGGAATCATTGCAATCGGAATCCGTCGTGCACCCACCGGGTTCGACCCAGTTGTTGCCGTTGTAATGCAGGATTTGACCGGCGATTCCGACCGACCACACATCATCCGGCGCGAAGCCCCAGATGCCATTCATGTTGGCCCAGAAGCCCTCGGTCACGACATCCCAGAATTCTCCATCATGGTGAACACCCACACCATTCGCTCCCGCGAGGTGAATGTCGTCCACGCCAGACATCCAGATCCCCTTGAAGACGTTCTCCTTCGAGATGTTGTCGGGAAGCACCTGGACCCATTCTCCCACGGTCGAATCCCCGAGGCATTGGCCCAGCTGGGCATCAATGTCGACCGCATCAAATCCGTATTCACAATCATCCACGCAGATCGGCGCGTTCGCCGCGAACTCATCAATGCTGCAGGCGTCCACACAGACACCGCTCGCACAAATCTGACGCTCGATTTCACAATCCGTGTGCGCATCGCAGAGCTCCCCAGACTGCTTCGAGTTCGTGGGCGCCTTGCATTGAAAATCCGAGCCCCCCGCGGGATAGCAGTTCAAGCCCTCCTGGCAATCCTGGTCCCAGAATGCACAGGGGCCCCCCTCGCCGACTCCACCGCCGGATCCTTCGCCAGCATCCTCCTCACCGGACGCGCTTCCCTCTTCGGCATCGCCCGATGCTTCACCCGCGTCATCCTCACCGCCATCCACGGGCTCACAAAACCCCGAACAGAGATCCTGCGCGATGACATAATCGACCACGCACAGCGTATCCCAGACCACTTCACAACAGCTGGGATTCAACGCACAGACCGCTTCCTCACAGGCCGCATCATCACACCCCGCCGTCTGGTTGGAACCGCAACAGCTGCCCTTCTGAGGCTCGTCACCACTGGCGCTTCCGCTCTCAGAGGTCTCGGTCCCCGACGAACAACCGCCCGCAGAAATCGCCAGAAGAACAACACACAACCCGACACCCATCGTCGACGCGATCCGACCCATTCCATTTCCTCTCATTCGCAAACTCATCCGCTCAATCCTTTCGATGACGAAGCAGCGTTCCCGTCCGGCCCGCGACAAAGAAATCATCTGCACTGGAACCCATCACGGCTTCCAGAATGTGGAACGTGCCGGTGTCCATGTTCGTGAATCCTTCCGTCGACCCCTGCAGGAGAAGACCCGAAAAACCAACGGAGATGACGTCACCCTCGGGAGCCACCCAGACCCCATAGAGATAATCCGCCGTGGTGAGCGCCGAGTTCGGATCCACCACCTGCTCAAATCCGTCGGAATCTCCATGAAGGAGCACTCCAAAATCACCCACGACCCAGACCGTTCCCTCTCCATCACCCCAGATACGACGCAAGGCATGGGGAGTTCCGGAGGCGACCTTCAGCCAGATCTCATCCTCACCGCGATGAACGATGGTCCCCTGCTGACCCACGGCATAGAGATTGGTGGGGCTCGTCCCCCACATGGCGACCAGACCGAAGTTGGTCGCTGTGACCTCCTTGCTCCACGCTGCATCCTGCCAGCGATAGACCTGACCCTTCTCACCCGCGACAAACGTCACGGTCCCATCAGACCAGACACCCTCCAGCTCCGGAACGTCATAGTTCTCGCTGAGGTCCACCTTCTGAAGCACATCCGAAGGCCATTCGAGAGTGTTCCACACCCCCTGGTCCCGCTTGAGCACGGTAAACTCATCACCCACAGCCCAGAGCGACTCTTCCGTCCCCCAGAGCCCGTGCAAATCTGCATTCGTTCCCGTGAACTCCCCGGTCCAGCCCGAAGATCGCCGACGGAGAATCAACCCCCCATCTCCCGCGACACAGGCCACGTCTTCCGTGATCCACAACGCATGCAGATCGCTCTGAACCTCCCCCGAAGCGTCCACCCAGTCATTTCCATCCAGAGCCAGAAATCCCGCGTCTTCTCCTGCCGCATGGATCCCGACAGCGGTCCCGGTGACGTTTGAACTGCCCGCCACCGCATGCAGATCCAGCTGCTTGTTGAACGGACCCTTCACTTCCGTGAGATCCCAGTTCTCATTTCCAGGCTTGTACTTGAGGATCGTTCCCTGGTTCCCCACGGCGAGGAGATTGTCTTCATCCAGACCCCAGAGCGCGTGCAGATCCCGTCCATCGAAATCATTCGAGGTCTGGGACTTCCAGCCGACACCATTCCAGCGGGAAATCGCTCCCTGAGAGCCCGCAGCGACCACTTGAGTGGAGCCGTCTCCCCACAAGGCGTGAATGACGACTCCCGACGCGGCGACCGTGCTCGAGACCCACTCGCCTCCCACCAGCCGAAGAACCTGCGCCTGCTCGCCACCTGCGAACATCGACTGGCCATCCGAACCCCATACTGAATACAGGTTCACGGGAAGATTGCTGGTCTGCAACTCCCAGGATTCCCCGTCGTAGAAGAGGATGGTTCCGCTGTCTCCCACCGCATAGACCATGGAATCCGAGAATCCATAGACAGCACGGAGCGCCACCCCGCTTTGCATCTGGGTGGTCTCCCACGCGGTTCCATCAAAATGGACGATGGTTCCGCCAAATCCCACGGCAAAGATCTGATTCGGGCCCTTGGCCCAGACTCCGTGGAGATCCGCGTCCGTTCCCACGTCCACCGGACTCCATCCCGCGTCGCTCGAACGAATCGCCGTGCCATTGTCACCCACTGCGAAGAGGGTGCCATCGCCGAGAGACACCATCGATCGAATGGTCCCCTTCGGGCCCAGCGACACCGCCTCGAGAACCAGCGTATTGACGGCGGTCGTGTCCGGAGGATCGGGCACATCCACCCCATCCGGCTCACTTCCGGTCTCATCGCCTGTCGTCTCACCATCGGGAGAATCGACATCCACGTCCTCTTGCGAGTCCGTGATGTCATCAGCGTCTTCACCGGTCTCCTCGACCGCATCCCCGCTTTCATCGCCCGTTGTCTCACCCGACGGCTCTGTTGAGCAGCCGATCACCATGGATGCTGCAAGCAGCAGCATCGCGAAGAACAGGGGTGTCTTCATGCCCCGTCTCCTCCCCCGCGGGATGTATGCACCCGGTGAAATCCCCCCCGCGAACGTTCACGGAAAAGTGTTTCCTCACCCGGCTCTCCCGGAAGACATCATTCCTTGAAAAAGACGTACTTGTCGTACGCCCAGGAACGCCAGTCCAAATTGTTGAAGTCCGTATAATCGTAATTGTTGATGTCGAAGCCCGGCTTGTACGTCCGGATCATCGTCACTGTCAGCGGCGGCCCCACCGGGAAGCCCGGTGTTCCCTCGATGTTCGGAAATTCGGGCAGGTCGAAATAGCTGACCGCCCCATTCGTGATCATGAACCAGACCGGGACCGGCCCCATCATGCCCGGTTCCGTCACCGAGAGCATGTGGAACGAAGCTGGATTCCCACCTTCCTTGACGTCAAAATCAATGGCGTAGTCCGTCATCAAGCCATTCTCTGCCGGATAGACCGGCACGGGAACCTCGAGGAAGGGTCCCAGAATGAACTCATGCGAACCCGTGGACACCGCAAAACCAGCGCCGTCTCCCCAGATGGCCACGAGCGGATTGGTATGATCCTCCGCGCTCTGATCGCTCCAGGAGGTGCCATCGTAATGCACGATGGTACCGGCCTCACCCACCGCGAACACATCGCTCGGCGACGAGCCCCACACCGCGAAGAGGTCCTTCTCGGTCGGCGTTTCCATCGTGGTCCACTCCACACCATTGAAGTGACTCACTGTACCGCCTGCGCCCACTGCGAAGACACTGTCGCCAGCGAAGGCATGCACCCCAAAGAGGTCCTTCTTTTCCGGCAACTGCACCGGGGTCCACGCCCCCGCGGCATTGAGCGAATAGACCCATCCGGCCTTGGCAATGACGAACATGGACCCATCCGCGCCATGAATCCCCTGATAGTCCTTCGGTGAAAGTCCAATGAAGGTGCTGCTCCAGGACACGCCATCGTAATGTGCCATGGTGTACTGACCGACCGCATAGACATCATCCGGAGCCGGACCCCAGACATCATTGAGAGTGGAGAACACTCCCGTGACCTCCTGGATCTCCCAGCTCAGCCCATCAAAGTGAACGATGGTCGCCGAGTCCCCAACCGCGTGGATGTCGTTCTCTGCGAACCCGTACAGGCCATGCAGCTCGAGATCATCAATGGGCGTCTGCTGAAGAGTCCAACCGCCGCCGTTGTAATGCACGATCGAACCATTCGCACCCACCGCATGAATGTTCGTGGGCGAAGAACCCCACAAGCCATTGATGTTGGCCTTGATTCCACTCGCGAAGGAAGACCAGGTGTCTCCCTGCAGCGTGAACATCGTGTCGTCCTCGATGCTCGTCACATTGCGTGCGAGCACCAGGCTCACGGGAGTGTTGTCCTCCGTCTGGGAGAAACCACCCCCCAGAAACGAGAAGGTCGCGTCATGGATGTTTCCGGTGAACTCCCGAACCTGGCGTTGCACCGTCAGCGGCTGCCCAAACATGGACGTCGTCAAGGAGTGCTTCATCTCAATCACGCCATCCGAACCAAAATCCAGCCAGTTGAACAGGCCCTGGAAATGCGGCGGATTCATCGGTGGATTGTCCAGAATCACCGTGACATCCCGATCCATTTGATGTTTCAGCTCGATGTCCACGTCCTCCGTCGTCTCCGCTGGAGCGGTGAAGACATGGCGCGCCACGCCCAGTGTCAGCGGAACAAACGCCCCGGTGTCGTAGTCCTTGTATCCGCCGTAACAGACGATGGCCGTCTCACCGGGGTAGGCAAACACCGTGTAGTTGTCGCCTTCGGCATGAACTTCCCAATCTCCACCAGGACCCGGAGCACCGAGGCCATTCGGGGGCGGATCTTCGAGCGCCGCCGCAAAGATGTTCGGCTTGCTTCCATGGCATTGTGCGACCTTCTCGCCGGGAGAGGGCAGACAGATCGTGGACCCCCCCATCTGACCACAGGAGAACCCATCGGGGCAGTCAGCTGGCTGATTGCACTCCGTGAGGCAGTACTTGGTCGTGCTTTCCGTCGAAAGGGGCATGCAGATCGCTCCGCCACCACAGCTCGCGTCGGAAGCACACATCTGACACAAGGGCGCCGGAGCACCGAATTTCGACGCACAGCTTCCAATGGGGATGATCGTGTACTTGTTCAAACCAAACAGCTTTCCCGTCACCATCGGTGCTGCGATTCCCGGGGGCGGGCTTCCCGATGAGGGATCCGGAATCGGCTCGAGATAGATGGTGATGTTCTCCGCGTCGAATTCGACCACCGTGTTCGACACGTAGCCCTCTTTCGAGACTGAGACCATCTGCTCGCCACCCACATCGATTCCACTGAAAGTGATCTGGCCCTGGGTGTTGGTGAATCCCTGATAGGGCGTGGTCGGATCCGTGTAGAGAATCACGAACGCATCCGGAATCGGTGACGAGTCGCTGATGTTCAACACCGTGATGTTCAACGCGCCTTCAACGTCCCCTCCCCAGGTGCCGCCGAGAGAGGCCTCGGGATTGTAGTAGGTGAACGCGTCCGGAAGGGTGACACCGCCCTGGGGGCTGCTGATCTCCACCGGAACCGTCCCAATCTGTCCCGGAGGAGTCTTGGCGGTGATGAGCGTCGAGTCGTGAACCGTCACATGACTCGCCGGAAGTCCGTTGAAAAACACCGTCGCATTTCCCGGGAATCCTGAACCCACCAGTTCAACGAGGGTTCCCCCCGCGATCGACCCGCTGGTCGGATCCACCAGAAAGAGATCCATGCCCTGGCTCTGATAGAAGAATCCATTGTCCAACACCGCGTCCACGCCCAGATAGGACACGGTCACGGGAACAAATCCACCGCTTCCTGGCGGTGTGACCGCCTCCAGTGTCCCGTCATCAATCACCGTGGTGTTCATTGCGGGAAGGGCGCCAATGCGCACTTCCATGCCCTGGATGAATCCAGATCCAAAGATCGTGATCTGGGATCCTCCCGACACCGGCCCGACTCCAGGTGACACGTTCTCAATCGACAACGCGTGCTCGTAGAGATACGCCCCATTCAACGTCGAGGAGCCATTGGAATTGGTCAACGTCACGGAGACGAGATCCGCTTCCCCGGAAGCGGGAGTCTGCACATGCACGATGTGTGTGAGCGGATTGGCGCTGAGAACCACCCCCTCAACATCCCCAAACAACACGGTGGAGTCCTGAGCCGAGGTGATGCCCTGAGCGGTCAGGAAGACATCGGTGCCACCGGCCATGCTTCCGTAACTCGGAGAAACACCGAGAAGCTCCAACTCACCGCCCGGGGAGAACGCATCGTAATAGGTGTATCCACCCACCGCTGTGATGATCCCGTACTCGGTCTCAATCTCGACATCGACTGCGCCCTGCGGATGCGCGGGAGCCACCACGACCAGCGCTCCCTCTTCCGTTGTGCTCTCGATGTCGACGAACTCGCCACCGATGCTGACCAGGGGTTTGCCAATGAAACCGTCCCCATGAATCGTGACTTCATTGCCGCCGGTCGCGGGACCATTCGGAGGCGCGATGAAATCGATCTCGGGGAACGCGTAGTAGAGGAATGCGTCCTCTCGGGAGCCCACGCCCTCGGAATTGGACACATGCACATCCACCGAGCCCACGCCATGTCCCATCGGAGTGACCGCATGCAGCGTGTCGTCCGAGACCCAGACCACATCGATGGCCGACTTGTTGCCAAAGAGCACCTTGGAGCCCTCGGTGAATCCAGTCCCGGTCACCGTGACCGGGAGGCCGCCCTGAACCAGGCCTTCTTCAGGATCCACGGAGAACACCTGAACCGGATTGAAATAGAGATAGCCGTTCGCCAGCGTCGCAGACTCACCCGGTGCATCCACAAAGGGAGGTGGATTCACGATCTTCACGTTCACAAGACCTGGCGGCCGCGGCG
>Ga0302135_10000719_pt1 | contig 19930 bp, 14 predicted proteins | sample CBN3_surface_MG_FD_203119 | JGI IMG/M metagenome (GOLD analysis project Ga0302135, IMG submission 203119) | Marine microbial communities from Western Arctic Ocean, Canada - CBN3_32.1 | ecosystem: Environmental > Aquatic > Marine > Oceanic | place: Canada: Western Arctic Ocean | collected...
CTGTACCTTCTAGGCACCAAGGGAGTTACTAGTCTCGCTGGGGACGACATCGCCGAATTGCTCAGGTCCGTGGGCATTGGAAGTCGTTTCGAGAGTATCGAGCGAGGGGTCATCGACCTGCGCGACCTGGTGTACTACATCTCCATCACTGTCTTCTTCCTGTTGCTAAATGTCGTGTCCTTGGATCTAAGGCGGCTTGGGAAAGGTCCTCAGGCACGAACCTACCGTCGCAACGCGGCAATCGGCCTTTTGCTTGTACTGGCCAACCTGGCGGTTTTGAACTACTGGCTATATCCAATTCCCGGACTTCGGACCGATCTGACGGCCAACAACGAATACAGCCTGTCGAACACAACAAAGGATCTGGTGAAAGGCCTCCCGGAGCCTCTGCTTATGCGAGGCTACTTTAGCGAGAGGACCCACCCGCTGCTGGCCAGGCTGGTGCCATCCGTCAGGGACCTGATGCGGGAGTACGAAGTCGCATCCGAGGGTGGCGTAAGCGTGGAGTTCGTCGACCCGCGTGAGGACGAGGAACTTGAGGAGGAGGCCAATCGGGCGTACGGAATCCGATCGTCCTCTTTCGCAATTACCGAACGGCGTGAGTCGACGGTCATCAACTCCTATTTCGATATATTGATTCGCTATGGAGACCAGTTTGTCACACTGGGATTCGGCGATCTTATCGAGATCGAACCAAGGCCCGATGGGTCCCCGGACGTCAGACTCCGCAACCTCGAATATGACCTGACCGGCGCAATAAAGCGGGTTGTTTCCGGTTTTAGGAGCCTTGATGCCGTCTTCTCGAGCTTGAGCGAACCGATGAATCTAACCGCCTACGTTACCCAGGATACGCTGCCGGAAGAACTGCAGGGGATTCCTGATCTCCTTAGCCTTGTCTCCATTGAGTTCGCCAGCCGCTCAGACGGCAATCTTAAATACGAGTTGGTGGACGTTGACGCAGTTGATTCACCTGCCACTCGGCAGACAATGCTAGATAGATTTGGTCTAAATCCACTCTCATCATCGCTCTCCGAGGAAACCTACTACCTGCTCATGGTCTTGGAATACAAGGGGGAGTCCTACCTGATAACCCCCAGCGGTCAAATGGAGGTGCCAGACCTGAGGTCTGACATCCTTTCGGCCCTGAGACAGGCAGTCCCAGGTTTCTTGAAGACTGTGGCGCTCTGGCAGCCAGCCGCTGAAAACACCGTTGATGCGTTAGGCGCCCCTGTTGCGCCGATATCGAGTTTCGGTCGCGTCCAGGCCAGCCTTGCTCAAAACTACATCGTTGAGGCTGCGGATCTTAAGGGCGGCCGGGTACCAGGAAACGTTGATGTGTTGGTGGTAGTTGCTCCCAGGCTCATGAGCGATGTCGAAAGATACGCGGTCGACCAATTCTTGATGCGCGGGGGCGCCGTGGTAGTGGCCTCGGGCAACTTCATCCTTTCTCCGATCCAATTTCAGGCCGGTCTTTCGCTGGAGCCCATTGAGGATGGTCTAAACAACCTGCTCGCCAGCTACGGTGTCACCATCGGCAATTCGCTGGTCATGGACCCACAGAACGAGCCCTTTCCAATGCAAGTTCGGCGTGATCTCGGCGGCTTCAGCGTCTTGGAGATGCAGAGCGTCGACTATCCGTTGTTCGTAGACGTGCGTCGCGATGGCATGGACTCTGACAGCCCGATCATGGCTAACCTACAGTCGGTCACACTCCAATGGGCCTCGCCTCTGGAAATTGACGTGATCGCAAACCAGGATAGGACAGTCGAGCGTCTGCTTCGCACCACCAAGGACGCCTGGCTCAGAGATTCTTTACAGGTGCTTCCAGATCTCGAAGCCTATCCTGAACTGGGATTTCCGGTAGAGGGTGAACGTGACGAACAGCTCTTGGGCGTCAGCATCCGGGGTACCTTCAGAAGCCACTTTGCCGACCGTGCAGCTGACCCGCTAGGGGCGGACGGTCAGCCCATAGAGCTGCCGGCTCTCATCGAAAGTTCGCCTGACACTGCTCGGCTCGTAGTCTTCGGCAGTTCGGAGTTCGTCGACGATATGGTGTTTGAGCTTTCGCGAAGTCTGTCAGCGGATCGATTCCTGTTCAACCTGCAACTTCTCCAGAACGCTGTTGATTGGGCTGCCGAGGATCTTGACCTCCTAGGACTCAACTCCGGTGGCATTTACACACGGCTTTTACAGCCGCTGGATGACGGAGAGCAGACTTTCTGGGAGGCGACCAACTACGGTGCCGCGCTCGCGGTGTTGATTGTGATCGGGCTGGTCTGGCATCTGAGGCGGCGTGGAGAGAGTCCCATGGAGCTAGTCGTGGAAGGTGAAGACGCGTGAACCTGCAGAACCGCGTCCTTCTGGTATTCCTAGTGCTTCAGTCCGTCATTCTCGCTGCTGTACTGTGGCCGGAGTCGACCCCCGAGGCGAACGAACCGTTACTCGACGGGGTCACGCGGGAGCAAGTCGTTGAATTGGCCACGGCCGACATCAGTGGCCGTGGCACACGTCTTGTTCTCGGGTCCGATGGCTGCATCCTACCTGATATCGACAACTATCCTTGCAACGAGGACACTTTCCTGGAACTGGTCGACGAGGTACTTGGACTCACCAAGGAAAATCTCGTGGGCAAGACGAGCGACAGCCACATCAGGCTTACCGTCTCCGAGCGATCCTTCGAACGCACCATCGAGCTGATACTGTCGGACGGTGGCATTCGAAAAGTGTTTCTGGGCTCAGTAACTCAGTTGGGCAGCATCCATGCGAGGGTCGACGGGGGAGACGATGTGTACCGTGTAACCGGCATCTCGACCACCGACGCCCCAGTTGGGCCTGTTTCTTGGATCGACCCAGTCTACTTCGCGACCCCCGAGGATGCTCTACTTTCCGTCACGGTGGAGAACTCCGGCGGACGTCTAGAGTTCGTCAAGGACGACAACGGCGATTGGGGCATCGGTGAGATGGAGGAGGGCGAAATCCTCGACACAGAGGCTGTCGACCTGCTAATCAGCAAGGTGGAATCGATGACAATACGTGAGCCCCTGGGGAAGTTCGAAGACCCTTCGTATCGCTTCGACCAACTTTCGGCGCTGGTGACCGTCCGTTCTCTTGACACGGATGGCGCCGAGCAAACCCGCACGATTCGCATTGGCGCAGAATTTGAGGACAAGGTTGTATTTGTCGTGAAGTCTTCTGAGTCCGAGTACTACGCCTTCGTCGCGCCTTTCGGCGTCAGGGACTTTGTCGACCACACCCGCACGAACCTACTGGTACCACCCCCGATCCCCACGCCGGAGCCTACCCCAGCGCCTTAGGGCTTATCTCTTCACCCCTCAGATTTGCACGCAGATTTACTCCCATCGTAGAGTAGATGGCAACAGGCCCCCTTGATCGATGATGCAGGCGCAATGGACTTTCCGCGGAACGGATGAGGACATGAGCTGGCTTGCGCTTGAAAGCCACCCCGGCCACAAAGTGGGTGGAGATACTGCCTTCATTGAGGCGGAGCTTACCTACGCATTAGGGCGTAGGTACTGGGGGCAGGGCTACGCAACTGAGATGGGCGGAAAGCTGGTCGAGTTCAGATTCACCTCGCTCGGTATCCATCGAATCATCAACGGCGTACGTGCTAATAACGATCGTTCCATCGGGCTAATGAGACGCCTCGGTTTTCGGGTTGAACCGAACAACGCCTCGACACCCCCAGGATCAACGGCATCCTGGACGCCAATATCCCGAGATTTCACCCCTAGACCTGCTCTAACCAGTCGGGGTGCGCCTGCCGCAACGAAGCGATGCACGTCTCATATGTAGTGATGTCGCACCCCTCATAGGGCGAGAGCATGCGCAGCGGTATCTCTACGCCACTGGCCCGTGCCAGTATCTTGTCGTATGCGCCATCCACCAGCGGGAGATCGGCGACTGGGCGGTAGAGCGCCTCGACGACGCTGTCTATCTCATCAGCGACCTGGAACAGCTCCGAAACCTGACGATTCAGTCCGAGTTCGAAAAACGCCAGGACACGGGCAGGGGAGAGCAGCGCAGTGAATGCGAGTAGGGAGCACTCGCCGTGGAGGCAGCCCCAGGAGAAATTGCCCTCGCCAAGGAAGTGTTGCAATGAGATCTGAGTAACGAGCTTGCGGGCCTCGCCCGGGCTTGCGCTCTCGAACTTAGTGGCCACCAGGTTCTGCACGACAGCCTCGATCCGCTGGTAATCCTCGATCAGCAACACTCTTTTCAAGTGCGGGCTGTTGTAGTGGAGGAACTGGACGTCCGGGAACGTACCGCAAACGTCTTTGAAAAACATGATTGTCTCGTCGTCCGAGAGGGCGCTCCAAGAAGGCAAAGTAATCTGGAATACCCGGAAACCTATTTCGTATACAAGCGCGATCCTCTCTATAACCTGCGACGTAGACATCGCGATGATGCCAACCATAGGGTGAACATCCGGTTTGTCCGTTTCATCCCAGAATACCTCGGCGACCTCAATGAACTGGGAGAGCGTAACTGCGTAGCCCTCCCCAGCCGTGCCGAATATATAGAGGTGATTGAAGGACTCCAGGGTTTTGAGGACCTGGGCCCGGAAGGCGTCCTCCATCAGCCGCTGATCCTCGTCCCAGGGAAGCTCACAACTCACAAGGATCGCCCTGCGGCTATCGCTTGGGCACGACTTCCCCTAATTCAACATGTTAGCGTGCTTGCTCTTCAGCGCGGAAACGCACGCTTCAAAGGTCGCCATATCGACGCCGTCGTAGGGTGAGAGCATCCGCAGAGGCATGTCTATGCCGCTGGCCCGCACAATTATCTTGTCGAACGCCCCGTCGATTCGCTCCACGCCGCCAAGTGCCGGCGCCAGGAACGTCGCTCCTGCCTCATCGATTTCAAGGGCAACACGGTAGGCCTTTTCGAACTCGCCGGCCTTCCCAAGATCGAATAGCTCTCTGGTCTTGCTCGGGAACAGGGCCCCCCAGGACGCCAAGATGGAGCACTCGCCGTGGAGGCTCCCAAACGGATAGTTGGCCTCACCGAAAAAGTGTTGAAGCTCGGTATCTGTCACCAGTTTGCGACACTCGTTCGCATCAGCAGAGGTGAACTTCGTACCAACCAGGTTCGGTACAGCGGCCTCGATCCGTTTGTAGTCCTCGGTGACGAGCACGCGTCCTGATCTGGGCAGGTTGTAGTGGACAAATTTGGCGTCCGGGAAGCTTCCGCACACGTCCTTGAAGTAGGTCATGTACTCGTTGTCGGAGAGCGTCCCCCATGGCGGCATTGCTATCTGAAACACGCGGAACCCGAGGTCGTAGGCCGCGGCGATCTTTTCGACTACTAGCCCAGTGGACATGGAGATGATCCCGACCATGGGGTGCACGTCCGGCTTGTTAGTCTCCTCGCGGAAGATCCCGATGATCTCTTTGAATCTGGATAGGGTGATTGCGTAGCCCTCTCCAGCGGTACCGAAGATGTACAGGTTCTTGTAGGTCTCCATGGCATCCCGAATCTCGGCGCGGAACGTGTCTTCGATCAACTCGTGATTCTCGTCCCAGGGTATTTCGCAGCTAACGAGAATCGACGACGGGTAGCGTTTACTCATTTGGACATCTCTCCTGTGTAATGGCGGCAGTCTAGCATCATGAACGGCGATACGATAGAGTGGCGCGCGGAGTACTCAACATAGTTGCAGGCCGACACGAGGTGATATATCACACAGCAGAGACGGAGACTCGAAGGGAAAGTAGCAATCGTCACCGGCGCTGGCTCGTCCGCGGCAGGCGTTGGCACCGGAAAGGCGACCTCCATTGTCTTCGCACGTGAAGGCGCAAAGGTGTTGCTGGTCGATCGAGACCCAGAGTTGGCTCAGGAGACTTTGGAGGTTATTGAGGGAGCGGGGGGGGTCGCCTCCATCTTTGAGGCCGATGTCTCCAAGATCGGAGACTGTGAGGCCCTGGTTGAGGCCGCGGTCGAGCGCTATGGCGGCCTCGATGTCCTGTTCAACAACGTTGCGATCATTTCACTCGGATCAGTCGTGGATGCCGACGAGGATGAATGGGATCGGATCATGCAGGTCAACGTCAAGAGTATGATGCTCACAAGCAAATTCGCAGTGCCTCGAATGTCGAGCGCCGGCGGCGGCTCCATCATCAATGTGTCCTCGGTGGAGGCGTTCCGGGGCGGCGCCAACCAACTCATAGCTTACTCAGTGTCCAAGGGCGCCATAGTGACACTTACCACTTCGATGGCTGTCCAGCACGGTCGCGAAAACGTGCGCGTCAACGGCATCGTACCCGGCTACCTCTACACGCCATTGATCTCAGGATTCCTGTCCGATAAGGACAGGAAAGAGATCCGCGATCGGCGTCGTAATTCCGCACCGTTGGGCGTGGAGGGCAACGCGTGGGACATCGCCTGGGCAGCTGCGTTTCTGGCGAGCGAAGAGTCGCGATGGATCACGGGCGTGATGCTGCCGGTGGATGCGGGCCTCCTAGCCACCATGCCTCCTGCTATGCTGCAGTTTCTTAAATAATCGAGCAAGGAGAGACCTATGGCGCCCCATTGGGCGCTACTGCAGCGCGAACTGATTCGCGCTGAGACGCTGGCGTGCCGCGAGTTCTACGAACACTACTTCGACGAGCGGGGGTACCTGCGCTGTATTCCCCGTTGGGGAGGCGACGACGGGCCGGACGATGGTGCAGAGAATCTGCTGAATTGGACTATGTTGCATGCCCTGGATGCTCCCTACATCGTCCTCGAGCTATACAAGAAGGGCTGTGAGGGCCATATACGGGGCAAAAAGTACACCGAGGCCAAGACCTGTCGACGTGCCTATGGGCCGTGACAGGCTATGCTGGAGGCATGGGAGTCTTTCGGTTCGTCACGTCTCTTCGGGGATTATATTGCCGTGAGTGTTTTTTGCGACAAGAAAGTCCATTGACTCTCTCCCTGAGGTGGAATGGAACGGCCTTTGGGCACGACACTTGGGCCGATTAGCCGGTGTCAATCGACGAAAGAGTGACATCGTGACTCCACCCATGAACAATCTCACTACGGTTTCGCAGTTCAGTCCCAATCTCGCGCCCTAGGCAGTCTTCCAAATTGAGCCGAGACTTCGGTTCGGACTTTTGTCCGGAGAGTTTCTCGTATTGAGTGTCCTCAATGTTAGCGGGCTCGCCCGTTGGCTGAAAAAGCGAGGTTGAAAAACCGAAGTGCTAGCACCGCCCTCCAGCGTGGCGGAGGCGAGCGAAAATCTAACCGTCCCCGCCCTCAGGGTATTCAGGGGGCGAGTTGGTGACGAGGTGACTTGGACCTTATTGATAACCGCGGCAATGGAATTCTGGACTCGAGAGTCCGTCGAAAACTACATCGATATAGTGATTGAATCATACCCCAGTGATTCGGCTCCGTATGCGCAAGTTATCTTCCCAAACCGTGGGAAATGCGCATGGGATTAGAGGCTGGGTTACGAGTCACGTGACGCGGGTGAGTCGTCTTGTCCCCTCACCACAGCCCGCACCCCAAAAGCGCCTGTAGCGCCGCCGTCACCAGCCTATGGCGTAGCCTATGTTGCCCTTGGGAGCTGCGCCACCGTGAATGACGCCGCGCTCCTCGTCGATGCGGATGCCCATCACCTTGCCGCCGGTGTACGGCTCGGGCCACATCTCTACGCCGTGGCCTCGTCGCCGTAACTCGTCTGCCGCGGCTGATGGAATCATCGGGTCCAGCGTCACACGTCCTGGGTAGGACTCCCTCGGGTAGAACGACGACGGGAAGTGTGTAGTGACGAGTGTAGGGGCGTCCAAAGCCTCCTGTATGTTCATGCCGAACTCGACGTAGTTCAGGAAGAATTGCACGGCCCATTGCTCCTGGCCGTCGCCGCCTGGTGTACCGAACGCCATCCACGGCCGGCCGTTGCGGGTCACCATAGTTGGTGTCAGCGTCGCCCTGGGCCTTTTACGTGGCTGGAGTGCATTGGGCCGCTCTGGGTTCAGATAGAACATTTGGCCACGTGTACCGATGGGGAAACCGAGACCCGAGATAAGCGGCGATGTACCGATCCAACCGCCCGAGGGCGTTGCTGCCACCATGTTGCCCTCAATGTCTACGGCGTCAAGGTGAGTCGTGTCTCCAAGGTGGTGGCCTTGCCCGGCGCCGATCGCGCCCGCTTCCATGCCCAGGGCCAGCCGATTGTCCTCTCCAACGTCCCTGAGCGCGTATTCAGGGATGCCGTTACCGACATCGCCCGGCCTCAGATCCATCGATGCCGAAGCTCCGATAAGCTCGCGGCGCGCCTCGTTGTACTGCTTGGACAGCAAAGTGTCGAAGGGTACGTCGTCGAAGGCCGGGTCGCCGTAGTAGGCCTCGCGGTCGGCGAAGGCCAGCTTGCACGTTTCGATCCAGGTGTGCAGATACTCGCCAGTGTTGTGACCCATCCCCTTGATGTCGATGCCATCCAGTAGAGCAAGGTGCTGCACGAAGGTCGGACCCTGAGTCCATGTCGGGCACTTGTGGACATCTAGCCCCTTGTAGTTGTAGGAGACCGGCTCCTCGACGGTGGCGCTCCACTCGGCAATGTCGTCGTATGAAAGCAGCGCCGTGCGCGTCGCCCCTGTCTCGTCCGTCACAGCGTGTGTGGATATGAACTTGGCGATCTTCTCGGCGATCTCACCCTTGTAAAAGGCGTCTCTGGCCGCCTCAATACCTGCTACCCGGCCTTTGTGTTTTGCGGACTCCTCAGCGGCGCACATGGTCTTCAGCGTATTGGCAAAATCGGTGTTCCGGAACAGTTCGCCGACCTCAGGCACGCGTCCACCTGGCAGATAGACATCGCCGCTGGTCGGGTACTGCTCGGTGAATTTTTCTTGATTGCCTACGAGCGCGGAGTGAAGACTCTCATACATGGGAAACCCGCCCTCGGCCAGTTCAATAGCGGGCGCGAGCACCTGGGAGTAGGACATAGTGCCGAACCTAGCGAGGGCCTCGGCCCAGGTGCCCACGACAGCGGGAGCACATGCCGGCAGGTAGCCGTCGCCTGGGATCATGTCTACGCCATTGTCACGGCACCAATCGATGGTTAGGGCTTTCGGTGACCAGCCCATGCCGGAGACAGCGTAGGTCTTGCCCTCTTTCGCAGAGTAGATGAGGGTCGGCACCTCGCCGCCGATACCATTGGACTGCGGCTCCAGCAGGTTCACACAAATGCACATCGCTGCGGCCGCGTCGATGGCGTTACCACCCTGCGTCATGATCCGCATGCCCGCCTCTGCTGAGAGGTAGTGGCCAGCTGTCACGACACCCCTCCTGCCCATTATTACCGGTCTTGTAGTGAATCCCATTTCGTGTCTCCTCCTGATATCGTGCTGGGGCCTAGCTCACTGGTGGGTTTGGTATACCTTCGGCTTCGATGACTTGAAGTAGCGCGTTGATATAGCCCTAGCAATATGCGAAGCCGCTTCGGCGCGCGCAGATGTTCTTGACTCCGAGCTGCGAAATCAGTTTGAGGACGCTATCATCCTGAGGGGGATCTTGAGTTCCAACGTGCAAAACATTTGTCTCCCATGTAGCGCGCGCCCAATCTAACCACATTCCAGGCGTAGGGAACAGGGGCTGGCGCTGATTGACTGGGTATAGCGCCGTTGCTATACTCAGCGCCGTCAAACGTGCGCCCGACACGCCCATCCAGTACAACCCCAAAACCCCTTCAGGAGCACCCCATGGAGATCGACGGATATCTGCTTGACGACCCGGAGGCAATCGACACGCCTGCATTCCTCGTGTATGAGGACATGGTCCACCACAACATAGCTGAGGTTTTGCGCCTCTGCGGCTCGGTAGACCGTCTCGTGTCACATGCCAAGACACACAAATCGACCGACGTACTGGAGCTGCAAATAGCCGCCGGCATACGCTCTTACAAGTGCGCAACCTTGAGGGAAGCCGAGATGCTGGCTGACTCTGGCGTCGACGAGATCGTCATCGCGTACCCGATATTGCACCCCAGGAAGCGCGAGCGGCTCGTTTCGCTGATGCAAAAGTTCCCTGAGATAGAAGTAAAGGCCATCTTCAGTACCCCTGATCACCTCGCAGGCCTGTCAGAGTCTATGGTGGAATCCGGGCTGGAGCTGGGTGTCTATCTTGATCTGGACACGGGCATGCGACGAACCGGGGCTCAGCCGGGCGCCGAGGCAGGCGAACTCTACGTTCAAGCCGCTAGAACACCTGGACTACGTGCCCTCGGAGTCCACATTTTCGACGGCCACACGCTGTACAAACCCGACCGAGCGGAACGACAGGCTCTTGTGGATACGAGCATCGGATACATGCACGAAGTGTGGGAGATCTCTGAGCGCCACGGAATCGCGGCCGACGACAACCTGGCTGGCGGCTCCTGGTCGTTCCACCTATACCTGGGCGAGGACCCGAACAAGGTCCGCGTAACACCCGGAACCTGGGTGTACTGGGATTCCCGCAATGCGACGATTCCTGAGCTGGATTTCAAGGTGGCCGCTGTCGTGCTGGGACAGGTGATCGACAGTGACCCAAGCATGAACACGGTGACCACCGACCTCGGATCGAAAACCTGCTCTCCGGATCAGCCGATGGAGCACCGCTTCAAACTAGTCGGACACCCGGCAGCCGAGTTGACCGCTCAAAGCGAGGAGCATGGGGTCCTAAGGCTCAATGGCGAGAATCTCGCGGTGGGAGATTTGGTGCTAGCAGCTCCCGGCCACGCTTGCACTACGACGGTGAAGTTCCCATACGCTCTGGTCGTGGATAGCGCAGGACAAATTGCTGGCCGCTACGATCACGACGCCCGCGACCGATAGCTAACCTACACCCAAAATAAAAAGGGGCGGGTCTGTGACCCGCCCCTTTTTGCGTTCTCTCACAACCCGAACTGCTAGCCGCCGTTTTTGGACTGGATAGCCCTGGTGACCGCTGCCGGGCTCATCGGCAACTCGTTTATGCGCACACCAATGGCATGTCGCACCGCGTTTGCCACCGCTGCTAGCGGCGGCACGATGCACACCTCACCCACGCCACGCACTCCGAATGGATGCTCGGGGTTGGCAACCTCGACGATGACGGTGTCAATCATCGGCAAGTCGAGGGAAGTCGGCATGCGATAGTCCAGAAGGCTGGAATTCTTCATACTGCCATCTTCACCCATGTAGTACTCTTCGTTCAGCGCCCAGCCTATACCCTGGACTGCGCCTCCCTGCATCTGGCCCTCAACGTAACTCGGATGGATTGCCTTACCGGCATCCTGGACTGCGGTGAATCGCAGGATGGTCACCTTCCCTGTATCGGGATCCACCTCGACATCGACGATGTGGGTGGCAAAGGCGCTACCGGCCCCCTGCGGGTCCATGTTGGCGCTGCCTACGACCGGCCCGCCTGTTGCGGCCAACTCCCCGGCAAGCTCGGCGAACGTGATCTTAAGTTCAGAGTCCGAAGTATGCTGGAAGACGCCATCGACGAGTTCGATGTCATCGGCTGACTTGTCCCAAAGCAGTGCCGCACGTGCGGTCATCTGTTGCTTGACGGCTTGGGCAGCCTCGTAGCAGGCCCAACCGGTCTTGAATGCTGCTCCGCTGCCGCCAGTCATCGAGGTATACCCAATGGTATCGGTGTCGCCCACCTGAGGATTGACGGTCTCGACCTCAATGCCGAGAACCTCTGCGAACTGCTGGGCCGCGCCCGGCCTTGTGCCGCCGATGTCCATCGAGCCGATGGTCAGACTTACTGAGCCATCGTACCTAACGTTGGCCGTTGCGCACGCTGGGCCGGAGCCATTGATCCAGAACCCGGATGCGACGCCACGGCCACGGTTCGGTCCTTCCAGGGGAGCGTTGTAGTGGTCATGGGCCTTGGCCGCCTCAGCTGTTTCGATCGCGCCAATAACGGGATTTACCACGCCATTGGCTCGCCTGGTGCCTTCTTTCGCGCCGTTCAGTATCCGCATCTCAAGTGGATCCATCGAAATTTTCTCGCAAATCTCGTCAATGACCTGTTCGGCTGCGTAGGCTGCGGCAGGCGCTCCAGGTGCGCGGTAGGCCGCCGTCTTAGGCATGTTGTCTACAACATCGTAGCCGTCGATCAGTACGTTCGGAATGTCGTAGGGCGACAACATGCACTGAGCACCCGCGCCGACTGCCGAACCGGGATACGCACCGGCCTCGTAGTACATCTTGGTCTCGGCCGCAGTGATTAGTCCGTCGTTGGTGACGCCCATCTTCAGCTTAATATAGGTACCGGATGTCGGGCCAGTCGCCTCCATGACGTCCGCCCGGCTCATCGTGATCTTCACCGGCAGGCCCGACTTGTGCGAGAGTACCACCGCGACGGGTTCCACGTAGACGGTGGTCTTCCCACCAAATCCGCCTCCGATCTCCAATGGGATTACCTTGATCTGCGACGCAGGCACTCCAACCATTTTCGCCGTGCTCTCGCCGATCTGGAAATGCCCCTGGGAACTGCTCCAGAGGGTGATCATGTCCTGAGGGGTCCACCATGCCGTTGCGGAGTGGGGCTCGATGTAGCCTTGGTGAACCATCTTCGTGCGGAACTCGTGCTCGACGATTACATCGGCCTGACCGAACCCGGCCTCGACGTCTCCGAGCTTGAGTTGCAGATGGTCTGCAATGTTGTTCTCGTACTCGTCGTGGAGCTGGGGGGCGCCCGGCTTCATCGACTCTTCTACGTCATTAACGAGTGGCAGCACCTCGTACTCGACCTCGATCAGTGTCGCTGCCTCTTCCGCCGCGTGGAGGCTCGTCGCCGCCACTGCCGCCACTGGGTGACCCTTGAAGAGCACCTTGTCCTTGGCAAGAATCTTGTTGCTTGCCTGACGATCCTCAAGCACTGTGGAATCCGTGTCCACCAGGTCTGCAGATGTGGCAATTGCCCGGACTTCCGGGTGATCCTCGGCCTTGCTGGTGTCTATGGAGATTATCCGGGCATGGGCATGCGGGCTCCGAACGATTTTTCCATGCAGAAGTCCGGGAAGGCTGATGTCTGCGCCGTACTGTGCCTTGCCTGTGACTTTGTCGTAGCCATCGTGGCGGATGGGGCGTTTGCCCACAACCTTGAATTCCTTGTTAGAGAGCACAATATTGGATGTCATTTGGGGGATTTCGGCCTCCGGGGTGGTCTTGCTGACAGTACTGAAAATTGTATCACAAGGGGCCGGGATTGAATCGAATCTGGCACGAGGATATAATCTGCCACGAGCGTGATCTGAGCGGCCCTTAAAGGCCGATACAAATGCCAACACGGGAGAACGCACAATGGGGAATCCAAGCGAAATATTCGAGGCGCTGAAAGAATTCGACTCCGCTACTATCTTCAATGCGGTTATCGAGGAGATGGGCGGCTTGGACGGCGCTGAACTAGAAGGCAAGGGAGGAATTCCCATCATCTACACAGGCCCTGAGATTCGCTCGCTGCTTCCAGGCCTAGGACGTGCGATCGGCACCGTCGTCACCACGGAGGTGACCCCCCTTGATCCGGACTCCGCGGCCATCCCGTGGGACGAATACTATGACACCCTCGACGCTACTCCGGGTCCCATCGTAGCGGTCATGAAGGACGTCGATCCGCTTCCGGGTCGTGGGGCCTGTTTCGGCGACGGAATGGCCGGCGTCCACAGGCTGTGCGGCGTCACTGGCGCAGTCGTCGAGGGCTCTGTTCGTGACCTGGCAGGCATCGAGGGAGTCGGCCTACCGATTTGGGGTTCCGGTGTCGTACCCGGCCATGGCGTCTTCAACCTGCTTTCTGTAAACAGGTCGATCAGCGTCGGAGGCCTGCGCATCAATCCTGGAGATGTGTTGGTAGCCGACGGGGATGGCGCTACGAAGATTCCCCGTGAGTCTGATCTGGAAGCCGTTCTTGCCAAGGCCCGCAAGGTCAGTGAGCGCGAGCAGAGCGGCCAAAAACTGATGGGACGGCCGGGCATGACCTACGCGAAGTACAAAGAGCTCAGCTAAGGGGAGTCCCACCGACCCATATCCCATAGTGAGACAGCAGGCCGCATAGGGCGGTCCGATTGTCCGCGCCCGGTGTGATCACGAAGACAGACGCATGCAAGCCGACAAGCTGAGCGGCATCGACGTTGGCCTGATGGTCGTCCAGGAACAGAACCTGGTTCGGATCGAGACCAAGATTATCCAGAATCCGCTCGAAGTAGGCCCCGTCGGGCTTGGCGACCCCCAGGTGGCACGAGTAGAACTCGGCGTCGAAGAGCCTATGGTATCCGAGCGTTTCCGACATGTATTTAGCCCTGTGGCGCTGCTGATTGGTGGCGAGGCAGCACAAGACGCCACGCCGGCGAACTTCCGCGATAGCGCTCAGGACGCCGTGGTCGACCTTCACGAGGTTCAAGAGGTTGAGGGCGTCATTTGTGTTCATTGGTGAATGGTGCAGTTGCAACAGCTCACCGAGACTGACTGCGAAGTCTCCCGCACCGGTAAGCGCGGACCTCTCCAGCGCCGCGACCTCTCCGACGAACTCTTCGACGCTGCTGTCGCCGTCGGGGAGCATTGCCGCCAGCTTCTCCAGAAACGGCGGGTGGGTAGTTTGGATCACGCCGTCGGCGTCGAATAGGATCGCTTTGATTGGTCGATCGGGATTCATGAGGGCCATGAGTGGGGTCCGCACGTCATCGGAGGGCCAGCTTGATGGCCTTGATCCGGTTGTTGTAGTAATCGCAGATCAACAGGGTATCGTCCCCATACAGGCGCAGGCCATGGGGCTCGTTCAGGCGCGCATCGGTAGCCACGCTGCCGTCTCCGGCGTCCCCCGCCTCGTCGCTGCCCGCAACAGTGACGAGGCTGCCGTTCCGGTCTATTCGCCGGACCCTGTTGTTGCGCGAGTCGGAGACGAAAACGTCTCCGCTAGTAGAGACCTCCAGGCCGAGGGGCTTCCAAAGCATGGCCTCCGTCGCAGGCGTCCCGTCGGGGGAGAATCCGGGCTCACCGCTACCGGCGATCGTGGAGATATTGCCGGAAGCATCGACCTTGCGTACCACATGAAAATCCCTGTCGGCGAAGTACAGGTTCTGTGCGCCGTCCAAGCGTATAGCAGACGGTGCTCCTATCCGGGCCTCGGTCGCCGGACCGCCGTCTCCCGAGTAGCCGTGGATCCCTGTACCAGCGATCGTGGTCACGATACCCGTGATCGCGTCTATTTTCCTGATACGACCCATCGCGTCCCCGATGTAGACATCGTCGTTCAGCCCGTGCGCCACGGCCTCTACTCTGGTAAAGGCGGCTGAGATGGCTGGGCCTCCATCCCCATCGTCTCCCGCTAGACCAACACCGCCAATGGACCGAATCGTGCCGTCGCCATCTACGCGCCGGATGCTCGCGGAATGAGTGTCTGCGACGACGAGTTGGCCTCGGGAGTCAACCGAAACGTCGTGGGGACTGTACAGGCCGGCATTGAGTGCGGGACCATTGTCTCCACCTAGTGTCCGCGCGCCGCTCCCTACCACGGAGTGGATCGTCCCCGCCTCCATGTCGAGGGCTCGAACGCGGTCGTGTTGCATGTCGGCGAAGTACACGTGGCCGTCCGGCCCGATGTCCAGGCCGGACGGGCATGCCAGGAACGCCTCTGTCGAGGGGCCGTCATGGATGCTCGTGCCTCCTAGGGCGGTCGTGACGATACCAGTCTCGCCGTCGTAGCGGCGCAGCCTGCCGGAGGAGTCGCTCCAGAACACCGTGCCGTCGGGGTCGGCCCATATACCCGACTCGATGGGATTACATCGCGATTCGGGTCCAGGTAGCCCGTCGACCTCGTACCCGGCAATTCCGTTGCCCACCAGTGTCGTCACAATTCCGGTGCGGGCGTCGACCTTCCGAAGCCTGTTGCCGCGGGCCTCGCCGACGTAGATGTTGTCGTGTACGTCGGTGCAGATGGCATCAGGCATGTTGACTGCCGCCTCAGTGGCGGGTCCTCCATCGCCGTTGGAGGCGGGCGCTCCGGTGCCCAGCACCGTGGTGATCGTGCCTGTTGCCGCGTCTACCTTGCGAACGCGGTGGTTGCCGTTGTCGCAGATATACAGGTCACCGCGGGAGTTCATCGCCAGGTGCTCGGGGAATCCCAGCGCGGCCTCGAATGCAGGCCCGCCGTCTCCATGGTACCCGGCAAAGCTGTAGTTGCCGCCGCTGAATGCCCGACCTTTGCTCTCCAGTTCATGGTGACGTGTCGTCTGACCTGCGAACATGGCGATATCGCCGGTCTTCGCATCCACACGGCGTACGTTGCTGTCCCATTTTCCGCAGATATACAGGTTGCCGTCGCGGTCCACGGCGATGCCAGTCGTCGTGTCGAAGTCCGCCTCAAGGGCCGGTCCTTCTAGACCGCCGCGACCCATCCGACCGGACCCGGCAACACGGGTGACGATGCCAGTTATACGGTCGATGCGACGGACGACATTCGGTCCCAGGTCCGGCCCGCGGGCTCCGAGTTGCGAGAAGAGTAAGCTGCCATCTTGGTCTAGACACAGGTCGTGGGGCGTGAACACCCTAGCATCTATAGCCGGACCGCCATCGCCGGAGTCCTCGGGCACGCCGTCTCCTGCGAACGTATGCAGGACGCCCTCGCCGTCGATGCGCCAGATGCGGTGGCCGCGGATGTCCGCGACGACCAGGCCGCCATCAGGCAGCCGCACGACGCCCATCGGCCATCCGATATCGGCCTCCTTGGCCGGGATACCGTCGCGGTACCCGACCCCTGCGATGTTCAAGATCGTGCCCGGTTCCATCTCTGCGAGTCTTGTAATGAGGTTCACCGGTTCATGCTCCCCAGGTTCGATTGCTGTCACTCTCGAAGAACTTTTTAACGACTGCCTGCTCAATATCGATGTCGAACTGATTTGCCAGTGCGGTCAGAATGACAAACACCTCTGCGATCTCATCCTCTAACTGGCTCTGATCGAAATCATCCGGGTTGACTGACCACGTGCGCCTGACCTGTGAAGCGACCTCTCCAATCTCTTCGGTCAGATGGATCATGATCTTGAGAGGGTCGGTGAAGAACCCTCGCTGAGCCCTGATATCCGATATTTTTCGCTGAAGCACGGCGAGCTCTGAGATGTTATTACTCTCGCTCGGGTTCTCGGGCGACGGCTTGGCTGATGGTATGGAACACTTCCCCGACCATCGTTGATTTTAGTGGCGTCGGTTGTTCACTAAGAACTGTTGGGCAGTGGCTCCTCCAGACCCTTATCCACAATTCGCTGATAGTACATGTCGACCGATTCTTCTAGCTCGGTCTCCAGCCCGTAGTACCGTGCGAGATGGAGAACGTCCTGAAGCTCCTTGGCAAACTTGTGCCTGTCGGGAGTGCCGAGCTTGTCGATCATGATCCTGTAGAGCTCTGGCTGCTACGCCAGCCGCACCGCTCGAATGTGGTTGTTGAAGTGGTCGCTGATCAGTAGGACATCGTCGCGATACAGGAGCAATCCGTGGGGGCGGTTCAGGCTGGCCGCGGTAGCGGTGCCGCCATCACCATGGTCGCCTGACACAGCGCTCCCTGCAACGGTCATCAGCACACCGTCCAGTCCGATTTTGCGGACTCGGTCATTGCCCGTGTCGGAGACGTACAGCGTGCCGTCGGGGGCGACCGCGAGCCCGAACGGCCCCGAAAGCCGGGCGTCCATAGCGCGTGTGCCGTCCTCCGAAAAGCCCTCTTCGCCGGTGCCCGCTACCGTAGTGATCGTGCCCGCCGTGTCTATACGACGAACGACGTTGTAGTTGCCGTCGGCGAAGTAGAGGTTCTTCTCGGCGTCGAAGCAGATGTCGAATGGCCCTCCAACACGGGCCGCCGTCGCGGGTCCACCATCGCCGGTGTAGCCGGGCGTGCCGGTGCCTGCGATCGTCTCGATGATGCCCGTCTGCGCATCTACCCGCCGTATTCGTCCGGCTGCGGAGTCGCCGATGTACACCGAGCCATCGAGCCCGTGGGACACAGCCATGACCTGGATCAGGTGCGCGCCGATCGCAGGTCCGCCGTCGCCCTTGTCCCACTGCTCGCCGGACCCGGCCAGGTTCCTGATTATGCCGTCGCTATCGACCCTGCGAACATGACCGTGCCGTGTATCAGCTATCACGACGCGCCCTTGGGCGTCCACCGACACGTCGTAGGGGTTGCCCAGGTACGCTTCGGTGGCCGGCCCGTTGTCGCCGCCGTGGGCGCGTGCGCCGTTGCCCGCGACCGTACGAATCAGCCCTGATTCAGGGTCTATGGCTCTGATGCGCTGGCCCCAGACATCGGCGATGTATACGTGGCCATCCGGGCCCAGGGACATGCCGCCAGGCCCGTTCAGGAAGCCTTTGGTAGCGTCCTCACCGTCGTGGATACTGGTCCCGCCCAATTCCGTAGTCACGATACCTGTCTCGCCATCGTATCGGCGCAGCCTACCAGAGCAGTCGCCCCAGAACACGGTGCCGTCCGGGTCCGCATAGATACCCACCTCACAGGAGTTCACGTGGGTCTCGGAGCCGTGCAGCCCTTCCTCGCCGTAACCAGGAACACCGTTCCCGGCCAGTGTGGTCACAATACCGGTCTTCGCATCCACCTTCCTGACTCGGTAGCCGTACTTCTCGCCGACGTACAGGTTGTCGTGGGCATCGAGGCATATAGAGTCCGGCATCAGGGTGCTCGCCTCGGTTGCAGGCCCGCCGTCGCCATTGGAGGCGGCCTGTCCGTTGCCCAGGACCGTGGTGATTATCCTAGTCTTCATGTCTATCTTGCGTATACGGTGGTTCGAGTTGTCGCAGATGTACAGGTCGCCCTTCGAATCGAAGGCCAGGTGCTCGGGGTGGTTGAACCCGGCCTCGCTAGCTGGGCCGCCGTCGCCGTGGTAGCCACCCAGGCTGAGCTTGGGACCTGAATAGGGCTTGGAGTTATCCACCTCCGATGGGTGGTGTCGCGCTTCCTGGCCTGCGAAGGTCTCGATGATCCCGGTCTTAGCGTCGACGCGCTTGACGTTGTTGGCCCACTCGCTGGACAGGAATATGTTGCCGTCGTCATCCACGGCTATGCCGCAATGAGTGTCCAGCTCAGAATCTATGGCAAGGCCGCCGTCGCCACCGCGGCCGACCTTGCCGGTACCCGCTATCCTGGTGATGATTCCGGTCTCAAAATCGATGCGGCGGTAGGTCTGGTTTCCCAGGTCGGACAGGTACAGGTTACCTTTCTTGTCCTGTGAGAGGTCGTGTGGCAGGAATAGTCGGGCTTCGCTCGCCGGGCCGCCGTCGCCCGAATCGCCGGGCACGCCGTCCCCCGCGAAGTTGTGGGCGATGCCGTCCTGGTCGATGCGCCAGAGGCGGTTGCCGTGATAGTCCACGACTATAAGGTCCCCGTCTGGCCGCCGTACGACGCCCACCGGCCACCCTGCGTCGGCCTCCTTCGCGGGTATCCCGGTGGAGTATCCGGCCCCTGCCACAGTCGTAATATTACCAGGACTCAGTGCGTAAACGATCTCGTTCAAGCTCAAGAAACTTGCCTCCAGTATCAGCTAATTGGGAGAATTGTGGGTCTTCGATTCGTGGGAAACTGGTATTATCCAGCGGCGTCGATTTGCCTAGCGGAATCATACAGGACTCGGTGCCGAAAGATAAGACATGGGAGGCTAGGATGAGCAAAAGCACGCTGAATCGGCTCGTTAAATCCGAACTGGTCCGCGTGGTCCATGGGTCTGGCTTCGGTGCGGAGAGAGATGAACAGGCCGTCCCAGTCATAACCTTTCAGCAGATTGAGCCAATCTGTCCGCAGGTATTCACGCGTCTCTTCGTAGGCCAGCGAGAGCACGCCCCACTGGTGTAGCTCCCCGGACCGGTCAACGTTGACGTAGTGCGGATTGTTGCGGCTAAAGTCACTCTGCCATGCGAAATGCTGACCGTGCATGGCGTTGTGGTGGCTTACTGCACGTACC
>Ga0302135_10000728_pt1 | contig 19821 bp, 19 predicted proteins | sample CBN3_surface_MG_FD_203119 | JGI IMG/M metagenome (GOLD analysis project Ga0302135, IMG submission 203119) | Marine microbial communities from Western Arctic Ocean, Canada - CBN3_32.1 | ecosystem: Environmental > Aquatic > Marine > Oceanic | place: Canada: Western Arctic Ocean | collected...
CCACCGGAAGATTGAACCTTGTCTGACATCCCCCCCCAATGGGTTCGCCACCGCTATCAGCTACGACGAGATCGCCGACCTGGGGGACCGAAGGTCGGTAGTTCAAGTCCCCCCAGCCCGACAATAAGAAGCGCAGGCCAGGCCGATTCTCCGTCGGCTCAAGATCTCGCCAAAGTTTGGGGCGTAGTCTTTGAATGTGGCAGTTCAGGTAGGAAGCTGGACAGTCGGGGACGGCCTGCCGAGCTTAGAGATCACGAGTTTCGCCCACGACGAACACGAACCAGAGAATCGCGACCACCGTCACGCCGGCCAGAGCCAGTGCTGATGTTCCCAGGCCGGCGGCATCGGCGGTGATACCGACGATCAGTGGACCGAGCAGTGTGCCGAAGTCCTGGAGTATGGCTAATCCCGAGAGAACTTGACCTCTGGCCTCCTGAGGTGCCAGGTCGGTTGCCAGCGTCAGCATCGTTCCCGATCCGATTCCGTTACCTATGCCCATCACCAAGCCTGCTACGCCGACCACCAGTGCAGAATCTGCCGTACTGAGTATCACCAAGCCGACGGCGATCAGCGAAAACGAGGGGACGATTGCGTGCAACCGGCCGTAGCGATCCATCAAGAAGCCGGCAATGGGAAACAACAGGAGGTCGGCGGCGCTCCCTAGAGCGACTAACGCACCGACTCCCGACGGGCTCAGACCCAACTCGACAGCGAAGAGGGGAATGATGACATAACGACCATGACGCACCGCCACGGCCAGCGCTGGGCCGAAGCCGCCCTTTATTAGAATCAGACGGTGTTGCCACAACGCTCGGGGCAGGGACAATGGCATTACCCCAGGGCCGTCGCTGGTCTCGGTCCGGCGTCGACTAGCGCTTCCGAACAAACCCAGGACGTTCAACAGCCCGCATATGAAAAATGTGGTCCTGAAACCGATGCTGTCGACCAGGAAGCCACCCAACAGCGGTCCTACGAGCAGGGATATCCGAAAGGATCCACCGATCAGCGCCATCGCCCGACCACGAAATCGTGGGGGAACCGTGTTCCCAACGAAGGTTTGGCGAGACAATCGCAGACCGATCGAGCCCATTCCGTAGACGAACCGAAAGGCGACGAGTGCTACGACGGCAGTCGTCATCCCGAGGAGGATGGTCGACACCGACATGGCTACCAGAGCGATCGCGAGAAGAATCTGCTCATTGAAGCGAGCGAGGATGGAACCAGAGGGAAACCCGCCGAACATTGAGCCCAATCCGGCCGCGCCGAGAACTACTGACACCACACTGAAACTCAGTCCCTCCTCCCGCAAGTACAGGGGGAGGGCGGGCACCAGCATCCCGACGCCTAGTGCGCCGGCTCCCATCGGTAGATAGACAGGGATCACCAACCGGCGCAGGGTTGTGGTGATTCCGTGTTCGCTTGCCGTCATTTGGGTTTGAGTGTCCCGGAGTGGCCGAGAGAATCGTTTCTGGCTAGTTGCCCACTAGGCCTCTTGTCCTTTTCTATCATTCGGCCTCCGACGGCTAGCACCGTCGCCCCCAACACACTTCCGACCGCCGCCACTATCCATGCTGCGGCGAAGGATCGTCCAAAGATGAGACCGAAGGCAGCCGGGCCGGCGATGACCCCGATATTGCTACCGACGAGTGTGATCCCGGTTGCCGCGGCTGGCGAGGTGTTGTTCGCACGGGTAAGGGCATGATGGAAGACCCCGACCCAACCCCATGCCGTTGCGAACGAGAACGGCACGCCGAACACGAAGGCGGGAGCGGCGCCGGTTGAGAGCACTAGAAATCCGATGGCACCGGCGGCAACCAGCATGGCCGGAAGTTCGAAGTGTCTACGAGTGTTGTGATCGACCCAATGGCCAAGAGCGATGCGTGTGCCAATGCCGGTGAGGGCGCCGGCTGCGAAGAGGAAACCGGCCATCGATTCGCCGATGCCCCCTTGTTGGACGGCAGCCGTGACCGCAAATCCTGTAAAGCTGGTTGACACAGCGGTGCTGATAGCGACTCCCATTGTGATAACTACGAGTGGGCGAAGTGAAACATCACCGGTGGGGCGAGCACGGCGGACTTCGACCAGTGGTAGCGACACTCGAGGTACGGACAATGTCGCTAGCAGTGCGAACATCCCGAAGCCGGCAAACGTCCACCGCCAACCTATGGCAATGCCGAGCGTCGGGACTGCAAGACCAGCGAGCAGTGCGGCTGCCGGGCCGCCCGATTGTTTCAGACCGAACGCTAAGCCAAGCCGGTGCCCCCTCATAGTTCGGGCCAGCCATAGGTTCGAGGACGCTTGCATGAATGACGCCGAAGCACCGGCTGCCGCAGTCAGAAGAGCAAGGGTCAGCCAACTCTTGGCGACCACGGAGATGGTGAGCATCGCTATTCCGGAGGAGAACGATGCCAACCTCAGGCTCAGTCCCGGTCCGAGGCGCTCAGCTACTCGCCCCAGCGTGGGAGCGGTGATCGCACCACCGACGGCGAATGTCGCGATTAGACCTCCTAGTCGAGCTTCGTCGATGCCCAGATCTTCTCGCAGCCGCAGCGCCAGCGTCCCGACGAGAAAGATTGGAGTGGAGCATGCTACATACGGAACCACGGCCGCGACGATGGCGCGATGCCACGTCAATGGCGGCTTATCGTTCACCCGCCCTCGGCGTTCACGGAAGGTCGACATCCGAGTTATATATCGATGTGTCGGAAGGTAGTCGGCTCTTGATGAATGATTGCACTCCTGACAACTATGATCATGGTCATGTTTACCCAACATACGCGGGAATTCGAGGGTCGACCCGTGTCGAGGGCAGGGGACAGGAGAGTCGATTGAAACGTCGCGGTCTGCATCCACGGTTCGACGCCGCTGAAGTGCGGGCGTGGTATGAGGCTGGGCTGTGGTCAAAGAACACCCTTGCCTACTACGTCGATCGCAATGCTGAGATCTCACCCAGCGAGCTTGGCATAGCCGACGAGACGACTGAGCTGACGTTTGCCGAGTGCCGCGATCAGGCGTGGGCACTCGCTGGTTCCCTGGCAGCGATGGGTCTTGACGATGAGTCGGTTGTCTCTATCCAGCTCCCGAACGTCGTTGAGGCAGTGATCACCTACTACGCATTGTGTCGATTGGGATGCGTGATAGTCCCCCGCATGATGATCTACCGCGAGTCAGAGCTCCGCGACGCGATCGATCGTACGAATGCGAACACGTTCATCACGGTTGACAACCACCGGGCCTTCGACCATGGCGCGATGGCACTCAACCTGGCCCAGTTATGTCCGTCACTTCAACATGTTGTCCTTCTCGGTGATGCGCCCACTGGCACATCGAGCCTAGAAGTACTGATCGAGACGGGCGACCCTTACGACGGGCTCCTTCCACCACCTGACGATGACCAGATCATCATCTTCACCTCAGGGACGACCGCTCTTCCGAAGGGAGCACTTCACAGCTTCAACAGTCATTCTGCTACAGCGCGCGTGCTGAATCTTGAGATGGACCTGAAGGTGGGCGATCGTTGTTTCATGCCTTCACCCGTCATGCACAACACCGGCCTCAACGCAGGTGTGATCTCACCCTGCATAGGTGGGTTCGGAACGGTTCTCCAAGATGCCTGGGACGCCGAAGTTGCCATTGAGCTCGTAGCCAGGTTCGGTTGTACCCACACGATGGGCGCCACCCCTTTCGCCACGATGATGGCCGATGCATCTGAGTCGGGCGGTCACGATATCTCGGGGTTTCGGATGTTTGGCTGCGGAGGAGCGCCAATTCCGGCAGCGGTTGTTCATCGGGCTGAGGATGCGCTCGGCATAAAAATGCTCGCCATCTTCGGCCAGAGTGAGTTTGGTGTGGAGACGATGACGAAACTCACTGACCCGGTAGAGCGCGTTGCGGCAAGCGACGGTTGCGCCGTCGCATTCAATGACGTCCGCATTCTCGATGACGGAGGCAACGAGCTCCAGCCCGGCGAAGAAGGCGAGATCTGCAGTTGGGGTCCGATGGTCATGCTCGACTATTGGCAGGACCCGGAACGAACAGCCGAGGTGTTCACGAGCGATGGCCATTTCCGGTCGGGGGACTTGGGCCGCATGGATGCAGACGGATACATACGGGTCACCGGCCGAAAGAAGGAACTTGTTAATAGGGGAGGGGTCAAGATTGCTCCACGCGAGATCGAGGACATCCTTATCACCCACCCCGACATCGCCGACGCAGCGGTGATCGGCATGCCCGACGAACGCCTCGGCGAGAGAATCTGCGCCTTCATCGTGCCGGCAGTCGGCGCGGAGCCCACGTTCGAGATCGTGACCGAACACGTCCGGGCGCAAGGTGTGGCCATCCAAAAGCTACCAGAGCGGGTCGAGCTGATCGACGAGCTGCCCCGGACCGCAACCGGAAAGGTCGAGAAATTCCGGCTGAGGGAACTCCTCGAGCACCAGCTCGAACCGTGATCAGTGCCAGGTCACATCCACGAATCTCCCAAGTGCATTTGCAAATGAGACTCGTACGTGCGACTGGCGAACAGCCACTCCGAACCGACGCGGCGATAGGAATCGCGGTACCTGCCAGCGGTCAGGTGTGCCTGGCCGTCGCGCATCGAGTGCACCTCGACCGCATAAATGCCCGTGGCGTCGTCGCCATCCACGTCGATCAAATGATTGTGGACGAACGGCTTGTTGGTCGGGGGTTCGACGACGCGTGTATAGAAGGCCCGCAGCTCATCGGATCCGGCGAACCGTCCTCGCTCGGACTCGAACGAACCGTCAGCGCAGAACAAGCCGACCAACGCCTCGAGATCGCCATCGGCAATCGCAACGCAGTACCTCGCCGTGAGGCGCCGGATCTCCTCGATGTCCTCCAACACACGGATTCGGTCTTCGACAGTGGTCACGATGCGTCCTCCGAGGCCATTCGACTCGATCCCCAGCACTGTGTCAACGGCTTCACCAGGCTCGGTCGGGCGTAATGATGTCCCACCACGACGGCCCGGACACACCAGACGACTTCATTCTGCGAGGAGGAACCGTCGTCGACGGCACCGGCGCCGCGGCCCGGCGTGCTGACGTCGAGGTTCGCGCCGGCCGAATCGTCGGGGTCGGCACGGTCGCCGCACGGACCGACGTCGCCAACGTCGATGTTTCCGACCTGGTCGTCGCCCCCGGTTTCATCGACATCCATACCCACTACGACGCACAGGTGCAGTGGGATCCCGCGCTCGACGCATCGGCCCGACATGGGGTCACCACGATCGTGATGGGCAACTGCGGATTCACCCTCGCGCCCACGCACCCCGAGGATCGTTCCGACATCGTGCACCTCCTGCGTGTGGTCGAGGGAATGTCGGCCGACGTGCTCGAGGCCGGTATCCAGTGGGACTTCGAGACCTTCCCGCAGTACATCGCGGTGCTGCAAGCGCTCCCGCTGGCACTGAACGTCGCAGCGATGGTGGGCCATGACGCCGTGCGCCGCTACGCCATGGGTGCGGCCGCTCAGCAACGGGTGGCCACCTCCGAGGAGACTCTCGCCATGGGCGAGCTCGTGAGCGATGCGGTTCACGCCGGTGCCATTGGATTCTCGACCGACAGATCGAGTGCACACGTCGACGCCAGCGGCCGGTCGGTGCCGAGCATGTTCGCAGACGACGACGAAGTCCTCGCCCTTTGTACTGCCGCCGCCGCCGCCGGAGCAGCGATCGTCGAGCTCGCCTGCGGCCGTGATTTCGGCATCGACGATCACGTCGAGATCGCTCAGCAAACCGGTCTGGGCGTCACGCCGACGGCGCTGTTGAGCGGGCTGTATCCACCCGACGAGATCGAAACCATTCTCGAGACGGCAAACCGTGCCGAAGGCAAGGTGCTCCCCCAGGTGAGCCCACGTCCACGCCTCCACTACCTCACCCTGTCATCGCCGTTGGAATGGCTGAGAATGAGCGAGGCATTCGGCGATGCACTCGAGCTCGACCGGGCCGGTCTCGATCGGCTCTACCGCGACGACAGCTGGCGGCAGCGGGCCGCCGCCACCCTCACACCGCGGGGCGACAAGATGCTGACTACGGGTGTCGTCGCCGAATCGGCACGCCACCAGGACCTGATCGGCATCGGAATCGCGGAGATCGCCCGAACCCGGTCGGTGACACCGTTCGACGCGATGGTCGACCTCGCCCTGCAAGATCTCGACTGTCGGTTCGTGTACTCGATGTACAATGACGACGAAGAAATTGTTTCGTCGCTCCTGCTCGATCCTCGCACCATTCTCGGACTTTCCGACGCCGGGGCCCACTCCGACCGAGTGTATGACGCCAACTTTCCGACCTATTTGCTCGGGCACTGGGTGCGCGAGCTCGGAAGTATGCCTCTCGAGTTTGCCATCTGGCGGCTGACCGGCCAGGTCGCGGCGTTCATGCAATTGCCCGACCGGGGCCGAATCGCATCCGGATGTGCCGCCGATCTTGTTGCCTTCGATCCCGAACGGATTGGCACTCTCCGAGAGACGCGGGTGCACGACCTCCCCGCCGGAGGTGATCGCCTGATCGCCGAGAGCGAGGGAATCGAGCACCTTTGGGTCAACGGCGCGCCGATTCGTCGCGACGGAGTACCAGTGCCGGCTGCAAGCGGTGTGGTGATCGGAACATGATCGACGAGCGGAGAAACCAGATGAAACTCAAACGACTGAAGCTATTCGGTGATCAGTTCGCCCTGTCCTGGGCGGTCTGTGCCGGCGACGTCATCCACGTCGCTGGGATGGTCGGCATGGAGGTGGACATGTCCGCGCCCCGACTCGAGAAAGTCACCTTCCCCGAGGGGATCGAGGCCCAGATGCGCCAGTGCTACAAGAACATCGACTACATACTCCAGTCGGTAGGGTCGTCGCTGGCCGACATCGCCGAGCAGACGATGTTCTTCACTGGAGATTCTGATGAGGCGACTGCGGCCACAAACGTGGTCAGGCGCGAGGTGTTCGGTGATCTCCCTCCCGCCAGCGCTACCGTCGGTGTAGCCCAGCTCTTTGACCCGAGGTGCCGACTCGAGATGAAGGTGACGGCATACCGTGGTGCAGGGAACTGATTTGTTCGAACCGTCTGAGTGTTAGCGGGCCCGGTCTAGTCCGAACCGGCTTCGAGCTCGGTCGCAGCATCGAACCCGCCGACGAGTAGAACCTCTTTGATAGAGGTCATGACCGCCAGATCGAGGTGCGGCACGATCCGTTCGATGCGATCGGCGTTGAAGTAGTAGAGGTTCCGCAACGGGATTCGGATGGCGCGCCCGTCCTCGAGCGTGCCACACAACGTTCGTTTCAGCTCTATGACCGAGCCGTCAGCCGTAGCCGACACGTCCTCCTGGTGGAAATCTGGTAGCGCCCGCCGCCACGCCTCGTCTTCCCGTTCGCCCAGGCTCAAGAAGACCGCTGGTGTCATCGGCCCGTCTCCGGGCCACTCGGGCAGATGGTGGACTTCCACCGGATCGGTCAGGCGTTCGTAGACGGCTTGTCGGCCGGGGAGGAACCCCTTCTTGTTCTCGGCGACGAGCTTGTCTGCGATCCTCCCGATCCCGACAATATCGTTCATGTTGGTGCTCCTCCGGTTTCGAGATGGCGGCGTTTGATGAGACGCCCTCCGTGCAGAATGATGGCAGCGCCCATGAAGCTTGCAGCCGAAGCGAGAAGCCAGGCAGTCTCGAACGAACGACTGTATACAAGACCGAAGACCGCTGGCCCAATGATTACACCGGTACTTGCCCCAGCTTGGGTGATTCCGGTCGCTACCGCGGGCGAATTCGCATTTGCCATTGTTACCGCCTGATTGAAGATACCGGTCCAACCCCAGCCGGTGACGAAGACGAACGGGACACCGAAGAGGAATACGAGTTTCGAGCCAGTTGCCAATGTCACCAATCCGAGCCCGCCCAGAGCGACGAGTGACGCCGCTGCCGGGAACAACCCGCCTTGGACTCGGTCGGCTAGGCGGCCGAAACCGATACGAGCCATAATGCCGGTCATGCCGCCGAATGCGAAGAGTGTTCCGGCTGCAGCTTCGCTTATCCCAACTTGCTCCACCATCGCAATGACCGCGAATCCGGTGAACGCTGCCGCGGTACCCATCCCGATGGCCATTCCTGCCGAAACGACCACGAGGGGGCCAATCGGTACGTCGCCGGTTCGGTTGGGGGCGGTTCGACCCGTACCTCTGATACTGGTTCGGGGCAACAATAGGACGGCGAAGCCAGCGAGTACACCAAAGGTTATGAACGTTCCTCGCCAGCCGGCCAGCACCGCGAGCGTGGGAACGGCGAGCCCGGCTAATAACGCCGAGGCAGGTGCTCCCGCATGTTTGAAGCCGAACGCCAGACCCAAGCGCGAACCGTTGAGTACCCGTACCAACCAGAGGTTTCCGGCGGCCTGATTGAAGCTCGACACTATGCCGAGAACGAATAATAAACCTGTCATGTGCCACCATCGGTCTACGAAAAGCCCGATGGTGACTAGGGCCGTCGCTGAGACGGCGATAGAGGTCCTGAGGCTTGTTTCGGCGCCGAGCCTCTCGACGAGGCGGCCCATTGGCGGAGCCGAGATCGCGCCGCCGAGGCCAAAGACGGCCAGCAATACCCCGAGACCCGCCGCCTTGAAACCGAGATCGTCACTGATTCTGATTGCAAGTGTTGCCGTCAGGAAGAACGGCATTGTGACGGCGATGTTCGCGACCACTGTCGCTCCTACAGAGCGCGCCCAGGAGATCGTGGGCGGTTGGCCCGGGTCCATCGACGGGCCCAACTCTGCCTATTCGTCGGGGCTGCTCAGTAGGCGTTCGGGTCTCGCTGCACGGCCTCTGGAACTGGGTGGCCGAAGAGTTCCGAAGCGTTTTGCCAACTGATACGCCGAACGGTTTCCTCGGGCATGCCGCTCATGTGTTTGTAAAAGAGCTTTTGGCTGTTTGGCCAGCTTGAATCGCTGTGCGGGAAGTCGGTTTCGAACATTATGTTTTCGATACCGATTCGATCGAGCTGCACCATCGCTGATGGTTCATCAACTAGGCAGAAGTAGAAGTTTCGTTGCAGGACCTCGGCTGCGGACAGGTCGGACTCAGCCCAGGTGCCAAGGCGATCGCCTTGTTTCCGGTAGTGGTGCTCAAGCCGGTCTAGTAAGGCCGGCACCCAGCCGATTCCACCCTCAGAGATCGAGATCTTGATATCGGGGTGTTTGACGGCATATCGGGAAAAGAGCCAATCGACTGTAGTTGTTAGCGCGTAACCGGCACCGAACAATGCTGAGGTCACGTCGCGGGGGGCACCGGGGGCTGATTCCGGCAGTGTTCCTGACGACCCGGTATGGACGTTGATCACCGTTCCGGTCTCAGCACATGCAGCCACGAAGGGATCCCAGAATCCCGAGTGAAGCGAGGGAAATCCGGCCTGGTGGGGCGACTCGGGGAATGTGACAGAGCGAAAGCCACGGTCAGCGTTGCGTCTGATCTCAGCGGCTGCGATATCGGCATCATGTAACCACGTAAGTTGATTGGCGATAATCCGCTCGGGGTAGGTCCCTGCCCATTCCTCGGCCATCCAGTCATTCCATGCTTGAAGGAGTGCAAAAGAGAAGTCGAGATCGTTCGAGGTCGTCTGCAGCCTGACCCCGCCGAAGCCAGCAAGGAAGGAAGGAAAGCAGAGTGACGCATAAATCCCGTCGAGGTCCATGTCGGCGACTCGCTGATGAATGTCGAAGGCAGAGCGTCGCATTTCTGAGAAGCGGATCGGATCACGGCTCAGAACCTCGGCGGGTGGGCGGCCTGCCGCTGCATTGAACCCGACTTGCGGCATCAGCGTGTCTTCGAAGAGCCAGGCCTCGGCTCCATCGTCGGTTTCGATCACCCGGGGCACACGGTCGTCGAATCGTTTGGGGAGCCTGCCTTCGAAGAGGTGCGGCGGCTCACAGAGATGATCATCGGCCGAGATGATTGTGTAGCGGCGTTCACGTTTGTCCGGGTCAGGGAGCAGCGTTATTTCCCCTCGGGTCATGGTCATTTGATCTCTCCATTCAGCTGAATCAATGATAACAGATATCTTGCAACCATTTATGGTTGAGCGCAGCCCGGCGAACGTCGTTTGTGACTCACGGAGTTTTATGGACGGCCGACTGCTCTTCGCCAGTTGCTTCAAACCGAGAAAGAGTGAGCATCCAGGCACCGACGATCAGTGCAACCAGCGCCCCGATGGCAATTGCTATTCGGGCGTTGATCACGTCGATCACCACACCCATGATCAGCCCGCCGATCGACCGTGATCCGATGCCGATCATTGAGACGAGAGCGAGAACCCGACCCCTGGTGCCGTTGGGCGCGTTCAACTGGACCACGGCCAGGGCACCGGCAGTAAAGGACATGGTCGCTCCTCCCACGACGAGCGACAGGACGAGAGCGACGACAACGGTTGGTGACGCGGAGAGTACGGCCAGCGTGACGGCGCTGGCAACTGCCGCCTTGCCGAGGAAGCCGAGCCCCGGTTCGCCGACGCGGGCGAGTACGAGCGCCCCCGTAATCGACCCGAGGCTGAGCGCTGAGAAGAGCAGGGTGAATGTTTCAGGACCCCCCCCCAACGTCCGCTCGGCGAACAGAGGGAAGGTCACCGGGAAGGCCATCGTGAACACACATACCGCGGTATACGCGATCAACGTGTATCGCAATGTTTCATTCCGCCAGGCAATACTGAATCCGATAAGTGTCCCGCCAGTAAACGGTGGCTCATCCTCGGGTTCAGGCTTGGACCGGATCGTAAGCATCGAGAGCAACACCGCGAACGAGAGCCCAATGTTGACAGCGAAACACCACTCGACGCCGACGCCCGAAATCAGGATCCCGGCCAGGGTTGGCCCCACAACCCGAGAGCCGTTCATCACTGCGACATTGAGGCCGACAGCGTTGGCCAGATCGTCGCGGCCGACAAGATCGGCGACGTAGGTCATGCGAACGGGGATGTCGAAGGTCTCAATCGTCCCGAAAAGGAGCGCAGTCAAGTAGTACGGAAGAGGCGTTGACGGATGAAGGAATCCGACGATGGTGAACAAAATCGCCATGGCGGTCAGACCAATCTTGGTGGTAACGAGGAGACGTTTTCCGTCCTGACGATCAGCCGCCAGTCCTGCCAGCGGACTGAGGAAGAGTGCCGGGCCGAAGAGACAAGCGCTCGCAACGCCTACAGCTACGCCGCTGTCCGTGATCTCGAAAACAGCCCAAATTACACTCAGGCGCTGCATCCATGTGCCCATCTGGCTCGCCGCATGACCGGTCACGAAGCGGCGGAAGTCTTTGTTGGCGAGGGAACGGAAGAGGCCATGCACTATTTAGCTAGTCTAGTTAGCCATGGTAATGATTCCCTTCGACGGGGCGGACGAGTCTTCGGCCAACGATGGTAAGAGTCAGCTTTCGCACGCCGAGCTTGCGGCCCGCCTGCGAATGGCGATCGCTCGCCTGGCTCGGGCTCTTCGCCAGCAGTCACATAGAGGGTTGACCCCCTCGCAACAGGGAATCCTCGCGACTGTTAACGATCGCGGGCCCATCACGCCCGGTCAGCTAGCGAAGCGGGAACAAGTGTCGGCGCCGTCGATATCGCGCGCCGTTGCAGGCCTCGAGGAAGTCGGGCTCCTGAAGCGACAACCTGACGAACGCGACGGGCGATCCATCCAGGTGACGCTTACCGAGGCTGGCCGTAACCAACTAGAATCGGCCCGAAACCTACGGACCGCATGGCTTGCGCTGAGATTGGCCCAGCTTGACGCAGGTGAACGCATGCGCCTTGCCGACGCGATCGAGGTCCTCGAACTCCTCACCGAGCCGCCTGCAACCGATGAACCGAGGTCGGAGCCCGCCGCCGACTATCTAGAGGAGGCATAATGGTGGCATGGAATTGCCGAGTGGTTCCCCGGTTGCAATAATCGACAGCTTCAGCCAGCTCACACTTGACACCGACGGCATCGAGGTTCCGATCCCACGAGCGGCGCTTCGAGATTCCGAGAGTCTCTCGGCGTGGCCATCAACCGACATAGTCGGCCATCTGTTTAAGAAGGATGCCGGTCGCCAGTTGCGGGATCAGATCATGGGTGATCTTGACCTCTGGATCGAAAACCTTGACCGATGGAGCATCGGTCGGGCCCAGGTCCCCCTCAATTTTGAAACCCCCGACGCCACGTTCGACCGACTCAGTGAACACGCCGATCGGATCTTCGTGTCGCTGCGAGTCGACCCCCACGACGGTATGACGGCAGTCCGACGGATTGGCGATCTAGCTCGTAGGTACCCGATTCTCAAGAGCGTGATGATCGTTCCGCACATGCTCTATCCCCACATCGCACCGAACTCCCGCGAGTACTACCCGATCTACTCGGCGTGTATCGAGAACGATCTGGCGATCATGTTGAACGTCGGATTCCCCGGGCCTCGTGTACCGGCATGGACTCAGAACCCGATGCACATCGATGAGGTCTGCTGGTTCTTCCCCGAGCTACGAGTCATCTTCAAACACGGCGGCGAACCTTGGACCGACACGTGCGTCAAGATGATGCAGACCTGGCCAAACGTGTATTACGCCACGAGCGGCTTCGCTCCGAAGTACTATCCAAAGTCGGTCCTCGACTATGCGAATACTCGGGGTTCTGACAAGGTGATCTTCGCCGGCTACTGGCCGATGCTCTCCTATGATCGCATTTTCGCTGAGGCTGGTGAACTGGCACTTCGCGACGAGGTGTGGCCGAAATTCTTGTCATCGAATGCCGAGCGAGCGTTTGGGTTGACGAACGATTCGTAGCCGCTGGGCCCCCACCGTCATACCGGAAGGACACGCTCTCTCTACATCACGATCCCACCGCCCACGCTGAGATGCTCGCCCGCGACATGATGCCCTTCGGACACCAGGTAACGGACCGCTGCGGCGACCTCGTCAGGCTGCCCGAGCCGTCGGACGGGGACGAGGCGAATCAACTTTTCAACTGTCACCTGAGCAGTCTCTTCGTCCGGGAACGATGACCGCAATAGGCTGGTGTCGATAGGACCCGGCGCAACCGAGTTGGCCCTGATTCCGTCTCGACCATGTTCGCGCACGATCGTCCGGAGAAACGCAGCGAGTCCGGCCTTGGCAGTGGCATAGATGGCGTTGTTCGCATCGCCGGTCTTGGCTGCCTCCGACGTGATACCGACTATTACTCCCTCGCCGGCGATCACCATTGCCGGCAGACACAGTTGCGTAATCAACATCGGACCGACCAGGTTGACGGCGACTGTCGTACGCCACTGCGCTTCGTCGGTTTCAAGAAATGACGACGATTTGTTCCATCCTGCATTCAAGACGACCGCATCGATGTGGCGCTCCTCCAACAAGAGTTTGCCGAGTGTGGTGCGAATCTGATCAGTGTCGGTGAGGTCAAGAGGTACGGCCAGTGCCGGCACGTCCGAAGTGTTCAGATCCTTCGCTAGCGATTGAGCTCGCTCCGCTGTGCGATAGCCAATAGCCAGGCCCCAGCCGTCGGCATGCAGGTGCCGACAGATAGCGGACCCAATGTCGCCCCCACCACCCGAGACAAGGGCAAGACCGCGAGGCCCCGCCAGGCTCATTGGAACGGTGATTCGCGATGGAAGGGGCGAAAGTTATCCGCAAACGCTGAATGACCGATGCCGTAGTAGTTATCAACCGCCGACAGGATCATCCGGCGGTCCGAGATCCTCCAACCGTCCTCGCTCCGGCTTAGCTGGTCATGCCAGCGGCCCCATACGAGGCCCGGATCACCATCGGCCATTTCGTGCCACGTGAACACGTAGCTTTCGGCGTATGCATGGTTGGGACCGTCAAAGTTCACAGCGACCTGGCTTATGTGGTGGCTTGTCTTGCGGATTCGAACTTTTACCCCTCCAGTGCCCTTCGCAACGATGGAGTCCGAGAACGCTTCACGCACGAACTTCTCCACGTTGGCCCGACCTTCGACGACCGGCCCGGCACCCTCGCCGTAGTCCCAGCGACACTCGTCGTGGAACAGTGATGCAAGCCGTTCGAAATCAAGATCATCACAACATCTGGCAAAGTCGTACATGACCTGTTCGATTTCGTAGCGGTCCAGCAACTCCTGGATCGACTCGCCGCCGTGACCCTGCATTGTCACCTCCCGGTGAACTTCGGCTCGCGTTTCTCAATGAACGACCGCACGCCTTCTCGCGTATCGTGGGTGTCTCGTAATCCAGCCAGTTCACGGCGTTCGAGAGCCAAACCCTCTTCAAGAGGTTGCTCGAGCCCGAACAGTATGCAGCGCTTGATCGCCTGCGTGGTGAGCCGGGGGAGTGCGAGAATCTCGACCGCGAGCTCCGATGCCCTCTCGCTGAGTAACTCGGCATTGACCGCCTCGTTGACGAGGCCCAAACGTTCGGCCTCGCCTGCATCGATCATCCGACCCCGGACGCACATATCGAGAGCCCGAGCCGGGCCGACCAACCGGCCCATCCGCTGGGTTCCACCGGCTGCCGATATGAGACCTCGGAGTGACTCAGGGAGACCGATCCGGGCCTTGCCCTGCGCCATCAGTCGGAAGTCGCACGACATGGCCAGCTCACAGCCGGCACCGAGCGCGTGGCCGTTGATCACAGCGAGCGTCATCATCGGTAAGCGCTCCCACCGGGTCATCATTGCCTGACACTTTTCGGTTGTCGCTGCCTGGTCGTCCCAGCCCTCGTCGACCATGTTTAGGTCGGCGCCGGCCATGAACATCGGCGCTGAACTGCGAAGTACTACCAGTTGCAGCTCTGTTGTTTCGAGGTAGGCGGTAATGGCATCGACCTCGTCCATGAATTGCAGGCTGAGCGCATTCGCTGGTGGGCGGTCAAGCACTACGGTCGCCAACCGGCCGCTCTCCTCGTGGAACCGTATGAGTTCGAGACCGGTAGGTCTGCCGGTCATGACAATCCCAGAAAGTCAATGGCGTTATCGTGCAGGACCTGCTGCTTGGTCCGATCGCTGATTGGCAGCTCCTCGAAATCCTGCTTAAAGCGGGCGAGGTCGAAGCCGTTGGTGCCGAACATCAGCTTGTGACGGCCCCGGCCACTGTCCATGAACTTGATGAGTTGCGTGTCGAGGCTCGACGGAAAGTAGGCCGAGATGTCGCCATACACATTGGGATGTCGCCATAGCATCGAACAGAACTCGCCGGTCCAGGGCCAACCTGTGTGCGACATGTTGATTCGTAGGTTGGGGAAATCAATCGCAACTTGGTCGACCAGCATCGGGCGACCAACTTCGCTTGGGAGAACCTCGGCGGAGTGCCCGACCTGAAACCCAACCGGGATGCCAAGCTCGACGCACTTGGCGTAGAGGGGGTAGCAGCGTCGGTCGTTCGGCGCCAAGCCGAAGGTTATGGGATGGAAGTAGACGTACTTGAAGTTCCATTCACGCACAGCCATTTCGATGCGTGCGAGACTCTCCTCGATACGAAATGGGTTGTACCCGGCTGCTCCTACGAACCGATCTGGCGCGGCTTCGATGGCGCGAGCCACGACCTCCTCGTCCATGTCCATGATCAGCTTGTGGTGGTAGTGGTACGACCACATCTTCAGACAGGCCAGTACTACGATGTCGTAGCCAGCCTCGTCGAGTTGGGCGGTTGCGGCTTCTACGTTAAGCGTGTCGTCGTAAGGCAAGTTTGCGACATCGTCGAGGGGGACGTTGCGCCCCCACAGCGTCTTGGCCACACCTCCTTCGGCCATGTGCTTGAACGTGGTGTTCAGCATGATTTGGAACTCTTCGTATTGGAACTCCATCCCTGAGATGCCGGGCGCGACTAACGGCGCGTAATTCATAATGTCGACGGCGTTTGTCACGGCATGATCTCCTGGGTAGTGGTTCGGGCTGCGATCATCGTCGCAAGGCGGTCGACCAGTGCGTGCATTGGGGCCGGGTCGGTGCCACGAACGCTCACCGGAACAAATCGAACACCATCACAACCGGCCTCGACGAGTTTGTGCACCTTACGGGTAATCTGATCCTCGCCGACTGCGAGAGCGGCATCGACAATCGATTGTGGGAAGGCGGCAGCCCCTGCGTCTCGCCCGCCCTTCTTCCACGCTTCAGCTGCCGCATCGACTTCTGATGCTGAACTGATCGCGACTGCAGCGCGTCGATAGGTGGGTACCGCCAGGTACGGGGCCATCTCCCGTCGATATGCGCTGACGGGATCACCTTCGTCCTCTGCAGCGGCATGGACCAATGCGATAATTTCGAACGGCATATCGTTGCCCGCCTCAGCCCGGATTCGCCGGAGCTCTGGAGCCAACTCGGCCATTTGTTCCGGGCCGATGAAGTTGATCAGCACTCCGTCGGCCTCCCGGGCAGCCAGTTCGAACATCCTTTCGTTCATCGCTGAGATGAAAAGTGGTACGGATCGCGGTTCGATTCCCCGGAGTTTGAACCCACCCCATGCACCTAGTCTCCCACCCGCAAGAGCGGTTCGCACCGCTGTCAGCGTCTCTGCCATCCGGCCAAGTGGGTGTTCGAAAGCGTCTCCGTGATATGAAGACACGATCGGGCTCCCGGCACCGATTCCGAGTACGAAACGATCGTCTGACAGCGCAGCGAGCGTCGAAGCAGCCATTGCCAGCAGCGATGGGGCCCGGCTCGCTACCGACAACACGCCTGTCTCTAGGCGAATGCGCTCGGTGGTAACTGCGACGGCTCCCATTAACGACAAGGCCTCGGTACTTGATAACTCACCTACACCGATTGCATCTAGCCCAGCCCGATCTGACGCTTTGGCCAACTCGAGAAGATCGAGGGGCTCAACGCCGAACCCGACCGGAAGCATGATCCCGAGCGTTGGTTCGATTCCAAACCGGGTTAACACATCGACATACCACCACTGACCGATAGCGTCTGACCGGTCACGAAACTGGCATTTTCGGAGACGAGATAGCTGACGGCGGCGGCGATGTCCTCGGGTTGGCCAAGACGTTTTAGTGGGATCGCCCGGATTAGTGCCGCCATGAACTTCTCGCCGCCCTCTTCCATCGTCCTCCGGACTGGGGGAGTGTCAGTCGGTCCCGGACAGACGCAGTTAACTGTGACGCCATGCCTAGCGGCTTCACGTGCCATAGTCTTCGTGAACGCGATTTGGCCGCCTTTGCATGCCGAATAGACGGCCTCCCCGCTACTGCCCACGCGGCCAGCGTCCGAGCTGATGTTGACTATGCGGCCCCAGCCTTGCTCGACCATGTCGGGGAGGAATGCCTTGGTTGTCCGCAGCGGGCCATAGAGATTGACGGCGATCAGTGATTCCCAGAGGTCTTCATCGGTGTCTAGAAACGGCATTACTACGTCGAATCCCGCACAATTGACGAGGACGTCGACTGAACCGGCCTCGGCCTTGACCGTATTGGCGGCCGAAATAACGGAGTCGCTATTGGCTAGATCCATTTCGACGTACAGCCCGTTCTTGAGCGAACCGGCCACGTCTGCTCCGGCGTCGTTCTGGATGTCGGCGACCACCACCCGCAAACCTGATGAGTCGAGACGTTTTGCGATGGCCTCGCCCATGCCTGAGGCAGCGCCCGTCACCAAAGCGAGCCGCGTGTTTGATCTCATAGTCGCTTACCTCCGTTGCCGAGAATGACTGGAGCCAGGTTGAGGGTCGGTTAGGAGTCGACGCCGACCACGAACGTAGCTACAGTCGTGAATGAACCACCGATGTTTAGTGTCGCAACGTTTCTCGCTCCCTCGACTTGATACTCGCCAGCGCTGTTGGTCACCTGCTTGGCGCTGTCGAGCAGCATGCGGACACCGGTCGCGCCGACGGGGTGCCCAAGGCCCAGTAACCCCCCACTGGGGTTGATCGGGGTCGTGCCGTGACGTTCGATGCGCCCGTCCTCCACAGCCTGCCAGGACTTTCCCGGTTCGGTGATGCCGAAGTGATCTATGGCTGCGTATTCGCTGATCGAGAAACAGTCGTGAACCTCGATCGAGTCAAGGTCAACCGGGTCTTTGATACCGGCACGGTCCATGGCGTCGACGGCCGCTTTCCGAACGTGTGGAAAGACATACTCAGCATCACGGCTTGCCTTGAACTTTTCGGCCAACAACGTAGGCGCGGTCGTGTGCCCCCAACCCTTGATACGAGGCACCGAGGCAAGATCGACTCCCCGGTGTCGGGCCCAGTCGGCGGCAAAGGTTTGCGAGGCCAGGATTACAGCGGCCGAGCCATCGGTGATCCGACCACAATCCATCTTGCGCAGGTGCCCGGAGACGACCGGATTAACGTCGTCGTTCTCGCCGAATGCCTGGTCGGGAAGCTCCCAGTGGCGGGTCTGTGCCTTGGGATTGAAGCGGGCATTGTCGAAGTTCACCTCGGCAATTCGGCCCAGATGTTCGTGTTTGAGGCCGTATCTAAGGTCATACTCGGCAGCAGTCTCGGCGAACGACTGGGGCCAGAGACTTTGTCCCTCGAAGGCGTCCTTGCCAGCCCAGCCGGCACAGCTGAGGAGTTCGGCGGCGCGTTGTCCGCCGACATTGCGGAGGATCTCGGCGCCGACTACCAGCGCTACGTCGTACCGGCGGGCCTCGATCTCGGCCGATGCAGCCATTCCGGCGAGACTGCCAGAGGCGCAAGCTGCTTCATGGCGCGAGGTTGGCAAACCGTTAAAAGCAGGGTCGATACTCACCAGTAGACCACCGAGCTGCGCCTGAAAGCTGGTCAACTCACCGGCGAGGTTGCCGAGGTGGGCGACTTCGATGTCGGCGGGCATGAGACCGCTATCTTCTAGCGCGCCTAACGTTGCCGACTCGAGCAGTTGGTAGAAGCCGCCCTCGCCCGCTCGCTCGGCGAAATCGGACTGCCAGCCGCCGAGAATGTAGACAGGTTCGGTCATCGGCAAACTCCCTCATTCAGAAATTGATATACGAGTTAACTATACGCAGAGAATGGTCCGAGGGTACGGCTAGATGCTTCATGGCTCTTCGGAACCGACACCGTCGATGGTCCCACCGCGTTCCTTCCAGAGCTCATCGCGGAGATGCCGCTTATCAATCTTTCCGAGCGAGTTTCGGGGGAGCTCGGCGGCAATGATCCAACGTCGGGGACGTTTATAACTGGCAAGAGCGTCGCGGCAATGTGTTTCGAGATCGACGACCTCTAGATTCAGATAAAGCGGAACGACGATCGCTGTTACCTCTTCGCCCAGTAGATCGTCGGGTGCACTCACTACGGCACACTCGGCTACGCCGGGATGCCCAATGAGTACATTCTCGACCTCCAACGAGTACACGTTGAGTCCACCGCTGTTGATCACGTCGACGCGACGATCGACAAGATAGAGGTAGCCCTCCGAGTCTCGGGTCGCCACGTCCCCGGTCGCATACCAGCCGTTCGTTAGACCATCGCCGTCATTGGGCCAGTACCCCTTCATCACGGTGTCTCCCCGCACGTAGATCTCGCCGGGCTCGCCGGTATCGGGCTCCTCTCCAGACGGCCCGACCAGCCGCACATCGTTGAGTGGCCCCGGCCGGCCGATTGAGCTCATCAACTCCTGACGATCGCCCAGCGCCGGCCAGCGCATTGAGACGACGGCGGTAGCTTCGGTGCTCCCGTAAGTCGAACCGACATCACAGCCAGCGAGATCTTGAAAGGCACGGATCGACTCGGGTTTAGATGGAGCACCGCCGACCCAAACGCTGACGAGCGAAGAGATGTCAGTCGTGTGTGCCCTCGGATTGGCCAGAATTCGCTCTACCATCACCGGAGCAAGGATCGTATGCGTTACGTGTTCCCGCTCGATCAAGTCGAGTACCGTCTCGGCATCGAAATCACAGAGAACGC
>Ga0302135_10000730_pt1 | contig 19815 bp, 24 predicted proteins | sample CBN3_surface_MG_FD_203119 | JGI IMG/M metagenome (GOLD analysis project Ga0302135, IMG submission 203119) | Marine microbial communities from Western Arctic Ocean, Canada - CBN3_32.1 | ecosystem: Environmental > Aquatic > Marine > Oceanic | place: Canada: Western Arctic Ocean | collected...
TGGCCCCCCCCCCCCCCAGGCCCCGGTAAACAACGTCGTCGGAATTGAAGCGGGCGGAATAGAGAGTATGCCCATCTCAGGCCCACCAGATCGGCAGGAAGAGAAGCGCAAAGCGCAGCACCCGGGTCCACGAGTAATCCTCCGCGAGCCTGTGGCTCATCTGGATGACGACGGCGACGAGAACGAGATCGAAAAATAGTTCAAACCAGGTCGCGTGGCGCGGCCGGGGTTCATCGGCCTGGCGCAACCGGAGCGGTACGGAAAAGGGCACTTTGAGCATGGCCAGCTGCTACTATGGCTGGCAGTCTGCTGCCGGCCAACCACGGCGTCGTACGCGATTAGGAGGTACCATGAGTGATCCGATCTTTCACATGGTGGCGGGCGCGCCCACGGCGGTGGCTCCCTTCAGTCACGCGGTCGAGGCGGACGGCTGGCTGTTCGTCACCGGCCAGATGCCGACCGACCCGGCGGACGACGACGCGCCCTTGCCCGAGGGTGTCGAGGCCCAGACGCGGCGCGTGATGGACAACCTCGCCCTCGTGTTAGGAGGGCTCGGGCTGGGCCTTGAGCACGCGGTCGCGGCGCGCGTCTTTCTCACCCACTTTGACGAGGATTACCGCAAGATGGACGGAGTTTACGAAAGTTACTTTGCGCCCGATCGGTTGCCCGCGCGCACTTGCGTTGGCGTCACGGGGCTCGCTTTGGGCGCGCGGGTCGAAATCGACCTCGTAGTGCGCCGGCCCGAGGAGGCAACGCCATGACCAGCGACGACCGCGCCCCGGTGATCGAGGCGATCGGCGCGATCACCCTGGCAGTACGCAACATGGCCCGCTCGGTGCGCTTCTACACTAACCTCGGGTTCGAAATTCGCTACGGCGGCGAGGACGCCGCGTTCACCAGCTTCCACGCCGGGCCGGGCTATCTCAACCTACAGCTCGCCCCCACGGTCCGGGTGCCGCGCAACTGGGGTCGAGTGATCATCCACGTCTCCGACGTCGACGCCATGTATGCCCGCGCCCGCGAGGCGGGCTACGAGCCTGCTTCTGAGCCCGAGGACGCGGAATGGGGCGAGCGCTACTTCCACATCCTGGACCCGGACGGTCACGAGATGAGCTTCGCCAAGCTGCTGGACAAGCCTACCGCCTGAGCCTTTGTTGGATTCAACACCGTCGCGGTTAGTGATAACCGCGCGATCGGAACGATTGAGTGGGGGCCGCAAGTGCGGCGCACCTGCGTAGGCGCCGACCGTCAGGCTTGCTGGCGTGAGTGAAAAATTATCCGCGCGGCGCTTGAGCCCGCGGCTGCGGGCCGTCGCTAATGCGGCGAGAGCCTGCGCGGCCCTAGTGCGCGTAAACAGAACCTCGCGTGGCGTTTCTTCCCTACTCCCCGGCCTGGATTTGGGCTTCGCGCTGGCGGATCAAGAGGATCAGGTCGCGCAGGCTTATCTTGATTTTTTCGAGCTGTTGGGTGCTGGCAGAGGCGATGCGCGCGGCTTCCACCTGGTAGAGGCTGTTGCGGTCGGGCCGTGGCGCGCCCACCACCGCCGCGGCGATCGTGGTGCCGCCGTAGGAAGCGATCAACGCACCCGGCTGGGTTGCCGCGGGGCGTGCGAAGGCGGGGTTAGCCAGAACGCTGACCCGGACCACGTCGCCGAGCAGCGAATGGCTCGTACTCGCGCATTCCGCATCAAATTCGCCCACCGCCACGGGCACGAACCAGAGTTCCTTGGTTTCGCCGGGCAGCACGGCGATTTCCTCGTAGTAGGGGAAGGTCTTCTCGCCGGTCGGGCCGACCAATTTTTTCACGGCGGCGGTCTTGAGCAGCCCCTCGGAGGCGAAATAGCAGACGTAGTTGCCCACGTTCTCAATTATCAGCCGGTAGGGCAGGCCCTGCTGCAGGCGCAATCCGCCGGGATCGATATCGTAATTTCGCACGCGTAAGGCCATGTTCTGGGTCTGGTCCCAGTTGGTCGTCTGGGTCACCGTCTGGGGATTGGGCAGGAAGCCGTGCACCGGGTTGCCTTCGAGGTCGGTCTTGTTCAACCGGGCCTCGCAAGCGCCGAGCGTGATCGCCAAGGCTCCGGCCAGAAGCACCGCTGCGCCGAATCTCATATTGCTCTCCTCATTTCGAAGTTACGCCGTTTTAGCATTCCCGGGGCCAAGCGCAATGATTTCCGGGCCAATTCTATCGGTCAGGGCGACTCGAACTCGCGTTTCGGGAGAAGCGTGAAGAGCCTGGCGATGCTCATCTGTTACGGGGTCGGCTTGGGGTCGGATGCGCTCGCCGGGTCGGTGCCGCGCATTTCGTTCAGCCTCCAGTTATACGTGTGATACGAAATCGCGACGGTCTCCGTCAGTTTTGCCGCCAGGTCCGGCTCCGCGTAGCCCAGCAGGTGGGCGATCACCGCGTCCTCGTTGCCGCCGAAGCCCTACTCGAACCAGTCATAAATTCTGGAAATGACGAGCCGGCCCTGTTCCGTGATGCGTGCGCCGCGCGGGTTGTTCACGTAATCGCGCGCCGCAGCGTCGAGCATGGCGTCGATTCCCGCACCCTGATAGGGCTCCAGGCCAAGGTTCGGACAACCGAGCGACGCGCAGTTCAGGCCGTAATAGATTCGTGGGTCGCGCCAGATATTCCGCAGGACGTAGTGCTCGATGTCGCCCAGCGACTGCCCGACCCCCTCGACGGTTGCAAGCGGTCCTCCACACGGCCCGTCGGCGAACAGCCCCGCCGAAATGTCGATACGCCGGATCGATGTCACCGGGTAGTGATCGAGGATCACGTCCATGGTGAGCGCGTTGTAGAGGTTGAGCCAGTAGGCCAAAGCTGCTCGTCGAGGTTAAGCACCGTGATGCTGAGCATCTGGAGCGTGCCGAGATAGTTCTTGAGCCGTGTGCGGTCGAGCGGTGTGACCGCGCCGTAGCCGACCAGATTGACCCCGCTCGTCTCGTCGCGCGCCACGTAGGCGAGGAAAAACAGGCCCCAGTCGAGGTCGCTGACAATCCGCGCGGAGGCCGGATCAAAGGCCGAGAAATGTTCGGTGATGTCGTCATTCCCGACGGCGGGGAGGGTTCCCGCCTCGAGCCCGGAAGACGCAAAAATAAGCAATAATATCAATCACCTGAACACGAACGGACCCGGCCAGAAGGCAGTCTCCAAAGACCGCGCCCTTGCCCGGGGTGGCACAACCGCCAATGCGCCCGTTCACGGAGTTCTGACCGGGGGCCCTAGTCCTCGGGTGGGCTATGGACGAGGGCGGCCGAGTTCATGCAGTAGCGCTGGCCCGTGGGCGGCGGGCCGTCGGGAAAGACGTGGCCCAGATGGGCGTCACAGCGCGTGCAGAGCGCTTCCGTGCGCACCACAACGTGGCTCGCGTCGGTCTCCGTCGTGACCGCATCGGGGCTCGCGGGCTCGAAGAAGCTGGGCCAGCCGGTGCCCGATTCGTACTTTGCCGATCCCTCGAACAGCGCCTGGCCGCAGCACACGCAAGAATAGGTGCCCGGCTCCTTGAGCGCGCAAAGCTCGCCCGTAAACGGCCGCTCCGTACCCTTCAGGCGGCACACCTGGTACTGCTCGGGCGTTAGCTGCGCCCGCCACTCCTCGTCGGTCTTCACGATCTTATCGACCATTCCCTCGTTCTCCGGCAATTCGGTCTGGTTCAAAGAAAGAGATAGGGCGCGCGCGCCGGGTCTACCACTCCAATGGCTTGCGGGCGCGAAAATAGCCGCCCGCGGGGCCGTCGTCGGGCAGCATCGCGAGCCAGATGATCCCGTCCGCACCCTCGTTGATGCTGAGGTCCGCACTATCGCCGCCCATCTTGGTGCGGGTCCAGCCCGGATCGCAGGCATTGACCAGCACGCCCGTGCCCTTGAGCTCGAAAGCGAGAATGCGGGTCAGCGCGTTGACCGCGGTCTTTGACATGCGGTAGCAGGCGTAGCTGCCCCACATGTCGGCGAGCTGGGCCGCGCCCGAGGAGATGTTGACTACCCGGCCAAAGCCCGCCTCACGCATGGGCGGGATCAGCGCCTGACACATTCGTAACCCCCCCAGCGTATTAATATTGTAGGTCTTCAGCGCGACATCCGGGTCGGCCCGGAGCACGCTGGCCGCCTCGAGGTCCTCGGGGTTCTCGATAATGCCGGGGTCGCCCTGGATGCCCGCGTTGTTGACCAGCACGTCGGCCCGTCCCACGTCCGTGGCCAGCCAGCCCGTGAACTCGGCGACCGAGGCGTCATCGCCGACGTCGAGCCGGTGATAGAGCGCGTCCTTGCCGAGCTCGGCAAACGAGGCGGCCGCCTCGTCGCTGATTTCCGCCGCCAAATCGCTCACCACGACCCGGAAGCCCCGAGCTGCCAGCCCGCGCGCAGCGCCCAGCCCCAGCCCCCGGTTCGAGCCGGTCACCACCGCCAGCCGCCCATTGCCGTTGTCCGCCATTCTCGATCTCCCTTTTTTCTTCTCGCCCCACGCCATTATGCCCGATCCGCGCGACCGTGACAGGAACCGGCCCGGTGCGCTACAGTGGAGCGTTCCTTATATTTTAGGATGAGGAAGCCATGAGCAGAACGCCCCGCGATAGCCTTGAAGACCTCTGGCGCGAGCACAAGAAGCGTTTCGGCGAAGCACCCTCACTCGACTGGGCCCATCCGGACATTATGACCAAGGCGCTCCGCGCGGCGCTCGAACGGGGCGAGCCCTGCACCCGCGAGACCTTGCGCGGCGACAACGTGGTCAGCATCAACCGCAAGAAGATCATCAACTGCCGCGTCTTCATGTAGCCGTGGCGATGATCTGATTTAAGGCGCTTGCGCGGGGTCCGCGCCAGCTCACGCGATCGCTGGGCATATCGAAAATCAAACATCGCGGACCCAAGGGCCCGCTGCCGGGAGTGATTGAACGCGAGCAGTACTGATCTCGTCAGAACCGCGCAAGGCCGTGACTGCGGCCCACCGCCCCTGCGGCGCACCCTTACAGGCGCGGACCCTTGGGTTCGCTGCCGTGAGCGACGCAAACAATCCGCTGCCGCAAGCGAAAAAAAACTACCGCCCGACTTCTAACTGCACGTCCGTGGGCGTGCCGCCGCAGGTGTCGTTCATGTCTTGTGGGCAGGCCGAGATCACCACGTGGCAATCCATCTCGGCGCGGATCGTGCAGTTGTCGCCCGACTTGGTCTCAGGCGCCTTGACCTCGAAGCTGCCGTCCGGGTTAAGGAGGAAGTTGGTGAACAGGTTCCAGGGCTGGATAACGCCCTTGACGTCGAGGCCCAGATTCTTGAGCTGGATGTGCAAGTTGTCCTGGCAACTCGCATGGGGCATGGGCGCGCCCAATTCGATATAGCGGGCCTGGTCGCAGGCGGCAAACTCCATGTCGTGTTGGCCCGGCGAGTTGTCCTCGATCAGGGTCACGATGGGGCGGCGATAGTTGGTGTAGGCTGCATCGCCGAGCCGGGGGTAGAGCTTCGAGATCGACGGGCGGGTGTGCTCGGGCGAGAGAAACTCCCAGTTGTTTTCGTGAGAAAACACCCAGAGGTCGATGGGCTGGGCCCCTTGCAGGTCGGTGAAGCGGAGCAGGGCGCCCTTGTTCACCGTCACGCTGGTGCCGGTCCGTGCCTGCACATGCATTACCTGGTCGACCGTGGTCATCGCGCTCATCTCTCTCGTCTCCTGTTATCGCCTCGAAAGGGTTGCTCACCATAGCGCAAAACCAAGCAGCGTCATGGCCTTCGATGGCCCCGCTTATTGGTGACACTCTGGTCGTGACAGCGCGGGCCAGTCTCGCTAGAGTATCTCGTCCGTCGCGTCACGGAAGCCTACGCAAGAGGGGCACGGGGGCGGGCGGAATACGGCTTTGGTTGTTGGGAGGTGCACCGGCCGAGCCGTACTCGATCCAGCGCGCCGGCGTCCGCCGGACCCGACACTCGGGTGAGGCGGAGAGCCGGGTTTCCGCGATCGATCGCTCATTTGCAACACGCCTTCAGAAGTGTCGACCGACAAGGAGGAGAAGACCCATGATCAAGAACCCGATGCCGTGGCCCAAGGGCATTCGCTGCGCGGCCAGTTTTAGCTGGGACATGGATGCCGATAGCATCCTGCACATGGCTCACCCAGATGATGCGAACACCCGCGTCTCGACCATGTCGTACTTGCGCTACGGGCCGCAGATCGCCGTCGAGCGGATTTGCGACCTGTTCGAGAAATACGACCTCAAGACCACCTTCTTCTGCCCCGCCTGGTCGATGGAAGAGCACCCCTACGCGGTCGAGCGCATCCTCAAGGGCGGACACGAAATCGCGCATCACGGCTATATGCACGAGCTGCCCAATCTCAACACCCGTGACCGTGAGGCCTATTGGACCAATCGGGCCGTGGAGACCCACGTTCGCATGACCGGCAAAAAGCCCGCCGGCTACCGTGCGCCGTGGTACAACTTCTCGCGCAACACCATCGAGATCCTGCCCGATCACGGTTTCCTCTACGACAGCTCGCTAATGGGCGACGACGTGCCCTACAAGATCCGTTCGCGCACGGGCAAGGAGCTGATCGAGCTGCCCTGCTGGTGGACCACTGACGACTGGCCCCATTATGTTCACAACTTCGATCTCGATTACATGATGACCATTCAGCCGCCGCGCCTCGCGCACGAGGTCTACTGGTCCGAGTTCGAGGCGGCCTACGAATTCAAGGGCTACTGGATGGCGACCTGGCATCCCTTTGTCACGGGGCGCGCCGCGCGCATGCGCTACGTTGAGAAGATGCTCAAGGACATGATCGAAAAGGGCGACGTCTGGCTCGCTACCCACGAAGAGGTGGCCAAGCACGCGAAGAAGACCTTCGATGCCGGCGAGTACAAGCCGCGGATCGACACCCTCCCGTACAAGGACGGCCGCATCCCCGAACTGGCTGAGGACGCCGTACCGCTGCGCGGCTAGCACCCAACCCGCGCCAACCGCCCCCCCCCTTCGATAGGCTGATTAATTTCACCTGTCGAGGGTGAAGAGCGCGGGACCCAACCTGGGACCTGCCGCAGGACGCGGAGAGAGAAGCTGCGCGTCTGGCGATGACGTGTGACCCGTTTAGTGGGGACCCGCTCTGGGTCTCGCTAAGCCCGCAGCCGCGGGCCGCCGCTTATGCGGCAAGAGCCTGCGCCGCGCTTGAGCGCATAAACAGGGAGACCATCATGGAGGGGCGTTATTTCCCCCAAGACGAATACGAGGACCGCTGGGACCGGGTCCATACCGAGATGGAACGCCGCCGTTTCGAGACCGCGGTGGTCTGGGGTCGCTCGGGCGGCTCGTTCGACCGTTGCGGCGACGTGCTCTGGCTCTCGAACTTCTATTCCACCGCGACGGGCCACGGCATCGAGACCACGACCGAAAACCGCGAGTCTGCCTATTTCAACGCCCGCGCCCATAACGCGGTCGTCCTCTCGCCCGGCGAAATTCCCGAGCTTCAGGCCGACGAGGATACGCCGCGCGAAGAGTTGATGCCAATCCCGACCGATCACATCGAGTGGCATCACGATACGGTCAAGGGCGTCGCCGATTCGCTCAAGCGCCGCGGAGTCAAGGGCCGGGTCGCCCTGGTTGGCTCCGATTTCTTTCCGATGAAATACTGGGAGCAGCTCCAGCGCTACACGCCCGACATCGAATGGGCGGTCGACGACAGCCTGGTGCTCGACGTGCGGCGCAAGAAAAGCCCCCGCGAGCTCGACGCCATGCGCGAGGCCGGGCGCATCGCGGCGCGCTCGCTCGACCGCCTGATGCAGGCCCTCGTGCTCGGCCGCTCTGAGGCGGAAGCTGCGGCCGCGGCCCAAGCCGAGGTCGCGCGTTCCGGCGGACGGACCATGATGAGCGCGGTCTCCCACGGCGAGCTGATTCCCTATTTCGCGGCCAACCCGATCTCGGGCTATTCCCAGCTTGTGCCAGCCCAAGGTGAGATCGTGCGTGCCTGGGTCTACGGGCCGATGTTTCACGGCTATTTCGTCGATCCCGGGCGCACCGCCGTGTGCGGCGGCAAGCCGAGCCCCGAGCAGCGCGAGCTGATCGAGACCAACGCGAAATTCGTTGAGCTTCTGATGGCCAAGGTCCGCCCCGGTGTGAAGGTGATGGATGTTGCGCTTTACGGCGATTCCCTGATGGCGGAGTTCGGTTCGGGCACCGACCAGCTCTCAGAGAAATGGCCCCATTACGGCCACACCAACGGCATGATGATCGAGACCCCGATCTTCGGCAAAGAGCTGTGCGATGCCGACGTGGTGGTCGAGGCGGGCTGGGTCTGCGGCTCCGAGATCTTCCTCTCGAAGCCCGGCCTGGGCAGCTCGGGCTTTGAACAGAACTATATCGTGGGCGAAGAGGCCAACGAGCTGATCACGCCCGCACCGCTGCTTTACTGGGATTGAGGGGAAGGCGACCGCAACGCCGCCTTTTGTATAGTGGGTAAAAAGGCTGCTTAGATCGGCGGGCGCATCGCATCCCATGGTTGGGCTTCTTCGAAGGCCGCGGCGGCGCGAAGCACCGTGAGGTCGTCGAAACGCCGGCCGACGATCTGCATCCCCGTCGGCAGGCCGTCTTCCGACAGGCCCGAGGGCAGGGAGATCGCGGGCAGTTTCAGGGCGTTGAACTGCATGGTCATGTCGAGCCCGACGAGGCGGCCGTCGCTGTCGACATAGTCGAATTCGCTTTCCTTCGCGGTGACCAACGGTGCCGGCAACGCCTCGGTCGGGCAGAGCAGCGCGTCGCAGCGCTCAAGGATGGGACGGAGCTTAGCCCAGGCCTTGCTGTACTCGGTCTCGCACTTCTTGTAATCGACCGCGCTGAGCGCCAGGCCTTCCTCGATCAGCTTAACCAGCTCGGGATGCATCTTCTCGCGCCACTCGTCGAGATAGTGGCCGAAGAAGGTCGCGTGAAAGACCCGCCAGTGGTCGTACCAGCCCATGTAGAAATCGTTGGTCCAGCCAAGCTCGACCTCCTCGACCTCGGCACCCGCCGCGCGCAACGCTTCGGCCGAGCTGCGCAAGTTGGCTTCGACATCCTCGTCGACGCGGTAGTGGCCGAAGTCGGCCGAGAGCGCAAAGCGCATGCCCTTGATGTCACTGGGCGGCGGCAGGGGCACGTCCAACGGTGTGCCAAGGGTTGCGGGATCGCGCTCGTCGGGGCCCTGGCAGACTTTCAGGAACAGCGCGGCGTCGGCCACGGTGCGGGCGAGGGGCCCGTGGTTCGAGAGGCCGTCGAACTGAGAGGGCAGGAACTCGAAGGGGGTGCGCCCGAAGCTCGCCTTGAAGCCGACGCAGCCGCACATCGCCGCCGGAATGCGCACCGAGCCGCCCATGTCCGAGCCCTCGGCCAGCGGCACGCAGCCGCTCGAGACCGCGACGCCCGAGCCGCCCGACGAGCCGCCCGAGGTGCGCTCCGGGTTCCACGGGTTACGCGTAATGCCCCACAGCGGGCTGTCGGTGAAGCTCGAAAACGCGAACTCGGGCGTCGTCGTCTTGCCCACCATGATGGCGCCCGCACCGAGCAGGTTCGCGACCACGAGGGCGTCCTCGTCGGGCACCCAGTGCTCGAAGATATACGAGCCGCAGGTCGTGGTCTTGCCCTTGGTCGGAGTGAGGTCCTTGATCGCGATAGGCACGCCGTGCAAGGGGCCGACCTCGTCACCGCGCATGATCGCGGTCTCGGCCTCCTTCGCCTTCTCGATCGCTTCTTCGGGGTAGGTGAAGCAGAAGCCGTTCAGCGTCGGGTTAACCTCCTCGATCCGGGCGAGGCTGTTTGAGACCACGTCGACGGGCGACAGCTCCTTGGCGCGGATGCGGCGCGCAAGCTCGGTGGCGGAGGTATAGGCAAGGTCGAGGTCGCTCATCGGTCTCTCCCGCTCAGTGCGATCTTTTGCACCGAGGGTAGCCGAGCGCTCGCTTTAGCGCTAGCGTAACACCATGGTCAAACAAGAGTTCAACCAGCCGCTCGGCGGCAACCAGATGCCCCGCTTCGGGGGCCCCGCGACCTTCATGCGCCTTCCCACGGCCGAAAGTGCTGTGGGTCTCGACGTCGGCTTCGTCGGCGTGCCTTTCGACATTGGCGCGTCGAACCGGGTGGGCACCCGCTTCGGGCCGCGCCAGATCCGCGCCGAAAGCTGCCTCATCCGGCCCTACAACATGGCAACCCGCGCCGCCCCCTTCGACAGCCTGCAGGTCGCCGACATCGGCGACGTCGCGATCAATACCTTCAACATCGCCGAAAGCATGCGCATCATCGAGGAGGCCTACGACGGGATCCTCGGCGAGGGCTGCACGCCAATGACCCTGGGCGGCGACCACACCATCGCGCTGCCGATCCTGCGCGCGATCGCGAAGAAGCACGGGCCCGTCGGCATGATCCATGTCGACGCCCACGCCGATATCAACGACGAGATGTTCGGCGAGAAGGTCGCCCACGGCACGCCGTTCCGCCGCGCGGTAGAGGAGGGGCTGCTCGACGGCAAACGGGTCGCCCAGATCGGCCTGCGCGCGACGGGCTACGCGGCGGACGATTTCGACTGGCCGCGTGAACAGGGCTTCCGCGTCGTCCAGGCGGAAGAGTGCTGGCACAAGTCGCTCACCCCTTTGATGGCGGAGTTGCGCGAGCAGTTCGGTGCCGGGCCGGTTTACATAAGCTTCGATATCGACGGGCTCGATCCCTCATGTGCGCCGGGCACGGGCACGCCCGAGATCGGCGGGCTGACCACCATCCAGGGCCTGGAGATCATCCGCGGCTGCCGCGGGCTCGACGTAGTGGGCTGCGACCTGGTCGAGGTCTCGCCGCCCTACGATACTTCGGGCAACACCTCTCTGGTGGCGGCCAATTTGCTGTTCGAGATGCTTTGCGTGTTGCCCGGCGTGGCCTATCGCGATTAAACCGGAGAGCGTACCCCGGCGAATTTCGGATTGGAGAGTCCGATGCTGCATCGCCCCCTCGTCATTGCCGTAATCCTCGGCTTTCTCCTGGGTGTTCCCGCGAGCGGGCAGGAAGCCCCATCGAACGACGCGGTCTTTTCGTTCGGCGACCCCGACGGCGCCTTGGTGGATCCACGCCATCAACCTGCCCGCCGTGCGGCAGGTCGCACGGGGGAACCCGGACGTGGTGATCGCCATCGTTGATGGCGGCGTGCAGCTTGACCACGAGGAATTCGCCGGCCGGATCGTTGCGCCTGTGAACTGTTTCAATGAGACCGGCGAGATGATCGAGGAGAATTTCTTCGACGATACCTACCAGACCCACGGCACGTCCGTGGCATCCTTGGCGGTTGCCAAAGCAGATAACGTTGTTGGTCTGGTCGGCGTCTGTCCGGGTTGTTCGGTGATGCCGATCCAGGGCCGCGCGGTCTTAGGAAAAATAACGGCGAGCTCGACCCAGTGGGGCATTCTGCACGCCATGGAATCGGGCGCCAATATCATCAGCCTCTCGCTGGAAAGCGGGACATACGGAGACCATCGCGAAGCCTTTCTCGATCCGTCGACCCGCGAAGCAGCGATTGGGGAGCTGGTGGAGGCCCGGGCCGAATACCTCGACTTAGGCTTTTCGGGTGTCGGCGATCACGATCTCTGCAGCCTAACGTTTCACGGCTTCTTCGAGCTTGCCGAAGAGTGCGGCGTGCTGATCGTGGTGGGCGCCGGGAACAGCTCCATGCCGGGCGATTTCAACCCGATCTGCTATCACGCCGTGACCTTGTGCGTGGGCTCGATCACCCGGCGTGACGACCGTTCGCTGGCGCCGTCCAATATCTCTAATTACGGCTTCATGGTGCAGGTTCTGGCCCCGGGCGAACACATTTACAGGGCTCGGTTCGACCCAGGCGCGACCGATAGCCACGAGTGGACGGGCGGCACCTCTATCGCGACACCGATGGTGAGCGGACTGGCCGGATTCATCCTTTCCGAGCACCCCGAGCTTGGGCCCGTGGACTTGCGCAAGATCATTGTCGCCAGCGCGCGCGCGCTGGCGCCCGACGCGGGCCCCGCGAGCGGAGCTTACGGGCTGGGGGTGGAGATCGATGCTGAAATGAACGCCTGGCGGCGGGCCTTTCTGCGCCTCGCGGGGCGGGACGATAGCCTGCTTCTGGACGGCCCGGCGATGCAGGATTTGGCGAAACTTAGTCCCGATGCCGACAATGCGGTCTGGCAGCAACCGCAGGTCTCCCGCTCGGCGGGCATGCCCTGTGCGGCGCTCGAGTGGGGTAAGGAAACCAAACATGCGGCCATGGAGAGCGACGATTGCGACAAAGCCGTCGGCCCGGTGATCGACGCCGCGAGCGCAATGGAGTTGGCGCGGTTGGGTGAATGGCGCGCGATGTTCGCCGAGTTCGATGTCGCCGCGCTCGACGCCGCACGGGCCATCGACGCGGCCGCGCTGGTCGCCTTAGCGCTGGAGCCGGGGGCCATAGAGGTCGAGACGGTCCGCGCGGGCGAGGCTGCGAGCATGGAACCGACCCCGGGTGACGAGGCCGATGCGCCGGCGGCGCCCGGTGTCGATCCGAAGCTGCGGCTTGAACGGGCCAGCTTCGCACCCGGCGAGACCATTATCGTGGAGTTCCGCGCGCCGGTGAGTTACCCGGACAACGCCTGGGTCGGCATAGTCCCCGCCGAAGTGCCCTCACGGCGAAGAGAGCCGCAACGACGCCCACGACCTTGCCTACATCTACCTGCACAAACAGGGTTCGGGCGAGTTGCGCTTTGCCGCGCCCGACAAGCCCGGCGCTTACGATCTGCGCATGAACGATTCAAATAGCTCCAGCCGGGAAGTAGCCTCGGTCGGATTCACGGCGAGCGAGTAGCTGAAGGTCTCGTTTATTTATTGGCCGCGCGGCTGATTCCAGAGAACGAAATTTCAAATTTGATGCTGGCGAACCCAGCACTGACCGCGTGCTAATCTCGCGCCACCACCGACGGTACCTCGCGGGGGTCGCCGGTGAGCGTGTTGAAGTGGGCGAGCTTGACACGGTAGGCGTGCGCCTCGCTCTGCTGGCGCGCGGCGTCCCAGCCGAGGATGTCGCCCACGGTTTCGGCGGCGCATTCCGCCGCTTCGAATCCCATGGTCTCGGACCAGCCCGCGCGGGTGCGGCGCGCGAGGAGGTCGATCAGGCTGGTGACCTGTTCCGTTTCGGCCCGCGCGCGCAGTTCGGAGAGGGTTAGCGCGGGGTCGTGGTCGAGCAGGGCGGGGGAGCCGTTGCTTGCTGCCATGTTGGCCGCGAACGACATAGCGCCGGGAGCGCCCGAAGGCGAGATGCGCCGACGGACAGTCTCGAGGAATTTTTCGCCCGCGGATCGGTGGGTCATGATCGGCCCGGCGGTGATGGCAAAGACGTTGGGCAGGCCGCCGGGGCCGAGGTCGTGGATCTCGCGCGAGCGCTTGCCCTGGGGCAGCAGCGCTGCGTCGTAGGTCAATGGGCGAACACAGGCCCAGGTGAACTTGACGTTATCACGGCTTATGGCGAGGCCCGGCAGCAGGCGGTTGGCCTCGTCGATCACGCCTTCGATTTCGTCTTCGGTAGCGTGGACGTCGTCGGGGTCGCCTTCGTAGAGGGTTTCGGTCGGGCCGAAATAATGCAGGTCGCGCCACGGCAGGCAGTAATAGGGCCAGAGCTCGCGGTTGAACGCGGTAACCCCGAAGCGCGCGCATTCGGGGGGCAGGCGCATGACCACATGGATACCCTTGGTGCCGGTGATTCTGCGCGGCGCGTTCGGATTGGCGAGTTGGCTGACCCGATCTATCCAGATGCCCGCCGTGTTGAGCACGACGGTCGCGGAAACCTGGGCGCTCGCGCCGTTCAGCGTATCCGTGAGGCCGAGGTGCCAGAGGCCAGCGCCTTCATCGCGCGCGAGCCCGGTCACGCCGGTGTAATTACGCGCCACCGCGCCGAGCCGGGCGGCGTCAAGCACCGCGTCCATGGCGATACGCTCGGGCCATTCGAACTGCCACTCGGTATAGGTCGCAACGGCGCGGAGTTTGTCGGGCGAGCCCAGCCAGCGGGCGAAGGGCAGGGCGGCGCGCGCGGCCTCGGGCTTGTACAGCTTGAAATCGAGCGGCCGGCCCGCCGGGCCAAGTAGGCGGAGGATCGCGAACGCGGCACGAAGCTGCCAGGCGGCGTAGGGGCCGTCGCGATAAATGGGGTAGCAAAGTGTGAGGGGCACGGTGCGCTCGGGTGTTGCGCGCGCGAACTCGGCGCGCGCCACCATCGCGAGGCGGCTCATGCGGCACGCGGTGGCGAAGCGGCCGGGGTGGACGAGGATTTCTCCCAACGACGAGCCGCTTGCCAGATAGCGCAGGCCGCAGTGGAGAATGCGGCTCGAGCCGCCGCTGGTGCCAGAGGCGAAATCGCCCTTGTCGACGAGCAGGGTGGAGTATCCCGCAGCCGCCAACCGGTGGGCGGCTGCAACCCCATTGATGCCCGCGCCGACGACAGCGACGTCGAAGGACCGGCCGTCGAGGTCGGCAAGCGGGATACGGTTCATGGGGGCTCCGTGCAAAAATTTCGCCCGCTGAAATCCTGACCCTGATTGGCGCTTACGACAAGCCTTCAGAAGATGTCGTCGTCTTCATAGTCGCGGGGCAGGATCTCGGCGGCGGGCGCGGTTGGGGTGTCGGGATCCTCGCCAAGCTCGGCGGCATAAGGGCTCGTGCGTGGCAGGAGCTGGAACTCGCCCTGTTGGTCTAGGGGCAAGGCGGTGCGTTGCGCCATGCGCCAGAAGGCGAACAACAGTGTGGCGAGACCGACCGCAGCACCCAGTGCGAACAGGCCGCCCGTGCCCAGCCCCATGGTGGCGGCGGAGGCGAGCAGCGGACCCATGACGGCGCCCACGCCGTAGGCCAGCATGAGGCCGCCACTGGCGCCGACCCGGTCGTCGCTGGTGATGTAATCGTTGGCGTGGGCGATGCACAGCGGGCTGAGGCTGAAGATCGCGCCGCCATAGACGACCGCGCCCGCAAGCAGGACCGGCTCGCTCAACGCCTTGCCGAAGAACATGGCGGCGCCGAATAGGGCGATGGCGGCGCATACGCTCGAGATCACGGTGCGCCGGTCGAAGCGGTCGGACAGCCAGCCGAGCGGCCATTGCAGCACCAGGCCGCCCAGGATCGTCGCCGTCATGAAGCGTGCCGTGCCCGCGACGTCGAGCCCGGCGCCCGCGGCAAACACCGGCCCCAGTCCGTAGAAGGCGCCGAGCGCCACGCCGCTGGCCACCGAGCCGGTAATGCCGAGGGGCGAGATTGCGTAGAGGCGGCGGATGCCGAAGAACTGGGGCGAGGGCAGGGGCGGCGCGGGCGTGCGAGTGAGGGCCACGGGCACCAGCGAGATCGACATCAGGAGCGAGCAGACGCCGAACAGCGCGAAGGAACTGGGCTCCCACAAATTGAGCAGAAGCTGCGAGGCGCCAAGGCCGAAATAGACCACGGTCATGTAGACCGAGAGCAACTGGCCCCGGGTTTCGTTGCTGGCGCGATCGTGGAGCCAGCTTTCGATACAGATATAGAGCCCGGCGATGCAGAAGCCCTCGAGCAGGCGCAGGCCCGACCAGAAATAAGGGTCGAGCGCGAATCCGTGGGCGAGCATGGCGGCGGAGCAGACCGAGGCGCAGGCGGCGAAGATGCGGATATGGCCGACGCCGGCGAGCGCGCGGTGGATGGTGAGCGAGCCGGTCACGATGCCGACGAAATAGGCCGCACCGACGATACCCGGAACGTAAGCCGGGTAGCCTTCCTGGACGAGACGGACGCCGAGCAGGGTGCTGACCAGGCCGCTCGCGAGGACCAGCAGGAAGGCGCCGCTCAACAGCGACGAGCTCGATGCGATGAGGTGCCTCACGACGGCTCCGCGGTTTCGGCGTCTTTCTGGTGGGCGCGCCAGCCCTGGGCCTCGATGAAGACGCGGGTGATCTGGGGATAGGCCGCCTTGATATCGATTTCGAGTGCGGAGATGGCGGCCTCGACATCGTTGGCCGTCAAATTATCGCGAAAATCGAGGCTGAGATTGAGCAGGATATCGCGCGGGCCCAGATGCATGGTCAGGACCTCGTTGAGGCGCAGCAACTCGGGCCGGTCGAGCAGGATCCGGCGTACGCCATCGCGCACGGCGGGTTCGGCGGCTTCGCCGATCAGCAGGCCCTTGCTCTCGTAGGCCAGCAGGATCGCGACGGTGGACAGGATCGCGCCGATCACGATCGAAGCGACGCCATCGAAGATCGGCATATCGAGCGCCTGGGCGAGCGCGATGCCGATAAAGGCCGCGACGAGGCCGAGCATGGCGGCGGTGTCTTCGAACAGGACCGTAAAGACCGTGGGATCCTTGCTCGCGCGGACTTCGGCCAGGATGCCGCGCCGGCCGCGGGTCTTGTTAAACTCCTTGGCCGCGATGTAGAGCGCGGCGCCCTCGAAGACCATGGCGATACCGAGGACGATGTAATTGACGTAGGCGCTCTCGATGGGGTGGGGGTCGAGCAGTTTGTGGATGCCCTCGTAGACCGAGACGCCGGCGCCGACCGCGAAAATCAGGATCGCGACGACGAAGGTCCAGAAATAGAGCTCCATGCCGTAACCGAAGGGGTGGTTCTCGTCCGCCGGCTTGCCCGCCTTGCGGATGCCGTAGAGCAGCAGACCCTGATTGCCCGTATCGACGAGCGAATGGACCGCCTCGCTCAGCATGGCGGAGCTGCCCGTGAAGGTCGCGGCAGCGAACTTGATCACCGCGATCGCGGAGTTCCCGGCGAGCGCCGCGTAGATGACCTTTTTTGAGCCGTGAGCTGCCATGACGGAGTGTCTTCAGGTCGCGGGGAGTGGCTGGATCACGGCGCCCCGCCGTCGGTCGACGATCCGGGCGGCGGCGGGCGGGGCCGTTCCACGCGCACGGGCAGGGGTTCGGACGAGCGGATATGCAGGTCGCGCTGGGGATAGGGAATCTCGATGTCGTGCTCGTGGAAGCGATCCCAGATCTCAAGTAGGAGGGCGCCCTTGACGTTGGCGATGCCGTTCTCGGGGTCAGAAATCCAGGCGCGCAGCTCGAGATCCACCGAGTTGTCGCCGAAGCCCACGATGAAGCAGGAGGGCTCGGGGTCGCCCAGCACCCGGTCGGGCACCGCCGCGGCCTCGAGACAGAGCGCCATGGCCTTGCGCACGTCGGAATCGTAGTGGATGCCGATCGGCACCCGGAAGCGGATGCGGTCGTTGCTATGCGACCAGTTGATGACTCGCTGGGTGATCAACTCTTCGTTGGGGATCAGGTGTTCGGTGCCGTCCGTCGTGACGATCGAAGCGTAGCGCGCGTTGAGCTTGTCGATCCAGCCGTAGGTTCCGCCGATCTCGATCACGTCGCCGGGTTTGATCGACTTGTCGAGCAACAGCGAGATGCCACTGACCAAATTGCCGACGATGCGCTGCAGGCCGAGGCCGATACCGATGCCCAGCGCGCCCGAGAAGATGGCGAGACCCGAGAGATCGATGCCGACGCTGGTCAGCGCGGCGACGAAGGCCAGCGCGATAAAGACGAGTTTGGTCAGTTTGGAGCACAGGACCCGGACCGAAGGGGTCAGTTCGCTCGATGCCGCCATGCGCCGCTCGATCAGGCGCGCGAGCACGCCGGACAGCCAGAGCAGCACGCCGAGCACGGCGAGACCCTTGATCAACGCGAGGAGCGAGACCCGCCATTCGCCAAGTGTAAATGAGATGTCGTCGAGGAAATCGATGGTCGGGCCGAGCAGGTCTATGATGTTGAGCGCGGCGAGCACCCATACGCCTGTGGCGATGGTCCGGGTCCAGAAGCCGCGGCCAAAAATGGTGCTGACATAGCGGATCACCAGCCAGGCGGTGATCAGGCTAGTCACCGTACGGATCAGCCCCTGGCCCCAGTCGAGCTGCGCAGCGATGCCGACGGAACTCCAGAGCAGGATGATCGCAAAAGCGGGAAGCAAGAGCCGGACGAGCGCGCGCGCCGGACCGGCCAGGACCTCGGGCATCGCGCCGGCGTCGAGCTGGGCACTAGCCCAGGGCCGCACCATGCGGGCGAGCAGCCAGGCGAAGGCCAGCGCGCCCACGACGATGGGGAGCTGGATCAGGGTGTCCCAGACCAGAACGTCGTCGTAGAGCCAGTCCCGGATCGTTAGACCCCAGCTCTTTAGCCTAAAAACCTGTAAAACCTCGTCCATGCCCACTACCTTGCCGCTTCCCGCTAATGTGCGGCGTGCCGGAGGATTTTGCCAGCGGCGATTTGGTCTTCGCCTCTGGTTCCGCCGCTTAATTGCCCTAGAATCACTGAGAACCGGAAACGCGGGAGACGACGGATGAGCGGACGGGTTGAAAGCATATTCGTAACCGGCCAGGGCGGGGCGGCGATGGAGCGGGTCGATGCCATCGAAGCGCTCAAAGGCAAGGGCTTTAAGGGCGACCGTTATTGTGCGCGGCGCGGCTACTGGACCGGGATCGACGAATGCCAGGTGACCCTGATCGCGGGCGAGGACCTCGACGCGATTACCGAGCAGCTTGGCGTCGCGGTGAAGGACGGCGAGCACCGGCGCAATCTGGTGACCCGCGAGATCGCGTTGATCAGTCTCGCCGGGCAGCTTTTCCAGATCGGCGAGGCGGTGTTCGGCTTCGACCGCCCGCGCCCGCCATGCGCCTATATCGCCTCGCTGACTGAGCGGCGGATGACCAAGGCGCTGTGGAACCGGGGCGGGATCTGTGCCCGGGTCGTGCGCGCGGGCGTGGTCCGTCCGGGCGACGCGATCGAGATCGTGGATGCCGCGGCGCCCGAACTGGGCGGCGGCCCGCCCGACTGGAATATGCGCTAAAGCGCTTTATTACTCGCTCAGGCGCCGCGCAGGCGCACGGCGCATAGGCGCCGGCCCGCGGTCGCGGGGTTGCGCGCTCGAAATGCGCGCACGCGCCCCGGCTCTGCTAAACCTCTTTGCGTCGGACCGACCAGACGAAGCCGTTGTGCCAGAAATGCATGATTGCGATCATGAGGATGACTGCGAGGGGCCAGCGGCTATCGCCGTCGTAGATTTCTGCCCAGAATCCGTAAGCGAAGGCGAAATCCAGAAACAGGGGGATTGCTAGGGGTTTGGACCAGGCGAGCGAGCCGCGGCGGAAGGCGTTAACCATGGTGCCTTTCTCGCCCTACCAGACGATGGCGAAGTACTGGAAGGCGTGGGAGAATTTCATGATGAAGAAGGCTTCGCCGAAGGGATTGAAACCCCACACGAAGATCGAGGTGACACCAGTCGAGACGTAGAGCGCGACCTTCTGCCACGAAATCCGGTAGCCGCGTCGGTGAAAGCGCCAATAGGCGAAGGCGTAGTAGAGATAGAACAGAACGGTACGCCCGCGCAAAGCACGCCCCAGTTGAGCCAGCGGCTGTGGTAATCGACATAGGCCGGGATCGAGGTGAAGAAGGCCGAGCCGACCGCCTCAAACTCGTAGAAATTCTCGGTGTGGTCCATCAGCGAGGCGCCCGCCGTGATCGGCCCGACATAGAGGAACAGGTTGAAGATCATGTCGAGATAGAAGCGCGTGCGTGGCTCGTTGCCCGCGCGCATGTCTTAGATACTGCCCAGGCCGAAGGTCTGCATGCTCGAATGGTAGACGTCCCAGAAGGTCGCGATCACCGAGGTGACGACGAGGAACCAGGGCGAGAGACCGCGCAGCCGACCAGCAGCGCGATAGGCACCAGGGTGAACCGCACGGGATGACGGCGGAATATCTTCGGGTTGTGGTGGTTGCGAAAGACCACCGCGACCAGGTGGGCGAAGATGAAGGTGCCGATGAAGACGCCCGCGAAGGCCCGCTCCGCGCCGAACGGCGCG
>Ga0302135_10000731_pt1 | contig 19806 bp, 19 predicted proteins | sample CBN3_surface_MG_FD_203119 | JGI IMG/M metagenome (GOLD analysis project Ga0302135, IMG submission 203119) | Marine microbial communities from Western Arctic Ocean, Canada - CBN3_32.1 | ecosystem: Environmental > Aquatic > Marine > Oceanic | place: Canada: Western Arctic Ocean | collected...
CGTGCTTGCTGCGACATCGTTGCCCGACGGTGCCGAGCTCGCATTGCTCGAACCGCTACGCGATCAGCTGCCTGAAGAGGTCTTTACCACCGTTTACGAGCCGCCCGCCACCGACGGTTCGGGCAACGTCCGGGACAATCTGCGCAAGGCGTCGACCTTGCTCAAGGCGGCGGGCTGGCGGCTGGTCGACGGCAAGCTGACCGATCCTGTGAGCGGCGCGCCGATGGAGATCGAATTCCTGCTCGTACAACAGAGCTTCGAGCGCGTTATTGCGCCGATGGTGCAGAACCTCGCCAAGCTCGGGGTGACGGCGAACATACGGGTGGTCGATAGCTCGCAGTACCAGCGCCGGGCCGACGATTTCGACTTCGACATCATTATCGGATCCTATGCCCAGTCGAATTCACCAGGCAACGAGCAGCGCCATTACTGGGGCTCGGAGTTTGCCGACGTGCCGGGCAGCCGTAACCAGATCGGCGTCAGGGATACGGCGGTCGATGCGCTGATCGACGCAATTATCCAGGCGCCCGACCGCAAGGCGCTGGTCGCTGCCACCCGGGCGCTGGACCGGGTTCTGCTGTGGGGTCACTACGTCGTTCCCCATTGGCATATCCGCGCGTTCCGGGTCGCTTACTGGAACAAATTCGCCCGGCCTGCGACACCGCCCAAGAATGCGCTGGGGTTCCTCGACACCTGGTGGGTTGATCCGGCCAAGGCCCAGGCACTTGCGGCGGGGCAGAGCCCCCCCGACGCCGACTAAGGCAGGAACCCGACCATCCATGTTCGCCTATATCGTCCGGCGTCTGCTGCTAATTATCCCGACTCTGTTCGGGGTCATGGTGATCAACTTTATCATCATTCAGGCAGCGCCCGGCGGGCCGGTGGAGCAGGCCATCGCAAAGCTTTCGGGCACAGCGGTGGAGGCCACGGCGCGCTTTTCGGGCGGCGGCGGTGAAACCGGCGGGGTACAGAGTGCGTCGCCCATGGCGGCGGCCCAGGGCGGGAGCAAATATCGTGGTGCGCGCGGCCTCGATCCCGAATTGATCGCTGAAATCGAGACGCTCTACGGCTTCGACAAGCCGCCGTTCGAGCGCTTCGTGCATATGATGGGAAATTACGTCCGGTTCGACTTCGGCGAAAGCTTTTTTCGCGACGAATCGGTCGTCAATCTCGTGATCGAAAAGATGCCCGTGTCCATCTCGCTCGGGCTATGGACCACCCTGCTGGTCTATCTCATCTCGGTTCCGCTCGGCATCGCGAAGGCGGTGCGCGATGGCACGCGTTTCGACGTCTGGACCAGCGCAGTGATCATCCTGGGCTACGCCATCCCCGGCTTCCTGCTCGCGGTGCTGCTCGTGGTGCTGTTCGCGGGTGGCAGTTATCTCGATTGGTTTCCCTTGCGCGGATTGTTCTCGGACGGCTGGTCGGAGCTTTCGGTCCTGGGCAAGGCCGGGGACTATTTCTGGCACCTGGTACTGCCGATCGCCGCCCTCGTGGTGGGCGGCTTCGCGACCCTCACCATGCTGACAAAGAATTCCTTCCTCGCCGAAATCAACCAGCAATACGTCATGACCGCGCGGGCCAAGGGCCTGACCGAACGCCGGGTGCTCTACCGCCATGTCTTTCGCAACGCGATGTTGATCATCATCGCAGGATTTCCGGGCGCCTTTCTCGGCATCCTGTTCACGGGCGCGCTGCTGATCGAGGTGATCTTCTCGCTCGACGGGTTGGGGCTGCTGGGCTTTGAATCGCTGATCAACCGAGATTATCCCGTCATCTTCGGCACCCTGTTCTTCTTCACCCTGCTCGGCATGGTGGTCAAGCTGCTGAGCGACATCATGTATGTCGTGGTTGATCCGCGGATCAACTTCGAGAGCCGGCGGGTCTGAGCCGTGGGTTTGCGCGCTCCCGGCCTGCGCATGACGCCCATGGTGCGCCGCCGCTTCGCTAATTTCCGGGCAAATCGGCGCGGTTTCGTCTCGCTGTGGATTTTTCTTGTCCTGTTCCTGATCAGCCTGTTTGCCGAGTTCATCGCCAACGATAAGCCTATCCTGGCGAGCTACGACGGGGGCATCTACTGGCCGGTGTTCAGCAGTTACGCCGAGACCGAGTTCGGCGGCGACTTCGAAACCGAGGCCGATTACCGCGATCCCTTCGTTGCCGACCTGATCGAGGACAAGGGCTGGATGGTCTGGCCGCTGATCCCGTTCAGCTACCGGACCATCAATTACGATCTCGAAGTTCCCGCGCCGTCCCCGCCCTCGGCGGTGAATTGGCTGGGCACCGACGACCAGGGCCGCGACGTGCTCGCCCGTCTGATTTACGGCTTTCGCATCTCGGTGCTGTTCGGCCTGGCGCTGACCGCCATGAGCTCGGTCGTCGGCGTCGTCGCGGGCGCGGTGCAGGGCTATTTCGGCGGGATTACGGATCTCGTCTTCCAACGCTTCATCGAGGTTTGGCAAGGGCTGCCTGTGCTCTTTCTGCTGATCATCCTCGCCAGCGTCGTCGAACCCAATTTCTGGTACCTGCTGATCTTGTTGCTATTGTTCAGTTGGATGGCGTTGGTCGACGTAGTGCGCGCCGAATGCTTGCGCGTGCGCAACTTTGAATATGTCCGCGCGGCGCGGGCGCTGGGGGTCGGGCACTCGGGAATTATCATCCGCCACGTGCTGCCCAACGCGACGGTCTCGGCGCTCACCTTCATGCCGTTCATCCTGAGCGGCTCGGTCACCACGCTCACAGCCCTCGATTTCCTGGGCTTCGGCCTACCGCCCGGCTCGGCCTCGCTGGGCGAGCTGCTCCAGCAGGGCAAGGCTAACCTCCAGGCGCCCTGGCTTGGCATCTCGGGCTTTGTCGTCATCGCGTTGATGCTGAGCTTACTGGTCTTCGTCGGCGAAGCGGTGCGCGACGCGTTCGATCCACGAAAGGTGTGGGCGCGATGAGCGAAGCGCCCCTCGTCCGCGTGCAGGATCTTGCCGTCAGCTTCCGCACCGAGAGCGGCGAGGTCGAGGCGGTGCGGGGTCTCTCGTTCGACATTTGGCGCGGCGAGACCATCGCGCTGGTGGGCGAAAGCGGCTCAGGAAAGTCGGTGAGCGCGCTTTCGATCCTGCAACTCCTGCCCTACCCGACGGCGAGTCACCCCAAGGGCTCGATTACCGTCGAGGGCGAAGAGGTGATCGGCGCCTCCGCGCGCCGCCTGCGTGCGCTGCGGGGCAACCGGATTTCGATGATTTTCCAGGAGCCGATGAGCTCGCTCAACCCGCTGCACACGGTTGAACGCCAGGTCGGCGAGGTTTTGATGGTCCATCAGGGTATGCGCCGGGGTCAGGCGCGCGCCCGGGTGCTGGAGCTGCTTGGCCTGGTCGGGCTCGACGACATCGCCAAACGGCTCAAAGCCTTTCCCCACGAGCTCTCCGGCGGCCAGCGCCAGCGGGTGATGATCGCCATGGCGCTCGCCAATGAGCCCGACCTACTGATCGCTGACGAGCCGACGACAGCACTCGACGTCACCGTGCAGGCGCAAATTTTGAAGTTGCTGCGCGAGCTTCAGGCGCGGCTCGGCATGGGGATGCTGCTGATTACCCACGATCTCGGCATCGTGCGCCGCATGGCCAAGCATGTCTGTGTCATGAAGGATGGCGAAATCGTTGAGCAGGGCGAGACCGCGGAGGTTTTCGCATCACCCGCCCACCCCTACACCCGTCACCTGTTGACCGCCGCGCCCAAGGGCGCACCCCTAGAAGCGCCCGCGGATGCGCCCGTAGTGCTCGAATGCGACGATCTCAAGGTTCATTTTCCGATCAAGCGCGGCGTGTTGCGCCGTACCGTGGGCTATGTGAAGGCGTGCGACGGGGTTTCGCTCCGGGTCCGAGAGGGTCACACGCTGGGCGTCGTCGGCGAAAGCGGTTCGGGCAAGACGACGCTGGCGCTGGGTCTGCTGCGCCTCGGCCTCAGCGCCGGGCCGATCCGCTTTGAGGGCGCCGATATCCAAGGTCTGGGCGTGGCGGCCATGCGGCCGATGCGCCGCCATATGCAGATGGTATTCCAGGATCCCTACGGCAGCCTCAGCCCGCGCATGTCGATCGGCCAGATCGTCGGCGAAGGCCTGCGCGTCCACGAGCCGGGGCTCGAAGCGGGCGAGAAACGGGGCAAAATCAGCGCCGCGCTCGTCGAGGTCGGCGTCGATCCCGATACCCAGGATCGCTACCCCCACGAATTCAGCGGCGGCCAGCGCCAGCGCATCGGCATTGCCCGCGCCCTCGTGCTCAAGCCCCGCCTCGTCGTGCTCGACGAACCGACCTCCGCACTCGATATGTCGGTCCAGGCCCAGATCGTCGATCTGCTGCGCGATCTCCAGGCGCGCTACAAGCTCGCCTACCTATTCATCAGCCATGATCTCAAGGTGGTGCGCGCGCTGAGCGACGAAATCATCGTGTTGCGCAACGGCGTCGTGGTCGAGCAGGGCAAGGCAGCCGAGGTCTTCGAACGCCCCAAGACCGACTACACGAAGGCCTTGGTCGAAGCGGCCTTCGCCTTCGAGGCACAAGATACAGCCTAGTCTAAAGCAGCGCGGCGGTAAATTAAATCAGGCTGTGAAATAGCGCTCGAGCACGGTGCGGTATATCTCGGTCAGCTGCTCGAGATCGGCGACCGGCACTTGTTCGTCCACCTTGTGCATGGTCTGGCCGACGAGGCCGAAATCCAGCACCGGGCAATAATCCTTGATGAAGCGGGAATCCGACGTCCCGCCCGTGGTGCTGAACTCGGGCATGCGCCCGGTTACCTTCGCCACTGCGCCCGCAACCAGTTTGCTCAAGGGGCCGGGCGGGGTGAGAAATGCCTCTCCCGAGACCTTGATGTCGAGGCCGTAGGCGCCGCCGGTCGCGTCGAGCCGCTCGCGTAGCCAGCGCTCGAGCGCTACCGAATCATGACGGTCGTTGAAGCGAATATTGAAGCGCGCCCGAGCCTCGGCCGGGATCAGGCCGATCGCTTCGTTACCCACCTCGAGGGTCGTAATCTCCAGGTTCGACGCCTCGAAATGCTCGGTCCCGTCGTCGAGCGGCGTTTCGGTAATAGCGCGTAGCATCGCCATCAGCCGCGGGATCGGGTTGTCCGCCAAATGGGGATAGCCCACATGGCCCTGTACGCCGGGCACCGTAAGCCAGCCATTCAGGCTGCCGCGCCGGCCGATCTTGATCATCTCGCCCAGCGCGGTCGGGTTGGTCGGCTCGCCTGTGAGGCAGGCATCGATTGTCTCGCCGCGTTCGGCCATCCAGGCCAGCGCCTTGCGTGTACCGTTGATCGCAGGGCCTTCCTCGTCGCCGGTGATCAGCAGGCTGATCGAGCCCGTGACTTCGCCGCCCGTCGCGGCCAGGTAGCGCGCCGTGGCGGCGATAAAGCAGGCGATCGCCCCCTTCATGTCGGCGGCGCCGCGCCCGAAGATCACGTCATCGCGCAACGCCGCCTCAAAGGGCTCGCTCGACCACGCCGCCGCGTTGCCGGCCGGCACCACGTCGGTGTGACCGGCAAAACAAAAATTGGGTTGTGCCCCGCCTCGCCGTGCATAGAGGTTGTCGATGTCGGGTGTGCCGGGTTCGGAAAACCGCAAGCGGCGACATTCGAAGCCGAGCCCCTCGAGCGCTGTCGCGACGAGGCCGAGTGCGCCGGCGTCTTCGGGCGTCACGCTGGGGCAGCGGATCAGCGCGCGCGTCAGCGCGACCGGATCGTCGGCCCTTCCGCCGTCTCTCGTCGCCATGAGATCAGGCCCGAAGGAGGTCGTTGATCGAGGTCTTCGCGCGGGTCTTGGCGTCGACCCGCTTGACGATCACGGCGCAATAGAGGCTGGGTCCCGGGGTCGCGTCAGGCAACGGCTTGCCCGGCAGGCTGCCCGGCACCACGACCGAATAGGCGGGCACCCGGCCGTAATGGATCTCGCCCGTAGCGCGATCGACGATCTTGGTCGAGGCGCCGATGTAGACCCCCATGGAGAGAACCGAACCGGTTTCCATGACGACTCCTTCGGCGACCTCGCTGCGCGCACCGATGAAGCAATCGTCCTCGATGATCACCGGGTTCGCCTGGAGCGGCTCGAGCACGCCGCCGATGCCGGCGCCGCCCGAAATATGGCAGTCTCGGCCGATCTGCGCGCAGCTGCCGACGGTTGCCCAGGTGTCGATCATGCTGCCGCTCTCGACCCGCGCGCCGAGATTGACGAAACAGGGCATCAAGACCACATCGGGCGCGATATAGGCCGATCGGCGCACGACACAGCCGGGCACGGCGCGAAAGCCCGCGTCGTTGAACTGCGCCTCGTCCCAGCCCTCGAACTTGGACGGTACCTTGTCGTACCACGGCGTGCTCAGCCCCGGACCACCCGGAATCGTGGTCATGGGATTAAGCCGAAAGGAGAGCAGCACAGCCTTCTTGAGCCATTGGTTGACCTGCCAGACGCCGTCCGCTTTCTCGGCTACCCGGAGCGCGCCGGAATCGAGGCCCGCGAGCGCCGCGTCGACCGCGTCGCGCGCGTTTCCAGTGGTCTCGGGGTCTAGTATCTCGCGCTCCTCCCAGGCATGCTCAACTTGTGTTTGGAGGTCGGACGGGGTCATGGTGAACGTCTTTCGGGATCGAGGTTGAACGGTGGGCAGAGTGTCGGGCGGTGTTTGGACACTGTCAACCGCGCGCGGTGACCTCCTGCAGCCAGGAGACGAGGTCGTCGGCGATATAATCGAGCCAGTCGTCGCCGGGCTTGGGCTTGGCCCAGTCTTCCTCCGTGCGCACCCACACGGTGGTCATGCCAAGCTCGGCCGCCGGGCGCAGGTTGTGTGAAATATCGTCGATCAGGATAGCCCGGCTGGGCTCAATGGCCTGCTCGTCGATCAGGGCCCGGTAAGTTGCGGGGTCGGGCTTGGGCAGGTAGTTCGCTGCGACGATATCGAACACGACATCGAAATGATGACCGACCTCAAGCCGCTCCATTACCTTGTGGGCGTGATCGGCCGAGCCGTTGGTGAAAATCACCTTGCGCCCGTCAAGCCGTCCCAACGCGTCGTCCAGCTCCTGGGACGGCAGAATGGCCGAACGGTCGATGTCGTGGACGTAATCGAGATACTCATCGGGGTCAGTATCGTGGAGCTTCATCAAGCCCGACAAGGTCGTTCCATGCTCCTTGAAATAGCGCTTTTGCAGGACCCGAGCCTCTTTCGCGTCGAGTGCGAGTTTTTCGACAATAAATTGGCCGATTCGTATGTCCACCTGGTCGAACAGCCGGCAGGCCGCCGGATAGAGGGTGTTATCGAGGTCGAACACCCAAGTCTCGATATGGTCAAATTGGTTGTTCTCTGCGGTTTTTCTCTCCTTCATACCGCTCAATGTAGTGATCCTCCCGGGCTACGGCAACGTTCGCGAATTTGTTCTCTTCGGCTTGGCGCTGAAAGGCGGCCTCAGTATAGATATCGTCTGGAAGGTTATGAAATCGCGCCATCCCAAGGCCGTGGTTGCCTTGGCCTAGAAGGTCGGCTTGGCTATGCGCATAGCGCGGCATCTGCAAATGCGCACCGCCAAGATTTTCCACACGGGTATGCTGAACGCCCGCGACGGCACCGACTACCCGATGCCGAATGGCTATTCTTAGGCCCAACTCAGCCCGTTCACCGATCTTTTCAGCAGTTTTGACTGAGCGCTCAAGCCTGAACGATTTTCGTTCCGGCGCCATGCACCGTAAAAACTTCGAGCAGCAGAACGTGCGGGATGCGTCCGTCGAGGATGTGTGCGGCTTCCGTCTCTCCGCTGAGGACTTCCAGACAAGTTGTCAGCTTGGGAATCATCCCCCCGGTAATCGTGCCGTCGGCGAGAATCGCTTCAGCCTCGGGAGCGGACATTTCGCTGATTAACTCGCCCGTCTTGTCCAGTACGCCCGCCACATCGGTCAGCATGATCAGCTTGCGCGCTCCGATTCCTGTGGCAATCGCACCGGCGGCCGTGTCGGCGTTGATATTGTAGGTCTCGCCGTCAACGCCGATGCCGATCGGCGCGATGACCGGAATGATCCGTGACGATCCGAAGACATCGAGCACGGCCGGATTAATAGCCGACGGTTCGCCGACGAAACCCAGATCCAGCACCTTCTCGATGTTCGAATCGCTCTCGCCGTCCTTGCGCGTGCCCTGGTATTTGCGCGCCTCGATCAGCCGACCGTCCTTGCCGGAGAGCCCGACGGCCAAACCGCCGGCATCGTTAATGGCGCTGACCACCTGCTTGTTGATCGACCCGGCCAGGACCATTTCGACGATATCGACGGTTGCCTTGTCGGTCACCCGCAGGCCGTCGACGAACGAGCTTTCAATCTTCAGCCGCTCGAGCATGGCCCCGATTTGTGGGCCGCCGCCATGCACGACCACCGGGTTGATCCCGACCTGCTTGAGCAAGACCACGTCGCGCGCAAACTTGCGTCCGAGTTCCTCGTCGCCCATGGCGTGGCCGCCATACTTGATGACAAAGCTGCTGCCGGCGAAGTCCCGGATATAAGGCACCGCTTCGGACAGCGTTTCGGCGGTTCGAAGCAGATTCTTGGTGTCGCTTATGGTGTGCTTGGCGTTCATGGCGCGCCGACTTTAGACCATTGCTGGGCCCCCGGAAAGCGTCACGGCGCAGCCGAGGGAATCCCGCCTTTTGGCATGGCCAGGCCTGAGAGTTCGGTGCGCAAGGTTTCGATTCCCAGGCCGGCGCGCACACTAGTGGGCACGATGAGCGGATGCGCTGCGACGTGGCTTTCGATCTCGGCGGCGGTCGCATCGAGCATCGCGTCGAGCGCGGCGTCTCTCAATTTATCGGATTTGGTCAGGACGATTTGATAAACCGCGGCAGCATCATCGAGCATCGCCATCACGTCGCGGTCGCTCGGCTTCAGGCCGTGGCGGGCATCGACGAGCAGGCAAACCCGGCGTAAACTCGGCCGGCCGCGCAGGTAGGCTTCGACCAGTTCTGTCCAGGTGGCGATTTTTTCCTTTGCCGCGCGGGCATAACCGTAGCCGGGTAAGTCCGCCAGCATGAGACGCTCGTCGAGGGTAAAAAAATTGATTTGCTGGGTGCGTCCCGGCGTTTGCGACGTGCGCGCGAGCTGCTTGTGCCCCGTGAGCGCGTTAATAAGGCTCGACTTACCCACATTGGAGCGCCCCGCGAAGGCGACCTCGGGCAGGGGGCTGGGGGGCAGGGCCGAAAGGCTCGCAACCCCGGCGACGAAGCGGCAGGGCGCCGCGAACAGCAACCGTGCAGCCTCGCTCGCGCCGCCAGCCTCAGGTTTTTTTGGCTCCAAAGGACACCTTCACGCCCATACGGTGCATGATGAACCATTGCTGAGAGATCGAGAGAATGTTGTTCCACGTCCAGTAGATCACCAGCCCGGCCGGGAAGGGCGCCAGGATGAAGGTGAACACGACGGGCAGGAGCATCATGATCTTCGCCTGGATCGGCTCGGGCGGCGTGGGGTTCAACTTGAACTGCAGCCACATCGAAATACCCATCAGAAGCGGCCAGGGGCCGATAATGAGCCAGGTGGGCAACGCATAATCAAACAGGCCAAACAGGGTAAAAATTGAATATGGATCGGGGGCCGAGAGATCGGTGATCCAGCCGAAGAATGGCGCGTGACGCATCTCGGTCGAAACGAACAGTACGTTATAGAGCGCAAAGAAAATGGGGATCTGCAGGAGCACAGGCAGGCAACCGGCCAACGGGTTGACCTTCTCCTTCTTGTAGAGCTCCATCATCTCCTTGTTGATGCGCGGTTTGTCATCCTTGTAGCGCTCGCGCATCTTGGTGATCTTCGGATGCAGCAGCTTCATCTTCGACATCGCCTTGTAGGACTTGTTGGCGAGCGGGAAAAGCAGCAGGCGAACGCAGATCGTCAGCAGCAGAATGGCGATGCCGAAATTGCCGATGCCCCGATTGAAGAAATCGAGGGCGTAGAACAGCGGCTTCGATATGAACCAGAGCAGGAAAAATTTGACCGCGCTGTCGAAGCTTGGAATGCCGTAAGCGTCTTCGTAGTCTTCGAGAAGGTTGTATTCCTTGGCCCCGACAAACAGGCGATTGGTGACCTGGAGGTTGCCGCCGGGAACAAGCTGCAGGGGGTCCTCGATCATCACGACTTGATATTTGTCCGCCTCGCCCCGGACGCTGTGCATGAAGTGGGTCTTAAGATGGTTGGCCTGATCGGGCACCAGCGCGACGAGCCAGTATTTGTCGGTAATCCCGGCCCAGCCGCCGGTCGATTCAAACTCGATATTCCCGCTTTCGCGCATGTCGTCGTAATCCTCTTCCTCGAGGATTCCGTTGAACACGCCCAGCGCCCCTTCGTGAACCAGATAGGTGGCATAGGGAATGGTGCCCATCACACCGGTGCCGTAACGCGCGATCAGCCCGTAGGGCCACAGCTCGACCGTTTCGTTACCATAGTTCTCGACCTGTCGTTCGACGGTGAACATGAAATTCTCGTCGATCGAAATGGAGCGCGTGAAGCGGAGCCCCTGGCCGTTGTCCCAGCTCAGGGTGACCGGGCGATCCATAGTGAGCGTGCGGGCACTGGCCTTCCACACCGTGGCGGCGCCGGGCAATGCCACGTCGGCGTTTTCCGGGATCGTCCAGCCGAACTCGGAGAAATAGGACTCTTCCGTCCCGCTTGGAACCAGCAGGGAGATTTGTGGGCTGTCGGGTTCATTTTCCTTCTTGAAGTCGCGCAACTCGACGTCATCGATCCGCGCGCCGGTCAGGCTGATAGAGCCGAATACCCGGGGTGCGTCGATGGCGACGCGCGCGCTCTTGCCCAGTGCCTCTTCGCGGGTCATGGGAACGAACTCGGGTTGGACCGGTTCCGTGGACGGAGCGGTCTCACCTGCAACTTCGCTGGGTGCGGGCGCCGGGGCTTGGAACGGCGGGAACATGTACTGCCAGCCGATCAGGATCGCGATGCCCACGACTGCAAGAATGATCAGGTTACGTGTCTGATCCGTCATGACTGACCCCTCACGCGCGTCCGGGCCGGCCCGCGAACGCTCGGTACGGGATCAAAGCCCGATCCGCCCAGGGGATGGCAACGTAGAATGCGTCGCAGCGCCAGCCAACCACCCATCACCGGACCGTGCCGGCCGACCGCCTCAAGGGCATAGTCGGAACATGTAGGCAGATAGCGACAGCTCGAGGGCAGCAAGGGCGAAATCCCCAGTTGGTAGCCGCGGATTAGTGCTTGGAAGGGGAGAGACGCCAAGCTCATGATGCGCGCGCCCCGTCGTCGCTCTCGCACGCGTCGGTGCGTTGGAGCGCGGTCTCTAGATCGTCCATCAGCGCGGAAAAGGAGCGCGAGAGCGTCTGTGCACGGCCGATCACCACGTAGTCATATCCCCTTTTGGCGCGGGCCGTCATGACCCGGTCGGCCGCAGCCCGCAGGCGTCGCCGGATACGATTGCGTATCACGGCGTTGCCCAACTTCTTCGTCACCGTGAAGCCCACGCGGACAGTTTGTTCCCCGGTCTTCGTGGTATCGCCCGGCTCCGGCGGCTGGCGGCTTGCCTGGAGCACGAGGCCCGGGGCCGCCCATTTTCGGCAATGCCGGGCGACCCGCAGGAAGTCCGAGCGTTGCCGAAGCCGTGGAAGCGGCCCTGACATGGTGTTCAGGCAGAAAGACGCTTGCGATTTTTGCCTCGGCGCCGGGCCAGCACCTTACGCCCGCCTACCGTCGCCATGCGCGAGCGAAAGCCGTGGCGCCTCTTGCGCACGAGTACGCTCGGTTGAAATGTCCGTTTCACAGCCTCGTCTCCATCAGGTTCAGATTGCGGGGCGAACGCCGCGCTGTATAGCGGTTTCGGGGCGGTTAAGTCAATGCCGCCCCGCTCTTCCGCTTCACCTTGGCCCACCCTCTAGGGTCTGCGCAACAGTCTTTACAGTACGGTGACCGATGCTACCGGTGCGAAGAGTTTATTGTACCATGTTCCTCCGCCATGATCGCCAGGCTCGTTGTGCCGGTCCGGCATGCCGCTCACAAGGGTAATTGCGCCGATGGACGACAGCACAACGCCGGCCTTGATGTTTTCCCTGCGCCGGCTCTGGCCGCTCGCAGCCATAGCGCTGACGACCGGCCTGTTCTTCGGCTTCGGGCTCAACAGCTATGTTGACCTTGAGGTGCTGCGCGAGCACCGCTACGCGCTCCAAGCGTTCGTAGGAGATTACGCGGTTTTAGCCGTGCTGGTCTATATCGGGGCCTATATCGTGGTCACGGCCGTGTCCTGTCCGGCGGCTAGCCTGTTGACGCTGTCCGGCGGTTTCCTGTTCGGCGTCGCCGGAGCATCCATCTACACGGTGATCGGCGCCACCCTCGTCTTCTTGGCGGCCAAGAGCTCGCTTGGTGAGCCCCTGCGCCGGCGCACTGGGGGTTTTTTGCGGTGCATGGAGAACGGCTTTGCCGAGAACGCGCTCAGCTGCATGCTGATGCTGCGCCTGGTCCCCGTGTTCCCGTGCTGGGCGGTCAACCTGGCGCCGGCGTTTCTCGGCGTGGGGTTGCGGACTTATGTGCTCGGCACCTTCATTGGCGTCATCCCGGGTACGGTCGTATACGCACTCGCGGGCACGGGCATTGCTGGCATTCTGGACAGCGGTGGCGAGTTGGGCGTGTCCGAGCTGCTGACGCCGCCGATTGTCGGCGGCCTCGCCGGACTTGCTATTCTCTCGCTGCTGCCCGTGGTTTATAAGCGGGTGCGGGCACGAAAGGGCTGACCCTCCGGGTCAACATGTCATGACAAGTATTCTCAAGCCGGATCTCTGCGTGATCGGGGCGGGTTCGGGCGGCCTCTCGGTTGCCGCGGGCGCCAGCCAGATGGGTGCCTCGGTGGTGCTGGTCGAGCGTCACCGGCTGGGCGGCGAATGCCTCTATACGGGGTGTGTGCCTTCCAAGGCGCTGCTCGCCGCCGCCCACGCTGCCGCCACGGCGCGTGGGGCGGAGCGCTTCGGGGTTCGGGTCGAGGCGGTGACGGTGGATTTTGCTGCCGTCTACGACCATCTTGAGGGCGTCATTGCTGAAATCGAGCCGCAGGATTCGATCGCCCGCTACGAGGGGCTGGGCGTGCGCGTCATTCAGGCGTCTGCGCGCTTCACGGGCCCGCGCGAATTGATCGCGGGCGATCAGGTGATCCGCCCGCGGCGCGCGGTCATTGCGAGCGGCGCGCGTCCCGCCGTGCCTTCGATTCCGGGGCTAGACGCGGTGCCGTACCTGACCAACGAGACCCTGTTCGACGCCAGGATCGAGCCCGGCCACCTGATCATCATCGGCGCGGGGCCCATCGGGGTCGAATTGGGCCAGGCCTATCGCCGGTTGGGCGCGGCGGTCACCCTGCTCGACGCCGGGCGATTGCTGTCCGCGGGCGAGGATGAGCTAGCGCTGATCCTGGCCGACCGGCTGAGCGCAGAAGGAGTTGTGGTGCGCCAGGATATCGACATCGAGTCCGTCGCGATCGATGCCGAGGGCATCGCCGTGAATTTCCGCGACGCCGGCGAGGCTAAGCGCATCACCGGCACCCACCTGCTGGTTGCGACCGGGCGGCGGCGCGAGCTCGGCGAGCTGGGCCTTGAGGCGGCGGGGATTGCTACCCGCGACGGAGCCCTGGTGCTTGATCGCCGCTTGCGCACCACGAACCGGCGAGTCTCTGCGGCGGGCGACGTCGCCGGGCCTCACCTGTTTACCCACATGGCGAGTTACCAGGCCGGTATCGTGCTGCGCAATGCGCTGTTTCGTTTACCGGCTCGGGTTGCTGACGAGACCGTGCCCTGGGTGATCTACACCGACCCGGAATACGCCCATGTCGGGCTCTCTCTCGAAGCGGCGCGCCGGGTCCATGGCGCTGTCCGCGTGCTGCGTTGGCCGTTCGACGAAAACGATCGGGCGTTAGCCGAGGGCCAGCCCGACGGACTGGTCGAGGCAGTGGTCACGCGCAAGGGCCGGGTGCTGGGCGCATCAATTCTCGGGCCTCACGCGGGTGAGCAGATCTCGCTCTGGACCCTGGCCATTGCGCGCGGCCTCAAAGTCAGCGCGCTGGCCGGCCTCGTGGTGCCCTATCCGACCTACAGCGAAGCGAGCAAGCGGGCGGCGGCGAGCTTCTACACGCCGGCCCTATTTGGCGAGCGCACCCGCACGCTGGTCCGATTTTTGGCTCGTTTCGGGTAGTCTGGCCAGCCTTATGAAGAGTTCCCCCTCAACTCTCGCGCGGATCACGCAAAGTCTGTAGGCCCGTCTGCTGCTGCTCACGGCCGCCTTCGTCATGCTGGGCGAGGTCTTGATCTACGTGCCCTCGATTGCCCGCTACCGTCTGGTTTATCTGGAAGAGCGGATCGCCGCGTCGCGTCTGGCTGCGCTCGCCGTCGAAGCGGCGCCCGACGGCATGATCAGCCCCGAACTGGGGCTCGAACTGCTGACCCATGCAGGGGTCGACGCCATCGCGCTGGATTGGCCGGAGGGTAGGCTGATGATCCTGAAGGGCTATATGCCGCCGTTGATCGACGCCAGCTCCGATTTGCGCGTGGCGACACCAATCGGGTTGATGCGTGATGGTTTCGGACCCTGTTCAGCGGCGGCACGCGCGAAATTCGGGTGGTTGGCCCGTCGCGGATGGACGGTCCGGGTGTCAGCGTCGACATCGTCCTGCACGAAAGGGACCTATGCTTGGGCATGCTCGATTACTCCTCGCGCATCCTGCGGCTCTCGCTGGTTCTTGCCATCATCACCGCCATTCTTATTTTTTTCAGCCTGCATTGCCTCATGGTCCGGCCGTTGCGCAGCATCACCGCCAGCCTGGTGGCCTTTCGCGAGAGTACCGAGGACGAGGCGAGCACCATTCGGGCGAGCCGCCGGCGCGACGAGTTCGGCGTCGTCCAGCGCGAACTCGCTGGGATGCAGGGCCAGCTGTGCCAGGCGTTACGCCAGAAGACGCAGCTTGCTGCGCTGGGCGAGGCGGTGAGCAAGATCAACTACGACTTACGCGACATGCTGGCGACGGTCTCGCTGGTCTCAGAGCGAACTCGCGCGGGTTGAGAATCTCGAGGTCAAGAGCGTCACCCTGCGGCTTTACCAGGCGATCGGCCGGGCGTTCGATTTCTGCACCCAGACCCTGAATTCTGCTCGCGCCGACAGCGGCACGCCTGAGCGCCGCCGCTTCGCGCTGCGCCCGTTGGCCGAAGAGGTGAGCCAAGGCCTCACCCCGCCGGACGGGGTACGCATCGACTGGCAAAACGAGGTGACGGAAGATCTTGAGGTCAGCGCTGATCACGATCAGCTGTTCCGGGTTTTAAGCAACCTCGCCCGCAATGCCGCCGAAGCGTTGGCCAAGAAACCTGATGGTGCGGGCCGTGTCGAGGTTTCCGCGCGCCGCGAGGGTGCAAACACGGTGATCGAGGTGGCGGATAACGGGCCTGGCGTGCCCGCCCAGATCCAAGCACGTCTCTTCAAGCCTTTCATCGGGTCCGAAAAGCCCGGCGGCGCCGGGCTCGGCCTGGCCATCGCGCGGGATTTCATGCGGGCCCACAAGGGCGAAATCGTGCTGCTGTCCAGCGATTCCCGAGGCAGCCGGTTCCGTCTGCGCCTGCCCGAAGCCGCATAGTCCCCCGCTTCAGCTAAAGGCTAGGTTGTTTTTAGCGATTTCTGGCTACTCTCGACGGATCTTTAAAGCTCGAAAGAGAACGCTGGGGCCGTGAGATGAGTATGGGTTCTGCACAGACGGTTGAGATCGACGGGCAGGAAATTGCGCTCGCGCCAGAGACCGTCCAGGGTGGCGACAACGCGGTGCGCGAGCTGATCAACAATTTTCCTGATCGCCTTGCTGAAAGCCGTCCCGTCGACACCCGCATCAGCATCCTGCTCGGCTTCGATCGCTTCTTCGTCTCGATCTCGGTCGGGCCCGAGCGCCGCCGCGGTGCACGGCGCTTGCGCGACCGCCTCTATCATCCCCTGTTCACGCTGGGCAATGCGTTGTTCATGGAAATGATCACGATCATCTGCGTCGTGTCCGGATCCTCGGCCTGATCGCCATCAGTTCGGTGGTTCAGTTCTAACCGACCGCGTGGCTCAGTCGAGCGCAAGCCCCAGACATTTGAGATAAGCCGTCTCCGGCAACGCCGGATGGACCGGATGGTCCGCGCCCGCACCTGAGCGCCGCAGTATGCGGGCGTCCCGCCCCGCATCGGCCAACCCGCGCGCCACGGCGTCGGCAAATGCGGCCTCATCGACATTATGCGAGCAGCTCGCAATGACGAGAAAGCCGTCTCGCGCAACCAGCGAGGCAGACAGTCGCGCGAGCTTGCGGTAGGCGCGTAAGCCCGGCTTAAGCTCGCGCCGCGCGGAGACGAAGGACGGCGGATCGGCGATCACCAGGTCGAACCGCTCGCGCTCTCGGGACAGCGCTTCGCCAGCGTCGAACAGCTTGGCCCGTTCGAAGCGGCAACGTCCCTCGACGCCGTTGAGTGCTGCAGCCTGTCGCGCGGTATCGAGGGCGGGATCCGAGCTGTCGAGCCCGACCACGGAGCGGGCTCCCGCCTGCGCTACCGCTAGGGAGAAGCCGCCCGACGAACAATAAAGATCGAGCACTCGGGCATCCCTGGCCAGCTGCGCGGCAAAACGCCGGTTGTCGCGTTGATCGTAATACCAGCCCGTCTTCTGGCCGCTCTCCAGATCGGCAAGGGCGCGCACCCCGTCTTCCTCCAACTCGACCAGCCCGCTGAGCTCACCCCGCGCTATGCGGACGTAGCGCTCGAGGCCTTCGAGTTCACGAACCCGAGTATCGGCCCGGATCACGACGGTCTTGGCTGCCAGCACCTCTTCGACGGCCTCGAGCAGATCGGGCAGGGCCCGCTCCATGCCCGCGCTATTGACCTGCAGCACCAGGGCATCGCCATAGCGGTCGGCGACCAGGCCCGGAAAGCCATCCGCTTCGGAATGTATCAGGCGGTAATAGGGCCCGGGGTAGAGCCGTTCCCGGATGACCAGCGCCCGGCGCAAGCGCGTCGCCCAGAACGCCGTGTCGATTGTGCTATCCGCGTCGGTCGTGAGCCGGCGCGCCGCGATCAGGGAATGCGGGTTGAAGCTGGCAAGGCCCAACGCCTCGCCGTTTGCGCTGACCAGACGAACGATCTCGCCCGGTGGGCAGGCGCGTGCCGCCTCATCCATGTTGATCTCGTTGGAATAGACCCAGGGATGGCCGGCGCGCCGGCGTATGCCGCGCGGGGGCTTAAGCCGAAGGGTAGGCTGTGCGGTCATGCCGACTTTACCGTAACCCGGTAATCGGCGTTGGGAAACACCGCACTCAATCGCCCCAGGCGACGCCTTCGCCGCGCGGGTCGGAGCCGCCCTCGAGGCCGCCCGGAACGCGTCGGATGCCCTGCAGGTTGCTGTGGAACTCGCGCAACTGGACATCGTGACCCATCGCCGCGAGCGGTGCTTCAAGGCTTGCCAAAGGCGTGCCGGCCTCGAGCACGACGGGACCGCGCCAATTCGAGTGCCGGGGCAACGAAATCGCCTGCTGCATCGCCAACCCCCAATCCAGGGACGCGATCAGGGTTTCCACGACATAAGTGATGATCAACGGGCCGCCGGGCGAGCCCAAGGTCATGACGAACTGGCCATTGGCGTCGAACACCAGGGTCGGCGACATGGACGAGCGCGGTCGCTTGCCGCTCTCGACGCGATTGGCCACGGGTTCGCCGCCGACCACAGGACGGAACGAGAAATCGGTCAGTTGCTGATTGAGCAGGAAGCCCCGAACCATCAGCCTCGAGCCGAACGCCTGTTCGATACTGCTGGTCATGGCAACGGCGTTACCTTCCCCGTCCACAATTGAAAAATGCGTGGTGGTCAGCGATTCCGTGGCCGGCGGCGCTGAGGGCGCCAGCGCCCAGGCGGGCAGTCGCCCGTCGTCCGGGGCGGCGCTCGCATCTGTGCCCGGCGGCATCCCGGCCGAAACCTCGGCCATGGCCCGGTCGGGCTGGATCAGGGTAGAACGCTCGCGTAAGTACGCCTTGTCGATGAGCCCGGCCACCGGGACCTGTACGAAATCCGAGTCCGCCATATAGCGGCCCCGATCGGCATAGGCGAGGCGGCTGGCCTCGGCGACCAGGTGAATTGATTCGAGGCTTCCCGGCCCGCTCGCCGCCAGGTCGAAGGGCTCGAGGAGGCCCATAATCTGGAGCACGGTCAGGCCACCCGAAGTGGGCGGACCCATGCCGCACACCGTCCAGGCGCGATAGGCGCTGCAGACGGGGTCGCGCGGCTTGGCCGCGTAAGCGGCGAGGTCGGCCTCGGTCATCAGTCCCGGGTTGTCGGGCGTGCCCCGTACAGCGGCGACGATGTCGCGCGCGATCGGGCCAGCGTAGAACGCGTCGGCGCCGCTCTGCGCAATCTCTCGGAGCGTAGCGGCAAATTCGGGATTTACCAGAGTAGCTCCGGCCGGCTTGGCGGCGCCGTCCGCGCCGAAAAAATAACGTCGGGTCGTCTCGTAGCGGTCGAGTTCTTTCGCCCGGCCGATCGAGCGTCCGAGCTTAGGTGAAATTGCGAACCCTGCTTCGGCCAACGCGATGGCGGGATCGAATAACTCGGCCCAGGGACGTCGGCCATGGGCGACGTGAGCCTGTTCGAGCAGGCGCAGAGTGCCGGGCACACCCACGGCGCGCCCACCCACGAGGGCCTCGTAAAATCCCATCGGTTCGCCGTCGGCGGCAAGAAACAGGTCCGGCCCGGCCGCGGCAGGTGCGGTTTCGCGTCCGTCATAGCTGAACGTCCGGCCGCTGGTCGCGTCGTAATAGAGCAGGAAGGCGCCGCCCCCGATGCCGGAATTCTGGGGCTCGACCAGATTGAGCATGAGTTGCACGGCGACCGCCGCGTCCATTGCCGTACCGCCGGCGCGAAGTGCTGTGAGCCCCGCTTTGACTGCCCGCTCGTCCGCGGCTGCCACCATGAAATTGGACGCGTTGGATCCGCTGCCGCCGGCTTGCGCGGCGCCCACCAAGATGACGGCACCAAGCGCTCCGCCAAGGATCCATCGAAAAGGTTGAAACAGAGAACGCGTCATCGGTCCCTTATCGCGCAGGCGCCCTGACAGCGCAGGGCTGCCCGGGGCCCGAAAATCCGGCCTGCCTTTCAGAAAAACGGCGAAAACCTAGCGGACGTAGATATGCACTTCGCTGGTGTAGGCGTCCGGGCTCGTAAGCGAGGACAGGTTTACCCGGTTGCTGGGCAGGCCCATCTCGGTGAGTGAGGTCAAGACGCGCTGGGCGTTGCGTTTGGTGTTGTTCGTGTTCAGTGCCACTTCGGCCGGCGTGCCCTGGTTGGGCGAGACGGCCAGCAGGTCGAAGCTGCTCGACGGCCGGCGCTCCAGCGCCCGGGCCACCGCCGTGTAGAGCGCCTGCTCGAAATCCACGTCCGGCCGGTCGAAGCGGATGATGACTAGCGGCTCGCGGGTTTCCGCGGCGGCCGAGGGACCCATGGCCGGGGCCGGGGCCATGCTGGCGGGGGTGGTGTAGCCGGTTTCAAACGCGCGGTTCATCAGGCTCGTGCCGTAATACTCACCGTTCTTGATCGCCACCGAGATGGTCGTGAGGTTCCGCCGCTCGCTATTCACATAGGCCGTGTAGCGGTTGATCGTCTCGTTGATCTCGTTGAGTTGGCGATCAATCAGCACGACCGAGCGATTCACTTCGTCTTCGAGCGTGGCAAGCTGGCGATGATCCTCGTCGATCGCGCCCTGCAGGCCATAGGCGGCACGCACGGATTCGAGCAGGTAG